>Ga0068863_100001209_pt1 | contig 25805 bp, 35 predicted proteins | sample KBSSwiS62_FD_66596 | JGI IMG/M metagenome (GOLD analysis project Ga0068863, IMG submission 66596) | Switchgrass rhizosphere microbial communities from Kellogg Biological Station, Michigan, USA - KBS Switchgrass S6-2 | ecosystem: Host-associated > Plants > Roots > Rhizosphere > Soil ... | reverse complement strand
TCACGCCCACGGGCGTGGTGATGGAGTATCGCGGCACCGAGTTCCTGCTCGGCCGCCAGTAACTCACCCGCGTGCGCGTGCGCTCTAGGCGTTAAGCAGGCTGTGCAGGTCGAACCCTGGGTCGGCCGCCTGCTGCGGCGTGGGCGAGAGGCCGCGATCCAGGAGCTTGCGGGCCACCATGTGATCGGGAATGCGGCTGAATGAGTCGACCGCGATCAGCGCGCCGGCGCGGAAATAGAACGCCGAGAACGCGGGCTTATCCAGATCCCCGCGCGTGACCACCTGATCGTAGCCTGAGCTCAACCCCACCATCTGCAGCTTGGTCTCGTACTGATCGGACCAGAACCAGGGCGAGGCGATGAAGGGCCGTTCGCGGCCAAGGAGCGTCGCCGCCGCCGAGATGCCCTGCTCCGAAGCGTTCTGTACCGACTCGAGTCGCAACAGGCTCCCATCCTCCAGCCGGCGTGCGCAGCAATCGCCCGCAGCCACGATCGAAGCATCTGAAGTGCGCGAGCAGCGATCGACGATCACGCCGCGATCGCACTCGATGCCGGCCCGGCGCGCCAGGGCGTCGTCAGGATCGATGCCCACTCCCATCACCACGCAGGAGGCCGGGTAGCTCTTGCCGTCCGCCGTGAGCACTCCACACACTTCCCCCTCCGCGGCGAGCAGCTCCGTGACGCGCGCCTCGAACAGCAGCTCGACGCCGTGGGCGCGATGCAAGCGGGCCGCGGCTTCCGAGACAATCGGCGCCACCACCCGCGACATCAGTCTTCCTAAGCCCTCCATGACCGTGACTTCGAGTCCGAGCTTGCGCGCGGTGGCGGCAATCTCGAGCCCAATGAAGCCACCGCCGATGACGATGACGGGCGCGGAGCTCGCCACGCAGCGATCGAGCGAGGCGAGGATGTCTTGCGCATCATCGATGGTGCGCAGCGTATGCACGCCGCGAAGTCCGGCGCCGGGCACCGCGAGCCTGCGGATCGCAGCTCCGGTCGCCAGTGCCAGCCCGCCATAGGCGATTTTTTCCCCGTCGGCGCAGGTGAGGAGCTTGGCTTCCCGGTCGATCGCGGTCACGGTCGTGTGCACCCGCAGGTCGATGTTCCGGCGCGCGATCGCCTCCATGCTGCGGATGGCGAGCGCTGTGGGACTGCGCCGCTCGATGAGCCAGTGCTTCGAGAGCGGCGGGCGGTTGTAGGGTGCGTGCGCCTCGGCGCCGAGCAGGATGATCGGTCCGTCGTATTTCTCGTGACGGAGCGATTCAGCGATCTGCAGTCCGGCCTGGCCGGCGCCGACGATGACATAGGGCCCTTGCACGCCGGCGAGATTAACGATCTGCGCCCCGAAAGGCGACTCTTGAGGTGCTTTCTTGCCTCAATTGCGCCGCCAGAAGATCGGGTGATCTCGGTCACACTCTGCCGGCCGCGAGGCTTACCTGGATCACAGATTGGGCCCTGCGCGGGCCCTCAGAGGGCCAGAAAACGTAAAGTTCGGACTGCCCTTTTTTCATGATCCGGCCGCATCGCCGCTGAGTGTAGCCTTGAGAGAAACTGCACCTCGCTCTTCCCGATCTGCATCCCGCGCATGACGCCGCGGATTCTCATCGTCGGCAAGGACAAGCAGCAGCGCCGCTGGCTCCGGCACCACCTGCAGACGCTCTGGCCCGATATCGACCCGCCGAGCTTCGATCTGAAGCAGTTTTCCCATCACCTGGATACGGTCAACCGCCAGAACTACGACGTGGTGCTGCTATGCACGCGCTTCGAACACCACGGCACGCAGCCGTCCGAGGGCATCGAGTGGCTGCGCGAGCTGCGCCGCGAGCGCCGGCTCCCACCCCTGATCGCGGTGGCAGCCGAGGGTAACGAACTGACTGCCGTGCAGGCGGTGCGCATGGGCGCTGCGGCCTACCTGCCTTGCGACCTGCTCGATGCCGAGCTGCTGGGGCGCACGCTCCGTAAGGTGCTGCACGCCAGCGAACGACGCCTGCGGCGCAGCGCCGGAGCGAGGCGTCGTCACACCGATCGCAGCAATGCGGGCCCGGAGCTTCCCAACTACACCATGCTGCGTCAGCTCGGGCGCTCGGCGCGCGCCAGCGTGTGGCTGGCGCGCAGCGAGACCTTGCAGCGGGTGGTAGCCGTCAAGATCAGCCAGCCTGCGGAAGGTTCGACCAGCGATGCGCAGCAGTTCGCCCGCGAGTACGAGGCGATCGCAGCGCTCCGCGACCCCTCGATCGTCGACATCTACGACTATGGCGTACATGACGGTCGCGAGTACCTCGCGATCGAGTACTTTCCCTGCGGCGATCTGAAGCAGCGACTCCTCCATCCGATCACCAGCGCCGAGGCGATCGGCTACACGCGCCGCATCGCCGCTGCGCTCAAGGTCGTGCACAGCTCAGGGATCCTGCATCGCGATCTTAAGCCGCCCAACGTGATGCTGCGCCCGGACGGCTCCATCGTGCTCATCGACTTCGGGCTCGCCAAAAAGGTCAACTCCGATACGCAGAGCACGGCCATCGGCGTGCTGCGTGGCTCGCCCTACTACATGAGCCCGGAGCAGGTGCAGGGCCAGACACTCGATGCGCGGAGCGATCAGTACGCGCTCGGCGTGGTGCTCTATGAAATGCTCACCGGCCGCAAGCCCTTCACGGGCCTGACCGCCATGGAACTCATGCAGCAGCACGTGACCGGCGAGCGTCCGGCACTGCCCGCGGCCGTCTCCGTGTACGAGCCGCTGGTGACGCGCTTGATGGCGCGCGATCGCGAGGAACGCTACGCGGACATGCAATCGGTGCTGGACGAATTGGAAAGCCTGGCCGCCGCCGGCGAATCCGCCGCCGAGCCCGAACGGCAGAGCGCCTAAGCATGGGCAGTATCGAGACTCTCCAGCCGGACCTGCAGCTCCTGCGCGATGAGCATGCGCTGCTGGTTGATCTGCTCAAGGTCGAGCGCACGACGCTGCGCAATTTCATGGCCTTCGCGGCGCGCACACTCAACCGTGCGCGGGTACAACTGCAGCGCCGCACGCACGATACCGAAGCCTACGACGACAAGCTCGAGAGCCTGCACCACCTCTACCGACGACTGCTGCGTCGCGCAGCGGCCCTCCCGCTCCCTTCACTCGCGCAGCTTCTCGAGCGCGCCGTGGCCGCGCTCGCGGCAGCGCGCGAGGGCGCAGTGCACACCGGCGATGGGCTGCTGCCGGCACTGGCATGTGCGGATGCGGTGTTCCTAGCGCTCTCGACCATCGCCCAGCGCACCGGCGTGCCTTTGAGCGCGGGGCACGGGGCGCGCCGCCGCGCGCGCATGGGCGAGGCGCAGCTTTCCGGCAGCGCCGATGCGGGCAGCCAGAATTCGCAGCTGGCCGTGGCGCTCCAGCAGCTGAGCGAGCAGCTCTCGAGCGCGCAGGGCAAGCTTATTCAGCTCACCACCCTAGGGCTCGACCAGGTCCCCGAGGCCCAGATCCCCTCCTTCTACGACATGCTCAGCCAGATGCTGCGCAACGCCATCGAACACGGGATCGAGCCGCCCGCGCAGCGGCGCGCGGCGGGCAAGAACGCGCGCGGTAGCTTGCTGGTGGAGTTCCAGCTGCGCCACGGTGGCCACTCAGAGCTCAACTTCCAGGACGACGGTCAGGGACTGGATGCGGAGCGGATCGTGCAGGCCGCCGTCAACGGCGGTCTGATTGCGGAAGACAGTTCGCTCGAGCACAACCGCCGCCAGGCCTCGGCGCTGATTTTTCATTCCGGGCTCAGCACCGCCGCGGAGCCGGCCGGGCGGGGCCTGGGGATGCGGATCATGCGCGATCACGTCAAGCGGCTGCGCGGCCAGATCCAGGTGGCCACCAAGCGCGGGCTGTTCACGCGATTGCGCATCCGATTGCCGCTCGCCGCGGCCGAATCGGCGTCCCCGGTGGCTGCCGCGGGCTGAGGAGCCGGGAAAGATCCAGCGGCTTAAGTCTTTGCGTGGCGCAGAACGTAGAGGCTCAGCACACCCGCACTATCGATCGCCGCCAACCGCTCGCCGCTTCCCGACCAGCGCAGTACGGCCACCTCATCCGAAAGCAGGTCGGCATCAATGGGCTGCTGGGGCTGCGTCACCCGCCACAGCGTCAATCGATGATCCCGCGCACCGGCGGCCAGCAGCAAACCGCGCGGCTGAAAGGCGAGCTGGGTCACGCGCGCGGTGTGGGACGAGAGCTGCAGCGGCTCGCTCCCTTCCGGGCCCGCACCCGCAAACTCCCAGACGATGATCTGCGAATCGGCCGAGGTTGCCAGGTAGCGGCTGTTCGCGCTCCAGCTGGTCAGGTTCACCTTGCTCCCGTAGCCGCGCATCTGCGACTGGCTGCCGGCCGCGATGTTCCAGTAGTGCACGGATCCGTCCTGCATGCCGGAGGCGAGCAGCCGGCCATCAGGACTCCAGCTCGCCGTCAGGCAGGCGCCGGCCCACGCATATTCCCTGCTGACAAGTTCCGGACCGAGCCGATGTACGCGCGCCCCGCCGTTGCCGAGCGCGGCCACTTCGCTCGCCTTGGGCCGCCAGCTGAGCGCTGCGATCACGCCCTGCTGCGCGGGCGGCTGTGCCTGCAGGCGGCCTTCGACATCGAAGATGCGAAGCTCGCGCCCGGTCGCCACGGCCAGATGCTTTCCGTTGCCGGAGAACGCAAGCTGCTCGCTCCATTGCGTTGCGCTGTGGATCGGTTTTGCAGCACCGGTGCGCGCATCCCACAGGCGCACTTCGCCGTCCTGCCCGGAACTGGCGAACTGCGCTGAGCCCGGGCGCCAGCCCACCGCCAGCGCGCCGCCCGGGTGCTCGCCCAGCGAGCGGCTCGTAGCCGCGGGCACATCGAAGCACAGCACGGCGCCCTGGCCGCATGCGACAGCCAGTGCGCGCTCATCCGCCGACCAGCAGGCATCGACCGGATAATCCTTAAGATCGAGGCGCGCCTGGCGCTCCAGCCTGAATCCTAAGCCGCTCACGCGATGCAGGACTCGAAGCCGGCCTCGAGCTCCTGACGGTCGAGGTTGCGGCCGATAAATACCAGCCGGCTGCATCGACTCGCGGCTCCCCAGGGCCGCTCCAGCTGACCGTCGAACACCATGTGGACCCCGTGGAACACGTAGCGGCGCGGTTCATCGCGAAAATTCAGCACGCCCTTCATCCTGAGGATGTCCTGGCCGCGGCTCTGCAGCAGGTAAGAGAGCCAGTCGTTGACCTTGTCGGGATGGAGCGCCCGCGCATCCTCGATGCCGACCGAGCTGATCTCGGTCTCGTGATGGTGCGAGCCAAAGCTCCGCTCGCCGCTGAGCTTCGCCTTCGGGAGCGCAAAGCCGAACTCATCCGGCGCGTGCTCGCAGCAGATGACCCAATCGCCGGCCTGCGGGAGCTTCAGGCTGTAGTCCGCGTGAGCGGCAAGTTCGATGCGCCAATGGCGGCCCGGCTCCAGCGCTGCACCGGGCGATGCCCGCTGCGGCTCCTTTGCAAAGCAGGCCGTGGCCTGCTCCAGGAGCGTATCGATCCCGGCAACGCCTGCCGCCTCGGCCTGCAACAGCACCAGGCCCACTTCTTTGAGGGTCTGCTCCGCGTGCCCATCGGCGGATGGGTGGTGGTGTGCGCCATGGTGATGGTGATCGTGATCGTGCGAGTGCCCCGTGTGCACGAGCTGATCGCCCTTCGCAAGAGCGTAGTTGCCGGCCCATTCGAAGGGTCGCTGCGGCTGCAGGAATTCCGCATCCACGGCAAGCGCCCGGTCCAGATCGAAGGCGCCCAGGTCCAGCACCTGCGAGAGGGGGAGCTGCGCCCGCTGCGTGCGCACCAGCCGCGCACCGCCGTTGATGGCCTTGAGTTCCTGCTCGACGCGCGCGAGCTTAGGCGCGTCCACAAGATCGCACTTGTTGAGCAGCAGCACGTCGGCAAAGCCGACCTGCGCTGCCGCCGCCGTCACCGTCTTGAGCTGCTCGCCGATATGGGCGGCATCGATGAGCGTGACGATGGCATCGAGCGCGTAGTCCTCGCGCAGGTCCTCGTCGATAAAGAAGGTCTGCGCCACCGGGCCCGGATCGGCCAGGCCCGTGGTCTCGATGAGCACGTAGTCGAAGCGCTCGCGGCGCTTGCGCAACTGGTTGAGCACCCGGATCAGATCGCCCCGCACCGTGCAGCAGATGCAGCCGTTCGCGGTCTCGAAGATCTCCTCTTCGGCGCCGATCACGAGCTCATGGTCCACGGCGACCTCGCCGAACTCGTTCTCGATCACGGCGATCCGCTTGCCGTGCTGTTCCGAGAGGATGCGGTTGAGGAGCGTGGTCTTGCCCGAACCTAGAAATCCGGTCAGCACCGTCACCGGGATGCGCTTGCTCATGGCCTACTGATTGCCCGAAGGGCCCCGGAACCGGCGCAGGAGTCCCGACACGCCAGGAACGCGCAGCGCATTGAGCAGCAGCCACCAGCCAAGACGCGCTCCTAAGGAAATGCGGACATCAGGAAGCACGCGCGCGAAGGCGGCGGCCGCATCGCGATGCACCTGCACCGCGCGCACTTGCAGCGCATAGACCTTGCCATCGCCGTGCAGTTCATACACCGGTGTCCCCAGCTCATCACGCACGTGCAGTTCGGCGGAGCCAAAGCGAGCGGGCAGTTCGATCGATGCCGCACCGCTCAAGAGGATCTCGAGCGGCATGGCGCAATCCTTATCCACACCGCTGATGCTCCATTGCACCGCGCCGGCCTCTCGATGGCACTGCGCGCCATCGCGGAACGCGGCGATGATCCGGCTGCTCATTTCAGTCGCACCGCGAAGATCGCAGGGCGTGGGGCGAGTGAGTAAATCATCCGGCGGCCCGGTCCATGTCCCAGACGGTGACCGGCGCCCCGCGCCTCAGCCACAGGCCGCACCCGACCTGCTGGAAGGCGGGGCGCAGCTCGCGCCGGTACCAGGTGGCCGAGCGTATGCCGGGCACCCGATCGGTGCGCGACTGATCGCAGTTGTGGCGCCAGTCGCCGGTGGTGAGCGCGCCGAAGTAAAGAATCCCCCGGCACACCACCCCAAGTTTGGCGATCGCGCGGCGCGCTTGCTCCGTCGTCAGGTACTGCAAAACGTCGTAGCAGATCACCAGCTCGTAACGCTCGCGCGCGCTGAGCGATTGCATGGTGCCGTGGAGCCAGCCGTACCGGCGGCACAGATACTCGCTGGCTTCGAGCCCCACGTACTTCGCGCCGGGCAGGAGCTTGAGGAGCGGTGCGCGCATCAGCCCGACCCCGCAGCCGGCATCCAGGATCCGCCGCACCGGCATTCCCAGGTACTGCACGCCGGCCGCAATCATCCGGGCGCGCGTGCGCATCTCCGCGCGCGAGGTGACGGCGGTGCGCGGATCGTGGTAGTAGCGCTGGTAGTAGGCGCGATCGAACAAGGCTGTGCGCCGCTGCGCGCCGCCCGCTTCGAGGGCGCCGCCCGGCGGGCTCCGGGTGTAGAATGATGGGCCTATTGTACCGGACAGGCCGCGCAGCAGCCTCCCTTCCCCCATGACACCAGATCCAAGTTCCGCGCCCGCCGGCACGGTGACGAGTCGACGCCGCAGCAGCCGCAAGAGCGCGCCCGCCGTCGGCTTCGTTAGCCTGGGGTGCCCGAAGGCGCTGGTGGATTCCGAGCACATCATCACCGAGCTGAAGTTGCGCGGCTACGAGATCGCGCCCGAGTACCGGAAGGCCGACCTTGTGGTCGTCAACACCTGTGGATTCATTGACTCGGCCATCGATGAATCGCTCTCCGCGATCGGCGAGGCGCTGGATCAGAATGGCCGCGTGATCGTCACCGGCTGCTTGGGCATGCATCCGGACCGGATCCGCTCCCGCCACCCCAAAGTGCTGGCGATCACAGGTCCCCACGCCGCGCTCGAGGTGCTGGCCGCAGTCAACACGCACCTGCCGCAGCCGCACGATCCTTACGTGGACCTGTTGCCACCGCAGGGCATCAGGCTCACGCCGCGCCATTATGCGTACCTGAAGATTTCCGAGGGCTGCAACAACAAGTGCAGCTTCTGCATCATTCCCTCCCTGCGTGGACTTTTGGCCAGCCGGCCGCTCGATGAGGTCATGCGCGAGGCCGAGATCCTGGTCAAAAGCGGCGTGCGCGAGCTGCTGGTCATCTCGCAGGACACCAGCGCCTACGGCAGCGATCTGCGCTACCGCACGGTGCAGTGGCGTGGGAAGGCGCTGCAGACACGCTTCATCGACATGGCGCGCGCGCTCGGCGAGCTAGGGGTGTGGGTGCGCTTCCATTACGTGTATCCCTATCCGCACGTGGATGAGGTCATCCCGCTGATGAGTGAGGGCAAGGTGCTGCCGTACCTCGACATCCCCTTCCAGCACGCGAGTCCCGCGGTGCTCAAGCGCATGCGCCGGCCCGCGCACGCCGAGGACACCCTCAAGCGCATCCACGGCTGGCGCCGCGAATGTCCTGAGCTCACGTTGCGCAGCACCTTTATCGTGGGCTTTCCCGGAGAGACCGAAGCGGACTTCGAAACGCTCCTGAGCTGGCTTGGGGACGCGCAACTCGATCGCGTGGGGTGCTTCAAGTACTCGCCGGTCGAGGGCGCGAAGGCCAACGCGCTCGATGGCGCCGTTACAGAGGAAATCAAGGACGAGCGCTACGCGCGCTTCATGGAGCGCGCGGCGGCCATCAGCACCGCGCGGCTGGCCAGGCGCGTGGGCCAGCGGCTAACAGTCCTGGTGGACCGCGTGAGCGATGGGATTGCGCTGGCGCGCACCGCAGGCGATGCGCCGGAGATCGACGGCGTGGTGCGCATTCCGGCCTCGAGCGCGACTCGGCCTGGTGAATTCGTGGAGGCGACGATTACCTCCGCGGACACCTACGATCTTGAGGGGCGGCTCTAGTTCAGAAGTCCAGGTCCATGTTCGGCGTGCCCCCCTCGGGGCCGAAGAACACCACCCAGGTCGAGAAGTCCGCGGAGAAATCCGCGAAATGATGCTTCACGCCCGCCGGCACGAACAGCATCGTGCCGGGAGAAAAGGCCTGGCGCTGCTCGCCGGCATGAAACCAGCCGCTGCCGCTGGCAATCACGTACAGCTCATCGCGCGTGTGGGGCTTTTGCTTGTCGGTGCCCGCGGGTGCGTACATCTCCACCTCGACATCGCCGCTCTTGAGGACCGGCGATGCCAGGTTGCCGGGAGGCGGCTTCTTGGCCTGCGCCTCGGCGAGCGCCACGTTAAGGACGTGCGCCGGGATGCTCACGGCAACAGGCGGGAGAGGCCCGTGCGCTGCCACCAGGAGCGCGCGCTCAACGCAAGACCGACAGCGGCGCCGATGGCGGGCACGGCGAACACGGCATTGGGACCGAAATGCACCTTGATCCAGGGCAACGCCAGCATCACCACCAGGCCCGTTGCAAAGGCGCTGCCAATCAGGGTACCCAAGGTACGTTGGCGCAAGCGGACATAGCCGCTCTCGAGTTCGGCGAGCTGCTGCGCGTGTTCCTTTTCAAGGGCGGCACGCAACCGCGCGTGATCCACGCTCGGGCTGCGCGCGATCGCGGCCTGCAGCTGCTTGCGGAAATTCGCCGGCAACGACGGGGCGATCAGGGTCCGGGCCAGCGCCTGATCGAGCGCCCGCTCCAGTGCCCCATCAGTAGGATCGCCAGGCAGGTTCACGTGGATTTCTCCAGCCAGAACTCAGGATCGGCAAGGCCCAGCGCGCGCAGCTGCTCAGCAAGCGCGGCACGCGCCCGGTGCAGGTTCGTCTTGACGGTGCCTTCCGGCTGGCCAAGCATCAGCGCCACCTCCGCAACCGATCGTTCTTCATAGTAAAACAAGGTAAGCACCCGCCGGTAGCGCTCAGGGAGCGCCTCCACCAGTTCTCGAAGCATGGCCAGGTGATCCTGCTCGGGTTCCGGACCCACCGCCTGGGCGGCCTCGGCCTGCAGCTGCACCTCCGAGTCGGAAAGGGAATCCAGATCCCGGCGCCGCTCGATCGCGGTCAGGCAGCGGTTGCGGGTGATCGTGTAGATCCAGGTGGAAAGCGAGGCGCGCTGGTCGTACTTGGCGAGCGCCTTCCAGACCCTGACCAGGCTTTCCTGGGCAGCGTCCTGGGCCTGGTCCGGATCCCGCAGCAATGAGCAACATAGCCGGTACACCTTGCTTTCATAGCGATCGATGAGCCTCTCAAAAGCGGCCTCGGTCGCACCCCCGCGCAGCAGCTCAACAATATCCTGGTCACGTGTTCCCGCATCCTGCGGGGGGTCCTGCTGCACGGGCCTTGGCTTCCTTACTGTCCTTATCTACCCCAGCCGGGGGCGGCCGGTTTCAGCCCCGGGGAGGCCCTGGGGCTGGGGTTGAAACCGGGGCCCGGATCGCCGGGTATGAAGGGCACTGGGACCAAACACGGAAGGATTTGACGAAATGGACGCACCTATAACCGCAGTGATCGGGGTCTTGATCCCCATCGTGGCCATCGTCTTTGGCATCGGAATCGGCATGTTGAGCCTGTTCCTGGACTACCGCAAGAAGAAGGAAATGTTTGCCATGCATCACAAGGAGCGTCTGGCGGCGATCGAAAAGGGTATGGAAGTGCCGCCCCTGCCCCCGGAATTCTTCACGGACAACCGTCGCGTCAAGACTACGGGCGACTTCCTCAGGAGAGGGCTAGTGCTGCTGCTGGTCGGGTTCGCGATTACGGTCGCGCTCTACGACACCACGCGCCATAACTACCTGTGGGGACTGATCCCGAGCGCGATCGGTCTGGCCAACCTCATCTACTACTTCGTCGAGACCCGCAAGGCGCCTCGAAACTGATTCTTACCCCATTCAATAGGAGCTATAGAGACATGAACGCCATCACGACCCAGACATTCCACGGCCGCAACATCTTCTGCGCCCTGGCCGCCTGCATCCTCACGGTGCTGCTGCTGGGCGAGATCGGCCAGGCTTCGGTGCAGGCCGCCCAGCGCGCCGCGCAGCAGGAAATCCAGGCCTGAAGTGAATTCAGGTCGGCCGCGGCGAGAGCCGCGGCCGAAGTTAAGTACCTAGCCGGCCAGCAATACTTCCGCCGGCATCGCCTCGAGCCATTTGCGGATGCGCTGGGCATCGGCCGTCCGGGTGTAGCGGCCGAAGGAATCGAGCAGCACGATCACGATGGCGCGACCCCGGATGAGCGCCTTGATGACCAGGCACCGGCCCGCCTCCGTGATGTAGCCGGTCTTCTGCACGATGATGTTCCAGGCGGGACTGCGTACCAGCTGGTCCGTGTTGTGGAACTGCAAAGTCTTGCGACCCACGCGTATCGAATGGCTCTCATCAGTTGAGTATTGCTGGATCGTGGGCTGGTGCGAGGCCTCGATGACGAGCTTGGAGAGGTCTGCGGGGCTGGCAACGTTCTCGTCGGACAGGCCCGTCGGATCGACAAAATGCGCACCGCTCATGCCGAGCGCGTGGGCGCGTTCATTCATGGCCTTCACGAACGCCGTCAAGCCGCCCGGATACGTGCGCCCCAGCGCGTGCGCGGCGCGGTTCTCGGACGACATGAGTGCCAGGTGCAAGAGGTCACCGCGCGTGAGTTTGGTGCCGATCGCCAGTCGCGAGAACGAGCCGCGGCCGCGCTCGCGGTCAGCGTCCGTGATCTGCACCACCTCATCGAGCGGCTGGCGACCGTCGAGCACCACCAGAGCCGTCATCAGCTTGGTGATCGAGGCGATGGGCGCTGATACCTCGGCCTGGCGCGACAGCAGAATCTTTGAGCTGCTCTCATCGAAGACTAGAACAGCGTTGGAGCGCAGGTCGGGCTGGCCCGCGGGGGCGTGATGCTTGCGGGCCGCCAGGCACGGAGCGCTGAGCGAGGCCAGGACAATGAAGGTGGGCAGGAACTTGAGCAGATCGCGGGATGTCAAGCTGATGAGCGTCCTGGTTTTGCGGCGCGGCGGAGTGTAGCAGTTGCAGCGATTCCACTGAAAGCGCAAATTGGGGCAATCCCTGAACCTTTGACGGCGATCACATGACTGACAGTTACACGCGCACCGCAATTGCCCTTCATTGGACGGTGGGCGCACTGGTGATAACTGCGCTCGCCATGGGCTGGATCATGACCGACATGGCCACCAGCCCCCTGAAACTCGAGGTCTACAGCTGGCACAAATGGATAGGCGTGACAGTCCTTACACTGATGCTGGTGCGCGTGCTCTGGCGAGGGACGCATCCGCCCCCGGTGCTGCTGCCGATGCCGGTGTGGCAACGGCGCGCGGCCGTCGGCCTGCACGCGTTCCTGTACGCAATGCTGCTGCTGCAGCCCTTAAGCGGCTGGGCCTACAGCAACGCGGCCGGCCGGCCGATCGTCTATCTGGGGCTGATTCCGCTGCCGAATCTGGTGGAGAAGAACCGGGAACTGGCGCCCCTGCTCAAGGAGATCCACGAAACCGGGGGGCTATTACTCGCAATCGCGGTGGGGCTGCACCTGCTCGCCGCACTCAAGCACCACTTGATCGATCGGGACGACACCTTGCGGCGCATGCTGCGCTGGAGAGCGGGCTGACCGTGGCCTCGCCGGCGATTTGCATACGCGCCCGTAGCTGGATCGGCCCTGCGCTGCTCGGCCTATGGGTTGCGGTGGCGTTAGCGGCCGACGGTGCTGCAGTGAACCTGCGCCAAAGCACCCTGGTTGCGGTCTTCAAGCAGCAGAACGCGCCGGTCGAGGCCAATTTCAAGAATTTCAGCGGCTCCATCGCCTACGACGAGGCCAAGCCCGCAGCGACCGTGGCGACGCTGAACGTGGACATGACCAGCCTCGATGTCGGTGACGATGACACCAACGCCGAAGTGCGCAAGGCCGCATGGTTCGACAGCGCGCACTACCCGCAGGCGAGTTTCCACTCGAGCGCGGTCAAGGCCGGCGCTCCCGGTCATTTCGAGGTCACAGGGACGCTGGCCATCAAGGGCCACACCCAGAACGTGACCGTCACGGTGAGCGTGCAGCCGCTCGCCGGCGCCAAGGCCTTCGACGGCAGCTTTACGCTGTCGAGGAAGGCGTTTGGCATCGGCGAGGCCTCGTGGGACGGCGTGCTGGACGATGCGGTGCAGCTGCGCTTCCACCTGGTGGTGGCCGGCAGCTGAGGCGTCCGCGGTACGCGCTATTCGGGGAGCGTGACTCCGGACCCGCCCATTTCCTTCGGGAAGTCCTTCATTTTCGGCAGCCCGTCCTTGATGCTCACGACTTTCTCGCCGTAGGACACGTGGATCCCAGGCTTGAAGGCGAGCGATGGAATCACCGCCGCGTACACGTCAACCAGCTTCATGGGCGGATGGTCGGTAAACAGGTGCCCGCCGCAGGTCTTGCACCATTTCCTGAAGCTGTTGGCGGTCTTGTTGTAGGTGCCGATGTTGTCCGCGCCTTTGGTGACCTTCAGCGCACTGGGCTCCCAAAGTGTGAAGGCATTGACCGGACCTGCGGACCAGTGGCGGCAGGACTCGCAGTGGCAATAACCCATCGCCGCGGGTTCCCCAGTCACGGTGAATTCCACCGCGCCGCAGAAGCATTTTCCTTTGTGTTGACTCATACGCACCTCAGTCTGGGCTTGGACAGTCATATTGCATCAGCGGCCAGCGACCGACAATCCCTCGAAAGTTTATGCAGATAGCTCCATCGTCATGAAAACGCTGTTCGGGTCGGGCTGGTACTGCGCAAACGGACCACATTCGCGAAATCCGTGGGAGGCATAGAGGCGGCGGGCCGGGTCGAATGCCGCCATCGAGCCAGTCTCGAGGCTCAAGCGCTGATAGGAGCGGCGCCGCGCTTCCTCAAAGATGTGTGCAAGCAGCCGCGCGGCGACACCCCGGCGCTGGTGCCCATCGGCCGTGCGCATCGACTTGATCTCACCGTGCCTCAAGTCCAGTTCCTTCAAAGCGCCGCACCCCATCAGCCCGCCCTCGCCCCACGCGCTCCAGAAAGTGATGCCGGGCGCGCGCAGCGATTCGAGATCGAGCGCGTGCATGCTCTCGGGCGGTGAATGCTGTGCGAGCGTGCGCAGGTGCTCCCGCAGGAGCCCCATGACTTCAGGGCGGTCCAAACCGCCCAGTCGGATTTCCATTGACATGCTTGATCGCCTGGGCGTTTCCGTATTGCCATTCCTCATCGAGCAGGCCGTAGATCACCGTGTCGTGGGCGGCACCCTTGTCCACCCAGCGCTTGCGCAACTGGCCCTCGCGAGTGAAGCCTAGACTACCGAGCAACCGGCTCGAGGCCTGGTTGAGCGGATCGACCTCGGCCTCGATCCGGCGCAGCCCGTAAGGGCCGAAAGCGCAGGAGATCACCGCCACCAGCGCCTCGCGCATCAGGCCCTGTCCCCAGTAATTGCGGCCCAGCACATAGCCGAGTTCGGCGCGCGCGCTGCCCTGTTCGTAACGGAACAGCAGGCAGGAACCGATGACCTGGGCGGAGTCCCGCTCGGCGATCACATATTGAATGCTCTCACCGCGCGCGCCCATCGTGCTCATGCGCTCGTACCAGGCGCGGCCGTCCGCGAGCGAACGCCAGCTGGCATAGGGCAGGAAGCGCGTGGTTTCGTCATTACCATTGACGATCAGGAGCGAGGGCAGATCGCGCTCCTCCACCGGCCTGACGATCAGCCGGTCCGACTCAACGGTGATTGGCTTGTTGAATGGCATCGCGGCGGCCGATCACTCCCTACAACGCTTTAGTCCAGCGGCAACTCGAAATACGCCGCTCCCGGGAGCGGATTGAAGCGATAGGCCGAGGTGCGCCTGAAACCCAGCGCCGCATACAGGCCCTGGGCTTCGTGCATGGCCGGCAGTGTATCAAGCAGCAGCCGCTTGTAGCCGAGCTTCCTGCCCTCGGCCACTGCGCGCCGCGCCAGCAGTTGGCCGATGCCACGACCGCGGGCCTCGGGAATCACATACAGCCGCTTGATCTCGCCATCGCTCCCGGCAAAGCTGCGCACACCGGCGCAGCCCAGCGCACGCTTAGCATCCCGTGCGATCAGGAACGCGCCACCGGGAGGCGCGTACTCCTCGGCCAGGTGCTCGAGCTCGTGCGCGAAGTTCTGGAACTCCAGATCCAGCTGTAGCGAGGCGGCGTACTGCTCGATGAGCGAGCGCGCCTCCAGCCACTCGGCGCGCGATTGCGGCTGCTTGAGCGTAACCGCGGCGCCGTGCGGATCCTGGCCTTCGCGCTTTGCCGCCACAGCGCCTCAGCCGTCACGAAACAGGAAGCTGTAGGCGTTGAGGGCCGGTACCCCGCCTAAGTGCGCGTACAGCACCCGCGAGCCTGGCGCGAACTCGCCGTTGCGCACCATGTCGATCATCCCGTGCATCGACTTTCCCTCGTAGACCGGGTCGGTGAGCATGCCCTCCTGCCGGGCGCAGAGGCGGATCGCCTCGAGCGTGCCTGGATTGGGCAGGCCGTACTCCGGACCTCCATAGCGGGCATCCAGCACGATGTCGCCCTCGCTAAGCTCGCGCCCAAGTTCCACCAGCTGCGCTGTGTGGCGCGCGATGCGCAGGATCTGCGCCTTGGTGGCCTCCGGCTTCGCCGAGGCATCGATCCCGATGACACGACGCTCGCGCCCGTCCGCTGCGAACCCCACCACCATTCCGGCCTGGGTGCTGCCCGTGACCGAACAGACCACGATGTAGTCGAACTTGAAACCGAGTTCGGCCTCCTGCGCGCGCACCTCCTCGGCAAAGCCGACGAACCCTAAGCCGCCTAGAGGGTGCTCCGAGCAGCCCGCCGGAATCGGAAAAGGCTTGCCGCCCGCCGCGCGCACATCTTCCATCGCCTGTTCCCAGCTCGGCCGGATGCCGATGTCAAAGCCGGCCGCATCGAGACGCACATCGGCCCCCAGGATGCGGGAGAGCTGGATGTTGCCGACGCGGTCATAGACTGCATCGGAGTAATTGACCCAGTTCTCCTGCACCAGCACGCATTTCATCCCCAGGTGCGCGGCCACGGCGGCCACCTGACGGGTTTGGTTCGACTGTATGCCGCCGATCGACACCAGCGTGTCGTAGCCCCCGGCGAGGGCTTCGGGAATCAGGTATTCGAGCTTGCGGGTCTTGTTGCCGCCAAAGGCAAGGCCGCTGTTGCAATCCTCGCGCTTCGCAAAAAGCTCGACCTTGCCTCCCAGGTGAGTGCTGAGGCGTGAGAGGGGATGGATAGGTGTCGGGCCGAAGGTCAGTCGGTGCCGCGCAAAGCGCTCAAGGTTCATGACAGGGAGGCACCTCGAATTCCGATGGTTGCGACACGGCGCGGGCAATTCTCGATTCTATGCTAGCAGGCTGCTTCGCCAGATCGCGAGACTGCTAACGATGTCCGGCTGCTAGGGCGCCGAATGCAGCCGGTCGGGCTCCAGCCACTCGCGCCGCGCCTGCACCGAAAACAGCCGCTCACGCGTGTAGAACTGCATCGGCCAGTTGCTGCGGGCCAGCGGCGACCGGAGCAACAACGCAAGCGAGTCCGGCAGCGACTTCTCCGGGTGCCGTGCCATGTGCGCCGCGATGGAATTTAAAAAGAAGCGCGTGAGGGTCTCGTGATAACCGCCGGTGTCGGTATTCTCGGTGCCGACCGCTTCGTTGTAGGCACGAATGCGTTGCCGGACGATCGGTAGCGCCTCATCCGCCGAGTGCCGCGAGAGGTACCACAGGCCCACCACGAGGTGGGCCTGATGCGTCCAGCGCGGTTTCGGCAGCGTGCACTCCTCGAACTGCCGGACAAATTCGGCAATGTCCGGTGCGAGCAGCGGCACGTCGCGGCTCGGATCGTGATCGTTCACGACGATCTCCCCAGTTGCAATCCCATGATCACCTCGGTGCGCGCCAGCACCAGCATTTCGGGAGGCGGCGGCATGGGCACGAAACCCATGCGCTCGTACATGCCTAAGGCCACCTGCAACCGGCGGAAACTCTGCAGCATCAGCAGCCGGCCTCCAGCATGGCGTGCGAAATCCACGCAGGCCTCCACCAGCCGGCGGCCGACGCCAAGTTTACGCGCCCGGTCCAGCACGACCAGCTTGCAGAATTCATACACGCCGCCGCTCAGGTTCTTGACGGCCACCACGCCGATGGCCTCGCCGTCCTGCAGCGCGAACAGCACCGTCCCGCCGTTGCGCACGTAGAAGGACTCGGGATCCCCCACGGCCAAAAGGTCCTCAGGCTCGGGATCCTTGCCGGTCATGCTCTTGAGCCAGGGAACCCAGAGCGCGGCGAATTCCCCGCGCAGGGCCGGCGTGCAGGGAACAATTTCAACCGCTCCCATCTCAGCGCACCGCCGCAGCGTATTCGACGTTGGCGATCCAGTTGCGCTTGCGCCTCGCCAGGCGATCGCCGCGCTCCTCGCCATCGAAGTCGGCGGCGCTCGAGCGTATCAGCGAGGGATCCACGTTCTCGAAGGCGTTGACGCTGACGACGGCGTACAGGCGATCGTCAATGAGGCTCGTGACGACCGGGACCACGCCGCAACGGCTACAGACATTGAACTCCGCGGTCTTGCTGCCGAACTCATATTTGCTAAGCAGGGACGGCTCGGCGACCGTGATTTTTAGGAACCCGTCCGGACAGGACGTCCACACCCCGCCATGCTTGACGCAAAAGTCGCATCCGCACTGGCGCGCCGGGATCGTTGTGGGATCCGGTCTCCAGTCGAGTGAGAACGAGACGTTGCCGCAGTGACATTTCCCGTGTATCAGCATGGAAGGCTCTCAGATCCTCATCGTTGCAATTTCTGATTTCATGCCCGACGGAGGCGGCCCCGCACGCAGCAGGCCATCCGCCACTGGCTGGAATTCCTCAGTCGCCGCGCGCGGCGGCTGCCGCAGGAAATCGCCGGCTCATCGGGGTGCGCTGCCCGTCCGGGCGCGTCTTTGGATGGCGCCACCCAGCAGCACCAGCAGGGGCAGTGTCACGAGGAAGGTCAGGTGATACCACACCGGGAATTTCTGCCACAGCTGGTAATGCACCGACAGGAAGAACAGCAGCAGGATCGCGGCGCAGGCGTAAACCGTTGCCGCCCTGCCCCGATCGATGGCGGAACACACGAACCCGGCCACCAGCGATGAGGCCGCTCCCAGGATCAGTCGCGCGGCCATCATGCTAAGCGTGAAAGTCATGACGGGCTCTGCGGCCGAATAGCCCGGAATCAGCGCCCGGATAAGAAAATTCCCCAGCGTGGCGAACACAAACCAGCTGACGAACCCGAAGACGACTGCCAGTATGGATCTGATCATCTTTGCTTCACCGTCAGGCCCGCACCCGGCCGCGATTCACAAAGGCCGCAACGGCCCCAAGTATCAAGAGCAGCGCCGTATCAAATACGATTTGCTTGACGACCGTCGCTCCGGGCATGGGCTGCACTACGTAGTAGATGATGTAAGTCGGGATGACGGTCAGGAGCGCGACCGCCAGACCATAGCGCAGTCCCTGGCTCAGCCAGGGCCGCGCCTCCTGACCGCGCAGGTAAATCCATGAAAACGCGCCGGCCAGGATGACGTGAGCCGCGATCAGGAACGGCATGTGCTGCTGGGCATCCTGCTCTGAGCGGAACAGGCTCGATAGCGCAGCGTAGTCATCGTGCAGCAGCGTCCCGTGCACGATGTAGCTGCCGACCATCCAGACGACGAACACCACCACCCAGGTAATCAGAAGATTCTTGTTCATGCCGCCCCCTTTGCCCTCGCTGGCGGCATTGTGCGCGGTGAGGCTCGCACTCGGCAATATATGCGCGTTCCGCCTGAAATTACGCTTGCTGGCCTCGCAACTGCCGAAGGAATGCGGCCACATCCCCTTCGTAGCGTTCGGGAGCGTATCCGCCGGTGCAATCGGCGTGCAGCAGGCCCCCGTAACGCATCCCGAGATAGGCGAAGGTCTCCTGCCAGGCCGACACGAAGACCGGCGAGGGATCGCTGTCGAGGGATGAGCACAACACGAACCCGGCTTTGCCGCGGAGCCTTCGTCCAGTGGCCAGCAGGTCTGGCAGGTCCAGGAGATCGGAAAGCCGGTCGAGGAAGACTTTCATCGGCGGACTGACGGCGTACCAATAGACGGGCGAGGCAAAGATGACCTGCTCAAACTCCACCACGCGATGGATCAGCGCCTCGAACTCGTCGTCACGGTTGCGGTGGTCGTAGTCGTAAGCAGTCAGATTGCACTGCGCCAGATCGATGACTTCAATCCGCAGCTCGCCGGCGATCCGGTCCATGAGCCGGCCCGTGTTGCCGTGCCGGCGCGAACTTGCAAACAGAGCCACGGTGGAAGGCATGGGACCTTACCGCTCCGCCCGCAGTCCAACGCCACTGCGGCACTTTTCCAGACTCGGCATGAAGAACTAGACCCGTTCCCAGGGCTCGATGGGTCCTGCGCGCATGCGCAGCAGCGGATGGCAACGGGGCCTGCGGATGGCACGCAGCTGCCGATATTGCGACGGACTCCTGACGGCAAGCTTGCGCAGCAGGTGCTGCCATTCGTGAGCCATCTGGCCCGCAGTTACGGGCAGCAAGCTGCGCACCCGCCCGCGCCCCACCTTGCCGGCATCGAACAGGTAGCCACGCCGGGTTGCCTCCACCTGCACGGCCCGAAGATAGGTAGAAATGGCCGCGCGCGGGTTGCGATGCGATCTGAACCGATGGAGCTGCGGGTGATGCCGGTAGCCGCGGGTACGGCCGCGCAGCACGGCGCGCGCCAGCAGGGCCTCGCGCCACAGTGCGAGCAGACCCTGGCGATCAAGATAGCTTGGATGCACCGACCACAATCGCATAGCTGAAACTCTCTCCAAGGCTAAAGACCGCAAGGTACAGGCAACACTTCCGGTGAATGCCCCGGGGCTTTTTCGCTCGCAGTACTCCAGGCTATTTGCCGAGCTCGACGCGCAGTTGCTCCATTTCGGAGAGCGCCTGCTCCAGGGTCTCAGTGCTACGCAGCGCCAGCGCGTCGGCGGCGACGACCTTGGCATAGCCGCCAAACAAGGCGTGCAGCAGCTCTATGAGATCCTCGACGGCTTCCATGCCGGCAACCGGAGGCATGCACAGCGTCTGGGCTCGCGCCGCGGCGCAGGCATCACCCAGCCGGTTTACGGTTTCGGGGGGCAAGACCAGCGACAACGCATCGCCTTCGCGCAGCCGCCCGACGCTGAAGTGGTCGTATTGCGCGGCCAAGGTCAGCGCATTGGGTGAGTCCGCCATCGTCCTTTACCTCGCGGCCATCCGCTCCGCACTAGCGCGGCGAGTAGAACCTTTCAGGATTATCAGCGTGGCTTTGCACAAAGTCCACGCACACTATCCGGCGCCTGACGCCTGCAACTTCCTGGCGCGCTGCAGACAGCCAGTGTCAAATTCCGGTATCGTCTGTCGCACTCATGCAGCCTTTCCACTTAGCCATTCCCGTGCACAACCTGACGGCGGCCCGCGCCTTCTATGGCCGCTTGCTGGGCTGCCCGGAGGGACGCAGCGCCCCGGAATGGGTGGACTTCGATTTTTTTGGCCACCAGCTGGTCGCGCACCTCGATCCACAGCGGGAGGCGGCCGTGCACCATAATAAGGTCGACGGCCACGACGTCCCGGTTCCCCATTTCGGGGTGGTGCTGGAATGGGACGCCTGGCAGCAACTGGCCGCACGCCTCAAGGCGAATGGGGTGCAATTCGTGATCGAGCCGGGGATCCGATTTGCCGGCCAGGTGGGTGAGCAGGCGACGATGTTCTTCCATGATTCTTCCGGCAATGCCCTCGAGTTCAAGGCCTTCAAGGATCCGGATCAGCTGTTCGCCCGCTAGCGATCGCGCCTGTACGAGTCCGCCGCTGGCGCCCGGGATGCGGTTGCACTACCCTTAAATCCCATCCACTCGCCAAGCGGCCGATCCAGAGCCGCAGGCAGGCACCTATGACACGCATGTTATTGAAAGCGTTGCAGGTATCCCGTGAAATGGCGCGACGCACCGCGCTGCTTGGAATCGGCATGCTGCTGGCAACTGTCCTCGTTGCCGAGCCAGCCTGCGCCGACAGCCCGAAAATTATTGCCATGGGCGATCTGCACGGTGACTACGACGCCTTCCGCGCGCTGATGACGGAGGCCGGGCTCATGGATGCCAAGGGTCACTGGTCCGGCAAGAACGCGATCTACGTGCAGCTGGGCGATGTCGTGGACCGCGGCCCCAAATCGCGGGACATTATCCTGCATCTGCAACGGCTGCAGAAGGAAGCGAGCCACGCCGGTGGCCAGGTGATCACGCTCATCGGCAATCACGAAGCCATGAACATGACCAACGATCTGCGCTATGTGCCCCCGGCCGAGTACCAGAATTACGTTACGCGTACCTCGGAGGCCGCGCGCGAGCAGGTCTTCCAGGCCAACAAGGCCAAGCTGGAGGCGGAATACAAGCAGGAAAATCCGCAGATCACGGACGCCGAGATCAAGGCCAAGTTCCAGGAGAAATACCCGCTCGGTTACGTCGAGCAGCGCCTGGCCTGGGCGCCCACCGGTGAGATCGGCCGCTGGGTCTTAGGCAATCCCGCAGTGGCCGTCGTCGGCGACACGCTGTTCGTCCATGGTGGGGTCAGCACCAAGTACGAGACCGAGACCCTCGCCCAGATCAACGACCAAGTGCACGCCGCGCTCACCACTCCGGCGACGGATGATGATGCGATTCTTGACGATCAGGTCGGGCCGCTGTGGTATCGAGGCTTTGCCGAAGAGAATGAGACCACGGTCAAGGACATCGCCGATGTGCTCAAGGCCTTTTCCGTCAAGCGCATGGTCATTGCTCACACGCCGAGCCTCTCGGGCATCAAGGTGCTAGACCAGGGCCGCGTGATAGACATCGATACCGGTATTACCGGCTCGTACGGCGGCACGCACTCATTCCTGAGCATCGAGGGCAATGGCATTTTTGCCCATGACAACGGCAAGATCACCGAACTCAAGAGCGCGGAATCCCCGCCCTAGGCAAGCGTAGCGAGGAACGATCATGGGAATTTCCCGGCACGCGCCGGGCGGCCTGCTGGCCGCCACGGCACTGTTAATGCTGTGGGCATGGCCGGCGGGGGCTGCGCCCAAGCCGCTGTTCGCATCCGATGGCATCCTCAAGCTGCGCATCGAGGCGCCTTTCGGTGATCTGATCAGGACCGCGCCGCGCTCAACCTCGCCCTACGAGGGCAAGATCACGGTGACGGAGCCCACCGCCGAGACGCTGGCGATTCAGCTCAGTGCACGCGGCATTTCCCGCCGCCGGCCGGAGGTCTGTGAATTCCCGCCCCTCAAGATCGAGTTCAAGGAAAAGCCGGGCGGCGAATCGCTCTTCAAGGGTCAGAAGTCGCTCAAGCTGGTCACGCACTGCAAGAATGATTTCAATTACCAGGACTACAACCTGCTCGAGTATGCGGGGTACAAGATCCTGAACGTGCTGACGCCGGCAAGCTTCCGGGTGCGCCTCGCGGAGATCGACTACGTCAATACCGGAAGCAGCTCGGTGCGCATCCATCGCCGCGGCTATCTCATCGAGGAAGCGAGCGAAATGGCGCAGCGCAATGGCCTGAAGGAAATCAAGGCCGACAAGATCGAACCCAGTCAGGTGAGCGCCATCGGCACTGCAAGGTCCGACCTGTTCCAGTACCTCATCAGCAATTACGACTGGTCGAACTTCGCGGCAGTCCCGGGAACCAATTGCTGTCACAACATCAAGCTGCTGGGTGCGGCTCCGGACAGCCGGCGCGATCTGGTGCCGGTGCCTTACGACTTTGATTCATCCGGCCTGGTCAATGCCCCGTATGCCAACCCGCCCCAGGGCGTTCCGATCAAGAACGTGCGCACCCGTTACTTTCGCGGTTTGTGCCAGTTCAATGCCCAGACCACCGAGGCTGCGAAGGAATTCCTCCAGCATCGCGAGGCCGTGCTGGCCGTGGTCAACAACACCCCGGCGCTATCAAACGGACGCAAGAAGCTTACGATCGATTTTCTCGAGACCTTCTTCGGCGAGCTTTCGGATCCCAACAAGCTCCAGCACCAGATACTGGATCATTGCCGGGGCTGAGGTCGGCTCTAGCGGGGAACCGCGAATACCGAAAGCTTGCCGTGTCCGCGGGGCCCCTCATCGCTCAGTAGCAGCCGCCCATCGGGCATCATCGTCAGGCCCTCGGGCTGGGGGTGCTGCACCTTGTCGAGCTTGACCTTGTCGATCAGGTGCCCCTGCTGGTCGATCTCGATCGCCGAATGACCCTTGGCCGAGACGATGAACAACGTACCGTGATCGCGCTGCCATAGGAACGCTGAGGGGTGGAAGTTCGCCTGGTCGAGCTTGTCCACCAGGCCGTCCAGCGACAGGTTCAGCCACGGGGCCGCGGCCAACGTGCGGGTCTGCAGATTCCACAGATAGATCACCAGGCGGTCCTTCAATCCCGCCTCATGCATCTTCTTGCAGAGAATCAGGAAGTCCCCATCCGCCGGGCCATTGGCCAGCCCCTCGGTCTCGCAGTGTTCCCCGACCCCGGTGTCATAGGCGTTGTAGTGCACGCGCTTGCGATTCTCGCCCACCGGCGCCTCGTACAGGTGCCCATCGCTGGTGAGCAGATACACATATCCGCCGCGTACGCTGATGTCCTCGAAGTCTCCCTTGATCGTGGGCTTTCCTAAGGCAAAGGCCTTGACCGCTTTCTGCTCGGACAGATTGATCTCGTAGACGATCGCGTAGTTGTCATCATGCGCGTAGACCGTGTCGCTGGAAGCCACCGCCAGGCCTGATATCTCACTGAGCCCGTCTGGCAGGTAGAACTGCTTGACGGGCGCCTGCCGCAGGTAGCCGGAGAGCGTCGCATTGTTGCCCGCCGCCAAAGCGACCGAGGCCATGGCGCTGGATGCCGCCAGCAAGAGTGTCCGCGGCAGCCGCATCAGTCTTCTTCCATCTTGCTTTCTTCTGCGACTCCGTCGTCCTCGTCGTCATCGCCATGCACGGACTTGTGCGCCCGGCGCATGTAGCGGCGCGTACCGCGGTGGCCACCATAGTCGGTAATCCAGAGAATCAGGAAGACGTAATTGAAGGCCAGCGACATGACAATCGCCACTTCCATGGCGCCGACCCCCGCGGCCAGGCCGATGCCGATGGCGACCAGGATGTAGAGCGCATCGCCGGTGCTCTTGAGGGTATTTCGAAAGCGCACCACGGCAACGATGCCGCCCAGGCTAAAGGCGAGGGCCAGGCTGTTGTGCACCATGATCACGAGGCTCGTGACCGCGATGGGCAGGATCATGATCGTCTCGACCAGCGATTGATCGTAATCGCTGCGCTTGCGGATCGACATGTAGGTCCAGCTCACCGGAAGTATCGTCAACACGGCACCGCCGATCGCAATGGCCATCCACAGCACGCTGTCGGTCAGGCTCGAGATTTGTGAGGCGTTGATTTCGATGGCCTTGAACGGGTCCTTCGAGACGTCATCGATCAACGACAGCGCCCCGCCTATCGGCATGTAGGCCTGCAGCTGCGGATACATCCGCATGGCCGAGTACACGATGATTGAAATGGTCGCGTAATAGATGGTCAGCTTAAGAAACAGATGCACGACCCGGGCGCTGGCCCAGATCTGCACCAGGGGCCTTGGTACCGAGGCATAGATGCCGTTGGGCGGCGCCGTTGCGGGCAACGCCCCAGGCTCAGCCGGCCCGGCGGTTCGCGCCGGCAACGAATTGGAGGAGTCGTGGTGCTCTTTCATAGCTTCGCTCTTAGGTGCCCCTTACAAACGCGCGAATTGATCCCCATGATGCCAAGGCACTTCACATATTGAGCGCCCTGAGCCCTACCGCATCGATCTTCGGTGATTGCCAGAGCACGCGCAAGCGGGCACGCCCGGATCAATAAGCCTAATCGAACCGAGTGCCACTAGCCTGAGCGTTCCATTCCGTGTTTCTCGACCAGGGCGGCCATTTCTCTCGAACTTTCCGCCGGCAGCTCCGCCAGGCCCGCAACCACGCCGGCACGGTCCGCGGCGCTCCTGTTCTGGCTCAGTTTCCACTTGCCGACGAGCTCGGTGATGGTTATTTCAAAGCCAACGATTGCACCGAGCATCTGATCGACGTATTTCGGCGGCGCATCAGTGAGCTGCCAGGGAGCCTTCTGCTGCCGCTCCTGCGAATCGGTCAACTTGCTCACGAACTCTCGCAACCAACTGGCATCGTGGATCCAGGCGATGCGGCCGCGCGCGTGCACGATCGCGTAATTCCACGTGGGCACGACCTTGCCGTGCTCGGCCTTGGTGGGATACCAGTTGGGTGAAATGTAATGACTCGCGCCCTGGAAAAGAGCCAGCACCTCGGCCCCGTCCTCAAGTTCCCGCCACAGGGAATTGGCGCGGGCGATGTGCCCTTGGAGTGCGCCTGGACTCCGGGCACGCGGCTCAAACATGAGCGGGACATGGTTCGCCTGAAGTCCCTGGGCGGTGTGCGCCACGAGGCAGGCCAGCGGATGCTCGCGCATCAGCTCATGCAGCACTTCCGGCCGGTTTTCCTGAAAGTGGGTAGGAGAGTACATGCAGCGCCAAGGATAGCAGCTCAGTGCGGCGACGGGCTCGCCGCCTCATGGTCAGCAGGCTGCTCTCAAGTCCGGAAGGCGAGCCATGCAATCAGCACACCGCTCAGCGCCCCGGTCACAGCGCTCACCGGAATAATGTACTTGACGTGCTGCCAGGCAGCTGTGCCTTTGCTAAGACAAATCATGACGCCAAACAAGATTCCATACAGCAGCCCGAGGCCGCTGCCGCCTACCCAGCTGCTGTACTGGTCCATCGACAAACCCGTGAGCATGGCGACCAGAATGCCGCG
>Ga0068863_100001207_pt1 | contig 25827 bp, 20 predicted proteins | sample KBSSwiS62_FD_66596 | JGI IMG/M metagenome (GOLD analysis project Ga0068863, IMG submission 66596) | Switchgrass rhizosphere microbial communities from Kellogg Biological Station, Michigan, USA - KBS Switchgrass S6-2 | ecosystem: Host-associated > Plants > Roots > Rhizosphere > Soil ... | reverse complement strand
ACTGTTGCTCAAAAGTTTGCCCAGCAAGGAGCAGAACTTGTTATCTTGGGGAGAACACCGAAAGAACTCGCGGAAACGGCGAAAGAGTTGAAGAAGGCCGATGCGAAGGTCACGGAGCTCGTGGCGGATATCGCCGATTCGGATTCGATGGCCAAAGCGTTTGGCCAACTGCGGGCCCGATTCAATCATCTCGACATTTTAGTGGCCAATGCCGGGGTGAACGGCGTATGGGCTCCGCTCGAACAGATCGAACTCGAGGAATGGGATCAAACCATCGCGATAAATGTTCGCGGTACGTTTCTCACCATTAAGCAGGCCCTTCCCCTTTTGAAAGCAGCCCGTGGTTCCATTACGGTCGTCGCGTCAGTAAATGGAACCCGGATTTTCAGCAACACCGGCGCAACCGCCTATTCATGCTCCAAGGCCGCCCAGGTCGCCATGGTAAAAATGCTTGCGGTGGAACTCGGGCCGGCCGGCGTACGAATCAATGTTGTGTGCCCCGGGGCAATTACGACCAATATCAGTGATAACACGAAGAAGCGTGACCTCGACAAAGTAAGAATCCCGGTCGAGTACCCCAAAGGAACAATACCTCTAACCCAAAATCAGCCCGGGAAGCCGGAAGATGTTGCCGACTTGATCTGGTTTCTTTCCTCCCCGAATGCCCAGCACATCACAGGTTCGGAAGTTTACGTGGATGGTGCGCAGTCTCTGCTTCAGGGGTGACCTTTCTGCACGTTCTAAAAAGCCTCTCCCCATCACGAATACCACATCGACCGTACCGACGGTGCGCGGGATGCTCCTTTGGGGTCAACCTTGGCCAGCAGACTCTGGTAGATCGAAAGGCGGCCAGTCTGGAAATTGTGGGCGCAGCCGGACATGTAGAGTCGCCAAATCCTATATGTTGATTCACTCACGAAAGAAAGTGCCTGATCATGCGCCGCCTCCAGCCGCTGGACCCAATGCCGAAGAGTTTGGGCATAGTGTTCGCGCAGACACTCCACATCACGGATTTCCCAGCCTGCGTTTTCTGCCGGTTGAAGCATGTCGTTGATCGAGACAAGATCGGAATCTGGAAAAACGTGCTGTTGAATGAACGATCCGCTTTTGCCCGGAAACGGTACTGGACCGAGACCGATTCCATGATTCAGGAACAATCCACCGGGCTTGAGAAGATGCCGCGCCTTGCGAAAATAGACGGAAAGATTCTCGCGCCCCACGTGTTCCACCATACCAACGCTGGAGATGGCATCGTACTGCTCCAATTCCCTCAGTTCCCGATAATCGTGGAGATGTAGTCGGATTTGCCTTTCGAGGCCACGGCGCTGTACAGCCTCCTGCGCATATTGGAGTTGCTGCTCGCTAAGGGTAACTCCAACGGCGTGGACTCTATAATGCTCAGCCGCATGGAGTACCAAACCACCCCATCCGCAGCCAATATCCAGAAGGCGCTGACCGGAACGCAGCCCTAGCTTTCGGCAAATTAAGTCGAACTTGTTTTGCTGCGCTTCCTCAAGGTCTTCGGAGGGATCTTTGAAGTATGCGCACGAGTAAGCCATCTGTTTGTCCAACCAGAGCGCATAGAAATCATTGGAAACGTTGTAGTGGAATTGAATGGCTTCATGGTCTCGCCTCACGGAGTGTTTGCTGCCGCGTGTCGGCAGGTGTCGCGAGTCATCGCAGCTACAGATCGGAGACTCTGGAAGCTTTTTTAGCAAGTACGCTATTTCGAGTTTTCGGGTCCAGCCTTGAGTGCTTTCCATCAGATGATCCGCTAGTTCGAAGGCAGCTTCCATGTTGCCTTCCACGTCAAAGGCATTGTCCAGGTAGGCTTCGCCCACGGCAGCCTCGCTGTCCGCCAACAGAATTTCCCGCAGGGCACTGGGACGTTTCAGCACAAGCATGGCTGCTTTAGGCTGATCATCCGGCCACAACGATCCGTTCCACAATCGGACATTTAGATTTTTGAGGGGTTCGCGGGTCAGCTGATCCAGAATTTGTTGTGTTAACTGTTCCGGAGTAACTGCCGTTTTAATCGCCGGGTGTACTCTATTCCGTCCCGGACGTCTGATTAATTGAGTAAGGGCGAGCATGGTCTCTCCTTTGCTTTCTAAGCAGAAAATTAGCGGGCAAAAGGAATGCCAAAAAAATCATCCTCCAGTTTTCAGAGGCGACGACAGAATTTTTGCGGAGAAAAATGCCCTGCAAATTGCAATTCGGAAGTAGTTTGAACTTTCAAAGCGCGAGGATAGAGGTGTCTAAAAAGTGGTCCTATTTGTTATAAAACGTGCCCCGCACATTTCCCATTTTACGATGGCACGATCCATGCAATGGGCATTCGAGGAAATGATTCTCATCTTCTCCCCTTTGTCTTGCCTGAAACTTCGGAGAAGACCAAAAACTAGAAACAGTGTTATGGAAAAATCACTTTTTGAATTCGAACCATTTGCGGATAACCGTGAAATCAACGTCTTCGTGGAAACTGCCAAGGGAAGTGGCAGCAAATTCAAGTACGAGCCCGAGTTGGGCCTTTTTTCCCTTCATAAATCCTTACCCAAAGGCATGGAGTTTCCCTACGACTATGGCTTCATTCCCTCGACCTTGGGAGAGGACGGAGACCCCTTGGATGTCCTTGTTCTGGTCGATACCGATGTCTTTCCGGGTTGCCTGGTCAAAGCCCGACTGATCGGTGTCATCGAGGCCAAACAAAAAGACAAAGAGAAGGAGGAACGCAATGATCGGCTCATTGCCGTTCATGCCCGCTCCACCACTTGGGCGGATATTTCCGAACTCCACCAACTTCCCTCTGGCCTGCTTGATCAAATCGAGCACTTCTTCATTTCGTATCACGATCTGCATGCGATGGAATTCAGGCCCATCAACCGCAAGGGCTCCAAGCACGCGGAAAAGTTGATTCAAAAAGGCATCAAGCGGTTCCAAAAATCGAAATCTTCTCCCACAGCTTCAGAAAAGCAGAGCAAATGAGGACCCATGGCAACCAGCCTCCAAGACAAAGTCTCGTTTGCTCTGGATGAAAATCGCATGCTCATGCTCGGTTCCCAAGTTTTGGTGGGCTTCGAGTACGAAGCCTTCTTCGAAAAGGGTTACGATCAACTGCCGCCTTACAACCAGCAGCTCCAGGTTTTCAATCTCTTCCTGATTTTGGCCTCGGCGATTCTGCTCATTGCGCCCACGACGTATCATCGGATCGTCGGTGCAGACTTCGATACCCGACGGTTACTGGCCTTTACCACCTATTCGGTGGAATGGGCTCTTCATCCCTTGGCCTTGGCCCTGGGAGTGGCGCTGTTCTGTTGCGCCAGCACTCTGACCGGGACATATTTTGCCGTGAGCATCGCATTGATCGTTTCTGCCGGTGCCTTGCTCGGCTGGTTCATTGGGCCTCATCTCCTGCGAAATCGACGAAAAATAAAAGCTGCCGCTATGCCCTACACCACACCTCTCGATACACGTTTGCGCCACGTTCTAACGGAATCCCGCGTAATGTTGCCCGGGGCCCAGGCACTCCTCGGCTTCCAATTGATCACGTTTTACATGGAGGATTACATGAAGTTGCCACGCCCCCTGCAATGGGTGCATCTGGCCAGTCTCCTCTTGATTGCAATGGCCGTCGTCCTGCTTATTGCTCCCGCAGCTTTCCATCGGATTGCCGACCAAGGAGAAGCAACCGAGCGCAGCTATCAATTCGCCAGTTGGATGGTTCTTTGCGCCGCGATGCCATTGGGATTGGGACTCGCGGGTGAGCTTTTTCTGGTCCTGGTCAAGGCAACGCAAAGTTTTACCATCGCAGGCGTGGCAAGTTTGTTGGTTCTCCTCCTTAGCTATGGACTTTGGTTTGGGTACGCCATTTTCGCCCGGTTACAGCACCGGAGCAGTTGCACAGCTTGCTAATTTTAGTATTTTTGAGAATCGCACCACGGTTCGCATATCGCAGTCAATCCATGGCGAAGTGCAATCCAAAATCAACTGCGCCGTGTGCTATCTCTCTGAAAATACGCGGACAAAAACGTTGGCATATTCTTTGCGAATCCATTTTTTACTATGAACATATTCCATCTTGGAAAAGGAAAGGTAACCACACTTCACGAACTGTTCATCGATCAACTCCGCGATCTCTATAGCGCCGAGACCCAACTCACCAAGGCGCTCCCGGAGATGGCGGAAGCGGCCAATGAACCCGTTTTGAAGCAGGGTTTTGAAACACATCTCGAGGAAACGAGGGGACATGTCCAGCGCCTTGAACAGATCTTCCAGGAACTGGGCGAGAAACCGACCGGGAAAACGTGCCGGGCCATGGAAGGCCTGATCAAGGAAGGCAAGGAAACCATCAACGAGGACGCAACTCCCGAAGTGAAGGACGCTGCGCTCATTGCGGCTGCCCAACGCGTGGAGCATTATGAAATTGCTGGCTACGGCGTCGTCCGCACCTATGCCAATCTCATGGGCCACGGAACGGCCGCTGGTTTGCTTCAGTCAACCTTGGACGAAGAGGCCGCAACCGATCAAAAGCTGACTTCGGTGGCGGAATCGCTCAATGTTCGCGTTCCCTTCGGCCATGAAAAGGGAGCCACTCCCCGACAACATGCAGGTGTAGCGTAACTCAACTCCAGCCTGCTATTCCCGGTGGGTGTCACATCCGCCGGGAGTAGCCCTCAATTCTTATGAAAGCTGTAGTCTTTCATCACCCGGGCAAAATGTCCGTGGACGACGTTCCCGATCCTAAAATCGAGAAGCCCGATGATGTTCTTCTACGCGTTACTTCTACCGCCATTTGCGGATCAGATTTGCACATCTACAACGGTCTTATTCCCCAAGCCAAACCGATGGTCATGGGCCATGAGTTCATGGGCGTGATTGAGGAAAAAGGACCTGAAGTCTCCCATCTTCAAGTGGGCGACCGCGTTGTGGTTCCCTTTCCGATCGCGTGTGGCGGGTGCTTCTTTTGTCAGCATGGGCTTGCTCCCCATTGCGAGCATTCCAACCCCGAAAAGTACGGACCTGAAGGTGCGCTCCTCGATCAAAAGGGTGGCGGCCTCTTCGGCTACACCGATCTTTACGGCGGCTATCGGGGTGGCCAAGCCCAGTACGTTCGGGTTCCTTATGCCAATTTTGGTCCCCGTCATGTTCCAGATAACCTCACGGACGAACAAGTCCTCTTTCTGACCGATATCTTCCCGACCGGCTATTTTGGCATCGAGTGGGCCCAACTCCGCGGAGGTGAAACCGTCGCCGTTTTCGGTTGCGGCCCCGTGGGTTTGATGGCTCAGAAGGTGGCTTGGATCAAGGGGGCCAAGCGGGTCATCGGCATCGACATGCAGCCTTATCGCCTCCAGGCCGCACGCCGAGTCGCCAAATCCGAAACCATCAACTTCAAGGAAACCGATCCGATCGCAGCCATCCGGGAAATGACGGATGGTCGGGGAGCCGATGTTTGCGTCGATGCCGTCGGGATGGAGGCCGATCGGTCCACCTTGGAAAAATTGGAAAATGTTGTGCATCTCCAAGTGGGCACGATCAATGCCTTTCGTATGTGTTGCAGTGCCGTACGGCGTGGGGGAACGATCACGGTCCTCGGCGTTTATGGAGTTCCGTACGATAATTTTCCGCTCGGACAGATATTCGACAAAGGCCTGACCCTGCGCATGGGCCAAGCTCCCGTCCAGGCAGCCATTGATGAGCTCATCAAGTGGGTGGAGGAAGGAAAGATTCGCCTGGATGACGTCATTTCCCATCGGTTGCCACTCGAACTGGCTCCGCATGCCTACAAGATTTTCAATAACAAGGAGGATGATTGCGTCAAAGTCGTTCTTAAACCGGAAGGAACCTAATGCAAACCAACAATGATCGCGTCCTCATCACCGGGGCATCGAGCGGGATAGGTCTCGAACTCGCCCGCGAATTTGCTCGTCATGGCCATCCCCTGATCATCACCTCAACGGTCGAAGCGGAACTCGCGGGGGTGGCCCGCGAATTGACCTCGGCTCATGGAGTCGAGGTTCGGATCATTGAACTCAATTTACTCGATCCAGACTCGTCTCGGAGACTTTATGAAGCACTTAAGACGGAAAATCTGGCCGTCGAAATCTTGGTCAATAATGCCGGAGTGGGACATAAGGGACAATTTTGGGAACAACCTCTCCCTCAACAACTGGAAATGATCCGGCTGAACATCGAATCCGTTGTCTCACTTACCCGGTTGTTCCTGCCCGATATGCTTGCTCGCGGGCATGGACGCATTCTGAATACGGCTTCGACGGCGGGATATATGCCCGCACCGCTCATGGCCGTCTATCACGCGACCAAGGCCTTCGTGGTTTCATTCAGCGAAGCTCTGGCCACGGAACTTCAAGACACCGGCGTCAGCCTCACCGCGCTTTGCCCCGGGGCGACCGACACGGATTTCTTCGAACGCGCCGGGGCCGTCGAATCCAATATGTTTCAAAAAGGAAACGTCATGCCGCCTCACGAGGTGGCTGTCGGCGGATACAAAGCCGTGATGCACGGTGAGCGCGTTTACGTTGCAGGCGGACTCAACAAGGCGATGGTCTTCTCTCGGCGGCTCGTCCCCGATTCCTTTTTGGCCAAGCTGGCGGAGACCTTTTATTCGGATGTGAAACCGGAGGACCATCGACGCAACCCGGGCGATATCGCCCATCGTGCTGAATTGGAAAATCAAACCCACGGAACCAAATGAAAGACAAGAAACCAGACCGGAAAAAGAAGGGACAGCCTCATCCACCCTTAAAGCCAAAAAAGCCGAACATGGAAGGCGCCCCCGACGACAACGATCCTCATGCCCAATATGAGGACAAAGATGAATCCTAATTAACCCAAGTATACCTATGAGTGCAACGACCGCCGATCCTCTGACTAAACATGCCCGGCCTCCCCATCCCGCGCCCATGCAGGAGCCTCCTGGCAACGAAGCAGCGATGAATCCCAAGGCAGACCACGGAGAAATTTCTTACAAAGGCAGCGGACGGCTCAAGGATAAGGCCACCATCATTACGGGAGGTGACAGTGGAATTGGCCGCGCTGTGGCCATCGCCTTCGCCCGCGAAGGAGCTGATGTTCTGATCTCGTACCTGAATGAGCATGATGATGCCAAGGAAACGGCTAGATGGGTCGAAAAGGCGGGGCGAAAGGCTACTCTCGTCCCTGGAGACATCGGTGAGGAAAGTCATTGTCAAAAGATCGTCAAGCAGGCCATGGAGGAGTTTGGACACTTGGACGTACTCGTGAACAACGCAGCGTACCAAATGAGCTATGATGATATTACAGAGGTGCCGAGCGAGGATTGGGACAGAACCTTCAAGACGAACATCTACGCGATGTTCTATCTGATAAAGGCCGCCGTTCCCCACCTGCCCAAAGGAGGCTCCATTATCAATACGGCATCGATCAATTCCGATTCTCCGTCGCCCGGCCTTCCGGCCTATGCCACGACCAAGGGGGCCATTGCGAATTTCACCGCTGGCTTGGCCCAATCCCTGGCCAAGCGGGGCATCCGGGCCAACAGCGTGGCTCCCGGGCCCATTTGGACGCCGCTCATCCCATCGACCATGCCCGCCGAAAAGGTGAAAAATTTCGGCAAACAAGTTCCCTTCGGTCGGCCCGGACAGCCTGCCGAGTTGGCCCCTGTCTACGTGATGCTCGCTTCGGATGAAGCCAGTTACGTTTCAGGCGCGATGATTCCGGTCACGGGCGGGGAACCCATTCTCTGATTCAAAATCAGTGGCCCTTTTTATCGGAACATCGGGTTGGACGTATCCGCATTGGCAGAAGGCCTTTTTCCCCGAAGACCTGCCCTCGGCGGAGCGGCTTCATTTCTACGCTAGGCATTTTAATTCTGTCGAGGTCAACACCACCTTTTACGGCACGCCCAAAAGGAAAACGGTGCGAGCGTGGCACGAGGCCGTCCCCTCCGCTTTTCGCTTCGCAATCAAGGCCAGTCGCTTTATCACCCATAATCAAAAATTGCTCCGTCCCCGGAAAAGCTCGATCAAACTTTTCCGCGCCATCGAACCGATTGGCCCCCAGATTTCAGCCATCCTTTTCCAGCTACCTCCCTGGTTCCAGGCCGACGCTGAAAGACTGAAGAAATTTCTGGCCAAGATGCCGGCTGATTACCGCTATGCATTCGAGTTTCGGCACAATACTTGGTTTAGCGACGAGATCTACGAGGTCCTTCATAAGTACCATGCCGCCCTCTGTTTTTGGGAGTTGAAGGGCAAAGTCTCGCCTCTTGAAGTAACGGGGGGTTTTATCTACGCGCGCCTGCACGGCCCCCGGACGCTGGCATATCGGGGAAGTTATCCGGCAAGAACGCTGCAAACGTGGAAGCAACGGATTCAGCAGTGGCGGCGGGATCGAAGGGATGTGCTCTTTTATTTCGATAATGATGAGAAAGGCTACGCACCTCACGATGCCCGACGCTTGCGCGGCCTGCTGTCCGAGCCCCTTAAGCCATAGAGGTGACGGCTTGCTCTGCCTTGACGGAATGGAAGATGTTCGCGACTGCCTTGGCGAAGGTCTCAAAGGTCACGGGTTTTTGAACGTAGCTGGAAACTTCAAGCCGACGGCATTCCTCGATGTCGTCGGGATGGTTGGAAGAAGTCATGATGATCACTGGAAAATGCTTCATGTCGGGAATGATACGAATGCGCTGCAGGAATTCGATTCCAGTCATTCCCGGCAAATTAAGATCCAGGAAAATGGCAATCAGGTCTCGGCGAAAAGCATCTCCAGCTGCTCCAATCAGCAGATCGAGCGCTTCCGAGGCGTTAGAAACAAAAATCACGCTTTCGGCCAGATGCGTTTTATTTAACTCAATACGCAGAAGCTCCTGGTCAGCTGAACTATCCTCCACCACAAGAACTCTCACCGCTGATTCGTGAAAATCAATCCAGTCGTTGACCGCAGCTACGGCAAGGGTGAGACGAACCATCTCGGACGGATCCAAATGACGTCGTGCCTTTTTAAGGACATCTTCCCCAACCCCGTCCGGCCGCCACAACGAGAACGCTTCGCTGATGCTTAATGCCGCCCTTTCACGAGCGGTGAAAGATGACGAACCACGCCAATGCTCCAGTTCGCGCAGGCGTCGTTCCGTTTCCCCCTGCGCCCTGAGGTTATCGTAGTGGCGTTGCGCACAGGATCTGGCTTTGCGCGTCTGCGCTGCCACGCATCGGCTTAATTCCAGGAGGCGTGGAAAATCCTCGTTGCTTTCCGAGTCACTCTGAAGGCGGGAAATCTGCCTGGGAGCGGATGTCTCTGTTTTCACGAATTGCGGCCTCTGGTTTAGGGAGTCCTTATGGCGGGTTCGAGAGGAGAATTTTAATTCATTTCATGCGGGGTCGCAAAGTTTTTTGCAAGCAAGTTCCTTAAGATAACTAAGTCATCCTTTGTCTTAATCAGCCTTTTGACAGACCAGTAGCTATGGGGAAAACTATGCCAGATTCTATCCGTAGACTTGGCCACTCACGCTTCGAATTGGAGAAAGACCGTGATGAGACGTCCGAGGATGGCAACCTTTTCTACCAAACGTCCTGTTAGGTCAGGCTACTACAAACAAAATCGACCAGTAGTTCCAGGTTAATGCTCCTGAAAATCTTGTTGAAAAATGGACAGGGTAGGAAATCGCCTATGTCAAATTGACACCAAAAGTGACACCGAAAAGTTAGAATAAATTGTCCAAGAGTTAGACCGAATTTTCTGGAGTTTCCGAGGTAAAAAGAGTAACCTTAAAAGAGCTTCAGAGGTACGAATCGGACGACTCCCACCCTGTCCGCCCTTTCGGAAAATCGTTATTTTCAGATGTAGCAAGGCCCGAAAAAGGTTGGCAGATGTGGGAAAAAGGGGCAAGTGTCACCGAAACTGTCAACAGATGGGGTAAGGAAGAGGCGCACCACCACTTTCTTCCATCATCGCTGATAACTCTCTGACCACCCTTTAGGGCCACGGGGGCTCTATCTGGCACAATATCTCGCACAACGGAAAACCGTTATGCAGAGACAGAAATACAGATTGTTCCGCCGGAAGAACGGCACCTACTACACCTTCGAAAATGGCACCGGTCGGCAGACCAGCCTTTTTACCAAAGATCGAGGCGAGGCCACCGGGCTGCTAGCCGCCAAAAATCAGGCCACCACCCAACCGATCCTCAATGTGGCGATGGCCAAGGTCTACCTGAGCGCAAAGTCTCCCGAACTCCTGACCCAGACGGGGCGAATTGATCGAAGTCATGATGAAAGGCTACACCGGCGCAACGGCGGTTCGCTGGGGAAAGTTTCGGAGAAGCGCACCCCTGCGGATGCTGGAAAATCTTCCGATCTACTTGACGGAAGCAAACCACCTTCTAGCCGTTCTCGACCACAAGAAGGCGGGAGTTTCGACCAATGTCTGGCTGCGCATACTCCACAATCGCGCACTTGACCTCGGCTGGTTGCTCGCGCCGGTCATGGCCAAGCGGGCCTGGCCGAAAATAAAGTATGGTCAACGCCGTAGCATCACCGCTGAAAAGCACGACAAAATCGTGGCGTCGGAACTGATGCCCGATTATTCCCTGTTCTTCCAGCTTCTTTGGGAAACAGGAGGCAGCCAGTCCGACGTGGCCTACCTGAACGCGGAGGACGTGAACTGGTCGACACGCCGTCTCCACTATTCCCGCCGCAAATTGGCCAATAAAGGCGGAGGACAGGCTTCCCTCGTCGTTGGGGCGCGTCTGGAGGCGGTTTTAAAGCAATTGCCACTCTCGGGTCCCCTCTTCCCTCGCCTCCGCCTTCTCAGCGAGGATGAGCGGGCCAGTCACTTTCGCAAGGTATGTCTGCGGGTGGATATTTCCGGCGTGACCCTTCACAGCTACCGCTACGCCTGGGCTGAACGTGCGTTTGCAGCCGGCATGCCCGAACGCGAGGCCCAGGCCCATCTTGGCCATGGCAGCAAAGCGGTTCATTGGGCGTATGCCCAGGGAGCAGAAGTGGTAAGCCTCCCGTTGGAGCATTATGAAGCAATCAAGGATAAGAAACTTCTGGCTTTTCCCCCTGTGGAAGAGAGCGTGAATTCTGGCACTGCAATCAATGAAAGTCCCCTTGCCTCGTGTTTATAAAACGATGAGAGAGCAGTGAACTGAAAATCCGCATGTCGCCGGTTCGATCCCGGCTCCAGCCACCCCTGCCTCTTTGCAACGCCTTCTCTTTCCTTGCGTTGCCCCTGAGGCAGGCCGCTTCCGCCTTCTTAAGCCAGGAAATGGCCGATTTTTAATCGGTGGACATTCCTCCGTTTCAACTTAACTGAGAAAGCGGCGGAATGATTGTGGGACATCTGCATCCGATGTATCGATCACTATCAATTCAGCCCAAGCCATTGTCGCTCAAGTTCCCATCGAAAGGTCAAAATGAAAACAAAATCTTGTGTAACATTCCTCCTCCTCGGGTCTTTTCTGGCAAGCTGCCTCTCCGCTGCGGCGCAGACCTCCATTCTTCCTGCCACTCTCACCTTTACGGGGGGAGGCTACGCTTCGATGTCCACCACCACCAATTTTACTCCTCCTTACGGCAGTCCTTTCACGTCGGCCCAGGACGTAAACGTGACCTCTCAACCTCCACAAACGAACTCGGTGACACTTGGCGCCATGACGACCCAGGCCGTGACCGCCGGAGACGCCTTGATCGTGACCCTATGGTACCAGCGGGTCGATGGCCAAATAGCGACGACCTATCCCGGTAACCCAAAGATCCAGCCGAATGAAGCCAATCTCGTGGCCAGTTTCGATCAGGGCACCGTGAATTCCTTGACCGTCCCGATGCGCGGGCGGAACCAGTGGAGGCAAATAAATATCCCTTTCATCGCAGCAGCGACAGGATTTGCGACGTTTAATATTGAATTCGGGAATACCAAGCAGGAAATTCTCGTGGGAGGCGTCCAGATCAAGGATTACGGGCAAAAATCGGTCCTGTCCACGGCCAATCCGACAGATGACACGTCCGCCTTTGTTCTCAGTAACAATAATTATGCGTGGGGGACCCTGACGACCAACGTTCCTGTGACGGGGGCCTTCTTCACCACGGCCGATAAAGTCAAAGTCAACGTGGCCGCCGGCGATGCCGCCAATCATGCGCAGGAATGCAACCTCAATGCCAATCTGACCAAGCCGGTGGCCGCTGGTGACACACTCGTTGCCATCCTGTGGCTTCGTCGCGATCCCGCCTCCAACCAGACCAACATGGGCATTTCCGCGTACAACCTTACGCTGCAGTCCCTGTCGACCACCATACCGGCTTCCTATGTTCCGCTGATTGTCGACGGGAATTGGAAACAATATTATATCCCTTTTACTGCCAGCCAGTCCTACACAGAATTGACTCCCGCCACCACGGCACAATTTCAAATCATGTTTGGTGCCGCCGCGCAAACACTCGATGTTGGAGGCATCCAGATCATCGACTTGGGAACTTCCGTGACTGCCGCAAGTCTGACGAGCAACCAAACGGAGTATCCTGGCCGTAGTCTTAGCGATCCGTGGCGGGCCACAGCCCAGGCCAGCATCCAACAAAATCGCATGGGCAACTTGAATGTCACCGTTTTGGACTATACCGGCAGGGCGGTCCCGGGAGTGACGGTGACGGGCAGCATGACGAAGCATCAATTCGGTTTCGGATCATGGGCCAACTGGGGCTATCTCGTCGGCAACCCGGGCGGTGGCCAGAGTATCATCCCGAATTATGTTGCGGCTTTCAATCAGTATACGGGAACGCTGCCCTCGACGAGCTCGGTCTTTAACCGGGTCAACGAGGGCGATTACAAGTGGCGCAACTGGGAACCGTCCCCGACTGGAATCTATGGGCTCAGTCAATGGTTTTTGACCCACGGTATCACGGACGTTCGGGGACATAATCTCGTCTGGCCCAACTACCAACCGTATCACGCGCCGTACACGGATGTCCCAGATGACGTACCTGGACTGGGAGCAACGGCCCTGAGTGCCCGGGTCTTGAGCCACATCGACGCCGAAGCCGGTGACACCCAGAGCGGCCAGCAGGCCTGCGGCTTGCTCAGCGCTTGGGATGTCGTCAATGAGCCTTGGACGAGCAGGGACATGCAGGTAGTCATCGCGGGCCTTGCCTCGAAGAATAATGTGACGCCCGCGATCAGCGCCAGTGTCTTCACTCCATGGTTTAATGAAGTGGTCAAAAGCGATCCATCGCCCTACCGCTTTATCAATGATAATGGCGTCGAGCAAACATACAACCGTGTTTTCCCCCAGGCACTTCCCAACGTTCCGGAGGAGTTCGATTACGAAGTACTGACCAATATGGTCGGTCTTGGCGCACCCATTGATGGCTACACCTTCGAAAGTCATTTTTCCGGGGCCACGAGCTTCCCTACACCACCGGTCACGGAAAAACAGATTTTTGATCGGTTTTCATCCATCCCCACGGGACAGGGCACCAACGTCCCCTTCATTGGAGAGGTGACGGAGTACGATCCCCAGTTCAGTGATCAGAGCGTGCAGCAGGATTATATGGCTGATTATATGACCCTGGCCTTTAGCGAGCCCAATTTCGATTCGTTTATTCTCTATGGTTTTTGGGGCGGAGATTTCCCGACGAGCAGTGGGTCCACTGTTCCCGGCACGACCAACCATTACGGGAATGTTTTTAATAGCGATTGGAGCATCTCTCCGTCCGGTGCCGCCTATCTTGGGCTCACACACGGCAAATGGTGGACCCAGAACGTTTCTGCAGTTACCTCGTCGGCTCCCGCGACTCTCAATGGTTACCTGGGCCGCTACGCGCTCACCGCCACCTACGCCTACACCACCCGGGTCTACTACGTCGATCTCCCGAGCAAAGCGGGGGCCAAAGTGAACCTTCAGATCGATGGCAGCCAGAACACCTCTCACGTTTGGGTCTATGATGTCGCCAACGCACCGGCTATCTATCCTCCCCTTATCTTGATTGCCAATTCTGGCGCGGTAAATGGAGTAATGGTCAGTTCCACAAGTACTTCAGGGCCTGCGTTTGTCCCGCCCGGACAGACCCAAGGACCCCAGCAACTCCGGATCAATACCGAAGCCTACGGACCAGTAAAAATCTGGCTGAGGTATCTTTCGCCCAATGGCATCACTCCCTTCTACGGCGGGATCGATGCGCCCGCGACAGCCTTGATCTCGACAAACTCCACGGCGACATGGAAATGGGGCCAATGGAATGGGATTACGACCCTCGCGGCGGGAAGCGCGCATGTCCTTAATTTCAATTATCACCAGACGGGGGCCGCGCTGGACCAGGTGCTTATCACCGATGACCCTAATTTTGTTCCGACCTATTGACGAGGCCGCTCCCTCAAGAGATATCTCGGGAAGTCGATTTAGCTCAGCTGGTAGAGCAGCGGACTGAAAATCCGCGTGTCGCCGGTGCGATCCCGGCTCCAGCCACTCTCAATCCTTGCAACGCCTTCTATTACCTTGCGTTACATCTAAGGCAGACAACTTGAGAAATCTCCAAATTTGCACCTTTTCCCTTCGTTTAGCTCGGTTTTGCACAAAAAATGGATGCCGAGTATAGACAGGTAGTATAGACGGATTGTGACGTAAGCCGCTGCCATGCTGCTATCCCAAACCGACACATGGTCATGGTGCGCGGCCAATCAAGTTTGGACTCCCTTGGACGGGGGGCAATCCCAACCCACCGAGACTCGCCCTGCCAATTGAATGATCTTCAGTATTTCTCAGAGCGCGACTAGGCGAGAGGTCAGCCATGCGCTTGGAGAACAGCCCATATACTTTTTAAATTGCCTGGCAAAGTAGTTTCCGCTATCGAAACCGCAGCGCAGGGCGATCTCCTCGTGGGTCAGGTCAAGGCTTCTGTTTTCCAAGAGGTGGCAGGCATTGCGCAATCGAATCCGGATCAGATAGTCGAGGGGAGTACGCCCGGTTGCCTCTTGAAATTTTCGAAAAAGAGTTCTCTCCGAAACAGCCGCCACCCGGCCCATTTCCTCGACGGTAATTTGTCGGGCCATGTTTTGTTCGACCCAGGAGAGCAGGCGGCCTATTCGCGTGGACAACGGGGCTGCGGAAGCTGCGCTCGAATGATAGCTTCGGCTCAGCAGACCGACCAGAAGGGTGAGATAAGATTCCGCCATGGCATGACTGTCCGATCTTCCCCAGGCTGTTTCTGTTTCCATTTCATCAATCCAATGGCGGGCCTTTTGGAATTCGCCTTCCTTGAGGTGCGTCCTACTTTCGAATGAAGCTTTGCCTTGAGAAGCCGTGCCGATGGTAAAAAGCAGATAATATCCCGGCAGTTCGGCAAACATCACGGCGGTCTTCCGGAAGAATCGTTCGCGGACAAGAAGATTGGCAATATTGAACCCCTCGGGGCGTTCGTACCCGTGAACATAATGACGGTTGATCACAAAGGCATCGCCGGCGCCCAGAAGATGGCGGGTCGATCCGACCCGGTGCACAGCTGATCCGGAAAGGACCAGGACCACCTCTATAAAATCGTGAGTGTGCGGAGCTTCGACCGATTGGTTCGGTTGCCGCATGACCATGACCTGCATCTGGGAATCCCGGCAAAATTCCCTGAGCCGGTATCGGAAGACGCGCTTTTTCATCTGGCAGGATCGTCCTATGATTTGGCGGAATGTGCAAGAGACGGTTGCGTCTTCGTATGGGAACTTGCCTGCTCAAACAAGAAAACATCCATGATCATCATCAATCAGGAAGAATATCGCGACAAGGTCCTGGCCTGCTGGCTCGGAAAGAACATCGGCGGCACGATAGGATATCCCTTCGAATGGAAGCGGGCTACTTATGACATCGATTTTTATACCCAGGAACTCAAGGGAGAGCCTTTTCCGAACGACGACCTCGATATTCAACTGCTCTGGTTGATCGCCCTTGAGGAGCAGGGATCCCGGCTTGATGCGCGCACCCTGGCGGAATACTGGAACATAGGGGTCACCCCGCATTGGGCTGAGTATGGCCTGGCCAAAGCCAATCTACGCGCTGGATTGCAGCCACCGGTGAGTGGAACCCTCCACAATCCCTACCGCCATAGCTGCGGTGCCTACATTCGCTCGGAAATCTGGGCCTGCATCACACCCGGCCTGCCCGACGCGGCGGCTTGGCATGCCTATCAGGACGCGATCATCGACCATGGCAACGGGGAAGGAACTTATGGTGAAATTTTCTTTGCCACATTGGAAAGTGCCGCCTTCGTGATGTCCGATCTGCGCGAGTTGATTCGCATCGGACTCAGTTATATCCCGGAGGAATGCGCCGTGGCTCAGGCCGTCCGGCTTACCGAACGCTGTTACGATCAGGGAAAAAGCTGGCGGGATACTCGCGATGAGATCCTCCTCCAATACCGCGGCGCCGTCCAACCGTGGAGTCCGCCGGCAAGCAGCGCCGACATCGCAAAAGGTTTCGCCGACGGCCCGGTGGGTTTTGATGTGCCCAGCAATGTCGCCATCACCATATTGGGGTTGCTCTATGGTGGTGAAGATTTTGGCAAAGTCGTTTGCACGGCAGTAAACTGTGGGGAAGATACTGACTGCACGGCGGCCACCGCAGGCTCCATTTTTGGCATCATCCATGGATGCGCGGGCATCCCGGCCAAGTGGATCGAACCCATCGGCAGGTCCATCAAGACCATTTGCTTGAATACGGGTGACTTCCAGGGGCAGTTGCCCAAAACGGTAGACGAGTTGACCGATCGGACGATCGCCGTCGCCCTCACTGTATTGGCTCAACCGTATCATCGCCAACGCGTTCAAATCTCATCACAACCAAGCCAAAAGGAGATCGATCCGACGAAGCTTGCGAGCTCCAAGCCTTTTTCCCTGCTAAGTGAGGGCGCCAACGGCCCCATCTTTCAATTCGAATTTTTCACGGTGACGGTCGACTACGGTGCCGCCCCCTATTTCCGCGACGGGGAATGCGCGGAACTGCGAATTCACATCCGGAGCAATGCGCGGTTTCAGGCGAATATTTTGACGAAACTTTATCTGCCGCCGGGATGCAAGGCATCTCACGGAGCTATCTGCGTTTGGCCCGGAGCCTGCGAAACTGTGACGTTCAAGGTTCAAGTCACCGAGGTATCCCAAGCCGCGGCTCGGGGCGTCCTTGAGCTCACCCTGCCCGGCCATCCCACAGTCATGCTGGCCCCTTTAATCTGGTTCAACGGAAATAACATGCCGGTTGCGGATGCTTGAGAGCCTGGCCACACCGCCCGCTTGGGGTGAAATGCTCGTCGATATCGACATATTGTAGATATGGTAAGGGCCCCTGACAGGCTTGGTGATGACGGGTTCGTTGGCAGCTTCCGGCTCGACCGCATTTTTTCCCCGATGAAGCAGGCGATCCATGTTGTGAGGGGCGCGGCAGGTGAGCAGGGAACCGTGATATACCCGAGCCTGGACAGAAGAGAAGCCTAGAAGCCGATTTCCGTAGAGTGTGGAGACTGGTCCATGCGCTGGCGGCGGTGCCACGGCTCCAATAGAGGCCGCCAAGGATGGCTGCTCCGGCGCCGCCAATAAAATGGCCTGCGCTACATTGAACCACATGGCCAGATAGCTGAGGGATATCCAAAGTCAGTGTCAGCGTTGGCTTTTTAGGGCCCAGCCCGCACGGAGCGCCGCAAGAAGACGTTCATTCACCGGATAGTCGCTGCCGTCTTTGTGTTCGGTCTGCAAGCCCATGCCGTCCGGAGAGTCAGTTGATTTATCGTTCCAATAGGTCCAGCTAAAATCGTTCTTTTCAAAAAAAGCCATCGACGTGTTGACCCATCGGATTTGATCATCCTTGTTCGATGCGTCGCAGCCGAATTCGCCCACCCACACCGGGACCTTGAATTTCCGGGCGAAGTTGACGGCCGGAACGATTCTTTCTTGAAACAAATCGCGATCGATTTGCGTGTTGATCCTGGAAAACATCGCGCCGAGATAGGTATCGCCAGTCGCGTGGTCGAGCTTCACCCATACGGAAACATGGTATTGTTGGCCCGGCTCAATGCTCACACGCTTTCCTGCCCAGCCAGCCCAGCTATTGAGTCCATTTGTCCCATGCATTTCGAGGCTGCCCGATTTGTCGTGCCCGGTCGATGGATCAAATGTCGCGGCATCCTGAGAAACTTCGAGATGATAGTCCTGCGGGTCTTTGTCAAAACTATCCGATTGCAGGATTTTCCCGGAGGCATCTTCCACGACGGCGTCATCAAACCAGACCGATCCAGGGTTGTCACGGGATCGAAGCAACACGCTCATATGATCGGCGCCGGGTGGAGCCATGAATGTCTTTTCGATTTTCATCCAGTCGTGTGTGCCCGCTATTCCGGCCTGACGTTCAGTGCTGATCCAATCCTCGTTGCCACCGGCTCCCACATACCAATGGAAAGTGTAGAGAATATTATCGTCGGGAAATTTCATCGTTTCCGTGAGGTCGCCCGGCCCTGATCCATTATCACCCCCCACAACGATAATTTTGTCGGGATCCACGGCCCGAATCGCGACCATCGCGCGTTGATCGATGCTGCGGAGCAATTTGGACGTCTTTTGATTCGAGCCCGGCTCATTCATCAACTCATAGGCGGCGACTTCCGTCCGCCCGTGATAGCGCCGGGCAATCTCACTCCACAAGGCGACGAAACGGTCCTGCGAAAAGTTGTCCGTCCAGAGGAGGTTATGTCCACCCGCGCAATAGTGGGCGGTACTTTGCCCTCCCGGGACGACGTGCATATCCAAAATGACGCGAATGCCGTAGCGCTTTCCCCATTGCGTAACTTCGTCGAGATCCTTGAAACCATCCTCCTTCCAGGCAGGAGGATGGTCATCGGTCTCAAGGTCGTTGTACGAGAATGCGAGCCGGACGGTGTTAGCGCCCCACTGAGCCAGCTTCTGCATATCGGCTTCCGAGTAGCGTGTTCCCGACAAATGCCACCACCCCCAATTAATGCCGCGCAACCGAATGGGCTGACCATCGGCAACGAGAAGATCGCCCTTAACCTTCAACGCAGGAAGGTTAGCTGCGATCCCATCCGCCGGGAGTGAAGTTTTTGGGCCATCTGCCGCAAACAACTGCACTGGAATGACCAGGACAGCCATAAGGACAAGTGACCTGCCGAGCATAAAAGTAAGCGTGAATCCTGCGACTATTTGGCAGACAAATATTGATCGATGGTGGTCTGAATGGCATCGGCCCAAATTTGATAACCTTTTCCGCTTGGGTGCAGAAAATCCGGCATGATCTCACGGCTGATTGTCCCGTCGGGCTGGAGGAATTTATCCCCGAAATCGAGGTAGATGACTTTTTTACCATCGCCAAACTTGGAGATGATTGCATTGACCTGCTTGATTTTAGCGCGGAAAGGTTCTTCCGGTTTCTCGCCACGAGGGAAAATTCCCTGAAGTAATATGACCGAATCCGGGCAACGCTTTTGATAGGCGTCGATGATCGCTTTTACGCCCTCGCTAATTTGCGCGGGCGAATAGTTGGCGATGTTATTGGTACCGATTAAAAGAACGATCAATTGGGGATGCATTCCTTCCGCCTGTCCCTGGGTCAGGCGCCAAAGGAGATGCTGGGTCTGGTCACCGGAAATCCCAAAATCAAAGGCGTGATACTTGGTGTCATATTGCGCCCAAACATTCTTCCCCGCGGCCTGCCATGCATCCGTGATGGAGTCTCCATCGAAGACAAGCTGACAGGCTGCGGCAGCTTCCTTTCCCTTTGCAATCTTACCCTGCACCCTTTGAAACCAATCGAATCTTCCCACCGGATAAGTCGCGGCATTGACTCCGGCAGGCAGAGGGGCAGGAAGTGCCGGCATCGGAGTGATGGGGGGCAAGTCCTGCGCAAAGGAAGAGCTGATGAGTAGCCCGGAAAACAACAGCGTATGGATTTTTATCATGATTATATTTTTGTTGTGAGATGGCGAATATCCCTGGATTTTCTGATCAATTCTTAACCGAAAGGGAAAGATCGTCTCCGTCCACCCTGGCGCTTACAGATACGCCGGTCGCATCAGGGTTAAGCCCGAGTCCCGAGACCTTCGGCGCGGGTTGGTCTGGAGGGCGAAAAACAATCAGGTAAGAGAGAACATGGAGCGGTCCGACCGCATCGGCGGAAGTCCATGGGCGATTGACAAGAAGGTTGTGCGAGCCGGTCTCCGTAACAAAGCCGACGGTACCGGTCGAGATGGGCCAAAGGTAGGCGGTGATACTGCCATCCCGGACGCGAAGTGGAACGGCGTCCTCTCCCGCGATCACCGCAGCCCCGCTATCAAACACCAGGGAACAGCCTCCTTCCTTGGGGATATCCTTGGAGCCTACCAGGGCCACCAAGGCGGCTCCTTTTACCTGCTTGCTGTAGAAAAAAATCCGGGCATAGGGAAAGCCGTTGGGAAGCGTTTCATTCGACTTGTCTATGCAGAAGCCCACGCGGAACCCCACCGGCAGAGGAGCGTCGCTGCGCCAATAGGCAACGAGATTTCGTTTCTGTTTCCATTCATCCTGGGCTGCGACCGTTCCGAGAATAAAGTTCCCGTCCCGGTATTGAAAAAGGTGGCGCGGTGGATGGAGCTTATCGTCCGGCCCGACAGCGGTGAACTCCCGCCATGCGACGGGTGGCGTCTTGAATTCGGGTCGAACCGGAATTGAAAGATCGGCGAGGAGAAAGAGACCGCCTTTATCAACACCCTTGTCCCATTCATTTATGGGATAGGCCCCATCCAAGCCGAGGTAAAACCAATATTTGAGGCCTGCCGCATAGGTAAGCATGTCATCCCCATAAGCGCGGCCAAAGGGACCACCCAGTTGAAAAGTTGGGGCGTGGTAGGCGGTGACCACCTGCTTCCAGAGACTGTCGATGATAACGTCTGTCGTCCTGGCGAACGTTTCGGAGAAGGCAAATTTTTTCGCCAGGTATGCTCCCAGGAAATCGACCGCGGTATAGGTGGGGCTGAGATATTCGTAGACGTAACCATCCCCCGCCAAATTCACCACGGTATCAAGCTTGGCCTGCGCCCACGCCCCTGCCCCCGGTATCGCCCACAACTTCTGTCCCGCAGCGGCGACAGCGATGGAAAGAAGCGCGATGTTCGTATAGCCCGGGTCCACGTTGCGGCGCATGATCTCCTGGACCGCGAGGCGGCCTGCTTTCTCCACTTGGCTCCGCACATCTGGATCGAGACAGGGATGCCGTCGATCCAGGTCGATGATATCGGCTAGTCCCAAACCGACAAAGGCGGCGGAATTGAGATCCGGGTTTTGCAGCGTTTCCCAGTACTGGTCTGTGTACCAGAGAAAGGCGCCATTCGACGGACTTCCCAGCCGTGTATCTTGAGAGGAAACGACGCGCTTGAGTATCGCCTGGGCCCGGAGGCGATCAGAAGGATCTCCGGTAAGCAGCAGGCCGTAAGCGTAGTAAGTGGATTCCCGGAAGGAATGCCTCGTCTTATCCGGAGGGTGGAGGGTGTCGACTCCCATCAAATTGGCGTCGGGATCGAAATTGGCATCGGCGTAATGGCGGGCGATCTCGTAGAGCCGACGATGCTGGTCGACGTTTCCCACGGACGGATCGGGACTCCATGTTGCCCCGAAGACCGGCCATGCAGCCGAGGCGAGGAAACTCCAGCAGAGAAAGACTGCCTGTTTGATGTATATCATGAGTTCTTAAAACGAGATGGAAAGATCCGTCCCGTCAACCTTGGCAGATGCGCCGGTGCCATCGGGTTTGAGCACAAGATCCGAAACTTTGGGGGGCGGTTTATGAGAAGGTCGAAAGACGACGAGGTAGGCCAGGACATGCGAGGTACCGACGATATCGGCCGAGCTCCAAGGCCGCGTCACGCGGGAAATGCGGTAGGGAACGGGGCGGACATTAAAATAGTCCTGGCCATTGGACATGGGATTGGTATTGAGCTGGGTACCAAATTGGATTCTCCCGTTGGAGACTGGATAGAGGTAGGTGGTGATGCTTCCATCCTTGACCACAAAGGGAGAAGAGCCAGCCTTCGCGTCCATTACGGCCTCTTCGTCGAAGACAAGAGTGGAGACTGATTTCAGGGGAACGTCCCTGGCTGCCACGAGCGCCACCAACGCCGCGTCCTTCATCTGCTGACTATAAAAATGGACTTTCTCCCCCGGAAATCCGGGATTGCCTTCCTGTATGGCTTCGTTCGACTCGTCCTGACAGAAACCGACGTTGGCGCCGTAGGGAGAAGAACTCGCGTTTCGCCAAAAGGCAACGAGGTTGCGCTTCTGTTTCCATTCGTCCTGGGCCGCAACGGTACCGAGAGTAAAATTCCTGTCCTTGTATTGGGAAAAGTGGCGCACAAGGGTGTTGTCCGCGTCAGCATTGCCGCCGGGCGATCCCAATGCAGTCCACTGCCGCCAAGGAATGCGCGGCTGCTTGAATTCAGGCCGCGGCGAAATTGGTGTAGTGGCCAGGCCGAAACCGCTCAACTTGCCCCAATCATGGGCAGTCTCGGTATCCGAAAGAGGGTAGGAGCCGTCCAGGCCGAGGTAGAGCCAGTATTTGAGCTCGGAAGTGTATTGGAGCATGTTGTCGCCATAGGCGCGACAATAGGGGCCGCCCAATTGATATGTCGGGGCATGATAGGACAGGGCGACCTGTTTCCACAGGTGGTTGATGGTGATGTCCGCAGACGCCGCAAAGGCCGGAGAGAAGGCGTATTTGCGCGCCGCATAAGCCCCCGACAGGGCCACTCCGGTATAAGTGGGGGAGAGATATTCGGCGAATTCGCCGTCGTCCGCCAAGGTATTCAGGGCATCGAGTTTGGCCTGCGCCCACGCCCCGGCTCCCGGAACCGCCAGGAACTTTTCACCCGCCGAGGCCAGGGCCACGGAAACAAGCGCGATGTTCGTATAGCCCTGGTTGATGTTGCGGCGCATGATTTCCTGGGTCGCGAGGCGGACCGAGTTCTCCACCTGGCTGCGCAGGTCGGGATCGAGACAGGGGCGCTTCCGGTCCAAGTCAACAATACCGACGAGCGTCAGGCCGACAAAGGCGGCTGAATTAAGATCCTGTGGCTTGTCCTCCACGCTCCAATTGAAGGCACCGTAGGTAGGGCTGTCCGGCTTGGTGTCCTGGCAGGGGATGACGCGCCGGAGGATTTTATTGGCCAAGGCATCGTCGGCAGGATCGCCGGTGAGCAACAGACCATAGGCGTAGGCGGCGGATGCCCCGGTCCCATGATGCCTTTTATTCGGGGGATTCGGGGAGGAATTCCCGACTAGATCCGCATCGGGATCAAAATTCACCTCGCAGTAGTGGCGGGCAATTTCATAGAGACGCCGATGCTGGTCGGGATTCCCCAGGGACGGATCGGGATTCCAGGGTGCCGCGAAAATGAGTGGCGGCGAAAATGCAAAGAACCAACCATAGACGAGTATCGTGATTGGCGATGTGGTGAGGATTGAAATGCGCATGGGTATATTGGGTCTCATGGAAGGGATGCAGCACATCCCGAAGCCTTCCGATTTTGCAGTGCCTTGTTGATTTTTTTCAAAGTAAAGCCCTGCCAGGCGACCATCGGGTTCGTAGGAATGGACTGGGCCCGGTTCAGTAATTGGCTTTGGGTCCACCCTTCCCGCTTGCCCGCCCACCTGGAGGAAAAGCAATCGGGCCCATTGAAAATGCCATAAGGCACATCGGGAAACTGAAGCGCGTGTGTGTGCAAGGTCCCGCATTTCCATTCGGCCAGCGCCTCTTCAAGAAGCCCTTCTTCGGTCAAGGCCCATACCAACCAATGGATGGCCTGCGGCCAGATGCCCGCGTTCTCACCTTCGCCTGCAGGAATGGCGCACCAGGAAATGTCACCCGGCGCCGGACTGCTGTAAGGACGGCTCATGAGGAGCAGCCCGATTTCGGAATGACAATGTTTGATGGCGTTCCTCAGGGCGGTCCGCCTTTGTTCCGCCGTTCCGCATTTCCCGAGGACCGGCCACGCCTGGGCATTGATAAAGCAACGGTTTTCCGCAAACGAACCGACTGGTTTACCGTGGTCCGTGTAGCCGCGCCGGAACCAACCTTGATCGAACGTCTCCGCGACAGCGGCTTGGAGCTTCATCAGGCAGGCGGCCACCTCATTGGCAAACGAAGTCTCACCGCGCCGCCGGGCGATTTCCACCACAGGACCAAAGGCCCGACAGGCCATGCCGGAATTCATCACCGACTCGCCACGCCCCTCGGCTCCCATCAGTGAAAGATAATCATTCCAGTCCCCGTCCCGAATGAGAACCAGGCCGTGCGTACCGATGCCGACCTGGTCCCGCATCCAATAAAAGGCACGTTTGATGTGTTCCCAAATCGTTCCTTCGCCCTTGTCCCAAAACGGGCAGGCTTCATCGAGAAATTCCGCACGACCGGAGATGGCCACACTTTCGCAGCATCCCAACATGAACCAAAGTTCGTTGTCGCTTTCAAATTCATCCGACATCCGGTCCCGGCGCATGCTGTGCCCCTTGGGTATGTCACCGCTGGCGAGTTGGGTCTTCGCCACGAAGCGGAGCGAGGCGGCGGCAAGGTCCCAATCACCGGCGGCCAGTACCATGCTTGTTTCGGAAACTTCGCGTACGGGAAAACCATGCCAGGAGTAGCCTCCCAAGGCGATGTAATATTCGCCGACCGAGCTGTCGTAGCAGGTGAAAGAGAGGAGTTGTCCCGCATTCCAGAGACATTCCCGGGCCATCCATGGTTCGGGCGCCTCGACCGCAAAGGGGGCGAGCCGCGTCGCCCATTGCCGGTGCGCCTCCTCCAGGGTCGGGACAGGGACTGCCGGTGTCTCTTGCGGGCCGTAGCCAGTCGATACACCGATGCTCCATTCGAGACCAGGCTCGAGCCGCACGGACTGGAACAAGCAGAGGGAGTCTCTTTTTGAGCCAGCCTTCCAGGAGTCCGATGCCGTCAGAAAAACATCCCCGAGTTGCTCGTGAATATTGGGAAAGACAGCGAGCCCTGGCGTCGTGGCCGGATATTGACGAAGAGGGCGGGGGTTGGCCGCGAAGGGACGAGTCGGACTGACATCGCCCCGGACTTCCAATCGTGCCTGCAAAGGTGTCTTTGCCAAATTCGTCAGCAGGAACCGCGCATGGATCTTTCGTTCCCGATCCGGCAAGGCGAAAACTTCCTGCACAATCCGAAGATGGATCCGGTCCGTCTTCAACTCCCCGCGATATTCGATGGAACCGGTGCCGACACGGACACCTTGCTTGTGCGTCAACTCACTATAAATGAGCGAGATCAATTCCTCCTCGACCTCCATCATCAGGTAGATTGAACCCCGGGCCCGGCCACTGTCCGGCGGATTGAGCCACAGAAAACCGCCCTCCGTCGTGAAGAGGTTCACGTTTCCCCATCGGTCCGCCATGGCGGAAAGATGACCGGTACTGATCAAATGGCGGAAAGGAGCATCCGTTGCATCGTCATCCTCTACCATTAAGTCAAAATGGGGCAGGCCACTGCGTCCCGTGGCCCATGTCCCGTAGCGAAGTTTTTCGAGTTCAGAAGGCACACTTGGATGGAGATGCATACCGTCAATTCTTGAACGAAACCGAGAGGGCATCTCCATCGACCTTGGCAGTCGCCGATGCGCCGTTCTCGTCGCCCTTAAGGACAAGGTCCGAGATCGTCGGGGCAAGTTGGCCCGAAAGGCGAAAGACGATCAAGTAGGAGACGACGTGCAAGGGCCCGGTCGTGGTGACGGCATCCGCTTGCGTCCATGGCCGATTGAGCCGGACATTATTGGCGTCGGCCTTCAGGACAAAGCTGCCAGCGCCATT
>Ga0068863_100001204_pt1 | contig 25850 bp, 26 predicted proteins | sample KBSSwiS62_FD_66596 | JGI IMG/M metagenome (GOLD analysis project Ga0068863, IMG submission 66596) | Switchgrass rhizosphere microbial communities from Kellogg Biological Station, Michigan, USA - KBS Switchgrass S6-2 | ecosystem: Host-associated > Plants > Roots > Rhizosphere > Soil ... | reverse complement strand
TCAGGCCGTGCGTTCAACCTGGCGTTGAAGAAGATAAAGTAGTTTCCACCGGCGGGAGCCGCAACACCAGAGGTGGCGACAACGGTATGTCGCACAACCTTTACCGAGGAAGACAACATGACGTGAGCGAAAGGTAGAGCGATAAGTGACAGTGCGACCAAGGGCAAGGCAGCCCGTTTTGCAGGGCCTCTCCTCGTGCTGCGATCCGAAGTCTTATGCGATATCCAAGTCATCGATATTCTCCTTGTTAAGCCGGAAGTTCAGTTGCCGATCTGCTGATCATCGATAGAAAAAATCATGCGAAGGGGGAGCCCATCAGAACCGGGCCGCCTGCTGTAGCAACTTAGCCTCGACGCAGAGGGATTGTCATAAACTTGCCGTAACGTTTGGGTAACGCTTGGTAATGCGAGGTCTGCTCAGATTGGTGAACCGTAATGTCTCAGGCTGGAGTCGCTCGCTTGCGTGCTTTCGGAGTCTTGCTGATCTCGAGACAGTTATGCCGGCGATTGCTGTTCGCACTGAATGGCGCGAACCAGTTCGTCAATGGACTCACGCAGCAGCCAGGAGATCTGAAGGTGTGACACGATTCCGGGCGCGTCCAGCGTTTTGTCCCAGTGCGGTAAGGTGATGCATGCCTGCGGAATGACTCGGGCAGACATGACGGTTAGCGTTTCCAGGAGTGATGTGTGTGCGTGGGTGGATCGCAAAGATGCATTCAACAATGCAACCGGTTTATTCACCAACTCTCCGCTGCCGACGACCCAGTCCAACGCGTTTTTCATAACGCCGGTAACGCCATGGGCGTATTCCGGGGAACTAATCAGCACACCATCAGCCTCCTGAAGTTGTCGTCGGTACTGTAGAGCCGCGGCCGATTCCAACCCTTCCAGATCAGGGTTGAAATGAGGAAGGTTGCCGAGACCGCGGTAAACAGTGATCTCGACACCCTCCGGCGCGAGCAGCGCGGCTGCCTCTAGCAGGAATGTGTTCGATGAACGACTGCGGAGACTGCCGGAGATTGCAAGGATACGCGTCATCGCCTTGATGGCCTCTGCCTGCTTAAAGTCGGATTAAAGAGAGAATACTATCGGCCCTTCAAAGCCGATAAACATAGTCGAAAAGCTCTTCGAGATCTTTCACCCTCATTCGTAGTCATCCCCACCTGTATTAACAACCAATCGGAAGATTTTATTCCCGAAGGAATTTACTTCCAGTCCGCATTGTCTTGCTCAGTGGAACTTGTCAAAAAGTGACTCTTAGCAGTCGCATCAAAGGAGCTTAAAGATGATTCACCAAATGCACCGGCGGGACTTTCTCAAGCTTGCCGGGATTGGCGGCGCCGTGTTCGTTTCCGGAGCGACCCTCAGTGCGGGCCAGGCGCAGCAGGACATGAGCGCTTTCTACTTCGTTCAGATTTCAGATACACACTGGGGATTCAGCGGGCCGGCGATCAATCCCGATTCTCAGGGCACATTGAAGAAGGCAATTGCGGCAGTGAATTCCCTCGAGGAACAGCCGGACTTCGTCGTGTTCACCGGAGATCTCACTCAGACTACGGACGATCCAGCCGTCCGACGCACGCGATTGGCGGAATTCCGCGACATCGTCAGTGACCTCAAAGTGAAGACCGTGCGGTTCATGCCTGGAGAACACGATGCCTCACTGGATCGCGGCGACGCCTACCAAACATTTTTCGGCGATATGCATTACACCTTCGATCACAAGGGCGTCCATTTCATTGCGCTCGATAACGTTTCTGATCCCACGGCGGCCGTTGGCGAAGCGCAGCTGGACTGGTTGCGCAGCGATCTTGAACACGTCTCGTCGGATGCGCGCATCGTTGTGCTGACGCACAGGCCCCTCTTTGATCTGGCTCCCGCCTGGGACTGGGCAACGCGCGATGGAGATGCGGTAATCGACACGCTGCTGCAGCATCAGAACGTGACGGTTCTATACGGGCATATCCATCAGGAACACCACCATATGACTGGTCACATTGCCCATCACGCGGCGAAGTCGCTGATGTGGGCACTTCCGGAACCGGGTTCAGCTCCTAAGAAAGTTCAAATACCGTGGGATGCAGCTTCCCCTTACAAAGGGCTTGGGTTTCGAAACGTCAAGGCGGATACCGCACAAGCGCGCTACAAAATCGAAGAACTTTCTGTCGGGAACATGCTATGACGAGGAGCGCGATCGCACTTCACGCCGCATTGCTCGTCATGTTTGCAGGGGCCGGCCTGCATCAGTCCGTCATTCGATCGTGGGCCCGCGAAACTCCGAACAACGAGCAAACGATCCGCATTTCGGCGTCTACCTTCGAGTTCAAGCCGAGCGAAATCACCCTTAAGAAAGACGTGCCCGTGATATTCGAACTCACGACTCAGGATCGCCGTCACGGCTTCAATCTTCCTGATTTTCATCTGCGGGCGGATGTTCAGCCCGGAACCACTGAAAAGTTGCGGTTTGTGCCGCGTAAAGTCGGAACCTTCACTTTCTTGTGTGACATCTTCTGTGGAGATCAACACGAAGAGATGACGGGAACGATCCGGGTTGTGGAATGATGAAAACCAGAACCTCGACCTTCATCATCGGCGCAGCAACGGCCTATGGTTTCGCGGGGATACTCTTGATTTTCGCCGTCAGGCTCGGAGTTTTACCTGTTCAGGCTGACGCCGCCCCGGGCCGGCTGGAAGCAAGTCTGCTGCGATCGGCTCTGCATGCTTCCGTTGCGCGACATGCGCCCACAGGCGGCAACCCGCAGCCTTCTCCGGAAACAGACTCGACCATGGGGGGTACGAGTTATAGGCAATTGTGTTCGCGGTGCCACGGTCTGACAGATCGATCGGACAACACGTACGGCAACTCGTTTTACCCGCCAGCACCGAACTTCGCTCTTCGAGGGACAACATTCAGCGAAGGCGAAATCTTCTGGATCGTGAAACATGGAATCCGAAACACGGCAATGCCTGCGTGGGGCAGCCTTCTCACGGATGAGGAGATTTGGAGAGTGGCAGGCGTCGTTCGGAAGTTCAATTCAACACGCGAACCGGAGTCGGCGCCGCCGGCTGAACCCTAATAGAAGGAGACACATGATCACGATAAAAGGCATTTATGAAATCGCGATTCCCGTGAAGGAGCTGTCCAAAGCCGAGGCCTTCTACAGAAATGTTCTCGGCCTTGAATTCGGACTAAGAGATGAAACTCGACACTGGCTGTTCCTGCGAGCAGGAGGACTGGCGGGGATGATCGTTCTTCAGCAGAACGCAGGCGATTGGCAGTCCCAGCACTTCGCTTTCGCTGTTTCAGACGAGGAATTAGATGGGGCCGCAGCGGAGTTGGAAGAACGTGGAGTGGCCGTCGATGGGCCTTACTTCCACGAGTGGATGCCGGCGCGCTCGGTCTATTTCACCGACGTGGATGGGCATCAACTGGAACTGTGTGCTCCCGTCGGATGATTCCAGGAGCTTTCTCTACGAGTTCGGGAGTTACGTTACTGAAACGTTACTCTTGTTTTACGGCAGGTTTATGACTCCCCTGGTTTGAAAATCTTACTCTCATCACCGGATTGAGGAATGACTGCAGCGCGGCGGTCATTGCCAGGATTAGCAACGCGCAGAGATAACGCATTCGGAAGCACAACGTGGTGTGTCCGCGATTTCCAGGGGTGATGATGCGGTGCTTAAGAGAGAAAGACTGTCAGATCACAACGAGTTGATCGCATTTAACGATGCGGTCCTGCCTCATATGGACGCAGCCTACAATCTGGCGCGATGGTTAACACGCAACGATCACGACGCCGAGGATGTTGTTCAGGAGGCATCACTGCGGGCTTTCAAGTATTGGGCGGGTCTTTCGCATCGAGACAGCCGCTCCTGGCTGCTCGCGATTGTGCGAAACACTTTTTACACATGGCTTCGGCAGCGGTCACCAGATGCGCCGCACCTGTCTGATGGAGAACTGGATGACGTCGATACCAAGACTCCAAATCCGGAGACTGCCGCGCTTCGAGAGGCCGATCGAGAAATGCTAAAGTCGGCGCTCGAGGATCTGCCAATCGAGTTTCGTGAGGCAATCGTCCTTCGTGAGATGGAGGGTTTGTCTTACAAGGAAATCGCAGATATTGCGAATGTTCCGGTCGGCACGGTGATGTCACGTCTGGCACGCGCCAGGAGAAGGCTGCAGGCGATTCTAATGCACCAGGGTGTAAGGAGATGAAATGACGTGCAAGGAAACGCAGAATCTTCTCGATGCTTACGCGGATGGCGAACTGGATTGGTCGTCTGAGCTCGCTATCGAGAGTCATTTGCAGGGATGTCCTCCCTGCTCCAGAGTCTTTGCAAGCCTCAAGCTACTGGTGTCGGCGCTGCAGAGAGGAACGCTCAGGTTTAACGCGCCACAACACTTGAAGTCCCTGGTGTTGTCAGGCATTGAACGGGCAAATCCCGTGGTTCGCCACTCCTTCGCTGACTGGCGGTGGGTCGCCTTTGCGGCATCTATTGTCGTGATCGCAGCTCTCTCCGGGTTGTTAGCTACACGGGTAGCGAATCCTTCTGTCGAGACGCAACTGCTCGGAGATATCGTCTCCAGCCATGTGCGTTCCATGATGGCAGACCACCTGACCGACGTATCCTCTTCCGACACGCACAATGTGAAACCATGGTTTGCCGACAAACTGGATTATTCGCCGCCGGCCAGGGATCTAAGCCTGCAGGGGTTCCCGCTACTCGGCGGCCGCATTGACTATCTGCAGGACCGGCCGGTCGCTGCGCTCGTCTATCAACGCAACCGGCATCTCATCAATCTTTTTGTGTGGCCGGCGAACGAGAGCACGCAGAAGAGTCGGCTGGTTCTCCGGGGATATAACCTCATACACTGGGAGAAGTCCGGCATGACGTACTGGCTGATCTCTGATCTCAATCCGGAAGAATTGACGCAATGCGCCCGTTTGCTGAAAGAGTGAAATGAACGCTCAACTGACAAAAGTGCAGCGCGAGCTGGAGGAGGCCACCACGAGGGTGCGGTTATTGACGGAGCCGCTTTCGGACGCGTTATGGAGAAAACAGCCGGAAAGTGGCGGATGGTCCGCAGGGCATTGCATCACGCACCTGAATAAGTCCACGGAGGGATTTCTACCCAGACTGGATGAAACAATCCGTGAAGGATGGAAGAAGAACTCAACAGGTATCGGGCCATTCCGTCGCGACTTCGTAGGATGGCTGCTGTGTACAATGGTCGAGCCGCCGTACCGCGTGAAGGTGAAAACTTCGGCAAAGTTTGATCCGCAGGAAGTGGATTCAGCCGACAAAGTGATGATGGATTGGGACCGGTTGCAGAACGAGCTTTACCTGCGACTCACCGCGGCCGACGGATTGGCGCTTGACAGAGTGAAAGTAGTGTCGCCTTTTGCGGCGAGCATGAAGTACAACCTGTTGGCAGCATTCATGGTGATTCCGGCGCACCAACGTCGGCATGCCTGGCAGGCCGAGCAGATCGTCAAGAGCTTTCATTAGGACCAAGAGAACTGTAAGTAAGCTGTGTTTCATTTTTATCGCCTGTTTCGAGTTCTTCGAATTCCCAAACGGTGAGGGCGTTGCAGCGGGGACGACGCGGAGAAATTTGGAGACGAAGTTTGGAGTACAGGCGCCTTGGTGACCATTGACTTCAACTTGAACAAAGGCACGGCCACCGTCAAACTTTTAGATTAGGACACTACCCAACCAAGAGTCATATTCCGCGGCCACTTTTGCGTCTACGGCAAACGTGCTGCGATTTTTCGCCGATTGTTGCGCAAAACACTCAGGACGATAAATTCCCGCCGTGCCCACGCCTGAATCTGCCGCCGCCTTCGATAAACTTGTAGCAGCACGCGTCCGTCTGAATGAAATTACAAAGCAGCTAAACGAGGCCCATGCCCAAATGCGAACCAGCATGTATGCGCGGCAGCGGCATAGCAATCTGCAGCAGGAATGGCAACAGGCCTTCGGGGAATTCGAGGCGGCAACCGATGATTCACGGCTATCGTCCATCGGATTCATCCGCCGGAATGACGGATTTTTCTTTATGCGGTGCGAAGAGAGGGATTCATTACGCCGGAAGTACAAGCTATACATTAAGGCCTACTCTGAGGCGGTGGCCCAATTGTCAGGACTCGCTGACTCGGCCACGAAGTCGGATTGGGACTTAGCGTGGGCGCTGGCAAGTCGGGCGAAGCACCTGTGCGACGAGGTACATGCTGAACTGCTAAAACACCGAGAAGCGCACTACTGCTAGCAATTGGGCACTCCCCAAAAAGCGACGGGGAAACCCGCGGTACGGACGAAACCGCGCGCCACCATCCCATGACCCGTCCCAGGCGTGCGCACCGGCTGTAAATTCAGTACGCGCAAAGGTAGTGACTCATTTTGAAATCTGACCTTACAGGAAACAACTCACGGCCTAAAATTAGGCGCGGAGACACATATGGTTTATCTGATTGCTGCCATCGTGGGTCTGCTCGCAAGCGTGATTTCGATGCTCCTATACGTCAAGGCCGTGGCTGCCAGTTATCGCCGAAGACTTGGCCTCGCTGAAGGCGAGATTGGAATAAGCATTTTCTCGCCGGTGCTGCTTGTTGTTGTCATCGCGGCTTTCGCTGCTGGATTCTATGTGGTACTTAGAATTTCAAACTAAAGCCCCCGCCTTGCGCCGAGGGCTTTTGTTTTTATAGCAGGGTTCAGCTTACTTGCTGACTTGGACAGTGCCCCCGCCGCCACCGCCACGACCGCCACGACCTGCGGGGCCGCCGGTTGAGACAACCTTGACCCAAAGTTCGTTTTCGCCTTTGTAGTACGAGGTGCTGGTTGCGCTGCGCAGTGCGTCGAGGCTGCTTTGTGCCGTGCCCGTCGCTGCGGTGGTGAATCCCGGTAATTCGAAAGTCACCCATGAGCCGCTGTCCAGCTCGCTCAGGTTAATAGACACGGCCGGCGCCTGGGTTTCCACTTTGATCTCGGTGCCGGCGTGTACATTGGTGGCTCCGGTGACGGTAAAACTCCTGCCATTGCGGCTGAGAACGATCGGGTTAGCAGGTGCACCGCCTCTTGCGCCACCACCACCGCCTCTCGGGGCGCCTGCGCCAGGAGCGCCAGCTGCACCAGGAGCAGGAGCTGCACCCGGACCACCACGTCCTTGGCCAGCAGCGCCAGGGCCTGCAGCACCAGGACCTGCAGCACCAGGGCCTGCGGCGCCTGCACCGGGAGCGAGAGCTGCGCCACGACCTGCACCGGGAGCACCACCAGGAGCGCCACCACGACCGCCGCCGGCGCCGCCGGCGTTTATCGTGACGCGACCCAAATCACCCTTACACAGGGCAGCGCCCCAGGTCGGCTCGATTTTGCAGTCTTTGTCATCGGCCGCGGCCGCGATCCCAGTGTCGAGGACAACATAGGAATTGGGTCCACCGCCGAGCGAGCCGTCGACATCCTTGAACACCACGCCATTCCAACCTGCAAAACTTCCGAATTCGCCGGAGAAGGACCATCGGCGCTCGAGCGGCGGGAAATACACCGGCTTGGCGTTTTCGAAGGTTATTTTTTCCACGGAGTTGTTGGAGCTGATCCCAAAGCTGGTGTACAGCAGGTACGAGATCGCTCCGGACTTGCGAGTGGCATTGTCCTGATAATTGACGAACTTGGTGTTTACAACGGAGTGAATGAAATCGTAGTACTCGTAGCCACGAACCGGGTAATCCGCGTCCGCGCGAGGCATGGTTCGACCATACTTGATTTCCGCTTCGGTTTTGGGAGTGCCTTTGTTGTCGCTTTCGCCGACGAACAGGGAGTTCATGACTTTCGAAGTATAGTCGCCGTGGTACGGGGCCACGCCAGGGTATGCATGCGTATAGCCGATAGCGCTGTCTGCAATCTTCAGGCCGTCGAAGATATGATTCTCGCCACGGGCCCAGATGGCAGCGCCCCTGCTCTTGTAGATGGTAATGTCTTTGAACGTCGCTTCCAGCCTCGCGCTGTTGGTGTCGGCGGGATCCGTATAAGGCAGATACGTGTTCCCGCCAAGGTTGAATTTGCCCTGCGCATTGGGTCCGCGATCCAACATCAGCCCTTCGATGTTGGAGTGGGCGACGTTGCCGGAAAACTCCCGAAATGGTGTTCGACGGGGCCAGGTTTTCGCGGCGATCTCCGTGCCTTCAAACTTACCTGTTGGATGTTCTGGAAAAGCCAGCCAGAAGCCTGTTGCCTCGGAACCTGCGGACACATTCCCGCGGTAGGTATTGTCGGGGTTCGTGATCCAGAAGGTGGCCGCCGTGTTGTCGGAAGGAATCAACTGGTCGGTAGCATTTTGACCATTTTGACCTTGAACCCCTCCGTAGACTCCGACTACTGCATTTGTCGAATTACAGGCCCGGGTGGTATGGCACCTGGTCAGAATGCCCAGGTTGTGAACATACTGGTTGCCGTGTTCAACGCCATCTTCGAGGAAGTAGCAGTGACCGACGTTGTTGTAGGCCACATTGTTTTCAACCCGCACATTGTTCGTACCGTGCACTGTCACGCAGCGGCTGTAGGTGTCGTGAATCGCTGAGTTCTCGATGTATTGCTTCTGCGTGTCGCCGACCAGATGCCAATGGATCGGGTACCGCGCAAGGTTCTCGTGCTGACCCATTCGAAAGAACTCGACACCAGAGACTTGCATCGTTGACCCAGCCATCGCCATCACATGCCCGCCGCTGAAGGATTTCTCTGCGTCGGCTGAAGCCTGGAGATGGATATTGCGCGACAGCATGCCAACCTCAGCACGCTCATCCACGCCGAAGGTGACTTGGCCGTAATGCATGTACTCCAGTTTCTGATCCAGCGTAATCACTTTTCCAGAGATGCTGGAGATGGTTCGTCTTTCTGCCTGGTGGGGATCGTAGTCCGTTGACGCGACAACGATCGAGTCACCTTTTTTCCAGTCGCCGACATTCGAGACTTCGATGGTGCTGCTTCCCGCGGCGGCTGTTTTTGTCAGGTTGGTCCAGGAATCTTTCCGATTTCCGTGCAGGCTCAGGGTTCCGCCCATCAGCATGATGCCGCGGTCGCCCATTTCCATGATGTTTTCATCCAGGACGTTATTGGTCAGGGTAATGGTGGCATTGCGCGTGTGGGGCTTGGCTTCAGTACCGATCTCCAACGTCCCGTGCAACATGATCCATTCTGTGGTCAGTTCAAGATCCTTATTGTCTGCGAAGCTCAGCTTGCCGTTGAGATTTAAACCGTGCAGCGGTGGCGGACTGACATCGAGGACAACATCCATGCCCTTGTCAATGGTGACCATGGCGCCTTCGGCTGGCACCTTCTTGTCTGCCCACGTGCCTGAATCAGACCAGCGCCCGCCTTTGACCGCCGAAGCACTTGCTTGCTGAGCCTTGAGGACGGCATGTCCGCTGAGCAAGAAAAAGGCCGGAACGAGCAATGAAAGGAACGAGAGATAACGTATTCGCATGGCGTTAAACCTCCGTGATCGAGAAATAGATTCCCGTGTTTGCGAAACAACGAGCCAAGTGATTGTCTAAGGCCGAGCGTATATCGTCTGAAAATCGGGATCCATACTTCGGCACCCCCGCTTGAACGCCATATCCTCCGCCACCCAGAACGGAAAATACTGTTGATAAGCGGTTCAAAGGACCATGAGGAGTATACTCGCATCCCCAAAAGGTGGGGAACCACCACTTGAAGAATGAGCATTCTTTGCTTATGGCTGAACAGGGTTATTTCCGGCTTCCGGCGATTCATGCGGGCGACGTGTTCTTTGTGGCAGAAGACGACGTATGGACCGTGTCCGATACAGGCGGGGTTCCGCGGAGATTGACTTCCGGTCTCGGCGAAATGGGCAGGATGGCGGTGTCACCGGACGGGCAGTGGTTGGCGATCACCGCGCGTGAGGAGAAACACGCCGAAGTTTTTCTCACAGCGGCCACTGGCGGACCGCTCCGCCGTTTGACCTATCTTGGCGCCGACTCCAGGGTCCGCGGATTCTCCCCAGACGGCGATATCGTTTTCACCTCCAACGCAGCACAACCGTTTAGGGACATGACCTGGATGTTTCGTATTCCGATCACCGGCGGACAGCCACAAAAGTATTCATTCGGCCGAGCGAACGACTTGAGCTTCGGTTCGGGCGGCCGGATCCTGATTGGAAGAAACACAACGGATCTGGCGCGCTGGAAAAGATATCGCGGCGGTACTGCGGGAAAACTCTGGATTGACCAGGAAGGCTCCGGTCAATTCCGGCCACTTCTCGCCGACCTGAATGGCAACCTCGCCAGCCCGATGTGGCTCGGCGATCGCATTTTTTTCCTGTCCGATCACGAAGGAATCGGCAACCTCTACTCATGCACCCCGTCCGGCCAGGACCTGCGCCGGCATACAGACCATGAGGAATACTTCGCGCGCTGGGCATACACGGATGGAAGGAGGATCGTCTATCAATGTGGAGCCGGCATTTATCTGTTCGACCCTCCGGCCAACAAGACACTCCAAATCAGGATCGAGTGGCATGGCCCCGCCACGCAGACCCAGCGCAAATTCATCAAGCCCGAAGAGTTTCTCGAGAATGGTGCACTGCATCCGGATGGCCACTCGGTCGCAGTGGAATGTCGCGGTAAAGCGTTGACGTTCGGATTGTGGGAAGGACCGGTATCGAGACATGGCGACCGCGACGACGCGCGATATCGTCAACCGCAATGGCTGTACGAAGGCAAAACACTGGTCTGCGTCAGTGATGCTTCAGGTGAGGAGCGATTGGAACTCTTCCGTGAGGACGGCAGTGTTCGCAGGCTCGAACACGTCGAATTTGGGCGCATAGCAAAGATGTCGGTGTCTCCGAAAAAGCCACTTATCGCTATTTCCAATCACCGGCAGGAAGTCCTGCTTGTTGATGTCGAGACCGAAACGGTTAAACAGATCGACCACAGCGGCTATCGGCGTGTGGAGGATTTGGCCTGGTCTCCCGATGGCAACTGGCTCGCTTATGACTTCGCGACCAGCCGTGAAACCAGCGCGATCAAACTGTATGACGTGACAACCGGCGGCAGTTTCTTAGCCAGTACACCTGAGTTTCGGGACTTCGGCCCCGCGTTCGACCCCGAAGGTAAGTATCTATACTTCCTTTCCCATCGGTCATTCGATCCTGTTTATGACTCTTATTATTTCGATCTCGGTTTTCCGAAAAGCATAAAACCATGCCTGATCGTTCTGAGTAAGGATGAGCCTTCACCGTTCCTGAGCCAACCACGCCGCTTCATCGAACCGCCACCAAAAACCGACACGGAAAACCCGATAACCGTGCGTATCCATGCGGAGGGTATCGAGCGGCGGATTCTGGCGTTTCCTGTAGCGGAAGGACTTTATCGTCAGATCGGCGGACTGCCGGGCAAAGTGTTGTTCACATCGTTTCCCATAACCGGCAGCCTGCGGCAGGAGTGGCCCAGCAGAGACCTTCAAGGCGGCGATCTGCAGTCTTACGAATTCAACAGCCAGAAAACGGAAACTCTTTTAAACGATATTGTTGCGTTTGAGGTGAGCCGAGACAACTCGACGCTGATTTACAGAACCGGCAAGCGATTGCGCGCGGTCAATGCTGCGACAAAGATCGAAAAACCGACCGACGATAAACCGTCCCGCCATTCCGGATGGATCGACCTGAACAGGCTTCGCATTTCGATTCAACCACTCGCGGAATGGAAACAGATGTTGCGCGACATCTGGCGGCTGCAACGGGAATACTTCTGGTCCGAAGACATGTCCGGCGTGGACTGGAAACGCGTCCTCGACCGCTATGCACGGCTTCTGGACCGTGTATCCACACGTTCGGACTTCTCAGATCTGGTTTGGGAAATGCAAGGTGAACTTGGAACATCGCACGCTTATGAGATGGGCGGCGATTATCGTCCAGCGCCGGAAATGCCTCTTGGATTTCTTGCGGCGGATCTGATGTGGGATTCGGCGGTGGGCAGCTATCGCATTTCGCACATCGTTGACGGTGACGCCTGGGATGCTGAACAGAGCTCGCCGCTCCATGCTCCAGGCGTCAATGTCCATACCGGCGACCGGCTTCTGGCGATCTCGGGACGCCCTTTGAGCGTCGACGTTATCCCGGGCTCCCGCCTGGTGAATCTAAATGGAGTTCCCGTCGAAATTACAGTCGCAAGTGCGGATGGTGCGAATGTCCGTCGTGTCACGGTCGTAACGCTCAACAACGAAATGCCGGCACGCTATCGCGAATGGGTTGAGCAAAACAGGCGGCTCGTTCACGAACGGACGAATGGCCGTAGCGGTTATGTTCATATTCCGGACATGGGGCCGCGAGGCTATTCCGAATTCCACCGTTACTACCTCGTCGAAGCCGAACGTGAAAGCCTGATCATTGATGTGCGATATAACGGTGGCGGTCACGTCTCCCAACTGATTCTGGAGAAGCTGGCTCGAAAGCGGCTGGGTTACGACTTCCCGCGTTGGGGTAATCCGGCGCCTTATCCCGAAGGCTCTATTCTCGGCCCTATGGTCGCCGTTACGAATGAACACGCGGGCTCTGACGGCGACATGTTTTCGCATGCGTTTAAGATGATGGGTCTTGGGCCTCTTGTGGGCCGCCGAACGTGGGGCGGCGTTGTCGGAATCAATCCGAGATACTATCTGGTGGACGGAAGCGTCACCACGCAGCCGGAGTTTTCCTTCTGGTTCAAAGACGTCGGCTGGGGGCTTGAAAACTACGGCACGGATCCGGACGTCAACGTCGAAATTACACCGCAGGATTATGCGGCTGGACGTGACTCGCAAATGGAAAAGGCCATAGAGCTCGTGATGCAGGCACTCATCGAGAGTCCACCGCAGGTTCCGGATGGATCCGGCCGCCCCCGTCTGCCGCTCCCGCAGCTGCCCAAGCACGGCTGAGCTTGGGAATGGTCTTACCTATTATGGGTTCTTGAAAGGATCTGCCCATGAAGCGATTCATACTCATCCTGTCTGTCGTTCTGTTTGTGCAGGAAGGGAAGACACAGGACACGCAGGAGATCCAACTGCCCAACGCGCCCCCGACTCCCACTGCCAGCGAGCAAGCCAGTCTCATCGAAGCCATACGGAATGTAGCCGTGCAATACACGGCAAACCTCCCGAACTTCATTTGCAACGAGACTATACAGCGCCAGCAACTATCGCAGAGTTCAAAGTCATGGAAGTCGCTGGATGTCCACGTACTTGAAGTGACTTTCCTGGACGGCGGCGACGTCCCGAAACTGATCAGCATCAACGGCAAGGCGACGAGCAAGACGTTGAACGATGTGGGTGGCTTCACGAGTTCGGGCGATTTTGGAAGAACCTTGCATATGATCTTCAACCCGAAATCGGACGCGAAATTTCGGTGGGAACGCTGGACATCACTGCGTGGTCATCCAACTCACGTCTTCTCCTATTCCATCGACAAGGCCCATTCGGAATACGATGTGAGTTTCAAGAATGGTTCGATGAGCAAGCGCGATTTTTTCGCATGGCACGGTCTCGTTTATGTAGATCGCGAAACCCAGAGCGTCATGCGACTGACGCACGAAACCGAAGGAATTCCCGTTGATTGGACGATCAGCGCATCTCGCGGAGAACTCGACTACGACTTCGCTGAGATTGATGGCAAACGGATCCTTTTGCCCGTCCGGGGCGTAGCCGGTGCTTCATGGCGTGACGGGAGTCAGAGCCGCAACTTGATGGAGTTCAGCAACTATCGCCAGTTCTCGACGCAGACGATCATTCGTTTCGAAAAGTAGACCTTCATTTCGCGGGCGCCGCCTTCAGAGTCACGACCGGCGAGGGTAGCCGGGAACCGACGGGCCCCGTGAATTCCTCCTTGGTTCCGTCGTCGTAATATTGGATGAACTTCCAGGTCAGGTCTGTGCCTTCCTTGGGATTGATCGCAAGCATTCCAAACTCTACGAATTCATACGGCTGGATCTTGCCGGTCCAGGTCGCGCCGACGATATTACCCTTGGCGTCCTTTTTGAAATCGATTTTCCAGCCGGGCTTGAACTCGAAATCGTAGACCTGCAGACCCACAGGAAATTCTCCTTCGACCTTGCTCGATGCCACCTGCTTCTCGTTCGGAACGCGCATCGTGTATTTTTCTCGCGCACCGACGGTGGAATCCGTGGGAAAAATCCGGATGTGGGCTAATGCCATGGTTGCGGTCAGCATTATCAGAGATACGGTAAGAATTGCTTTTTTCATGATGCACCTCCTCGCGGCATTCTAGTCCAGCGGGGTTCGACTCCGCCAACTGGTTCTTGCCCAGGAGGTGCAAACAGAAATGGGGAGCCCTCCCCCTCTTATGAGGTTACGACGGTCTCCCCATCTCTCAGATTATCGGCCGAAGCGATTTCCCGGTCGCGATTACTGTCTGGCGCCAGGCGCTTGTCCGCCAGGCGCAGCACCGCCCGGCCCGCCGGCACCGCGTCCGCCAGCAGGAGGTGCGGTGATCTGGCCTTCGTCCCAATGCTCGTCGGCTTTGCCGTCGATGAACTTCCACATGTCGAAATGGGTCGTCGTGTAGGTTTGTCCGGGATTGCGCGGGTCCGGACGCGTGCTGACTGAGGCCACGCACACGATGTCATTCCCCTGCGTCGTCACGGCGACGATCTTGGTGCTCCAATCCTTAGGATCGGCTGGAATCGGACGGCCGGCGCCGCGGGCGCCAAAAGCCTTCACCACGGTGTCGCGCCCTGAAGCGAACCCCGGGTTGTGCTGAATATAGCGCTCGGTTAGCCACTTATCGGCTTCGTTCCAATGGCCGTAGGCCAGCAGGTCGATGACGATATGCATCGCGGCCTGCTTGTTCTTCTGGAGAACCGGATCTTTATCGGTAAATAGGGACGTGGGATCGGCGACTCCCACAACGGGAGCGGCTTGGCCGAACAAATTGACACACACCAACGTAAGGAGCAGCCCAACAGCAAGAATAGTTTTCATGGGCGCTATACTCAGATAACCCAGGTCGAAGTGTCAAGTGGCATGGCTGATTTCCTAGTACTCCGTAAGAATCAAAGACTGCGGCGACGGCGGCAATTCCTGATACGTACTGCGACCGAAACCGGCATCGTCGAACATCGCAGCCAGTTCCTTAAAGGTGTACGCGTCGCCTCCGGGAGTGGATCCCAGCATCATCATGCTGAATGACGCGGGCATCGGCGGCGTCACGCGATCCTCATTCGGAACAAACTCCACGGTGGCCACGCGGCCGGCAGGCTTGAGTGAGGTTCGGACGCGTTTTAATAGCCTGACATTCGTGGGATGGTCGAAATGGTGGAGGAAATTGGGTAACAGCACGAGGTCGTAGCCGGTTCCCAGCTGTGCCTCGAACGCGCTGCCGGGAATCGTGTGATAGCGATCTGCAACACCGGCAGCCCGCGCAGATTCAACCGACACTTCGAGCACGTTCTTCCAATCCTGTCCATAAATCTGCGCTTCAGGATTCAGCCTGGCAATCGCAATACCGTACGCACCCGGACCTGCCGCAACGTCGAGCACTTTTTGCGCCGTACCGGGTGCCGCAACAATACGCGCCAGTATTGAAGCAGCCATTGCGGACATTGGAGCCATGTAGCGCGCAAATTCTACCCACACCGGATTCTCGGGCCCCATATTGCCCTGGCCATGGACAGTTCCTCCTTTGCGTACGCTTTCCGTCAGGTCTAGATAATTTTGAATGTGAGATGAATGCGCGAGAAACAACGCTGCGGATCCAATGTAAGTCGGCGACCGCTTGTTCAGGAATGCATCGGCATCCGCAGCAAGACCGTACGTCCCATCTTGCTTGGTCAGGAAACCTTGAACGGTCAGGAAGTCGCAGAGAATTCGAATTCCTTTCTCGCTGGCGCTCGCGCGACGGGCAATCTCTGGGACGGTGTGGGCACCATCTGCGATATGAGTGAACACCTCCAGTTCGACGGCAGACTTAATCGCCAACGTCAATTGGTACGCGCTCAACGCGCCAAAAAGTCGAAATGGAGTCGGTTGGGAAGACGCAGCTTCGGACATATGAGATCTCCTGCTGTCGGAACGAGTGTGAACGTAGGAATGGTATCGCGAAAGGACGGAAACGTTTACCGTTCCGTTATTCGCAGCGTTACGGAAGACTTCCACCGTCCCATTCGTGATTCGGGTCTGGAAGGAAAGCTAGTCCATGGGCAGTACCCGTCTTGAATTGCGAGATAATAAGCCACCCTCCGGGTACTTTCGCACGCTCAGTCAGGTACTCTGAATGCAGAAGGCCTCGTTCCTGACGGACTGTATTGAGCATTTCCCAGTGGAGTACGGGTTTCTGTGATTGTTCTTTCGCCATTTTTTAATTCTGCTCCCGATTGTGCTGCGGTTGGCGCGCCTCTGCTCGCTTTTTGCAAGGCGCGGACCATCTGAATTGCAGGTCCGTTCCGTCGCAAGAAAGTAAAAGGACCGATGCCTGGTGGCGCGCGCTCGACCAGGGTGTTTCGAAGACGTGGATACTATGTTAGGCGGCCTCTTGGAAGCAACGGCTCGCAAACCAAAGCCAAAGAAATGGTGTTCATCGATAGCAAATCGGTTTGTGGTGAACACACGCTGGCTTTCAGCCCGAGTTGATCGATTAAATGCGGGCTCGACGTAGTCCAAAGAGCGAAAGCCCCAGGACGAGCAAGTTCAGGCTTGTGGGTTCCGGTACCTGCGCTGTTCCCGCTGCGGCTCTTGCGGAAGTGTCGACCGTTATTATTCCAGGAACGTCAGGGACAGATGAACCTGGAAACGTATAATCCCTGGACGCCGTGAGTACTCCGGATTCCGTGAAAGTTCCTCCGCCACTGCACTCGAGCGGCGGGGGAGGGTTTGGTCCCACCGCAAGGCCTGTTGTGAACAGCGAGACGCTGGCGCGTGCCGTTGCAAAATCCTGGCTTGACGCCGTGCAGGATGCGAACAAGGTGAAGGGAATAGAGACCGAGAACGTGCCGGAGCCCGAGACGGTGTATGAAAGCGTGTAGGTTTCTGCGGAAGATTCCGCGCGGTTCTGGTTTTCCGATCCTGCTCCAGGGGGCGGAAGATTCGGTTCAGTCCATGTCGCCTCGGCTCTGCTCAGCAGCAGCCCATCTGCCGTGGTCGTCTGTGCAAAGACATTACCGGCGGTTGTCGATTGTGACAATAAAGCTACTGTGTACGACCAATCATCCGGGCCGGATCCGTTAGAGAAAGACTTACTCTCGAATGCCATCTCCGGACTACCACCAAAGTGAGCCGTGTTTGCACGGCTTTCGGCACGAAATTCAATTGTCGTAAAGGAAAGGTCGCCCGTTGTGCTGATTGTTAATCCGCTCCAATCCAGCGTCGCAATAGCAAACCCCATGCTCGTCGCGGATGCGCTCGCAGGCCGAAAGAGGAGCATGCTTATCACAATCGCACCCGCTCCGAGAGACGCGGAGCGCTTCAGACATCTTCCAATAACCGACGCTGCGCAGCATTGATCGGAGTCTCCACTTTCAGAAGGATGGCGAGACTTTACCACGCTTCTCGTGCATGCACTGTAAATTGCCCGACGCGTTCCGGGATAGCATCCGACTTGAACCACAAAACAATCCTTGCTGTCTCTAGGATGAGAGCGAGATTGGAGGGACTATGTTTAATCGGAGACGTAGGTGGTGGATTGCCGGAATTAGCATCGCCATTCTTCTTGGGATCATGATTCCGCTTTACCAGAACATGATGCTCCGTAATCGCGAGAAAACGCTTAAAGCGAACCTTCTGACGCTTCGCGTAGTGCTCGATCAGTATAAGGCGGACAAGAAGGAGGCACCGCAGGCGCTTCAGGATCTTGTAAAGGCGGGATACTTTCGGAGCCTGCCCATCGACCCTTTCACCAACTCCAACTCGACCTGGAAACCTGTCTTACAGAGTGTCGTAATCTCGCCGGAGAAAACCGTGCAAGTAATTACGGACATCCATAGTGGATCGTTGTCGGTTTCCGCAGATGGAACGACCTATAGCGCCTGGTAAGTTAAGAGGATTGCTATTCCACAAACCTCATCCACTACTTCGATTTGGGCCAGCCCTGAGGTGGGATCCAGCGACCGCCATTCGGCCCGACCTCATCCGGACGGCCGGGCGGAAGCACTTTGTCGGTCCTTGCCATGACGTAGTAATAGAGCTGCGTGATTTGCTTGTCGTCGAGAAGTTTGTCCCAGGCTTGCATTCCCTTTTCGGGGTTTCCATTACGAACGAACCGCAAAAAATCCGGAAGACTCCGTTTGAGTTTGGGATCGATCAAAGTGGGCGCCAGCGTGCTGCCGAGCGCGTCCTGGCCGTGGCATCGATAGCAGTAGACGTGCCAGTATTTCCAACCCTGATAGACCTCCTGATAGATATCCGAAGGAGCTTGCGCAACGGTGATACCGACAGGTTTACCCGCGATCCATAGCGCGCTTACAAGAAAAGGGAAAAACCAAAACCGTCGGATCATCGACCGCTCTTTCCACCCGCTCGAGCGAGCAAGGGTACTCCATAGTCTTTCAGTATCGCCTGAATCTCAACCTGCTTTCGCTGGAGCACCTGCTCCAATTGACCCTTCAGCGCGTTGTCTCCCGGCCTTACTCCCATCGAGATGTCGAAGGCAAAGGGAAGATCGGATCCTTCCGATGGAACCGCAGACATTTCCAGCGGCACAGTCTGACGCGCGACAAAGTAGCCCGCTGCCGGCCCCCAAACGATAGCGGCGCCGACCTTACCGGCAGCAACGGCATCGATGATCCGGCTTGGTGGATTTTCTGCAGAGTAAAACGTGTCGAAGCCAACGACGTTATCGATAATGCCCCTCTTCGCCAATTCATGAACGGGAGGGGGATTTGTGTAATCGTCGCCAATCAGGTGCACGCCGATCTTTATCTTTTTGAGAATCGGGTCGTCGAGAGAATGGATCGGCACTCCCTTTCCTTTGGGATAAACAAAGACGTACGTGGACCGGTAGTACGGTTTGGTGGTTTCGACGAGATCGTAACCCACAGGTACCCCGATGACGACATCGCAACGCGCCTCTTTGAGCGTCGCGTTCATCGTGTTTCGAATGAATCCTCGACGCGCCCCCCACCACACATAGCTCAGCGAGGCGCGGAACTCTTTTGCGAAGAGTTCCGCGATTTTGTTTTCAAACCCCTCCAGCTTCTGATTCGAGAAAGGAAGATTGTCGGGATCCGCGCAAACGCGAAAATGCTTCTCGTTCTCTTTTCCGGCCTCTTTTCCGGCCTGTCCGAATCCGAGCCCAAGATAAACGAGACACAGAACGGCGGAGAGCACGGTTCGTTGCAGTGCCATACGCACCACTATGGAAGCGCGAAGACCGTCAGGACGCCGCCCTGATTGCTGAAGCTTCCGACGTCGGCAAAAGCCCCAAGCGCTCCCAGCGCAGCAGTCGGATCCTCAGCCCCGATCTCAGCGGCGACCGCAATGCCGGACCATCCCCCAATACCCGACAGGACCGCGACGTACTGTTTTCCATCCGGCCCGGTATAGGTCATCGGATTGCCGATGATTCCCGACGGAGTTTTGAATTTCCAAAGGACCTCTCCGGTCTTGGCGTTGACGGCCTTGAGCCATCCTTCCATAGTGCCGTAGAAAACAACGTCGCCCGCTGTCGCCAGCGCGCCGCCCCAGGCCGACAGACCTTCCGGAATGCTCCACACCTTTTTTCCTGTTGTCGGATCCCACGCAAGGAACTCGCCTCGGTTGCCGCCAGGACCCGGGTGGCTCACGACAATTGCGCCAACATATGGCTGGCCTGCCGCGTATTTGACTTCCAGCCCTTCGTAGTCCATGCACAAATTATTTGCAGGAACATAGAACAGATTGGTTCTCGGAGAATACGCAACGGGCTGCTGGTTTTTCCCACCCATGGCCGAAGGACAGATGTCCTTCGTGTTCATCTTCGATGAGGTCCGCTTCTCAGGATTTTCGATGGGTAAGCCGGTCTTGAGATCCACTCCCTTTGCCCAGTTCACATTGACGAACGGTTCCGCCATCAGCAGTTCGCCGGTGGCGCGATCGAGTGTGTACGAGAAACCGTTGCGATCGAAGTTCACCAGAACTTTCCTCATCTGGCCGTTCAAAGTGAGGTCGATTAAAACGTTCTCATTGATACCGTCGTAGTCCCACGCATCATGCGGTGTCTTTTGGTAGGCCCATTTCGCTTTGCCGGTATCGGGATCGCGGGCGAAGATCGTCATGGACCACTTGTTGTCGCCTGGCCGCTGGTCCGGATTCCACGATCCCGGGTTTCCGGTTCCGTAATAGAGGAGATTGAGTTCGGGATCATAGCTGTACCAGCCCCAGGTGGTGCCGCCGCCACGCTTCCACTCATCGCCCTTCCAGCTCTTCTCATTGTCGGTTCCAGTAAAGCCGACTTCAGCTTCCGGTCCCGTGCTGTACATACGCCAGACCTGCTTGCCGGTCTTTGTGTCGTTCGCGGTAACAAAACCACGAACACCAAACTCACCGCCGCTAATACCGGAGATGACCTTGTCTTTCACAACCATCGGAGCGGATGTGATCGTTTGACCGTTCTTATAATCGCCCTGCGATACCTTCCACAACTCTTTGCCCGTCGCGGCATCGAGCGCGACCGTAGTTGCATCCAATTGATTGAGAAAGATGCTCCCCTCCGCGTAGGCTAGCCCGCGATTCACGGTGTCGCAGCAGGCGACTGGAACAACCTTGGGATCCTGCTTGGGCACATACTTCCACTTTACCGGTGCGCCTTCCTTCGTGAGATCAAGAGCGTAAACAATATCCGGGAACGGCGTATGGACATACATGGTGTCGCCCACTACCAGGGGACCACCTTCGTGACCACGCAGCACGCCCGTGGAGAAGGTCCAGGCGACCTTGAGCGTCTTCACATTTTCCGTGTTGATGGTGTTGAGAGTGCTATAGCGGGTCGAAGCATAGTTCTTGTTCGGCATGGACCACTCTTTATCGTTCGCAGGAGCATTCGCGTTTGCCGCGGTCGCAGGCGCGTCGGCTTTCGTACAAGCCGTAGTGAGCGCCGGTAACGTGAATGTTGCAGCGATCATCAGAGCGGATATCGTCTTCATCTCTCGCTCCTTCCTTTTCAGGCGTGGATCTATAAACAGGTTTTGGCGAATTCTTTGACCGCGGGCGCAGTCTGTCAAGTAATTAGTCGTTTTTTTGTGCTTTCCAGGAAGGCGAGAACTCTGAGTGTTGGCGGCGGCATCGCATTCGCGATGCCGCGACGGACGGGTTTTTCTACACACCCGGATCCACCCTAGCCCGGTTCGGGTCCGTGTGTGTCAGCGCTTACACTTTGTCTTTTTCTGACTTCACATCCGACGGATTGGCATTCGGATCCACGATCGACGATGCGCCGGATAGTTCGCGGCCACTGGGCAGCTTGATCGACTTCACGTTCGCCACATTGCTTTCCGACTTCGACAGCCAGGCCTCCACGGTCACGATATCGCCAGTTTTCACGGAATCCTTGCTCCAGCCTGCATTGGTTAGAGCGTTAATGCCGCCCAACTCAAATGTCCAAGTCTTCGTTTTTCCGCCGGGATCCTTTGCGTCCACATAGATGTGGGCATGCGGATTTGCCCAATCCAGCTTGCTAACGGTGCCTGTGACGGTTACCGGCTGTTTCCAGTCGTACTCCGCAGAGAACGGGTGATGGGCCAGGACGGGCAAGGCTGCCAGAAACACGGTCATCATCGAGACAACCAATATTGACTTCATGTATCTGTACCTCCTTTTAGGGTTATGCACGTAAGAAGCCAACTCTGATTTCATCCGTTTTTATGGCTGAATTTCAGACACAAGGCTCCTCGTGGGGAGAATGTTCATCGTTCAATCCTTCCGGATAGGAGAGCCTGGGCTAAACTCGACCCATGCAGCGCTCCGGAGTTGCAAACCTTCTTTTACATGGTGGACGTGTTCCGCAGTGGCTTGCGCACCGCATGACCAGCCTCGGCACCGCAATTACAGAAGCGATCATCCGCGATTACGGCGCCACCGCATTTCTGTCCCGCCTTAGCGATCCCTTCTGGTTTCAGGCCCTCGGGGCTGTGATGGGTATGGACTGGCACTCCTCGGGGATTACGACCTCCGTCATGGGCGCGCTCAAACGCGGGCTCACGCCGCGCTCGCATGAGCTCGGAATTCACATTTGCGGTGGCCGGGGTCGCCATTCGCGCAACACCCCCACGGAACTGCGAGAAGTTTCCGAGCGCTACGGCTTCGATGGCGAAGGTCTCGTGCGGACGAGTCGGTTGACGGCGCGTGTCGACAACAACGCCATTGGCGACGGCTTTCAAATCTATCTGCACAATTTTGTGCTGAGTTCTACCGGTGAGTGGGCCGTCATCCAGCAGGGACTTAACGATCAGGCCGGCATGGCGCGCCGATATCATTGGCATTCCGCCACGGTTCGCGATTTCACTTCAGAGCCGCACACCGCCATCGTTGGCGCCAACCAGGGGACCATCATGAATCTGGTTGCCGGGCCGGCGAAGGCTGCACAGTCTGCGATTCTGGAGATTGCGCACAGCAATCCTGATGCGACAGTTGCGGAAGCCCGCCGTCTGGATATGCCGCGCCATCACGACGTTCAGCGAAAAGACATCGACCTGAAACGGCTCGGCGCCGTTCTGGCCGTTGCTTATACGCGCGACCTTCACGATTTTGCGGAGCTGTTGCTGTTGGAAGGCCTGGGCCCACGAACGCTTCAATCGCTCGCGCTCATCGCCGAAGTTATGCATGGAGCCCCGAGCCGGTTCTTGGATCCAGCGCGCTTCTCCTTTGCACATGGCGGCAAGGACCGGCATCCATTTCCGGTGCCATTGAAGACTTACGATGAATCGATTCAGTTTCTTCGAACCTCACTGGACGCTGCGAGGATGGGGGACAAGGACAAACTTGATGGGATGCGTCGTCTCGAGCAGTTTGTGCGGGCGGTTGAGGAGCGTTGCGAGCCGGAAGCGCAATTCGAAGCGGCTGTCCAACACGAACAGGAAATTTCCGCCTCGCTCAATGGCCGCTCTGTGCAAGGTCATGCATCAAGGACGCGTGTTCCAACGCAACGCCCGCTGTTCTGACGGCGCGTCAGCGGCTCGCAAGAATGATTTCCTTTCCTGTTCGGTGAACTACTTCATCCGTGTCGCCGTCGCTCTATCGGGACCGGCTTGAATTTGCACGTCAGTCACTTTTCCTTGTTTGTCTTTGACGAAGTGCACTTCAAAACCGTCAGACTCCAGCAGAAAAAACCTGTCTTCCGTGGCGGGATACAGCTTGGAGGAGGTTGGGCCCATCGGAGGTATCGATATTGAGAGTTGGCCGGATTGGAGACTAACCGTAACCGTTGTGCCGTTGGCGTCATACTGCCCGGCGTAGGATGCAAGTAGGGCCGGGTCTATTTGCGTAATGGTTCGTTCCCTCGGCTGATTGTCCTGCCAGTTGTACTCGTGCGCGATGGCTCGCAGGATTTCATTGAACAACGGGGGACCATTGTCGCTGTTCGTCATCACCACTGCGCCCTTCGCGGTATCGATATGAGCGACAAGGATGCATGTGAAACCTTCATTCGAACCCCCGTGAGCGAAACTCTTGATACCCGCGGTTTCTCCAATGCTGACGCCCAACCCATAGGAACCTTTCTCTTTCGTCAGCATCTGATGAGACATTTCCTGTGAGAGCACTTTGTTGGATTTGTTCTGCGCGGATTCCATAAGATCGATAGCAAAGAGCGCCAGGTCGGATGGTGTTGTCCAGAGTCCTGCTGCAGCCATCTCGGGATATGTGTGCCAGTGGCCTTTGAGACCTTCGCCGCTTTGACGATGGCCCGTGGCGGCGGTGGTTTCCAATGCCTTCGGTAGAGGTTGTGCGAACGTACTGTGGACCATTCCGATCTTGCGAAGAACGAGTTCCTGCAGCAAGCCGGGAAATGGTTGTCCAGTGACGTCCATCATCAACTGTTGCAGAACGGTATAGCCGCCACCGGAATAGCGGAACTCTTTGCCCGGAAGCATATCCACCCGGATCGGGCCGCTATTGGCTGCAGGCTTTTGTCCATCGAGGATCTGCGTCAATGTTGGAACCGGTTCGTTTGCGGCATAGCCTGGAAATCCGTGGACAGTGAGGCCCCCACTGTGGCTCAGCAGTCGACGTAGTGTGACCTTCTCGGTCTTTGTGAAATCGTTGTCCGGCACTTGCCACGACGTGAGCTTGGCGTTCACATTCTCGTCGAGACTGAGCTTGCCTTGCTCAACAAGCGCCAATGCGGCCATCGCCGACACGGGTTTGCTGATGGATGCCGCCTGAAACAATGTTTCGACGGTGACAGTCTGCGTGCTGCCGGCTTCGACAACTCCATAGCCTTTGGCCCATTCGAGCTTGCCATTGTTGATCACGGCAATGCTCACACCGGGCACTTTGTAGAAAACCATCCGATCGGCGAGTTTCATCGAAGCGTTCTGGCCCTTGATGACGGTGCCCGGAAGGAGGCCATTCTCGACGCGTTCGATGCGGGACGCTTCGGTCTTATTTTGAGGGATGGCGCTGGTGCAAGACACTGCAGAGAGGCCGAGGAATGGAAGTAAGAGAAGCAGGCTTTGTTTCATGAAACCTTTTCGCGCGTTCGTCAGAGTTTGAGAGCGTCAACGAACGCGGGGACATCCTCGAATTCCCAATCCGCGAGGGCTCGGCGCTCCTCGATCTTTTCTGGCCAATATAACTTCACATGCCGCGTCACCAGAATCGGAGTGATGCCGAGGGCCCGGGCGCCGCGATGCTCGTCGCTGCCGCCGTCTCCCACAAAGAGCGCGTCTTCGGGACGCACGGCAATAGCGCTTAGCGCGTGGGTGTAGATGCGGGCGTCGGGCTTTCGCACGCCGAGCTGGTAAGAAAAGACTGTCGCGTCGAGGCGCGAGCGCAAGGGGGATAGTTCCCAGCTCTCGACGTCATCCGCGCCGGCGTCTGAGACCAGGGCCGTTCGGATGCCCGCCGCGCGCAACCGGTCCAGAGATTCGAGAATCCGCTCTTCAATCTGAACAAGGCCAAGCTCGAAGCGTCGCTTTCGGCTCGCAACGGCTGCGAGGATTTTCGCTTCTTCCACCGTCGGGTCCAGCGCATGCGTTATTCGACGCATGGCTTCGACGCCATCGTGGACACGTCCAACGCATCGGCCGAGGACATCATCGTCGTAGTAAAGGCGGTGCCAGTCTTTTCCAGGGACACCGAGGATCTCGGAGACTGGTATCTCTCCGGCAACAGCCGGCGATGGCACACTCGCTAAGGTATGAAAAAGATCAAAAAGAACACCTTTGGGAATCGGCAACCGTCGCATTCAGCTTTCAGTGTAGCTGGACCTTTGGTTGAAATGTAGACTCCTTTCATGAATTCCGAGTACTGGATCAACCGTTGGAATCAAAATCAAACGGGTTTTCATCTTTCCGAAATCAACCCCCTTCTGACTCAGTTCTGGCCCGCGGTCTCTGCGGGGGCCCAAACGCCGTCGAAGGTTCTGGTTCCGCTGTGCGGGAAAAGCATAGACCTGAAATGGCTCGCAGAAAGGGGTCACGACGTTGTCGGTGTGGAACTGTCCATTCTGGCGGCTAAGGCGTTCGCGGCCGAGCAGGGAATAGTGCTGGTGGAAACACACGAGCCGCCATTTACGGTCTTTCGCGGTGACAAGGTGACGTACTACATCGGCGACTTTTTCGACTTTACGGGCGAAATCGGCGGGACATTCGATTTATTTTACGACCGGGCGGCGTTGATCGCGTTGCCGCCGGAAATGCGGGCGGAATACGTGCGACACCT
>Ga0068863_100001200_pt1 | contig 25894 bp, 28 predicted proteins | sample KBSSwiS62_FD_66596 | JGI IMG/M metagenome (GOLD analysis project Ga0068863, IMG submission 66596) | Switchgrass rhizosphere microbial communities from Kellogg Biological Station, Michigan, USA - KBS Switchgrass S6-2 | ecosystem: Host-associated > Plants > Roots > Rhizosphere > Soil ... | reverse complement strand
GAGCAATGGCAAAAGTCCATTTATCGTGCCGTGCACGAAAATAAAAAGGAAACTCAGCGATGGTTCCCTCTGCTTGGACTGGGCAAGCCGTACAGGAAAAGAACCCGTCCAATCTCAACTCTGAAACATCAATTTCGAGGTCCTCTTTCACAACAAAGCAATTTATGACGCGTACTCCGACGCATCAAAGTTTATTCCGATTTTGCACTAAGACAGATTTGTGCCACGTTAGCGTCTCGCCATGACATCCCTCGAACGCGCCCGGTACGTGCGGGACCACCTTCCCGCCGAAGGCCTTTTCGCGGAGAAAGCCTGGCGCACGGCTCCGCAATCCTTTGCGCTTGGCCCTGCGCATGTCGAAATCCTCGAGAAACTCGGCATCGTCCTGCATCATTTCAATCAGGCCTGCAACCTTCTCTATCGCCAGAGCGCGGCGGGCAAGGCTCATCCCTGGGTCGCACCGCTGCTCGACGCGGGCAAGCCTGAGGAACTCGTCGCTCTTTCGCGCCACGACAAAGTTAAAGGGCAAATCTCCGCCGTCATCCGTCCCGACCTCATCCTCACCGATGACGGCTTCGCGATGAGCGAACTTGACTCCGTCCCCGGCGGCATCGGCCTCACGGCATGGCTCGGCGAAACCTACAGCGCCCTCGGCGAAAACGTCCTCGGCGGCGCGGATGGCATGCGCAAGGGCTTCACCTCCGTCCTCAACGATGGCGAAGTCCTTATCTCCGAGGAAAGCGCCTCCTACCGCCCCGAAATGGAATGGCTCCTCGGCGCCGACCGCGTCCGCTCTGTCGAGGATTACACGCCTACCGACAAGCCGGTCTACCGCTTCTTCGAGGCCTTCGATTATCCCAAGCTCACGAAATTCAAGGAAGCATGGCAGCCCGGCCAGCACCTCACCGCGCCGCTCAAGCCCTACCTCGAGGAAAAGCTGTGGCTCGCGCTCTTCTGGTCCCGCTCGTTGCAGGAATTCTGGCGGCAGGAGATCGGCGAGAAGGGCCAGAAATTTCTCCAGCGCTTCATCCCTTACTCCTGGGTACTAGACCCGACGCCACTTCCGCCCCATGCGGTCATTCCCGAGCTCGGCATCCAGTCGTGGTCCGAAATGGAAAAATTCAGCCAGAAGCAACGCGATCTCGTGCTGAAAATATCCGGCTTCTCGCCCCTCGCCTGGGGCGCGCGCGGCGTCTTCGTTGGCTCCGACATGTCCGCCGAACAATGGACCGAACAGGTCCGTGCCGGCCTGGCCGAATTCTCAACCCATCCCCGCGTCCTCCAGCGCTTCATCAAGGGCTCACTGGCCAAACAGGACTATGTCGCAGAGAACGACGAGGTCGTCACCCTCACCGGACGCGCCCGTATCTGCCCGTACTATTTCGTCGTCGCCGACCGCGTCACCTTGGGCGGCGTCCTGTCGACCCTCGTCCCATCGGACAAGAAGCTGATCCATGGTATGCGGGACGCGATCCTCAGCCCAGCGATCGCAGCGTCGCCTTCTGCCTAGCAAAGCCCTTACATTCTGCGACAAGTTGCCAAGGCTTTTTGCCTCTGTTCTTACTTTAAGACGTGAGACTTTCGGTGCGATTCGATACCTTTTCTTCCCATGAGCTTCTTTGAGCGCCTCTTTTCGGGAGATGGATTTATGCCGCATGGCCATTGCTACATGTGGGACCCCGCTCTCATCTGGTTGCACGTTCTCTCCGACGGATTCATCACCCTCGCCTATTACTCCATTCCCATCACTTTGATCTATTTTGTCCGCAAACGGAAAGACTTGGTCTTCGACTGGATGTTCATCTGCTTCGCCGTCTTCATCGTCGCCTGCGGCACCACGCATTTGATGGAAATCCTGAACATCTGGGTGCCCACCTACTGGCTCTCCGGGATCATCAAAGCCATCACTGCCATCACCTCGGTCGTCACCGCCATCCTGCTCGTGCGCCTTGTGCCGCAGGCCCTCGCCCTCCCCAGCCCATCCCAATTGCGCAAAACCAATGAGGCCCTGCAGCGCGAGATCCAGGAGCGCACCATGGCTGCCGGAAGGATCGAGGCCCTAAACGAGGAACTGCGCCTCCAGACCGCGAAGCTCGAGGCCGTCAACAAGGAGCTCGAGTCCTTCGGCTACTCCGTCTCCCACGATTTGCGCGCGCCCCTGCGCCATATCGACGGCTATGTGGACCTGTTGCGCGAAAAATCCGCCGCCCTGGGCGAGGAAGGCATGCGCTACATGAAGGTCATTTCCGATTCCGCCACCCACATGGGCATGCTGATCGACAATCTCCTCGCCTTTTCCCGCATGGGGCGTGCGGCAATCCAACTCGTCTGGGTTGACTCAACCGACGTTGTCGCCCAAGTCCGCGAGGAATTATCGCCCGACACGAAAGGCCGCAACATCGAATGGAAAGTCGGCGATCTTCCCAAGGTCCTGGTCGACAAGACCCTCTTCAAGCAGGTCTGGATGAATCTCCTCGGCAATGCCGTCAAGTACACCCGCAACCGGGAGAAGGCGGAAATCTCCATCACTTGCACTGAAAACCTCAAGGAGTACGAATTCTGCATCAAGGACAACGGCGCCGGCTTCGACATGCAGTACGCGGAAAAATTGTTCGGCATCTTCCAGCGCCTGCATTTCAAGGAAGAATTTGAAGGCACCGGCATCGGTCTGGCCAATGTGCAGCGCATCGTCGCCCGGCACGGCGGACGCACCTGGGCCCACGCCGAAGTCAATGTGGGCGCCACCTTTTACTTCACGCTGCCCAAAGCCACTGCCAAAGATTAATCATGGCCTCCCTCAAACCCGTTCTCCTCGTCGAAGACAACCTGAATGATATTGAGCTCGTCATGAATGCGCTCAAACGTAACCACCTGGCCAATGAGGTCATCTCCGCCCGCCACGGCGGCGAGGCGCTCGATTTTTTGCACCGACGCGGTAACTACGCCGACTATAAGGGCGACGATCCTCTCTTCATTCTGCTCGATCTGAAAATGCCCAAGGTCGACGGCCTCGAGGCCCTGCGGCAGATCAAGGCGGACGAACGGCTGAAACTGATTCCCGTTGTCATGCTCACTTCCTCCGCCGAGGAAGCTGATTTGGTCAAAAGCTACCGTCTCGGCGTCAACGCCTACGTCGTCAAGCCGGTCGACTTCACGCAGTTCGTCGAGGCCATCCGGCAATTGGGCATCTTCTGGGCCCTGATCAACAAGCCCGCGCCACTGCCCGCAACTTCAGGGTGAAGGATCGATCAGCGAAAGACTCTGCTCTTCTGCATCGAATTCGACCTGGGCCCCGTGCGGCACGGTGATCTGTTCCACAAAATGTCCGATAGGCGCGCCGGTGACGCTGGGCACACCGATCCGCTCCGCCTCACGCTGGAGGCACTCCGCAATGCGCGTCTCCTCCTTCGCCTCGGGATGATCGAATTGCCCAATCACCAGCCCCGCAATTTTATCCAACACCCCGGCCAGTCGTAAGTGGCAGAAGTTGCCATCCACGCGATAGGCCTTTTCCCCGGTGTCTTCCAGGAAGAGAATCACCCCGCGAAAATCGGGTTCGTAAGGCGTACCGAGCAAGCGCAGCAGACAGGTCATATTGCCGCCGATCAGACGCCCGATTACTTTTCCCGGCACGACCGTCTTCAGTTTCTCTCCGCCCCGTTGCCGGGAAAACAGCGTCAGGTCCTTTGCATCGACTGCGCCCATCAGGCCCCGGCGGCAGGCCGCCTCATTCCCCGGTTCAAACGCGCTTGAGGCATTGGAACCGTGGTACGTCACCACACCGGTCTTGAGCAGAATCGCATTATGGACCGCCGTCACATCGCTGTAGCCGACAAACGGCTTCGGATTTGCCCGGATCGCCTCATAGTCGAGTAGAGGCAGAATACGGCACGACCCGTAACCTCCCCGCAAGGCATAGATCCCTTTCACCTCCGAATCGGCGAACATCGCGTTCATGTCCTCGGCGCGTTCCTCGTCGCTGCCCGCGAGGTAACTGCCCCGTTTCCGGATATTCTTTCCCGGTTTGATGCGAAAGCCGAAGGCGGTCAGCCTGGCGATCGTTTCGTCGATCAATTCCGGCTTTTCTGGGGGACTCGCCGGGGTTATCAGGCCGAGTAAATCGCCAGGAGCCAGTCGTTGGGGAAAAAGAATTGAAGGTGCGTTCATGGCGTCTGAGCGGTAGTTTTACGATGTCTTGCCCTTTCACGCCATGCACATTTTTGCCGATCCTCTGCCCGCGAGCCCGTCCCTTAACACCGCACATCACGCAGCGCGCTATCTTCTTAATCACGCCGCCAGCCCGGACCTGATCAGTTTTTACATCTATCTCGCGATCGGCTTGCTGGCCACCCTGATCGTGCAGCGGCTGATCGTTCGCATTGTGCGGCCAATCCTGCGCAGCAGCCCACCGGACATTACCAACCGCATTGCTGAGGCCATGCGCATGCCGGCGGGCCTGCTCACCTTCTCCTATTTCTTCATGATCGGCTTCGATGCGATCAAGAAAATGCCACCCGAGCTCTGGATGCACGTCCACAGCAATCTCTACCCGATCCTGAACGGCCTGCTTTTCCTCATCTGTTCGTTCCGCATTGTCGATATCATCGCGCAAGTTCTGCGCAAGCGCTGGGAAGGCGAATCGACCAACCTCGACGAACGCTGGGCCGACCTGATCGGGTATACCGGCAAGCTGATTGTCACCCTCGGCGCGGGCCTCTTCATCATTCAGAAAATCGACCCCTCCTTCAACATTGTGCCGCTGCTTACGGGGGTCAGTTTTGTCGGCGCGGCCGTGGCGCTCGCCTCACAAAGCCCATCACCAATGCCATCGGCTCGATGGAAATCATGATCGACCGACTCTTCAAGGAGGGCGACCGCATCTCCTTTGGCGAGTACGACGGCTTCGTCATCCGCATGGGCCTGAGCAGCATCACCCTGGCCGCTTAAAAAATCCACCTCCCAAAACAAGGACCATGATAGAAACGATTGCCCCGGGCCCACTTCCGGTTCGATTCATACAGTACTAGCCTCCGCCGTTTCGCCGACGGTGCCGTCGAATTGCAACTCGCGTTCCTAGCCGATTATAAGACCTTGGTCGAATATACCCGATTGATGAGCGACCTCCACCTTGCCCTTAAGGAGGCCTTCGACAAGGCTGGCATCGGCTTCCCGACCCAGACGGTTTATCTCCAGAAAGAACAGGAAACGCAGGCTCCATGTTAACGGCTAGCATCCGGAGAAGCCCACCCTGGACTTTTCTCCACAGTCATCCTGCCTGTCTTTGATTTTCATCGCAAAGGAACGGATGCCTCCGTAATCTTTTGTTTTACAGCTCTGTAAGTGACCCAGCACGAACTATGACTTCGCCGAAGAAAGACTGGGTGGAAGCCTGGCACGTCAATCCCAGCGCCAACAAAGACTACGACTTGATCGACGGCCTTCGAGGGATCGCCATCCTAGCTGTCGTCTGCGGTCATTTGGTTTACATCAATCAGTATGAGGTCAGGTCCGTTGTCCTGTGGTTGTTTGCCTTGGCAGGCATGGGAGGCAAAGGGGTGAATATTTTTTTCACCCTCTCCGGATTTTTAATCTCATGGCCCTTCTGGAAGCGAAAGGCCAAAGGTGCGGCCCAAGTCGTCCCGCCAGGATATGGCTGGCGCCGGTTCTACAAAATCTATCCCCCCCTGGCACTTTCCATCCTGCTCCTGACGCCCATGTATGTTATCTTCGGCACGAATGCCTCCATCTGGCTGACGGCCCTGCAATGGCTTAGTGGCTTGTCCCTCTTTATTCCTCCCCGAAGCACGCTAAATCCCGTGATGTGGAGCCTGATTGTGGAAGTTCAGTTCTATCTTCTTCTACCCCTGATCTTTCTTTGCCTGCAACGAGTGTCCATGAAGACTTGTCTTTGGGTCATATTTCTTTTCCTGCTCTTGGGGGGGCAATTGTCCCAAGGGATCTATGCCCTCAACAATATGGGCAATATGATTCATCCCTACATCAAATGCCTGTTCCCTTCCTTTCTGGATGCCTTTGCCTTCGGCGTCTTGTTGGCCGGACTCGAAAGCTACTGGAATGGCCTGCCCAAAGCGTGGGGCCGCTTGGGGGATATCGGCATGGCCCTTCTCGTCATCACTTTTTTGACAGGAGCATGGCTTAACCACGAGCACATCCAATTGGGTGATGGTCACCTGCAATCCAGTTTATTGATCCTTGCGGTCAATATTTCCACCGCCTTGGCGCTTTGCTACATCGCGCGTCCACAGCAACTGGTAGCCCGCCAGCTCTGCTTTCCCTGGCTCAGATGGTGTGGAATCATCAGCTACGAATGGTATCTCTTCCATCAGCCAATCTTCTTCTGGACCAAAAATTTATTGCACCCCGCCCAAGGCCAGTGGCTTCATTTTCTCATCATTGAAGCGGCTTCGTTCCTTATCGGGCTGGCAGTAGCTGCGACGATCTATCGCTTTTTTTCTCTGCCCATTCTTAAGCGTGGCCGGGGAAACCATGCTGGAGGAGCATAGCAGAAAATCACTCCTCTTGCGGCCCTCCCTGCCTCGTGCGAAAGATGGACACTTGGCGCTTTTGTTCCACTGATCCTAAAGCATCCCGCGCTCGCGGAAATCGCCCATATTACCCGGTGCCGATGCGGCGATCATATCGAGCATGAACTTGAGCAAACAGACCTCCCAGCCATCGTCGACGCCGGTCACCAGCGCCGTCAGCGGCTCGTTCTTGGCCTGCAACTCATCCTTAAGTTTACCCGCGACATTTTCCAGCGACTCATGCACATCGTAGGATCGGATATCAGACTTGCTCACCCGGAAGCCATATTTCAGAAAAGCAAAACGGTTGGCGTGCTCACTAATCTGGTCGGCAAAACGTTGCCCTTGGTCGCCGAAGCCCTCAAGGAGCAGCTTCGCCATATTCTGTGGCGTGACGATCTGCGGGCGCTCGGCGTGGATGCGTCCCTCCCGGACACGGGAAAGATTGATCGCGTCCATCTCCTCCGTCACGAGGAAGTAATTGACCATCGAGGTGCCAAAAGTATCGAGTCTCTTGGCGGGGGGCAGCAAAACGCGGGTGTTCTCCAGCGCATAGGTAAAATCATCGGGTGATAGCATCTGCTTTCAAGCTGTCACATCTTGGCCCCGGGCACAATAGACGATCATCGCACCCCTCGCGGGGTGTTTGCCGCCAACGCATTCTTGGCATCAGAAAACTTTCCCCCACAGGCCTTTACCGCTTCTGAGAAAATGCTTATCCTTCGGCATGGCCAAGAGTTCCTCTCCTAAAAAGACGCCCAAAAACAGTCCGCCTCCATCTCCAAGCCCGGTCCCCGAGGTTCCGCTGCCCGCCTCGGCCAAAACATCGCCCAAACTCAAGTCCTCGCTCCAAAAGGCGGCTGATCTCGGGACAAAACTCCAGACTCCGGCAATATCTGCTCCTCCAGTTGAGGAAGCCCAGAGTCCGGCCCCCGCGCCAGTGAAGAAAAAAGCGGTCAAAATTTCGTTGTCCAAGCCCGCCGCCAAGCCGAAAAAGACCGCGGCGATCAAGCCGAAGAAAACTCTCCTGCCTCCCCCGGAAACGTCCCCGGCCAGCAAGGGCCAGCGTATCCTTTTCATCACGGCCGAATGCACTCCCTTGGCCCAGACCGGCGGCCTCGGCGATGCCGTGGCCGGCCTGAGCAAGGCCCTCGTCCATCGCGGTCACGATGTCCGCATCGTCATGCCCCTCTACCAGCGGATCGACCGCGTGCGTTATGGCATTACCTTTACCCGTTCATGCTGCGTCCATTTTGGCCGCGGCGAGGAAATCTGGGTCGGCATCTACGAGGGCAAGCTCGACGGCCAGGTGCCGATCTGGTTCATCGACTATGAGCGCTACTTCGGCCGCCCCGAAATTTACACCGGCGACGACGAGGACGCCTACCGCTTCGGCGTCCTGAGCAAGGCCGCCCTCCAGATCTGCAAGGACACCGATTGGATTCCCCACGTCGCTCATATCCATGATTGGATGACCGCCATCGCCGCCGTGTTCCTCAAGACGTGGGACCGCGTCCTCTCCCCTCTTTCCAACACCGCCAGTGTCCTCACCATCCACAACATCGGTTACCAGGGGAAATTCAATCCCGACGTCCTCGGCTTCTACGGTTTCGGCGCCGACTACCTCACTCCGGACAAATTCGAGGACTTTGGCGGAATCAACCTCCTCAAGGCCGGCATCCAGTACGCCGATGTCGTCACCACCGTCTCGCCGAATTACGCAAACGAGATCAAAGGCCCGATTGGAGGCATGGGCATGGGGCTGTACCTCAACGATCGGGGCGACCGTGTTTCCGGCATTCTCAATGGCGTCGACACTTCCGTCTGGAATCCCTCCACGGATCATTTTCTGCCCGCCCGCTACAGCAAGGACAACCTCACGGGCAAAGCCGAGTGCAAGCGAGCTCTCCAGGAGCGGTTCGGTCTGACCGTCGACCCCAAGATCCCCATCTTTGCTGTCATCTCCCGTTTCGCTCCGCAAAAAGGCTTCGATCTGATGCGCGGCTCCCTGCCCCAGGCCCTGCGCGACATGGTCATGCAAGTCGTGGTCCTCGGCACTGGCGACGCCTTCACTGAGCATTTCTTCCGCTGGCTGACCGAGGCCTACCCCGGCCGGGCCAACGCCCATATCGGTTTCGCCCCGGAAGTCGCGCACCTCATCGAGGCAGGAAGCGACTTCTTCATCATGCCTTCGATTTACGAGCCGTGCGGGCTCAACCAGATGTACTCCTCCCTCTATGGAACACTGCCCATCGTCCGCGCCACGGGAGGGCTCGACGACACGGTGGAAAATTACGATGAATCGACCGGCAGCGGGACCGGTTTCAAATTCTGGGAAATCTCAGGCCGGGCGCTTTACTACACGATCGGCTGGGCCGTCGCCACCTGGTATGACCGCCCTCATCATTATGCCGCATTGCAGCAACAAGGCATGGCCAAGGACTTCACTTGGGAAGCCTCCGCGCAGCAGTATGAGCGTGTCTACGAAAACGCGGTGTCTCACCGCGCCGCTCTATAATGCAAAGAGAACGCGGCGACGGTTGAACACCGCCGCCGCGACAAACTTTGCTGGGACCGACTAGGCCTTCAGATGGCCCGAGACGTACTTGTTCATCTCGAACATCGTAACAGACTTCTTGCCATCGAAGATCGCCTTGAGCGTATCGTCGGCATTGATCTGCGTGCGGACCTTCTTGTCCTGGAGCCCGTTTTTCTTGATGTAGGCCCAGAGCTTGGAAACAATCTCTGTGCGGGGAAGCGGCTTGGAGCCGACAACTGCCGCCAGTTTATCGTCCGGGGTCACCGGCTTGAGGAATGCTGCGTTGGGTTTACGTTTGGTGGTTTTCTTGGTTGCTTTAGTTGCCATAGATTGTTGCTAGCGGCTCGCAACCGCTTGAAAAGCTTTTTTCTCCTCTGAAAATAACTTTTTTTCGGTTTTTTTCAGAGCTAAAGACGCCATTGAAATCTTTCCTTAACCGGCGTATAGTTGTGGAGCAGTGAAAAACGTCCCTTGCCTGACCGCCACCCTGTTCCTCGGGGCGGCCCTTACTGCGGGCGTCCAAGCTGATCAACCTAAGGACCAGGTTCCTTCCGCGAGCGAAATCCTCTCCCTGCAGGATCCCGATGGCACCCCATATGTGATCAGTCATCCCAGTGCGAACCAGCCTACCTCGGCTGAAATCGCGGCCCAAAAAAAACAAGCACAGCAAGATGCCGCAAACAAGGACTGGCTCCTGCGCAGCTACGAAGAACAACTTCGCAAAAGCGGCTCCTCCCAAGCCGGCGGGGAGAGTGACAATCTTTATCTTCGCCTGGCCTCGGATAAAAATCTTTCCAAGCTCGCCGGTGTCTCTGACCTCTCCGCTTCTCCTGCCGATACCGCCGCCGCTTTGCGCACGGGAGGCAAATCGAACAAGACCCCAGTCTCCCTGCGGCCCGATCCCTCGGTTACCTCGACCTCGCTCTCGAAGCCCAATCCTACTTCAACCAGTGCGCCTTTGTTGAAGCCCCTGATTATGCCCCTCGGGGCAGCCGATGCCGCTGGCTTGCATAACTTCTATGGCATCAAGCCCAGTGCCACCCCGGCACCCGCGGCCAAGAAAAACGATACGACCCGGATTTCAGCCGATCTCGACATGCCCGGGCAGGTTGCCGCCAAGAACGATTCCTTGACCAAGGCCTCCCTGACCTTTGACTCACTTCCGGACGAGAATGTCCCCGCCTCCAAGAGGGCACTTCGCGCCGACGCTTCCGCCGCCGATCTCCCTCTGGCGACGAATGAAGCCCGCCTCCAAAAACTCAATAATGCCGCCTTGATTGCGCCGGGATCGGCCAAGACCGTCACCCCGGTTAACAACGTCGCGGTCCTCAAGCTCAACCTGGCGAACGAATCCGAGCCCCTTAAACTCACACCGCCGAGTCCAGTCCGTCAGCCGATCTCCAGTCCCTACAGCATCCTCGACCGTTAATTATCGCTCGTCGGTACTGGCGGGGGACCGGAGGGCAGATCGGGGCGTGCAGTACCCGTCCCCCCTGTCGTTTCCCTCACCGTGAGATATTGCGTCAGGTTATCTCCGCGCAGATCGGGTGGGATCAACGTCACGTTCACGTGGCCTTCGAGCATTTTCTGGTTTTCCAGAATTTCGAACAGAACCTCCGAGACTTCCTTGTCCTGGGCTATCGTGTTGAGCGCGCTGCCGACGATGAAAGGCCGCATCGCCGCGGCTTTCGCAAACTCGACGGCCGCCTGTCGCTCCGCCGTACTGGTAATCAGGTTGACTTGGTTGGTGCCGTCCTGCCGGATCGCCGAGGTCACCTGCCGAAGCCGGTTCACCACTTTCTCCTCGATCTGCGCAATCATGTTCCCATCACGGAAATGGACTTTCCGGACATAGACCGTGCCGAGTGAGTAGCCCCATTCCCGCGATTTTTCGCTCACTTCATTGCGCACCAGCGTGCTCATGGTGTGACGTTCTTCGAGCATGGCTGATAACTTCATGTTGCTCAGGTTGCGCACCGTCGCATTGCCGACATTGGCGCGCAGCGAACCCCGCGGGTCGGCATTTTTGAAGAGATAGGCCACTGGATCACTGATCATCATCTCATACCAGACCCCAATTCCCATCGGTGCCCCCTCCTCGGAATTCACCGGCTGGCTGCGAAGATATTCCTGGTCCAGGCGCAGGTCGACCGTGCGCACATCCCCAAAGGCATTCACAAAAAAAGCGCGCCAGCTCAAATCCGTCGCGAGCGGAAAGTGCAACCCCGGCTCATCCAGCACGAGACGAATCTTGCCGAAGAGTACGTAGACCAGGCATTGGCGCTCCTCGACAATCACGTAGAGCCCGAGAAAGCGGCAGAACCCCAGGATGGTCGGCACGGCGACAAAGCAGACGATCAATGTGATAAAAGCCACGACCAGGGTCGTGCCAAGGCTGGCGAAAAGTTCCATATTATTTCTTCATCTCCAGGATGATGTGGGAAGCCTTCGCATAAAGCGCCAGCCGGATGTTGCGCAGATAAAGCGGCAGGGCCTGCTCGCCGTTCTTGCGTAGCTCGGACAATTGCGCCGCGAGCCAGTTGAGCGGTTCCACCTCGGCCTGCGCCTTGAGGGTCTCGATCTGTACCGCCCGTTTCGACTGCACGATGCGCATGTCCGCTGCCGCCTGCGCCACGCTGATGTCCGAGGAAACCTGGTTATGCGCCGTGTTGATCGCCGCCAAAGCCGATTCGACTTCCGGCGGCGGATCGATGCTCGTGATCAGCGCCGCATCGAGGCGGATGCCATAACGGGCCGCGGACGACGCGCATTCCCGGTCCATTTGCTCGTTGAGCTCGCGCAGGTTCTTGCGCAGGTCGTTGATCGAAATGCCCTGGACCACCGCCGGCTCGATATTGCTTCCACCCGGCACGACGGAATCGGTCACCACGGCCATGGGCGGCGCGTCAAAATTCGCAATCCGTTCGCGCAGGATCGAAACGAAATAACCGACCACGTGGGCGATCGGGTTCTTCACCGCGAAAAGCGTTGCGTAGAGGTTGCGATCAGAAATCGTGTAGCGAAGCTGGCCGGTGAGTCCCGTGTTCAACTGATCCTTCGTCACCGCCTCGAGAATCTGGTTATTGTTATTCGCGCGCGGATCTTCCGGATCGAAGGCGATGTTCAGCGTCTGCGTCGCGACCGTGATCTTGTAGACCTTCTGCCACGGCAATTTGAAATAAGGTCCGCCCGGCCCGATGACTCGCAATTGCGGATAGGCATAGCGCTGCTTCTCTTCCTCGTTGAGGCTTTCAGCAATCGGATCTTCCAGCGTGGTTCCTTGCAGCCGGTCAGCCCGTCCAAACGTGGTAATCACCGCCCGCTCGTTCTGGTCGACCGTGTAGATGCTCATGAGGACCCTCGCCACCAGATAGGCCAGCATACCGAGCAGAATGCCGAAAAGGTACTCCATGCCCGATTGCTTAACCCCCTGTCTCTCGCCCGACAAGCATTATTCTATGCTCCCCCATTCCATCGAAGGTTGTCCCCTCACCGTCGACCTGTTACACAAGGACTTCCATCTCCACCACCTCATGCAAAACAATCCGCCCAGCACCGACATCGCCCGCTTCAAGAACGAAGTCACCCGTCAATTGACCACCTTCGACCTCGCCAAACGCAGCAAGACCGTCGCCGTTCCCCGCGGAAAACGCGTGGTGATCGGTGAAGTGAAAGGCCAGGGCTACATCACCCAACTGTGGCTCACTTTTCCCGGCTGGTTTTGGGCACATTGGCAACCCAACGGCCCTGTCTCCCAAACCATTTTGAAGACACTGATCCTCCGGATCTATTGGGATGGCGAAAGCAGCCCAGCCGTCCAGGCACCCATCGGCGATTTCTTCGGCAATGGTCTCTGTGAAATCTCGAACTTCACCTCGAAGTATTTTGGCATGTCGAGCGGTGGCTTCTACTGCAAATTCCCGATGCCTTTCCAAAAGGGTTTCAAGATCGAGCTGGAAAATCTGGATGAACAGATCGACACCGACATCTTTTCCAATGTGCTTTACCAACTCACCGCCAAGTCGGTAAAGGATCTTGGCTACTTTCATGCTGATTTTCACACTGCCTCCAACCCGGGACCGGACCCCATTGATATCCTCGAAGCCAAAGGCAAAGGTCACCTTGTCGGCTGCGTCCTTTCCGCCCAGGGAACCTCGAAGAATTATTTCAGCTATCTCGAGGCACCGGAATATATCTATGTCGATGATGACTGGAAAAAGCCCCGCATCGTCGGCACCGGACTGGAGGATTACTTCCTTGGCGGCTGGTATTTCCGCGAGGGCACTTTCACCGGGGAACTGCACGGTGTCCCCTCCAAGGACGTCCTCAATGGCAGCATCGCCATGTACCGCGCCCACGAGGCCGATGCCGTTCACTTCAAAAAGCGTATCCGCTTCCAGTTCGTCAATCCCTGGGCACCCGACCGCCTCAAGCCCTTCGTCTGGTCTTCAGTGGCCTTCTACTATCTCAACTCACCGAAGGGGACAGGCCCTAAAATTCCGGATCGCAAGGACCTTCTCTGTTACCGCATCCGCGACACAGACCACCTTAGCGTTCCGTAATCCTGCCCTGGCGGAATATTTCCCAGAATAGGATCCACGGATCCAGACGGTACTCGCCGCCTTGTTCGAAGACGCTGAACATGAAATGGGAGTGCTCGTGACTCCCCACGTATACTCCTGCACCGGTCGCATAAGGAGTCCCGGCAGCCAGCGGAGTTCCCGTGGGCACCAGCATGTCGACCTGATGATGACATTGTAGCCACCACTCCGAGCCGTCAGACCAGCGACGGACGCCACGCCAACGGTTGTTGTTGAAGCCCGCGTCCACCGAATTGAAGAGATAGTGGTTATCGAAGGAGATCGGGGCTGTCAGCACCGTGCCTGCCGGCATATTTACGTCCAACCCGCAATGCGCCGCTCCTCCTGAATAAGGCCCCATCCAGCAGTCCTCTCCATTGTAGCAATCGCGGATATCGATCCGTCCTTCCGGATTGGGATACCAGGGATGCAACGGTTCCGGGCAAATGGATCGACTGGCCTCCTGCACAGCGAACCGCGCCTTTTTCGCCGGCTGACAGATAAATCCGTGCGCCCAATCCTTCTCGCCGATGAATCCGCCTTGCCCTTCAAATGCGCACGACGCCGCATCGAACCAGAGATGAACTCCATCCAGCAGCCACGGCTCATAGAAACTCGCCTGCGTCCCCACTTCCCGGCGCAATCGCACCTCGCGTCCGTTCACCCGGATATCCGCCGTAAAAGCATAGGCCCCGATATCGCCGAACTTCCTGCTGCCATCCTGGGCCACACCGCCAAACACCGTCCGCGCGGTGATTTCCGCCTGGGTATCCAGCAGAGTCATTTCCCATGCCCGGCCATCGCTCAATGCAAACCGTAGCGAGTCGCCGTGGTCGAGATGGAACGGCGTCAGCGTCGCCTTGGCCTGACGATGAAGGATCATCTGCTATTTCGTCCCGGCGGCAAGATCACTCCAAACCGCCACAGTATCCGCAGCAAAAATCTTCTCCAGCGCCTCCGCCGCACTGGCCTCGGTAAGCTGAAAGATCTCAGTCGTGTCACCTGCCCCACTCGACGGATTCGCGGACTCCTGAATCCGTTCAGGAGAAAAACCTTCCACTACCAGATGCAGCACGCGACGCGGCGAAGATGTCTCACTCATATGCGGATCAGGTAGTCGTTATTGCGTACCAATTCGGCGGTCTTTGCTGCAGGCACCATTTCATATTTCCATGGCGAGCCTTCCAGCGCAGCCATGTCCCTGAAGGAATCCTCCAAATAAATGGGGCGCGGGCCTTCCACCACCAAGGGCAGATAGCGGGTAAAGTTGTCTTCATCGACCAATTCGTCCGCGTATTCCTGGAGACTGTAGCCCGCCACCGGCCCGCGAAAGAGCAGTGTCACGTCGGTCTTCTTCCACGCCCCGATGCCTGCCGCAATGCGGATGCCCTCCGCCGGGCGCGCGCTGGAACGTGGGTCTGTTTCGATGATGACAAGGGTTTTAGGTAGTGACATATGCGTTGACTTCAAAATGAAACAAACCGGTCTGTGCTGCCCACCACATCCGCCAGTACGGTCAACCCCGACCATGCCGCCGCCTCGTCCAACGCAATCTTGCGGTGCCCTGCGCCATAAGCGCAGCCAAAGATACTTGCCCCACCTTGCTTGAGAGCCTGCACCTCCGGCGTCCCCACGGCACGTACCCCCTCGTCGATGCAATAAAGATAGACCCTCGCCTTCTTCTCCAGCGCCGCCTTCATTAAGGCAATGGCCGGACGGAAATTGGGATGCGCTGGGGCAGTCGTAAGCAGGACACCCAGCTTTTTGCCCGCGAGGTCGGCCATGCGATCAGGCTTTCGTTTCGGCGGTAAGGTTCAACCCGGAAATGACCAGTCCCTCGGGCCCGAGCATCACCGGAATACTCTCCCGCACCGGATAGGCAATGGCCCGGTCGATCCGAATGAGTGCACCTTCCACCGGCTCAGTCACTTCTTTGCCTGCGGCGTTACGAAGCTGGCCTTCGTTGATCGCCTGATTGAGGACCGCGATCTCCGCCGGTGTCGCCAATGTGAGGTCCTTCAGGGTTTCCGGGCAGACCAAAAGGTCGAGCAATTCAGCGGGAAGCATAAGGGTGTCAAATTAGGGCATTCCCGGACGAAAGTCATCTTCAATACTATTTCAACAAAGAGAACCTCTTACTATTGCTTAATAGGCCAAAATGGGCTCAATTAACAAAATCGTGCTTTATAAATCCCTCCTCCTTCTTGGCGCTCCAGGTTCCGGCAAAGGTACCCAGGGCAAAATTCTCGGCACCATCCCCGGCTTCTTTCATTGCGCCTGTGGCGATGTCTTTCGCGCGGTCGATGTGCGCTCTGATTTTGGCAAGGCCTTCCTGAAATATTCGAGCAAGGGCCAGTTGGTGCCGGACGACATCAGCATTGGGCTTTGGTCGAACCAGATCGATTCCATGGTACAGGCGGGCCGCTTCAAGCCCGACATCGATTTCCTCGTCCTCGACGGCATTCCCCGTAACGTCAACCAGGCCAAGATCCTCAGCGACAAGCTCGACGTCCGTCGCGTCTTCCATCTCCAATGTCCGGACAAGGCCAAGGTCTATGACCGCCTCCAACGCCGCGCCCTCAAGGAAAACCGGCTCGATGACATCAATATCGAGGTGATCGAGAAGCGCCAGAAAGTCTATCAGGAAGAAACCAAGCCGGTCCTCGACTTCTACGGGCCCAAGCTCATCACGGACATCAATACCGACCAATGGCCTTACCAGGTCCTGCGCGACATCCTCAACCATGTCGAACACTACCGGTCACAGCCGAACCCCTTGGCCGAGTAATGGTACAGGAAATCCTTAAAGGACTCTTTTCCGTTGCCTGTAACGAAGGAAAATAGCATCGTCCCTTTATGCGCGCCATCTTCCTGGGCACAGCCGACGGTCACACCAGTGCCCGCCGCGAACATTCCGGCATCCTGATCCAAGCCGAGGAAAGCAGTCTTCTGCTCGACTGTGGGGCTGCCGCCGCCCGTTTCATGCTCTTCAAGAAGATCGAGCCGGACGTGCCCGAAGTTCTTTGGATCAGTCACATGCACAGCGATCATACGGGCCAGGTCTCCCAGCTCATCCAATCGCTCTGGCTCCGCACCCGGCGGGCTCCCTTGCATATTCTCGGGCCAGCCGCCGTCCTGGCTGACATGAAGGACTGGTTGGAAAAGTGCCTCCTTTTCCCCGAGCTCATCGGTTTCCCCATCCACTGGACTCCCGTCAAGCCGGGAAAGCCCCACGTCCACGGCCCTTTCACCTTCACCGCTTTCGCCACGCAACACCTCGTCAGCCTGGCCAGCCATTTCAAACGTGCCTATCCCAAGACCTGTTTCGACTGCTATGGCGTCCTTTTGGAATACGCGGGCAAGCGCTACGTCTATTCTGCCGACTTGGCTCATCCCGTCGAACTGGTACCCGCACTCAAGGGTGGAAAAGTCACGGCTCTTCTTTGCGAACTGACCCACTTTCCCGAACGGGAGCTCTTCAAGGAAGTCGCCCAATACCCCGTCCAGTCGGTCTGGATCACCCACTATCCCGACCATCTCGTTCGCCGGGAGCCCGAACTCAAGCTGATCGCCCGTGAAGAAAAGTTCCGGGGCGAGGTACATTTAATGCACGATAGAGTTGCTCACGAGATTTAAGTGAGCGTATATTAGGGCTGTTAGAAAGTGCCACCAGCCAGGAGTTTCCCATGCCCGAATCATTGACCCGTCCCACCCTGCCTACTTTCAGTTGGATCGGTCAACTCAAGGACGATGATCGTGAGTTGCTCAGTTCCTACGGCGAATTTTTTCCCGGCCATCCCGGCAATGTCATCATCGAGGAAGGTGCCATGCAGACGGAAGTCTTCGTCGTCATCAGCGGCGAACTCGAAGTGCATGCCAAACAGGAGGACGGCTCCGAGACGCTCCTGGCCCGCGTCGGCCCCGGTGAAACCCTCGGTGAAATCAGTCTCTTCAATCCGGGACCAGCTGCCGCCACCGTTACAGCAGCCGAGTTCAGCCAGCTTTGGCGCATTGCCGACGCCGACCTGCTTCAGTTCATGACCGATAGCCCTGGAGCAGGCAACGTCCTGCTGCGGACTCTCGCCTCCATTCTCGCCCAGCGTCTGCGCCAGATGAATCCCCGCGCATTCGGCCTAAGCACCTACGCGGTCGTCGATTCACCCGACCTGATCAAGGCACCTGTCCCTGTTGCGCCAGTATCGGCGCCATTGCCGGAACCGGAAAATATCCCGGTTGAGCCACCGGTGGAAGTCGGCGCGGGCAAGGGCAAAAAGCTCTCGACCAAGACCCAGGCTGTGCCTGATCCTGACGCCGACTTGGGCCCCATCTAGCAAACAGCGTCACGCCTTTCCGCCCGCCGGGCGTCGTAACATTCCGATTACTTTTGCCCCGGACTGCGAATTAAGGTTGCCCGGTAAGTTTCGGTCGTTATTTTGGAGGACTGCGCTTTCCAGCGCTTTTCTTAACTCTTCGCCCCTTCTTATTTATGCCGCAATCCTCAGACATCGCACTCATCGGTCTGGCCGTCATGGGCCAGAACATCGTCCTCAACATGAACGACCACGGTTACAAGGTGGCCGTTTACAACCGCACGGTCAGCAAGGTCGATGATTTCCTCAACAACGAAGCCAAGGGAACGAAGATCGTCGGTGCCCACAGCCTCGAGGAACTGGTCAAGCTCCTCAAGAAGCCGCGCCGTATCATGCTGCTGGTCAAGGCTGGCGCTCCGGTGGACGAATTCATCGACCTTCTTGTGCCTCTGCTTGAGCCGGGCGACATCATTATCGATGGCGGCAACTCCTTCTACGAAGATACCGTCCGCCGCTACAAGGCTCTCAAGGAAAAGAATATTCTCTTCGTCGGCTCCGGCGTTTCCGGCGGCGAAGAAGGCGCGCGCCACGGTCCCTCCCTTATGCCTGGCGGTGCCCCCGAGGCATGGCCGCACATCAAGGCCATCTTCCAGTCCATCGCAGCCAAGGTCGACGGTGGAGTGCCTTGTTGCGATTGGGTCGGCGAAAGCGGCGCGGGCCACTTCGTCAAGATGGTCCACAACGGTATCGAATACGGCGACATGCAGCTCATCTGCGAAGCCTACCAGCTCCTCTCCACCCTTGGCCTCAACAATGACCAGATCGCTGAGACCTTCACGGCCTGGAATAAGACCGAGCTCGACTCCTACCTGATCGAGATCACCGCCAACATCTTCAAGTACAAGGAAGAGGACGGCAGCTACCTGATCGACAAGATCCTCGACACGGCGGGCCAGAAGGGCACCGGCAAGTGGACCGTCCTCTCGGGCCTCGACCATGCCGCGCCCGTGACGCTGATCACGGAAGCGGTCTTCGCTCGCGTGATCTCCTCGCTCAAGGACGAGCGCGTGGCCGCATCCTCCGTGCTGGCCGGCCCCGGTGACGTCAAGTTCACCGGCGACGTCGAGAAAGCCGTGGAAGACATCCGCCATGCTCTCTATGCCTCGAAGATCATCTCCTACGCCCAGGGCTACATGCTCCTGCGTAATGTCTCCGAGCAATTCAAGTGGAAACTCAATCTCGGCGGCATCGCCCTGATGTGGCGCGGCGGTTGCATTATCCGCAGCCGGTTCCTCGGTAACATCAAGAACGCCTACGACCGCAACCCGAACCTGTCCAATCTGCTGCTCGACAGTTTCTTCTCCGATGCGGTGAAGAAAGCACAGGCCGGTTGGCGCCGCACCGTTGCGCTCGGGGCGACCTTGGGTATTCCCACTCCGGCGTTCTCCAACGCCCTCTCGTTCTACGATTCCTACCGTTCCGCCCGCCTCCCCGCCAACCTCCTGCAAGCCCAACGGGACTACTTCGGTGCCCATACCTATGAGCGCGTCGACAAGCCCCGCGGACAGTTCTCCCACACGAACTGGACCGGCCAGGGCGGCACGACGGCCTCGACGACCTACAACGCGTAGAAACGCACCATGACGCCGCCTGCCCCCCTGCAGAGGCTGACCTCATCTGAGTCTTTCGTCCTCAACCCGGGCGAAAAGCGGATCTGGTTTGCCCAGATGCTTCGGGGCATCGCGGCGCTATGCGTGGTCTATTTCCACCTCGGCGAGCAATTCTGGAAGGACAACGAGTTGGTCTCGAAACGGGCCCACCTCCCTCCCATCGATATCGGCTCCAAACCACTCTACATTTACCTCACCGGCTGGCTCGGCCATAACCGCATCGAACTGGGCGACTACGGCGTGGCCCTTTTCTTCCTCATCAGCGGCTTCGTCATTCCCTTCTCCATCTTCAAGATGGGCAATTTCAAGTTCTTCGTCAGACGTTGCCTGAGAATCTATCCCACCTACATCGTCGGCCTGACATTCACTACGCTCGTGTTGCTTCTCGTGGCACAGGTCTACCACGATCCCGTCACTTTCGATTTCTTCGGTTATCTCGCCAACGCCACGCTGCTCTACGATGTCTTCCCCAATCCGACTATCGATGGTATCAACTGGACCCTCATCATCGAGATGCGCTTCTACCTGCTCTGCATGTTGTTGATGTGCTTCTCCACGCTGAAGAACCCTTTCACCCTCGCCGCAGTCTGCCTGCTTCTTTGCCTCTCCAATTTCGTCCTGCTTTATAGTGCTGCCAATATTACCAATGCCCTCCTTCTGGGTTCCCTCAAGTGCATTGCCGGCTATTCCCCCTACCTGATCTTCATGTTCGTCGGGGTCTGCTTTCATCATCTCTTTCAAGGCACCTGGTCTCCCGTCTTGTTCGGGATCCTGCTCCTCTTTCTTATGGCCCTTTTTTTTGCCAGTTGCTCCACCCTGACCAACCACCTCTGGATGCGCCGCCTGATGCGCGGTTATCCTCTCGCCTTGGGTACTTTTTCCCTTCTTTACCTGTTTCGCGACCGCCTCAAGCCGAATATTGTCCTCAATTTCTTCGCGGAAATCAGCTTTCCGCTCTACGTCATCCATCTCTCGGCCGGTTATGCCCTCATGCACTTCCTTTACAGCTTCCAGCCCTATAGTCTTTTGGTCTTCATCGAAACACTTCTCGTTTTCATTTTTCTCGCCTATCTTCTACATATTTACGTGGAGGTCCCTTCCAACCGGCTCGGCCACCGTCTCACCCAAACCAAACGCTCTCCCGCCCTGACTACCAACTCTTCATCCTGAATCCTTCTTATGTCGCTCATCTCCATCCAAGACCCAGGCTGCCCTGGCATGATTTCCAAGACCCCCACCAAGGTACCCCCGACCGCCGCCGTTATTTTTGGCGCCACCGGCGATCTCACCCATCGCAAGATCATCCCGGCCTTTTATCACCTCGCCAAAAACGGCCTCCTGCCCGAGGACTTCGCCATTGTCGGCTTTGCCCGCCGTCCAAAGACCGATGAAGAGTTCCGCAAGGACCTCGGCGATGCGCTGCAACAGTTTTCCCACACCAAGCCGGTGGATGAGGAAGTCTGGAAAAAGCTCTCCGCCCACATCTACTATTTTCAGGGTGAGCTGGATCAACCCAAGTCTTATGAAGGTCTGGCCAAAAAGCTCAAGAGCCTGCCCGAAAGCGCCAAGATCGGCGAAAATTATCTCTTCTATCTCGCCACCTCGCCGGAATATTTCGGCCAGGCTGCACAGAACCTCCACAGCGCCGGGCTCTCCAGCAAACCCGATGGCACGCGCCGCCGTCTTATTGTGGAAAAGCCGTTCGGGACCGATCTCAAAAGTGCCCAGGAACTCAACCAAACCCTGCAGGCTGCTTTTGCGGAAAAGGACATCTATCGCATCGACCACTACCTCGGCAAAGAGACCGTCCAGAACCTGATCTATTTCCGCTTTGCCAATTCCATCTACGAGCCGCTCTGGAACCATCTCTACATTGATCACGTCCAGATCACCGTCGCCGAGCAGGTCGGGGTCGAGTCCCGCGGAGGCTACTACGATCACGCCGGTGCCGCGCGCGACATGCTCCAGAACCATCTTTTCCAGCTCTTCACACTGACGGCCATGGAAGCGCCCGCCTCGCTCGACGCCGAGTCGATCCGCGACGAAAAGGTCAAGGTGCTGCGTTCCATTCCGACGCCTTCCCTCGACTTTCTGCATAAGAATGTCGTCCGCGCCCAGTACGGCGGCGGCTTCATTAAGGGCAAGGCCATTCCCGCTTATCGGCAGGAGGAAAAAGTCGCCCATGATTCCCTCACGGAGACTTTCGTGGCAGCCCGGTTTGAGATCGACAACTGGCGGTGGCACGGAGTTCCTTTCTACCTCCGCACCGGCAAGGCGCTCGCCACCACCTTCACGGAAATCAACATCGTCTTTAAGCGCCCTCCCGGCACACTCTTCGCAACCTCAAGCGAGGACCGCCTGCGTCGCAACACTCTGCGCATCCGCATTCAGCCCAATGAGGGCATCAGCATCAAGTTCAACGCGAAGGTTCCGGCCAAGGCGGAGGCCGAACCGGTCGACATGAATTTCCTCTACAAAAGTGGCTTCAATCACTATCTGCCCGAGGCTTACGAGCGCCTCATCGTCGATGCTCTCGTTGGCGAATCCACTCTCTTCACCCGTTCCGATGAGGTCGAGCAGGCCTGGCGCCTGGTCGATTCCATCAAGGATTCCTGGGCTAAGCAGAATGCCCGCGATTTGCCTCTCTACGCCTGTGGCTCGATGGGCCCCATTGAATCGGATCAACTGCTGGAAAAAGACGGCCGCTTCTGGATCCGTCCCAAGGAAATGACCGCATGAAGCGGAACACCCTCCGCATCACAATCGGTCTGTTGGTCGCCGGATTCGTCCTGCTGACCGGCCTCACCTCCATTCTCCGGGCCCAGGCTCCTCCCGCAGAAGCGCCGATTCCCGACAACGATACGTCTCCCTACCATGTGGCCCTGCTCGACTATAAAGCGGGCCGATTCCAAGAGGCGTTTGACACCCTGAATACCGCCAATACCGGACAGGATCCCAGGGTCATCATCCTCAAATCCCGCATCCTGACGGAGTTGAAGCGTTATAACGAAGGCGAAAAAATCCTCCTCCCCCTCCTTACCCCAACAGGCCCCCTTGAGATTCAGATGGCCATGGCCGATCTTCTCCTCCGTAAACGCGACTACAACGGCGCAACCAAGTTCTACAATTTGGCCCTGGCCGCCAAACCGGGCGATCCCGACCTCATGCTCAAGCTGGTTTATTCGCGAATCGGAGCGTCCGACCTGGTGTCAGCGGCCAAGCTCGCCAGCCAGCTCAAGCCCCTCGACCAGGCCAATCCAGCCTACTACTTTGCGCGGGCCGCCCTCGCCCAATCCACCGATAAGAGGCAGGAAGCGGAAGACGATATCGAGACCGCGCGCACGATGTACGGCATCACCGTCACCGAACGCTATCTTAAGACTTATATCGAAGTTCTGTCGGCTCCCGGGAAAAACTCCCTCATCACACCTGCGGCGTCGACGAACGCCGCGTCCACCAACGCTCCCCCAGCGACAGCCAAGCCGTAGGCCGCTGGGTGGATTACTTCTTCTTGTTACTCTCGCGCTGGGCCTTTTCGCGCAACCGTAGCTCCGCTTCATTCGCGTGGGCGAGCTGGGTAAAAGGCAGGTCGGGCAGTTCCCGACAGGTCTCCATGAAGAAATGCTCGAATTCCTCGATCGTCACTTCTTCTTTGCTTCGAGCCTCGAAAATCAACTGGGTCGTCGGTTGCTCGATCCATGGCACTTGGTCGAGGAGCGGGTTGCCGCTGTAGCCCAGGCCGAGTTCCTTCGCCAGGGTATTGGCGCAATAAATCAAATGCGTGAGCAGGTTGATTTCGTCGTCTTTGGTCGATGAAATCATCGACTTCAACAAATTCAGTTTACTCGACTCCATCAAAGCTTGGTAACAGTTCTCCGGTTGCTCGTGGTACAGGACAAGATAGCGCACCGCCCGCTGGAACTTGTGCCGGTTCAACCATTCCATTCCCAGTTTGGCGTGATCGACTCCGAAAAACTGTTGCTCGACCTGCAGTAGCGGCAGGTTTTGCTCATAGGCATGCATCCAGACCCCGATCGTCTTCGCCGGATACAGCTCGGCCAGCACCAGCTTGCCGATATCGTGAACCACCCCGCACAGGTACTCCATGCCCGTGGCCGGAATTCCCAGCATATCGATGATAAACTCGGCGAGTAGTCCAGTGTAAATCTGGTGCTGCCAGAGGCCATGCCAGTTGAGCGGGCGCTCACCCTGCCATGGGCGATAGAGTGAAATGGCAGTCAGAGCAATGTTCCGCGAGCGCTCCAGCCCCACCAATTCGATTTTTTCTGCGTCGCCTTGAGGCCGCGCATCCGAGGCGTTGGCCATAAAAGAACTCAAGGCCTCCAGCGTTTCTTTATAACTCGGGACCAGCAGCAGCGCCTCAATCAGGGAGCGCAAATCCTCGGCTGATCCCTTCTGCATGGCCCGGAGATCCGGAGCCATTTCATTCAACGCCAGGACAGGCCACCGCGTATCCAGGGAGCGGTAGACCTCCTGGGAGTCATAGGAGTCCTGCAGAGTAAACAGGTGCTCTCCCTGCGATGCCATGTCGTCCGGCACCAGGTCAAACAGTGTTTCCGGAATACCCCCGCTCCGGGGTAGAGCGCGGCGTTCGACTGTCTCCACGATCGAAAGTGTCTTTTTGCCATGCTGGAAATGATTGATGTTATCCAGCGCCGCCGTGATTTCCTGGTAGGTCTGGAAACGGTCTTCTCGTTTCTTCTCCATCATCTTCCTGATCAGGCTGCACCAACCGGAGGGAATCTCGTGCCGCTGCAGGGTCTCCATCGGGAAAGGGCTGTAGACCTGGGCGCGACAGACCTCCTCGGTGCTCTCTCCAGGGAAAGGAAATTCCCCGGTGATGAGATGGAATAAACTCGCCCCAAGACAGTAGATGTCGGTCCGCAAATCGGGCTTTTCCTGCAAAACATGCTCCGGTGAGGCGTAAGCTGGTGTTCCCTGGAGCTCGTCATCGCGCGCCCCGCTGGCGACCTCCGTCTGTTTTCGTGCCAATCCGAAATCGGTCAACATGACCACGTTGTCGGAGTCGACCATGAAATTCGCCGGCTTCACGTCCAAATGGATGATGTTCAGGCGCGACGCGTACTCCAGCGCCGCAACCGCCTGCTTCATAAACCAGACGGCCTCGTCGGCATTGAAGATGCGCCCCGTCAGGATCCAGTCTTCGAGCGTCTGCCCTTCGATATAGCCCATCGCCAGGTAAGGCACGCCCTGTTCCTCACCCGCAGAATAGAGCGGTACGATGTTGGTATGTCGCAGTCCCGCGATGGCCCGCGCTTCCTCCAGGAAGTTCGCCATAACCTCCGGACTGCTCATATTGGCCCGGTGCATGATCTTGATCGCAACGTAGCGCTCCAGCGTCGGCTCGATGGCCTTGAACACTTCGCTCATTCCGCCCTCACCCAGTTTCTCCAGGACGAGATAGGGCCCGACCCGGGAGCCGGGCGTAAAGGGTTGTTGATTCGAATCCATGAACCTGGGGCAATCCTGCGGGCTGTTGCCAAAACTTCAAAACCAGCGCAATAACCCTTATTTTTTATCACCCTAAAGTTCCGTCTAAAAAATGCAACCTTGCTCGCATGTATTTACTTCGTCCAAAGGTGGCCAGCAATTATCGAATCTTGATCCGCTCTTTTGCGAATTCTTCTCGCCACCGGGCTTCCTTTCGACATTCTTCCCCTTCGTATGGCTGGCCTGCTGAGCGAACTCGATCTCACGAAGCAAATTGAAGACAAATCCGAATACCGGGAACGGGTTCAGGATCTGCAGCTCAACCTGCTCCACTTCCAGCGCAAGATTCTCGACAGCAAGCGCAATGTCATCCTCGTCTTTGAGGGTCCTGATGCGGCAGGCAAGGGCGGCGTCATCAAGCGCATCACCGAAAAGCTCGATCCGCGCATCGTCCGTGTCTATTCCGTCGTCAAGCCGACCGAGGAGGAATATCGCCACCACTACCTTTGGCGCTTCTGGAACAAGATGCCAGCGCAGGGGGAAATCGCCATCTTCGACCGTTCCTGGTACGGGCGCGTCCTCGTCGAACGGGTCGAGGAATTCTGTACCGAAAAAGAGTGGCACCGCGCCTACGAGGAGATCAACGCGATGGAAAAGGCCCTCGTCGATGGCGGGAGCGTGCTCCTCAAATTTTACCTCCATATTAGCAAGGAAGAACAGCTTCGCCGCTTCGAGCAGCGCGCCGCCGATCCCTACAAGCACTGGAAGATCAGCGAGG
>Ga0068863_100001198_pt1 | contig 25916 bp, 26 predicted proteins | sample KBSSwiS62_FD_66596 | JGI IMG/M metagenome (GOLD analysis project Ga0068863, IMG submission 66596) | Switchgrass rhizosphere microbial communities from Kellogg Biological Station, Michigan, USA - KBS Switchgrass S6-2 | ecosystem: Host-associated > Plants > Roots > Rhizosphere > Soil ... | reverse complement strand
TCGTCAGTCCCCAGCCATGCAATACCTGCCGCAGATGCTCGGACGGCACCAACGTCGCGGCGAAGTGCCCATAGAGCTTCACGATGTAATCCTCCGCGTAATTGAGCACTGCATCGCGCACCCACGAGCCGCCGTACTTCAGGGCCGTGCGCAAATACGCCTCGGGAAAATGCGAATGATAAAATCCAAAGACCGGCGTGTGCATCTGTCCGCCCGCCCGCAGGCACGTCCAAGCGAGGTGATACGGATCGCCTGACTCGATCACATCCGGCCGGATATCGTCGAGCATATCGAGCACGATCTGCGTATTCAGTATCAGCCGGTATCGCGATGGATAGCGCGAGAAAAAGTCTAGTCGAGGCGACCGGATCGTATGCAAATGCAGCCGCCCTTCGCGTTCGTACCGGGTCGTGCTGCCGGGAATGATAAGATGATGCTCGTCCCGCGTATGCTCCACAACGTGCAGCCGCTTCTCTGAGATGTAGCGCTTCACCCCGCCGCTCACCGGCGAGTAAAATTGGGTGACGTCGCAAATCTTCACACGTTCTCCTGTGACCGGCCTGTGTCAGGAAACGCCGCGAGCCTAGAGCAGGTCCTTGTTGCCCTTCCCGTTGACTTCGAACAGGGAAGAAACCGATTCACCGCCATTGATCCGCTTGATTGCCTCACCCAGCAGCTCGGCGATGCTCAGCACCGTCAGCTTGAAGCCCGGGATCGGTGCCACCACCGTGCTGTTCGTCGTGATGACCTCATCAATGTCCGAATTCTGGAACCGTTTGATGGCCATGTCCGTCAGCAGGCAGTGCGAGACGGCGGCAAGAACGCGTTTGGCGCCCTTTTCCTTCAGCAGCTTGGCGGCGGCGGTCAGCGTGCCGGCGGTTTCGGTCAAGTCATCGACCATGAGGACGTCCTTGCCCTCGACATCACCGACGAGATATTGCGATTCAACCGACGTGGCACTGGTACGTTGCTTGGCTACAATAGCCAGGCTGGTATGGAGTAATTGCGAATAAGCTGAGGCCATCTTCATTCCGCCGACGTCCGGCGACACCACGATCAGGTTGTTCAATTTCAATGTCGACAGGTAACGGTAGAGCACCGGCGCGGCGTAGAGGTGATCGACCGGAATATCGAAGAAGCCCTGGATCTGTTGCGCATGCAGGTCCATGCAAAGCACACGGTTTGCCCCGCTCGACGCGAGTAGATTGGCGACGAGCTTCGCCGTGATCGGCACGCGCGGTTGGTCCTTGCGGTCCTGCCGGGCATAGCCGTAGAAGGGAACCACCGCCGTGATGCGCATCGCGCTGGCTCGCCGCGCCGCATCGATCATGATCAGCAGCTCCATCAAATTCTGGTTCGTCGGCGGCGCCGTGGGCTGGACGATATAAACGTCGCGGCCCCGGATGTTCTCGTTGATCTTGACGAATGTCTCGCCATTCGGGAACGAAGTGACCGTCGCTTGTCCGAGCGGGACGCCGACGTAATCGGCGATTTCCTGGGCGAGGGCGGGGTTGGCGTTGCCGGTGAAAACCTGCGGGCCTGTATTATCCATAGCCCATAAAGTGTCGCGGTGCGCGGCAGCCGCGGCAAGCTTGAAAGCGACACGATTCTGTAACAATTCGCATTTTTTAAACTCTGTCAGCGTAAGCGTGTCGAAGGATCTCATCCTCCGGTAGCCGTCTTCTCCCAGATGACCACTACCGTTGCTATTCGGTACGCCGTCCTTTAGCCTCCCCCATGGTCGATTCCGTTCCCGTTTCGAAGAAAAAGCGGCCTTGGTACCACCCCCTCCGGCTTCTGCAGCGACTGGCAGTCATCGCCGTGCTCGTGTATGTCATCATCTGCGTGTATCTCTATTCCATCCAGAACAGCCTGACTTACCCGCGTGAGATCATCCCCACCGACCGGGCCGTGCAGGTTGCCGCCGAATACAACCTTATTCCCTGGTCCTACACCACCCCGGGAGCCGAGGGCCCACAAGGTTATGTCCGCTCCGATTTCACCTCGCCCGCCCCGCGCGGCACCATCGTCCTCTTCCACGGCAATGGGGGCTGCGCCTTCGAGCGCGGCAATTACGTCGACGCCTTTAAGCGCCGCGGCTTCCGCACTTTTCTTTACGAATATCCCGGCTACGGCGGTCGTCCGGGCAAGCCCGGCGAAGCCACCATCGTGCCTGATGCCCAGGCCCTCATCCGCTCCCTCGATCAGGCCGGTTACGGTCCCATCTATGTCTGGGGCGAGTCCCTGGGCGCCGGTGTGGCCGCCGCGGTTTGCGCCGATCCCACTCTACCCGTCCACGGCCTCGCTCTCCTCACGCCATGGGACAACATCGCCAATGTCGGTCTCAGCCTCTATCCTTACATCCCGGTCCGTCTCCTGATGATCGACAAGTACGATTCCATCGCCAATCTCCAGAAGTTTCCGCATCCTGTCTGTGTTGTCCGTAGTGATCAGGACAACGTCATTCCGCCCAAGCTCACCCTGAACCTGATTGCGCAGTTACCGGAACCCAAGAAAGTCATCGTCCACGAAAACGCGGACCACAACAGTTGGCCCAATTCCCCCGAACTCACCTGGTGGGACGACGCCCTGAGCTTCATCGCGCCACAAAAAACGCCGTAATGTAGCAGCAGTCGATGATCGCCGGGGATTGAGCAAATCCGGCTGTTGGGCATCGGCGGTCATCGACCGCCGCTACACTCATCTCGGTGAAGTTTCTTTCGTCTTCGTCTGAGGGCTTGTCTTCGCTTTTACCACCGGCTTGACCGCCTCCAACGCTGCAATCTCCTGCGGCGTCAGCTGCCGCGTCGGCACGGTTAAAAGAATCTCCTCTTCTTTCCCATTGTTCAAAAACTCCTTCCGCGCCGTAAAGAAAGGCATATCCGGCCAGTGCGCCTGGATCGAACTCGCCAACTCCGTCGGCAACAGCGGACTGATATCGGTCTTCCCAAAAATCCCGATGATCACAATGTACCCGAGCAAAAACAGGGTGCTGATCCCCATGAAGCGATACCAATTGTAGGAAATTTTAAACCGCGGCACGACGCACCCAATCTAGCGCGGATAGAGAGGAGAGACAATCGGCTTTGCGTCCGCTATCTCCGTCCATCGATCAATTCCCAGAACTCCGGCGCTTTCTGGAGCATCTCATCCTCGGCCATCGGCAATTTCGTGCGGAAGAAAAAGTCTTTCAGCGTATTCTTGTGCAGTACGCGATGGATCAGCAGTCCCGCCTCGGTCCGTTCAAAATAAATCCGGTATTCCTTCGTCCGGTAACGGTAAAGGTTCCGTTTCTCGCGCTGGAGTTTTCCAAATTTTTCCGGGTCCGCCTTGTCGAGGTCCTCCGGCAGGAAATTGAATTCACTCAGGATCTGTAACTGGAGCAACTTCGGCAGTTGGGCCAGTTCGACAGCGCTGCGATCATTGAAAACTATCTGGAACATGGAAGGTTCTTTCCGCTGCTGTCCATCATCGCTCTATGGACGCTCCCCGTAAAGCAAGTAAGGTCGCCGGGCCTCGCGAAATGCCGTCAGTCCTGCCTGCCATGACGAGATGATCTGCTCCGGCGTCTGTCCCTTTTGCAACGCCAGCCGCAACTCATCGCTTCCGGCGATGTGATCAAACGCGCTCGGGCCTGAGTCCCCATCCTTCGATGCCTGGAACATCTTCACTCCCGGCGAGTGGTACATCGTATAAAGAATCTGCACCGCCAGATTGCACAGGTTCACCTTGTCCCGGTCGATGAAATGAATCTGCGCCCCGTTGATGAGTTGTCCCTTGAAGACCTGATAAAACGGCTTGAACGTCACCGGTTCAAACAGCGTCCCGGGAACCTGCATTGCCGTGAATTTGTCCGTCAGCGTGAACGAGTTGAAGCTCGAATGCCCAAACACCGCGAAAGGCACCGTATAACCGACGCCATTGCACACTCCACCCGCTTCGCCGAGAAAGCCGGTCGCCACATAGTAGAGCGCAGACTCCGAGGTCGGAATATGCGGCGAGGTCGGAATCCAGACCAGCTTCGTGTCCTCCCAATACATCGAGCGATACCATCCCGTCATCGGCACCACGGTGAGCCTTGGCGTCTTTTTGATCCAGCCCTTCGTTTGCTGGATCATGTAGGCCAGTTCACCGGGCGTCAGCCCATATACATACGGAATATTCCATTGGCACGTAAACGAGCGGAACTGCGGGTCCAGCATCATCCCCTCGACCCGGTTCCCGTTCAGCGGATTCGGCCGGTCGAGGACAAAAAATTGAATGCCCGCCTCTCCCGCCGCCTCCATCGCGAGCCCCAGCGTGCTGATGTACGTGTAACTCCGGCACCCAATGTCCTGGATATCGTAGACCAACACATCGATCCCTTTGAGCATCGCCGGCGTCGGCTTGTTCGTTGGTCCGTAAAGCGAATAGACCGGCAGTCCCGTATGCGGGTCGGTGCTCGAAGGCACATAGACCCCCGCCCAATCGGAACCATAGACGCCATGCTCCGGTCCGAAGAGCGCGACCAGTTTCACGCCGGGTGCCTTACGCAGGATATCGACTGTGCTCACGCCACGCGAATCGATGCCCGTTGCATTCGTGATCAACCCGACCCGAAGTCCCTTGAGCTTGTCGAACTGATGCTCCTCCAGCACATCGATCCCCAGCTTCACCGGTCCCGCCCGCAGCAAAAGGGCCGAAAAGAGCAAACAGGCGAAAAAAGATGCCGTACGAAAAAGGATCATGCGTCTGTTCTGGATATAGGAGGTGGTTGGAGACCGGTCAAGGGTAGCGACCGATCTTATACGCGTTGTGGCACTTGCCCAAGTTGCCAAAAGAAGTTTGAAACACGACCGGTAGCTAAGCGTCTTAATATATGAGGTTCCTATTATGAAAAAACTCTTGTTGGTGCTGGCCCTGTTCGCGGTTGCTGCGTTTTCCACGACGCCAGCCAAGGCAGGGGTCGTTGTGGGTGTCGGGGTCGGTATTGGTGGCCCTGCCTACTACCCGGGTTATTACTATCCGCCCCCATATTATTACGGCTACTACGGTGGCCCGGCCATCTATTTCGGCCCCGGTTACTATCCTTGGTACCACGGGTACTGGGGTGGCGGCTACTACCGCGGTTATAATAGCTACGCCTACCACGGCAATTGGAACGGATACCATGGCGGCAACTGGAACGGCGGCCACGGCAATTGGAACAATGGCGGTAACTGGAATGGCGGCGGCCACGGCGGCAACTGGAATGGTGCCAATGCCAACGTCCATGGCGGCAACGGTGGCGGAGGTGGACACGGCGGTGGCGGCGGTCACCACTAAGCTTTCGCGAGCGCTCCTGCGCCTCGCGTAGAAAGGAAAAATCCGGTTTGGATATTTATCCAAACCGGATTTTCTATTTCCAATGGGCGGGCAAAATCAGAGGGAAAAGCTTCCCCAGTAATTCAGCTTCGGTTCCTTGGCCTTACGGCGACGCTTCTCGCTGGGCTTCTCGTAATTGCGACGTGTGCGCGCTTCGCGCAACGTGCCTTCACGATCCAGCTTCTTCTTCAGGCGTCGCAACGCCTTGTCAACGGACTCACCTTTTTTTAGTCGTACTTCACTCAACGTAATTCACCTCGATCCCATTTAAATTTAGTCCGCGAGACGATGCTCTGCGGACAAGTATTGTAATGGTCAGGGGCTAACTGTCAAAGAAATGAGTTAAAATATTGACTATCAATAGCTTCCGTCTTGATTTTGGGCTTCCCCGGGTGTTTTTGCACCCAATTCATAGATCAAAAAGCCCCAAATATCGGTGCCATAGCGGACCGTTTTCTTCACCTGATCGCCGCCACCGTGACCACTTTGCGATTCCACCCGCAGCAAAATGGGATTCGGACTGCTCGTGGCGGCTTGCAACTCGGCGGTCATCTTGCGCGCATGCATCGGATCAACGCGATCATCATTCGCTGCGCTGCACATCAACACCGCCGGATACGCCGTGCCCCGAACGACATGATGATACGGGGAATAAGCCAGCAATGCTTTGAACTGGGCCACCTCATCGGGCGATCCATATTCGGGCACCCACGTCTTGCCGCTGCCAAACTTGTCATAGCGGATCATGTCGAGCAAGGGTACCTCGCAAATCACCGCACGAAAGAGATTCGGTCGCTGTGTGATCATCGCTCCCGCGAGCAACCCGCCGTTGGAGCCGCCGCGAAATGCGAGCCGGTCGGAATTGGTGTAGCCCTGGCTGATCAGGAACTCCGCCGCGCCGATGCAATCGTCGAACACATTCTGCTTCTTCAGCAACATGCCGTCCTGGTGCCACTGCTCGCCGAATTCTCCGCCGCCGCGCAGGTTCACCACCGCGTAACCGCCTCCCGCCTCGAGCCACGGATAAAAGCCGGGTGAAAAATAAGGCGTTTCGCTCACGCCGAAGCCGCCATAGCCGGTCAGCAGAAACGGAGTGCTGTTATTGAGCAGGATGTCCGCGCGATGCACGATGAACATCGGGATGCGGGTGCCATCTTTCGAGGGAAAGAATTTCTGCTCTACGACATAGGGAGAAGGGTCAACGGGAACGTCGATCTTCCCCCAAAGCGATTGGTCCTCATTCTTGACATTCGTCTGGAAGATTTCCGGAGGGGTCGTGAAGTTGACGAAGCTGTAGTAGAGCTCATCGTGGTCCGGTTCCCCCGAGAGTTCGCCCACGCTCCCCAATCCCGGCAGGTCGAGTCGCCGCACCAGCGAGCCGTCGAGCTCGCGGATTTCCACCTTGCTGATGACCTTTTCCAATTCATCCAACACCAGGCGGTTACCCACCACTTCCAGTCCCTGGATTACCACGCTCGTCGATTCCGGCACGATCTCCTGCCACTTGTCCCGGCGGGGATCGTCGAGGCTGACCGAAAAAACCCGGTAATGAGGCGCGTCCTCGTTGGTCAGGATGTAGGCCTGCCCATTCCAGGCCGAAAGCGAATAAAGAAACGGTTTGCCCACCACGATCGGCTGCCATTTGTTGGCAATCGCGGTGGTTGGCTGCCCCTTTAGCGGCTGATAGTAGATATCGTTCTTGTCCCAGCCGTTCTGCTGTTCGAAGAAAATCCATTTACCGTCGCGGGAAATGTACGCCCCCACAAACTTGGTCGCATCGCCCGTCTTTGCATGGATGATAGGATCCTTTTTCGGGTCCGTTCCGAGTTGATGATAGCGCACTTCCGCCAACCCTGGACGGTCCTCGATATGCGCCGGATCCGCCGGTGGAAGATACGTGTAGGTAAATCCTGAATTGTCCGGCATCCAGGAAGGCCCGGCATACTTCGCGCCCGAGATTTCCTCGCCGGGCAGGTTCTTCCCTGTCGCCACGTCCTTCACATAAAGCGTCGCTTCGTCCGCATTGTTCGGCTTGAGCGTGTAAACAAGCAACTTCCCGTCATGCGACGGCACCGTCTGCCCCAGCGATGCATTATTGATCGAGATCGCATCATTGGGATTGATCAGGACATGTTCCTCCTTCGGACTGTCGACGGGTCGCCAGTAAAGCACCGCCTTTTCCTCGTTCGACTTGCGCTTCATGTAGAAGAGCCGGTCGCCCGCCCGGCCCGGCGCTGTGATCGTGTCGACGTAAAGCAACTGCCGGTACCGTGCCTCCAGCGCCACCCGGCCCGGTAACGCATCGAGAAAACTGCGGGTCAGATTATTTTCCGCCTTGAGCCACTCCTGTACCTCGGGCGATTTCCCGTCCTCCAGCCAGCGATAGGGATCGGGCACTTTCACGCCAAAGTAGGTATCGAACGCATCGACTTTGCGGGTGGCAGGATATTTCAGGGGCAGGGTGGGCATGGAAGAGGTTGCCTTGGGGGCATCAGAGGGAGAAGGGGATTGGACTTTGGCTGTAAAGATAGCTGCGGCCAGCAACGCAAAAACCACGCCAAATAAAACCAGCCCCGTGGAAGACCGGGATACCTTCGGCGTCGTCGATACAGGAGGGGACGGTGGAAAGGCAGTACCCATAGTATCCGAAACTACGTCCTCTCCGTAGTCCGACAAGCCCGGAAAAGCTGGCCCCTTTCTCCAACAACCGGGATTTGACACCGCGTTGCCGTATCATACCCTGCGCCCATGACCCCTCGTTTCCTGAGTAGCGATCAGATCGAACACTTCATCCAACACGGCTACGTCACCGTTCCCGGCTGCGTTTCCCCGGAATTTGCCAGGGAACGGACCGACTTCGCCTTCAAGCGTCTCGGCTATGACCGCAACGACCCCAAGACTTGGGAAAAACCGCGCATTCACATGGCGCTCGACCATCAGGTGGACCTTGAGACCTACTCGCCCAAGGCCTACGCCGCCGCGGCAGACCTCGTCGGCGGTGCCGACCGCATCAAGAAACCCATGATGATGTATTCCGAAGGTTTCATCGTCAATTTCAGCGAAGGTGCCGATCGCCCGTGGATGCCGCCCTCCGCCGAGTCCCCCGGCTGGCACAAGGACGGCAACTGGTTCCACCACTTCCTCGATTCCCCCGAGCAGGGTCTGCTCATGATTTTCATCTCCTCCGACATCAAGCCCAGGGGCGGCGGCACCTTCGGCGCGCTCGATTCCGTCGGTGTCCTCGCCCGTTTCCTCGCCCAGCGTCCCGAAGGCGTCGATCCGGGCCAATTCGGCTTCAAGGAACTGGTGAAGGAATGCCACGAATTCATCGAATGGACCGGCAACACCGGCGACGTCGTGTTGATGCATCCGTACATGCTCCACACCACCTCGCAGAACCATTCGGGCGTGGCGCGCTTCATCACCAACCCTGCGCTGCAGTTATCCGAGCCGATGAATTTCAACCGCGCCAACAAAGACGACTACTCCCCGGTTGAACTCGCCGTCCTGCGCGGCCTCGGCGTCGATCACTACGACTTCAAGCCCACCACCCCCCGCCGACTCATCGTCTCCGACCAATCCAAGGCCCAGGCAAAATTACTCGAGGAAGAAAAGCGCGCCCTGGCCAAGGCCCGGTAAAGGATACAAAAAAGCGCGGTCATCCTGAGCGAAAGCGGGCTTGGCTACACGTTTTTCTCCAGAGATCTCCTCCGAGCGTTTTCGAAGGATCAGTTTCGCCGCTTTTCATGGAGGGCCGCGCTGCTGCTACAACCCCGTCACCCGCGCCATCGCAATCGTTTGCTTCAACCGCGGTCCCACTGCCATCAAGAACCAGTCCTTCCCCTCATCATGGAAAAAGCACGGATCCGAAACCCGCCGCTTCTCCTCGGGAAAAGCCTGTCGGCTGTAAAAGACCCCGAGGTGATTTTCCTCCGAAAAATCTGCTCCCACCTCCGCGATATAAATCTCTGACGAGACGGCGCTCAAATCCGCTGGCGTCTTGTCCCCGTGAAAAACGACGTAGTTCTTCCCCTGCCACGGCAGATACCACGGCCCACCCACCTGGGTCACTTCCGTGCCCGGCGGCGGATTGAGGAGAGGCTTCTTCTGCGCGGTAAACGTCAGTCCATCGCGCGACCAAGCCGCATAAATCCGCCTCGTTCCCCCATTGTTACCCATGAAGAGAATCACGAAACGGGTCCCGGCAGGCCCCGCCGTGCAGGGAAACACCCGCGCATACGACGCTTCCGAAATCCCGTCATACATCGCCGTCGACACGGCCACCTTCTCGTACGTGAAGTGAATCCCGTCGGTCGTGCTCGCCACCCGCGTCGTGTCATTTTCCCCATGGAAATAGAGATAAAATTTCTTCACATCCTCCATCCACAGGATGTGCGGACTCGAGATATGCGAAACCTCATAGTGCGGCGCCCACACCCGGCCCAGGAGTGGATTCTCCCCATACTCTGTCCAAGGCCCCTCCACCTCATTGGCATACGCGAGACAAATCCCGCCCGGCGCATCATGCGGCGCGTAATACATGTAATATTTTCCCAACGGCTTTTCGATCCGGCCATCCACCCGGATCACCGACGGAAAAATCAAATCGTCATGCGGATTGTACCGCAGTTTTTTCGGATCAAGAACAATGCTGGGCTTGGAGAAGACAGGGTTGAGCGTGGACATGGTGATTGAACTAAGAAGTTGCAGGAACGAGAAGCTTTAGTAAATCCTCCCGCAAACTCGGCACCTTGTGATGCAATGTCTGGAACGCACGGGGCAAATCGTGATCAGGCCGCGCAATCCCCGCCAGCGCCAGGATCCGTTGCTCGAACCGCTCCATTGCCCGCCACGAAATGTCCGACTCGCATAAATACGTCAGCGCTTTGGCAAAAAGCTCGTACTCTCCCGGCACCGGCGTCCCCGACTCCGTGATCGCTTCAATGAGCGCCGCAAAATACTGCGCCGCCACCAGGTTCGCATACGATCGCCGCAACCCCAAGTGCGCCTCGACCAGCTTCACCTCCCGCAGCGTATGCATCTCCCCCGTCCGCGCCGGCTGGTATTGGATGTCGACCAGGTAAAAAAGATCCAGCGCCCCCGTGAAGGGCCCTTTCGGACGTGTCGCCCCCTTCGCCATCAGCGAAAGCCGACCCGTTGGGCACAGGCACCGCACAATGAGACTCGTATTTCCAAACGGCATCCGCCCCACAATAAACCCTCGGACATTTTGCGGCTCAGCCATGGTCTCTTATAATCCGTCATCCTGAGCTTGTCGAAAGATCAGCCTCCGGAAGATTTGCTTCTTAGAGGGAGAAAAACAAAAAAGGCATGACCCGCGAACGAGTCATGCCTTTTCGTGAAGCGAACCGAATTTAGGCGGTCGCAACCACTTCTTCCGACGCTTGCAGCGCCTTCGTCCAGCTTCCGAAGAAGCGGGCCTTGCAGGCGGCGGCAAACAGGGCGGCGTGCTGGTGGCGGATTTCCCCGCTGCGCAGATCGGCTCCGGCCGTGCGCAGTTCGCGGATTTCCGACAGGATCAGCTCGCGCGTCCAGCGGCGGCGGCGGCGGATCGCACTGTAATCGATGCCCGCGCGCTCGACAGCCGCGCCCCAGTTGCCGAACCGGCGGCGTGCCGTGGCAATGAGCGGGTTGGCCGTCTCGTCCATCTTCTTCGAGCTCAGGTCTGCGCCTTCTTCCTTCAGGCGGCGGATCTCGGAGAGGATCGACTCGTCGTCCCATGAGCGGTAACGGTAAATTTCCTCAGGAGCCAGGCCGGCGGCGGTCAGCGCGTCCTTCCAGGAACCGAAGTGGTTCGGACGGATCGAGGCGTAGACCATCGGCGCGTACTTGCTCAACATCATCGAGCGGAACGAAAGATCGACACCGTCCTTCTCAAGGCGCTGGATCGTTTCAATGATCCGCTCCTTCGACCAATCCCGATATTTCCTAACGGAATCATAGGGAATGCCGGCGGCTTCGATGGCTGCGCGCCATGTGCCGAAATAGCGGATGCCGGCGGCGAGCAACTCTTGATAGTTCTGCCGCATGTAGTGGGAATAAAGGGGCTTTCCCGATTCATGCCAGGAACGAACTTCCTCGGTGACGAGCTGCTCATTCCAATTTTTGTTACGTTGGGTATTCATATTATTATTAGTTTTCTTACTACTTAGGCGATTTCCGTGCCAATCGCAAGAAAATCAATGTTACAGTAGTGTTGCCCTCGTGTAATGATAAGAATACCTTATACTAAATCCTCGGGATTTCTTGTGTATAGGGTTGCTATTACTGGACTTTATGACGCTAGCGACAGCAAAAGCGTCCTAATTTTCAAGGGCGTTAGAAGGCTCATGCACTCCACCGGGGTGTCCCGCCAGCAACTCCGTTTTAGACAGGGGGAACAAAACAGCGCATGCGTATGCACCAAAACGTGCGCTCCCGACGGTTTTGTCTTCCGCCAGTCGGTTGCCCCGAAGAGCACAAGCACCGGACGCCCCAACGCCCCCGCGATGTGTGCCGGCCCCGAATCGGGACTCAACACACTCTGCGCTCCTCCCAACACACTGGTCAGCGAGCCAATCGTTAGCTTCCCCCGCAGGTCCACCAATCGCCCCGGTGCATGGATCGGAAACCACGGCCCCTCGCCCACGACGACAAACTTCGCCTCCGGCATCGAATCGACCAGCTCTTGGTAATAGCGCCACGGCCAGAGCTTCGTCCGCCATTTCGAATAGGGATGCAACACGATGTAAGGCCCAAAATCCTTCAGTGCTTCGGGCAGCGGCGCCCGGGCGGTCAGTTGGAAATCAAGCGGTCGAACCGGAATATCGAGGTGCTCCAGGCAGGTCAGGTACCGCTCCGCCGCCGAGATCGCCGTATCGGCCACAAATTCATTGTACGCCGCGCGCGAGCCCTCCCGCGCCGACATCAGCCCGATCCGACGCGGACTGTTCGCCGCCCACGTCATCAACGCGCTGCGGAACAGCCCCTGCAAATCGATCGTGATGTCATACTTCTCCTCCCGCAGCTTCCGGCCCCAGCGCCACATTTCCGGGATCCGCCATGGCGTCGTCCACCGCTTCCGCGGATAGTGGATCGTCTTCCGCAAACACGGATGCCCGTCCAAAACCGCCGCAAACGTATCGTTCACGATCCAGTCGATCTCTGCCTCCGGCCACCGGCGCTTCAACCCCGTCAGCACAGGCAGCGCCTGGACGATATCCCCCAACCCGCTTGGTTTGATGATAAGGATTTTCAAAGTCTTTAATGTAGCGGCGGTCTATGACCGTCGCATTTATATTCCGTCATCTTGAGCCTGTCGAAGGATCAGTTCGGATTTGCATCGGTAACGGGTAAAAGGGAGGCTTCTTCCAGAAAGGTTCCGTCCGGCTGCCCGCGAATCACCATCGCTTTGTCCATTCGCGACATAAAGAAGGACAGAATCTGATCCCTGGCCACCGCTTGTAACCAGAGCTCCTTGAATTCTTCTGTCGAGATGAGGCCGATAATACTGATCAGGAGGGTTGCGGTCTCCGGTGGGCTCCGCATGCGTTGCAATTTTATCGCTTCAACAACTTCCATCATGAACGGCTCGATTCCGTCGAGATCGTCCAGATCGAGTCCTACGACGAGGATGGGAACGCTGCCTTGGGCCAATTTCGTGTCCAAATTGTGAATACGATTGGACATGAATCTCTACAGAAGGGCCTTGGCTTTTTTTACGCTTCTGAAAGCATTGGCACTGGTACCGTAATCCCCAGCCCCAGCTCATCCAGCAGCGACCGGTCCGCATCCACGCCCGGATTTGCCGCGGTGAGCAGCTTGTCGCCGTAGAAAATCGAATTCGCCCCGGCGAAGAAGCAGAGGGCCTGACCTTCGCGCGTCAGGCGGGTGCGACCGGCCGAGAGGCGGACGCGGGCCTTGGGGATGGCAATACGGGTCGTGGCGATGAGGCGCACGAGCTGGAAGATGTCGACCGGCGGCAGCCCTTCGAGAGGCGTCCCGGTCTGCGGCATGAGACAATTGATCGGCACGCTCTCCGGCGCCGGATCAAATCCGCACAGCACCTCCAGCATCTTCAGCCGGTCAATTTCCGTCTCCCCCATCCCGATGATCCCGCCACAACAGACCGACATTCCCGACGCCTGCACATTCCGGATCGTGTTCAGCCGGTCATCAAACGTATGCGTCGTGACAATGTTCGGATAAAACTCGGGACTCGTATCAAGATTGTGATTGTACGCCGTCACCCCGGCAGCGCGCAGTTGCCGTGCGGCCTCGGGCGTCAATTGTCCCAGCGTCACACACACCTCCATGCCCAGCTTGCTCACCTCGCGCACCGTCTCCAGCACCGCGGGAAACTTCGGGTCCTTCTCCGTGATCCCCTTCCACGCCGCGCCCATGCAAAACCGCGTGCTCCCATTCGCCCGCGCGCGCTCCGCCGTCTCCAGGATCCGTTCCAGCGGCACCAGTGCTTCCTTCGCCAGGCCCGTGTCGTAATGGGCGCTCTGCGCGCAGTAAGAACAGTCCTCGCTGCACCCGCCCGTCTTGATGCTCATCAGCGTGCAAAGCTGCACCTCATTCTCCGCCCAGTTGGCGCGATAGACCTCCCGCGCCTGCGAGATCAGGTCAAAAAACGGCTGGTCGTAAAGGGCGCGGAGAGAAGACAGATTGTGTCGCGTCATGGAAGAGCGGAGACTAACGCGAAAGAGCATCCACCGCAAGAAGGGAGGGAAGCGCCACTTATTCGTCAGAAGTCTCGGACTTGAGAAGAACTCCGCCGAGAAAGAGGACTGGAACAACGAGAAGGATCGCCGCTTGCAGCCAGGCGTGTTCTCCCATTTCAAATCCCACAATCAATGCGTAAATCGACCCGGAGAAGATGGACCAGGAGAGGTCTGTTCGGGTGAGAGCGTGTCGTGCAAGAGGATCGAGGAGCAGGAACAAGTTGGCGAAGGAACCGCCAAAGCCCAACATGACCCAGGCAACGGCGATGCCGACGAAACTCCACTGCAAGCCCGCGCGGTTTAGCTCTCCATGCCACTGGGAAATAATCAGCCAAACCATCGCGCAGACGACCGCCCCATATAAAAGCCGCATGAGGATCCGATGCCGCCAAAGCAGGCCGATAAACTGATAATAAATGCGGCAGGTCCAGACCCGGGCATTGATGGACCGGAGTAATCCTTTCCGCGCAGGATCGCAATTGGGATTGAGTCGGAGTGCTTCCAGGAAATGTTGATTGGCCCGGACATGAGCGCCTGTCTGGAGCGCCTGGTATCCTGCATTCATATGGGCAGTGAGATTATCGGGCGCTTGCGCAAGAAGATCGGTTGCGACGGCTTCGCTTTCCCGGGTTTTTCCCTGTTGGCTTAGGGCAAGAGAGAGAAAATTCGCTGCGTTCGTGTTGTTTGGATATACGCTCAACGTCTGTCGCGCATGCTCCTCGGCAAGTTTCCAGTCGTGCAGACTGAGATACGCGCGGGTCCGGGCGTTAAGCGCCAGGATATTGGCTGGATCCAACGCGAGCGATTGTTCAACTGCGCGCATGACCTCTCGATGCCGGTTAAGATTTCCGAGAGTCCAGGCGCGGATGGCGAAGAAAGGCGACTGGTTGGGATCAAGCGAGATGGCGTGATCGATTGTCTCGAGCGCTTGAGGATCGTGCCCGGGCCAATGAGCGTAAAGATAAGCCAGGTTGCTAAAGGCGACGGCTAGGGCCGGCTGTTCCGCGATGGCTTCATGAAAATGTTTCTCAGCTTCGGCAGGCCGACCCTGTTGGGCGAGGAGATTGGCGCGCTGGAGCTTGGCCAGGTAATCGGGCGGTAAGTCAGCACTCATCGTGCATTTGCTTACCATGAAGCTCAGCTTCTTAAGAGGAAGAAATAGGAATGCGGCTATGGGCGCGAGGGGAAAAGCATCCTACTTCGCTGCCCCTTCCGTCCCAGTCAACGTCTCATGAAACGCATCCATGTCCCCCTTGTTCGGCTTCGGTCCGTCCTCCGGAGTCGCCAGGTCTTTCCGCTGCCATACCTTGATGTACTTCACGGTATAATCGGCCGGTAACTGCGCATCGTTCACCGGTTCGTTGTCCCAGCCGCCCAACTCATTTTGCAGGATAAGAATGGCTTCCTGTTTGGAAATACGCGGACTGTCCCAGCTGAAAATGAGTTGCCCGTTGCCATATACCGCCATCGAGCCCGGCAGCCATAACAACCCCACCGTGATGTACCCGTCCTTGTCCGCCTGGACGTAATTTGCCGAGGTTCCCAGCGACTTGTGGCTCAGCTTGTACCCGTCCCAATGGCACGCGATGTTGAACCGGTGGATCCCCCACGATGACTGCGATTCAGTGACATCGAATTCCATGCCCCCATTGTCCGTGGCTCCGCGCAGGCCGGGACGGCCCGCCGCGATGCCCCGGTCCGGCATCATCCAGAATCCCGGCCACATGCAGTTCGCCGTCGGCTGCTTTTCCTTCACCTCAAAATAGCCGTACCGCTGCGTCCATTTGCCGAACGTGTCCGGCTGGCCCGAGGCATAATCGGTCGGCGTCGTGCTGGAATAGGTCGTCTTTCCGGTCGGATCGTCATTGTTGTAACCCGTCTTCTTTTCCGTGCGCAGGATGAGCGAACCATCCTTCACGATTACATTGTCCTTGGAGAAATGCATCCGCTTGTCCCACCAGTTCGCGCAATGGACGTTCCAACGATGCAGATCGATCGTGTCACCGGCGAATTCCTCATCCAGCGTCTGTACCCAGTCGCCATCCACCGGCGGCTTTTTGCCCAGCCAATCGGGCAACGCCGGCGGAGGCGGCAGATCAGCCACGATGGAAGTCACCAGCAAACTCTGCACCCCTCCGGCCGCATCGGGAAGAATCGTCACTCCGGTCGTGTTGTTGCTTTTGTAGAGAGTCCCCGTGCCCGGTTGCGCGCCAAACGATCCCTTCGCATTGGGATCTTCCTGCTTCGGGTCAACCACGCCCTTGAAAGGCACCTTGGCCGTAAACGGGACCACAATCTCCGTCTCGGTGCCGGGAGCCAGCGGCGCGCTCGCTGCCACCACATCGCTCGGCCCCGCTTCACTTTCGATCCGAACGGAAGGCGTCACCGGCGTTGTGCCTGCATTCTTCACCTTTACTTTGATTTCCAGTTGCTCGTTCAGGTTCCACGTCCCATTCGCTGGACGGAACGTCACCGCATCACCCTTGCCCGCACCCGAAAAATCGACCTGCAACGCTTTGCCATCCGCACTCACCGCGCCTTTGGCCGCGCCGAGCACGCCAATTTGCGCCGGTTTGATTGGCAGCGAAGGATCGAGCAGCAGTCCGCCCGGCGGCTTGATCGAGACCCGGTCCGGATCGCCTCCGACCTTCTCCCCCGTCCAGCCTGCTCCTTCGAGATTCTTGAAGGTGAACGAAAGCTCGTCGGCGGTTTTCCCGGTAAAAAGAATCACCTGACTCACCGCCTGAGGATTCAATTTGTAACCCGGCTTCAAGCCGTACGAATAACCGAAAAAGACCCGCAACGTCTTGGTCTGACCGGGATCGATCTTCTTCGTTTCTGCATTCCATGCCAGTGCGGCGCTCTCTGCCTGGTTATCCACCCGGAGATTAAGCGGAATCGGTTTGGTGCCGGTATTCGTCACCTGGACTTCCACATGGCCATAGAGCCCGAGGTCCCAAGGCGAACCGCCCGGGGGTTTGATTGTCACGCCGGGATAAGGATTGTCGCCCGGCTTGATCACCACCGCAATGCTGTCTCCAGCCGATGTCGCCGTCACCTGGTTGTCGTCCTTCACAGAAAGCTGGGAAGCCGTCTCCGGCGAACCCGGTACAATCAGCGTCTTCGGCAGCACGCCGCCCTGCGCACGAAGTTGAGTGGTGACCGCGCCCAAAAGCAGCGCAACGGAGAGACAGCGAAGAACCAGCGACATAGTTGTTTTCAAAAGAAGAGGGGATGGGTTAAGCGACCATGACCTTCGGGTAAAGGCCACGCCAGTGTTCTTTCTGACACATCCCTCCCGGAGCACAACCTCCTCTCCAGTCATCTTGTAGAGTAATAAGGGCGATTGGCGACAAAAGAGGCCTAGCCTCTCTTAAGACAGCGGCAGTTCTGCGACCACCGCGATAAGTTCCCCTTGAAATACCCCCCAGCGCAGCCAAGTATCGCCCTGTTGCCTATGAAGACTGGTTTAATCTTGGCGGGCGGGATCTTGCTCATGCCCCTTCAGGCCGCCTTCGCCTCCGGTCCGGCGATGACGCTGGGTCCGGAACAAAATGTTTCCTCCAGCGCAGGATTGAATCCGGCCCTGAATGAATATCAGACCGACCTTCGCTGTAATCCGGCAAACCCTCTGCAAATGTTAATTACCTGCAAAGTGGGCAGTGATGAAAAACAGACCATGACGCTCTCGACGGTTGATGGCGGCAAGATGTGGACCGCATCGCCTGTGCTGGCCCATTCGGGCGATCCGGATGGGGTCTATGCGCAGGATGGACGCGCCCTCTGGTCATTCATCAATACCCAACCAAAATCGCTCGGCGCGCGGACCTCGACCACGGCTGGCATCTCCTGGGGAGACACGGTCATCGCGGATGTCACCGAGATCGACCATCCCCAAATGATCTGCGACCGCACGGCGGGAAAATTTGGTGGATCCATTTACATCGCCGGACGCCCCATGTCGACGGGCGGCTACGATGTCGTCCGCTCGCGGGACCATGGCGCCACCTTTGCGACGACTCATCTCGCCTACCAGGGGGACCTGAACAAGGGTTTTGTCGAAAAGCCAGCCGTCCTGGCCGACGGCACGCTGCTCATTCCGATCATGGGAGCGGCGAAAATCCTCGCCAAGGATGGAAATTATGCGGGAAGCGAACGAAAGCTCTATTGCCTGCGGTCGCGCGATGGCGGCGAGACGTTTGACCCGCCCATCCTCATCGCTCCATGGAACAACCCGGCGAAAACGATCGCTGGTGGGGCCGCCGAAACCGGCGGTTTTGCGGTGGGAACTTGGCAGGGCCGTGAACGAATCTACCTCACCTTTGCCCAAGGCCTCGAAACGGAACCGGACGCCCTGATGCTGACGACTTCCGATGATGGTGGCACCACCTGGACCCAGCCCCGTGCCATCGTCCCTCCCGCGCTGCCCGGGCGGGGGGCGGGTTCCTCCAGCATCATGGTCAATTCCGCCGGGGTCATCGGGATCCAATATTACAGCCTCGAGAGCGGGCATGACTTCGATGTCTTCTTCACCGCCTCGACTGACGGCGGCGCCACTTTTTCCAGGCCGCTTCGCGTCTCCACCGCCCCGTCCATCCAGCCGTTGACCGAACCGCGCTGGGCCGGCCAGGACCAGGTCTACGGCGACGTGGACGCGAAAGGTGTCTTCCACTTGGTCTGGACCGATGCGCGCAACTTCGCCACCGCTTACCAAGTCTATACGCGAAGTGTGACAGTTACTCCGTCGGCGGACTAAGCCGGTCACCGGCGCAGGAAAGGGATAGTCTTTCCTCCGTCATCCCGAGCTTGTCGAGGGATCAGACTCATGCCCGCAATCTAATAGAAATACGATTAAAAAATCGCCGTCATCCTGCCACACCGGTGCGGCGTGCTAGCCGGATTCCTCGGTATCTAAAAAAATTCTAGCCCGGAAACTAAAATCTGATATGGGGTAGCATGGGATAGAAAACGTTTTCACAGCTGAAAACTTTCCCCAAAATAAGGCTTGTACGTTTGTATAACAACCGCTAACAACGATCCACTATGGCAGCTAAAACCGAGACCAAATCAGAAACGAAGGCCGAAACGAAACCAGAAAACAAGGCCAACGCCGCCCGGGACAAAAATCTCGAGTTGGCGCTCCAAGCCATCGCCAAGGAGTACGGCGAAGGCTCCATCATGCGTCTCGGTGACGCCAACTCGAAGCTGACCGTCGAGGCCATCCCCACCGGCAACATCGCCATCGACACCGCGCTCGGCGTCGGCGGTTTTCCCCGCGGCCGTATCGTCGAAATTTTCGGCCCGGAATCCTCCGGTAAAACGACGCTCACCCTGACCGTCATCGCCCAGGCCCAGCGCGCCGGTGGTGTCGCCGCCTTCATCGACGTGGAACATGCGCTCGATCCCGTCTACGCCCGCAAGCTCGGCGTCAACATGAACGAACTTCTCGTCTCCCAGCCCGATTCCGGTGAGGAAGCTCTCACCATTGCGGAAACGCTCATCAAGTCGAACGCTGTCGATGTCGTCGTCCTCGATTCCGTCGCCGCCCTCATCACCAAGGCCGAACTCGAAGGCCAGATGGGCGACGTCACCATGGGCGCGCAGGCCCGCCTCATGAGCCAGGCCATGCGCAAATTGACCTCCTTCATCAGCAAGGCCAAGACCTGCGCCATCTTCACCAACCAGATCCGCGAAAAAATCGGCGTCATGTTCGGCAACCCCGAAACGACCCCGGGCGGCAAGGCCCTCAAGTTTTACGCCTCGGTCCGCGTGGACATCCGCCGCATTGCCGCGATCAAGACCCCCGACGGCACCGTCCTCGGCAACCGCACCCGCGTCAAGATCGTGAAGAACAAGGTCGCCCCGCCCTTCCGCGAGGCCGAGTTCGACATCATGTACAACGAGGGCATCTCCAAGGAAGGCTCGCTCCTCGACCTCGCCATCGAGATGAACGTCGTCGACAAGAAGGGCGCCTGGCTCTTCTTCGAGGGCGTACAGGTTTCCCAGGGCCGCGACGCCGCCAAGGAAGAGCTCAAGAAGAACAAGGAACTCTACGGCAAGATCGAAAAAGCCATCCAGAAGAAGCTCGCCGGCGGCGAAGCCCCTGAAGTCATCGGCGCCACCCCCGCGCCGTAATTTACATGGTAACCGTCCCGCCTCTGCGGGACGGTGCAGCCTGTAGCGGCGGTCTATGACGGCCGAACGCATCCCGCTGGATAGCTTTTTTCCTCGGCGCTCATAGACCGCCGCTACATACTGGACGCGTAAGAAAACCGTCCAAGCTTGCGATAAGGATCCTACCATGACTACTCCCGCTCCTGAACGTCCCCGCAGTCTCCGTTGGCCCGCTGGCATCCTCGCCTTTGGCATCATCTTCGCCGCCATGCTGCTGTGCGGCCCCCTCAACGATTTCGTCAAGGCCCACCACTCCATCACCGTCAAGGGCTACGCCGAGAAACATGTCGAGTCCGACTTCGCCCTCTGGTCCGCCTCCGTCATCACCCGCGGCAAGCAAATCTCCGACGCCGCCTCCCAGATGGACAAGTCCACCCAGGCCGTCACCGATTTCCTCGTCGCCCAAGGCGTCCCCAAGGAAAGCATCAGCGTCTCCGACCTCACCACCACCGCGCTCAGCAAGTCCAATGAAGGCAGCGAGAGCGGCATCGGCGACCTCGACGGTTACAAGCTTGAACGCCGTTTCCAGGTTACCTCCAAGGATCTCGACAGCATCTCCAAGCTCAGCAGCACCGCTCCCACGCTTCTCCGCAGCGGCATCGAAATCAGCTTCAACTCGACCGAGTACTATTGCACCAAGCTCGCCGACATGAAGGTGACTCTCCTCGGCGAAGCCGTGCAGGACGCCCAGCGCCGCGCCGAGGAAATCGCCGGCAAAAGCGGACGCAAGATCGGCAGCCTCCGCTCCGCCAGCCAGGGCGTCTTCCAGATCACCGCCGTCTACGCAACGGAAACCTCCAGCGAAGGCTCCCTCGACACCAGCTCCCGCGAAAAGAGCATCAAGGCCGTCGTCACCGCCGAGTTCGAGCTGAAGTAAAATTCCGGGCGACGACTCAGCTGGTAGCCGCTGCCGTCCCTGGCGCGGATGTTTTCGCCTACCCTGCCTTCATCGCCTCGCACTGCACCGGCCGCTTGGCCGCAATTTCGAGCATGTCCTTCTTCGTCTCAAACATCACCCGCTCCGCATCCCAGGGTCCCGTTGCTTTCACCCGGACCAGAATCTCCGCCGCTGAAACCGACACCTCGAGTCCCTCGATCCTGTTCGTGTGCGTCCGGTCTAGCCCGTCCGCGATCCGCAAAATCCCGCCGAGCATCATCACTTGTTTTTGCGCCGCCACCGGCAGCACCTGAAATTCCGCATGGTCCGGTTGCGGCACCGTCTTGCGATGATACCGCGTGATCTGCGCCACGATCGCGACCTCATCCCGCCTGAGATTTTTCCACGGCTGCTCCATCACCAGCTTGGCCGACCATTTGTGATGCCCCTTTCCATCCGGCGTCTGCGACCACCCAATGTCGTGCAACAACGCGGCGCTCTGCAATAACTCCCGCGGCCGGTCGCCCAGCCCAGACAACTTTCGCAGTCCTTCAAAAATCTCCAGCGCCAGCTTGGTCACGTGATCCGAATGACTCGGCTCCTCGTCATAACGGCTGCGCAAGGCCAGTGACTCTTCGATCAGCTTCGACATAATTCTTCAACTCAATGGCGGACCGGACCGTGGCGTGTGGTCGCTCCCGCTTCTTCCTCGCGTATCGCCGCCGTCAGCACACCATAACGCAGCCCGCGCACGCTGACATAAATCCGTTTCGCCCCGAGCAACTCCATCGTCGCGAGCACCACCGCAGTCCCGGGAATAATCAAATCGATTCGCTTCGGCGGCAGGCCCGGCAGTTTGCTCAACTGGCCGAGTGTCAACCCGCAAAAACGGTCCATCAACGCCCGGACCTGCGCAATCGTCAGCGATGTGTGGTCAATCTTGTGCGGATCAAAGTCGATCAGCTCCTTCTCAATCGCCGCCAGGCAGGTGATGGTTCCGCCCGTGCCGACCAGCCGTCGTGTTCCCAGTTTATAGTGCGCCAATGGATGCGAAATTTGCCCGCGCACAGTCTCCACCAGCAGCCCCGCCGTATCGCGCGCCACCGGGTACTCATGCAAGAAACGTTCCCGCAACCGAACCGCGCCCAGCGGCAGACTGATCCGTTTCTCCATTTTGCCGTGATGCCCCTGCACCCACTCCGCGCTCCCTCCTCCGATATCCAAAATAAAGAGGTCCTTGCCCTTCCAATGCGGGTCCGCCGTCACTCCGGAAAAAATCGTGTCCGCCTCCTCATCGCCCGAAAGCAGCCGCACCGGAAACCCCAGCACTTCCTTCGCCGCCTTGAGAAAGACCCGTCGATTCCGGCTGTCCCGCACCGCGCTCGTCGCCACTGCCCGGTAGGCCTCAACACCCATCTCCGTGCCGATCGCGCGCAACTCGCGCAGTGCCTCCAGCGTCCGCGTGATCGCCTCCGGTCGCAACTCGCACGTGTCGATCAGGTGCTCCGCCAGTCGCGTGCTGATGCTCTTTTCATGCAGGATCCGGACCCGCCCCGAGCGTGTCTCCGCGACGACAAACTTGATCGAGTTGCTTCCCAGGTCAAAAACGGCGTAGCGCATCGCGGAGGAAATTCTGGTGCGGGCCGGTTCCTACCATTGCTCGACGGTCGACTGGACCTCGCCAATAAGCGAATCGATTTTTTTCAGGTCCTTGCGGCGGCCCCGCTCGGGATTGATCTGCAGGTGCGCCATCCGCTTCAACAGGTTCCGCAGGTCCTTCAATTCGCGGCGGGAAAAACCGGGCCCCGCCTGCTTTTTCTCCAGGGTGCGGACCAGGTCCGTGATCTCGCGCCGGAGCCGGGCCAGGTAATTGCGCCCCACTTCATCCAGCAGGCCATTGATCAGCAAAAGCTGCTGGCGTGCGACCGCGCTCAGCGCTTTGGGCGTCTGCGAGTTCTCGACCGGAAGCTTTTTCGCGGCAGGCATGGCTCGGTAAATGAGGCCAGAACGCAGCCAGTGTGGCGACTCAAATCGGCGTCGATTTTGACGGTCCTGTTACCTTTTCGGCTTTGTCACTTGCCCGTCACCTTGGGGAGCGGTAAGGTTCGCTTATGCCTCCGGCTTGTTGGCCGTGCGCATGCTTATGGAGATGGAATCGAACGAATTACAGACAGCCAAGGGCCCCCAGGAGGACGAGGTCAAACAGTTTTCCGTTTTCATGGAGAACAAAGTCGGGCGCCTGCTCGATATCGTGAAGATGTTTTCCCAGGCCCGCGTCCACGTCGTCGCCCTTAGCATCCTCGACACCGCCGACGCCGCCATCGTCCGCCTCGTCACCGACGATCCCGACAAGGCCCGCGCCCTCTTTCAGGAACACGGCCTCGCCTTCGCCGAAGTCTCCCTCGTCGTCGTCGAGCTCTCCAGCAGCGCCGCCGATCTCAAGGCCGTTCTCACCGCCCTCCTCCAGGCCGAGTGCAACATCCACTCCGCCTACTCGCTCCTCACCCGTCCCCGCGGCAAGGCCGCCCTCGCCCTCCACGTCGAGGACAGCGACTGCGCCACCGAAGTCCTCCAGGCCAACCAGTTCAAGCTCCTCACCCAGCGCGACATCAGCCGCTAAAAAATTTGTCATCCTGAGCGGAGGTGAGCCAATCAAGTGCTTTCCTCAAGCGACTCGATCGAGCCGCAGTCGAAGGATCTCTCATATTCAACGATCGGCGTTCTCGGTTACAAATAGGTATCGATTCAAGTAACCGGTCCGTCAGCTTGGCTACTCCAGGGAGGCCTTTGGCCGTTTCCATCCTTCCAGGATGGTGTAAACTGTCTCCATGCACCTCCTCGCCATGGCCAGCGGCGGTTCAGCCCTGGAAGTCATCATCATCGGCCTTGTCATCTTCGCCTCCTCCATCGCCTATCTCATCTGGCTCATAAAAAGGAAGCTTTAGCTCACAGGCCTTGGGGCCTATACTGAGGGACTATGTATAAGCATGTCGTCATCACCGGCGGGGCCGGTTTCGTCGGGTCGAACCTCGTCCACGAAATGGCCAAGCGCTATCCCGAGGCCGATCTCACCGTCGTCGACGATTTCCGCTCCGGCTCCTTCAAGAACCTCGAGGGCTTCAAGGGCGACGTCATCGCCGCCGACCTGACCAATCTCGAGGTGAAGAAATACTTCGGCGGCCGCAAGGTCGATCTCGTCTTCCATCTCGCCTCCATCACCGACACCACCGACCACAACCAGTTCCGCCAGACCCACGACAACGTCGAGTCCTGGCGCAATCTCCTCAACTATTTCGAGGGCCGCAAGACCCGCCTCGTCTACGCCTCCTCCGCCGCCACCTACGGCATCGCGGCCGGCGTCAACAAGGTCGACCAGGACCCCAAGCCCGCCAACGTCTACGCCTTCTCCAAGGTCCAGCTCGACAACCTCGCCCGCCGCTTCGCGAAGGAAAACCCCTCCCAGGTCGTCGTTGGTCTCCGCTACTTCAACGTCTACGGCCCGCGCGAAAACCACAAGGGCGCTGCCTCCAGCATGATCCTCCAGCTCGCGCAGCAAATCCGCCGCGGCCAGGCCCCCCGCATCTTCAAGCATGGCGAACAGATCCGCGACTTCGTCTACGTGAAGGACATCGTCAACTGCACCATCCTCGCCGCCAAGGCGCGCACCTCCGGCATCTACAACGCCGGCAGTGGCGTCCCCCGCTCCTTCAACGACATCATCGCGAACCTCAATCGCGTCCTCAACACCCAGTGGCAGCCCGAGTACATCGACAACCCCCACGCCCATTACCAGCCCCACACCGAAGCCGATCTCTCCCTCACGACGAAAGCCCTCCGCTACACCCCCAAGTTCACTCTCGAAAAAGGCATCGACGACTACGCCGCCAGCGGTTTCCTTGGTTAATGTAGCGGCGGTCTAGGACCGTCGCACTTATGCCTTCCTCCCTTCGTTCCCAAACTTCATTTGGGAAACGCCCTTGTCCGGGCACTCCATTGCCTGCTGCCTTCACTCATTGGGCAGTTTGGTTTTTTAGTAATTTAGTCATGCTTCCCTGTCTCCGCCTTTCTCCTTGCTACCTCAAGCGTACTAGCATATTAATACACTTATGTCGCTCTCCTTCAGTCTCTCCCCGGCCAGCGACATCCCCATCTATCGCCAGATTGTCCAGCACATCCGCCGCTCCGTCCTCCTCGGCCAGCTCAAGCTCGGCGAGCAACTCCCCGCCGTCCGCGTCCTCGCCGAGTCGCTCGTCGTCAACCCCAACACTGTCGCCCGCGCCTACCAGGAATTGATCCGCGACGGCCTCCTCGAAAGCCGCAGCGGCATCGGCGTCTTTGTTGCCGAGGAACAATGCCAGGTCTTCTCCGACGCCGAGCGCCAACGCCGTCTCGCCCACGCCGTCGAGCAGCTCCTCCACGAGGCCCTCCTCCTCGACATCCCCTTGCCCGACGTCCGCGCCTCTCTGGAGGAACAATGGAAAACCCTCCAAAGCCAGATCACCAAACGGAAGAAACCATGAGCGAACCCACCGACCCCCGCCCCGTGATCGAAATCGATCATCTCACCAAGTACTACGGCACCCGCGAGATCGTCTCCGATCTCTCGCTCACCGTCCCGCGCGGCTCCATCTACGGCTTCCTCGGCCGCAACGGCATGGGCAAGACCACCACCATCCGCATCTTCCTCGGACTCGAAGACCCCACGCGCGGTTCGGCCCGCGTCCTTGGCTACGATTCCCGCCATCTCCCACCCGAGGCCCGCGCCCGCATCGGCTACCTCCCCGAAGGCCACCACG
>Ga0068863_100001192_pt1 | contig 25968 bp, 23 predicted proteins | sample KBSSwiS62_FD_66596 | JGI IMG/M metagenome (GOLD analysis project Ga0068863, IMG submission 66596) | Switchgrass rhizosphere microbial communities from Kellogg Biological Station, Michigan, USA - KBS Switchgrass S6-2 | ecosystem: Host-associated > Plants > Roots > Rhizosphere > Soil ... | reverse complement strand
ACCGCGGACCGGCCGATCGAGGGTCTGCACGCCGCAGGCGAGATCGTCGGGACCTTCTACGGCGACACCTACCCGGCGGCCACCTCGGTACTGCGGTCGCTGACCTTCGGCCGACTCGCCGGCCTGGAGGTCGCGGGCGAGCTGCGCCCCACCACGACGGTCTGAGAGGCACGGTATGCAGGACCAGCGCTTTCCCGAGATCGACCCGGACGCCCGGTACGACCTGCTGATCAACGGTCAGCGGACCCCCGGCAAGGACGGCGCGACGTTCCGCTGCGTCGACCCCTACGAGAACGTCGAGTGGGGGGTGGTCGCCGAGGGCGGCGCCGTCGACGTCGACCTGGCCGTCTCGGCCGCCCGTGCCGCGTTCGAGGACTGGCGCTTCACCCCGCAGCGCGTGCGCAGCGCGATCCTGCTGCGCTGGGCCCGGGTGATCGAGGACCACGTCGAGGAGCTGGCCCGGACCCAGACCCACGAGAACGGCAAGACCCTCGCGGAGATGCGGGGCGCCGCGGCCGCCGTCGGGTCCTTCGCGAGCCACATCGCCCATCTCGCGCTGAACGACCACGGCGAGAGCTTCGAGTCCCCGCTGCCGGGTCACCAGGCGTGGACGCTGCGCGAACCGCTCGGCGTGATCGGCGCGATCACCCCGTGGAACAACCCGCTGAGCCTGCTGTCCTGGAAGCTGTTCCCGGCGCTGGCCACGGGCAACACCATCGTGGTCAAGCCGAGCGAGGTGACGCCCGTCTCCACGCTGCGGCTGATCGAGCTCGGGATCGAGGCGGGGTTGCCCGCGGGTGTCGCCAACGTGGTGACCGGCGCGGGCTCGGCGGGCAAGGCGCTCGCCGAGCACCCGGACGTCGACAAGCTGGCGTTCACCGGTTCGTCGGCCACCGGCCGCGCCATCGCGCTCGCCGGAGCCGAGCGCTTCGCCCGGGTCACCCTGGAGCTGGGCGGCAAGGGCCCGCACATCGTGTTCCCCGACGCCGACCTCGACCGCGCCGTCGACGGCCTGCTGACCGGCCTGACCGCCGGACACGGCCAGGCCTGCAACGCGGGCAGCCGCATCCTGGTGCACGCCGACGTCCACGACGAGGTGATCGAGAAGCTCGGCCGGAAGCTGGCCGCGCTGCGCCTCGGCGACCCGCTCGACCCGCAGACGCAGATGGGCCCGATGGCCTCCCGCCCGCACCTCGGCCGGGTGCTGAGCTACCTCGACGTCTCCCGCGACGAGGGCCACCGCCTCGTCACCGGCGGGCAGCGCCCCACCGCGGGCGGGTTGGCGCGGGGTCTGTTCGTGGAACCCACCCTGTACGACGCCGTCCCGAACGCGTCCCGCCTCGCCCAGGAGGAGGTCTTCGGCCCGGTCGGCGCCGCGATGACCTTCACCACCGAGGAGGAGGCGGTCCGGCTCGCCAACGACATCCCCTACGGCCTCACCGCGGGCTTCTGGACCAAGGACGTGACCCGGGTGCACCGGCTCGCGACCCGGCTCCGCGCCGGGGTGTTGTGGATCAACACCTGGCGGGTGGGCTCCGACCAGCTCCCCTTCGGCGGTATGAAGGCCAGTGGCATCGGCCGGGAGACCGGCCTGCACGCGCTCGACGCCTACACCGAGACGAAGTCGGTGTGGCTCGGCATGACCGACTGAGCTCCCCGTCCACCGCGAGAAAGTGAGGACACGGTGACCAACCCGACCCAGAACGTCACGTACCCCAGCGGCTCCGAGACCGCCCACGGCTACCTGGCCGTCCCCGAGTCCGGCAGCGGCCCCGGCGTGATCGTCATCCAGGAGTGGTGGGGGCTGACCTCCCACATCGCCGACATCGCGAACCGGCTCGCCGCCGCGGGCTTCGTCGCGCTGGCGCCGGACCTCTACGGCGGTCCGACCACCCACGACGCCGCCGAGGCCAAGGAGCTGCTGGTCGCGCTCCCCCAGGACCGCGCCGCCCGCGACCTCGCCGGTGCCGTCGACTACCTGCTCGGCCGCGACGAGGTCACGTCGTCGACCGTCGGCGTGATCGGCTTCTGCATGGGCGGCGGCTTCGTGCTGCGGCTCGCCGCGCTCAAGCCGGACCAGGTGTCCGCGGCCGTCCCGCTGTACGGGCTGCCCGGCGCCGAGGTTCCCGAGGGGATCACGGCCGCCGTGCAGGGCCACTTCGGTGAGCAGGACCAGAGCATCCCGGTCCCGGCCGTCCAGCGGTTCTTCGACGCGCTGAAGTCCACGACCCCCGGCCCCGTCGAGCTGCACCTCTACGACGCAGGCCACGCCTTCCTGAACGACGAGAACCTGATCGGCACGTACGACCCGGAGAACGCGAAGCTGGCCTGGGACCGGGCCGTGACCTTCCTCGAGGGGCACATCCGTGCCTGAGTCCGCCACCCGGTCCGCGGGCATCGTCACCGACGCGATGCGGGCGCTGATGGGCGCGAAGTCCGAGAAGCGCACGGCCCCGTGGCCGCTGTCCGAGGACTCGCTGCGCCGCTTCGTGCAGGCCGTCATGGAGGAGGACCCGGTGCACTGGGACCCCACCGCGGCCGAGGCCGGCCGGTACGGCTCCGTCGTGGCGACCCCGCTGTTCCCGCTGCACGTCTTCCGCCGCGAACCCGGCACGCCCGATCCGCTCGACGCCGTCTCCGCCGATCCGGGCAACGACGGCACGAGTGGCGCGGGCGGAGCATCCGGTTCGCTGCCGCCGTTGGACCTCCCGCTCAAGCGGCTGCTCAACGGCGGCACCGAGGCCGAGTTCTTCCAGCTCGCGAAGATCGGCGACGTGGTCACCACGCAGTCCGAGTACGTCGACATCAGCGAGCGGCTGAACCGCCGGGGTGAGCCGATGGTCATCGTGCGGACGCGGACCACGTACAGCAACCAGGACGGCGCCACGCTGGCCACCATCACCACGTCCCTGATCGCGAGGTAGGACAGCCGATGAGCGAGACCACCGTACGCGGCACGGCCCTGCGGTTCGAGGACCTGACGGTGGGGGACGCGACCCCCGAGCTGGTGCGCGGCCCGCTGCGCGAGCCGCACCTGATGCGCTGGTCCGCGGCCATCGAGAACTGGCACCGGATCCACTACGACCAGAGGTTCGCGACCGAGCACGACGGCCTGCCCGGCCTGCTGATCAACGGCAGCTGGAAGCAGCACTTCCTCGTGCAGTCCCTGCGGCGCTGGGCCGAGCCCGACGGCTGGCTGCGCCGCATCTCCTTCCAGTTCCGGGGCATGGACGTCGTGGGCGCCACCCTCACCGCCTGGGGCAGGGTCACCGAGCTCAAGGAGGAGGGCGGCTACGGGATCGTGGAGCTCGAGATCGGCATCCACGACCAGGACGGCAACCAGAACACCCCCGGCACCGCGACCGTGGTGCTCCCGCTGGCCGACGGCCCGGCCGTCCCGTACCCCTACCCGCAGCCGTGACCGGCGCCCAGGCGGCGGTCACGCCCCTCGACGGCGTCCGGGTGCTGGAGGTCGGCCGCGGCCGGTCGACCCCCTTCGCCGCCCGGGTCCTCGCCGACCTGGGCGCCGACGTCACCAAGGTCGAGTCGCCCGAGGGCGACCCGACCCGAGGGATCGCCCCGCACTACGTGACGGACTCGGGCGAGGAGCGCGGCGCGCTCTTCGAGTACCTGAACTGGAACAAGTCCGCGATCTCACTGGACCCGGCGACCCAGCGCGGAGAGCTGGACCGGCTGATCGCCCGGACCGACGTGCTCCTCGTCGGGGACGACCTGGCGCAGCTGCGCCGATGGCGGCTCGACCCCGACGGGCTGCTCGACGCCGCCCCCGACCTCGTGGTGGTGACCGTGACCCCCTACGGGACCACCGGCCCGAAGGCCGAGTGGGTGGCCACCGACCTGACCATGCAGGCCGGCGGCGGGGTGATGGCCTTCAGCGGCACATCGGACCGCGAGCCGCTCAAGCGCGGCCTGTTCGCCACCACGTACGAGGTGGGCCTGACCGTCGCCTACGTGGCCGAGGTCGGGGTCTACGCGGCACGGGAGGGCGCGGGCGGCACCTTCGCGGACGTCTCGATGTCGGAGTGCGTCTCCTCCGAGCTCGTGATGACCGTGCCCGAGTACACGTTCGCGGGCGCGATCTCGGCCCGCCGCCGGGCCACGGTCGACCCGTTCTCGGCGGGCGCTCCGTTGGCGGTCGGCGACGGTTTCGTGACGGTCCAGACCAACCCGCAGAGCGGTCCCGCGAAGTTCGCGGAGTTCTTCGGCGAGGACCGGTTCAACGATCCGCGCTTCGCCACCGCGGAGGGCCGCTCACTGCACGCGGCCGAGCTCGAGCAGGTCTTCACCGAGGCACTCGCGGGCCAGGACCCGCGCGACTTCTTCGCCGACGCCTCCCGCTTCGGCCTGCTCACCGGCGTCCTGCAGTCCGCCGACCAGCTGCTGACCTCCACCCAGCTGGCGGCCCGGCACGCGTTCGTCGAGATGCCGGGCACCCTCGGCGGTAAGCCCTGGCGGATGCCCAGCGTCCTGCCCGGGCTCCGCGGCGCCGTCACGGTGCGTCCGGCCCCCGCGCTGGGCGAGGACAACGCCCGGCTGCTCGACCTCCAGGCGGTGTCGCCGTGACCGAGTCCCGGCCCCCGTCCGACGGCCCCGTCGCGGGCCTGCGCGTGCTGGACCTGTCGACGGTCTTCGCGGCCCCGTACGTCGGTGGGCTGCTCCGCGACCTGGGGGCCGAGGTGCTGCGGATCGAGCCGCCCGGCAAGCTCGACCAGACCCGCGGCGGCTCGTTCGGCCCCTACCTGGACAACGCCCCCGGTGACGACGGATGGAACTGGTCGGGCACCTTCCACAGCCTCAACCGCGGCAAGCGCGCCATCGCGCTGGACCTCAAGCAGGAGGCGGGCCGCGAGATCCTCTGGGCACTCGTCGGGCAGGCCGACGTGCTGCTGGAGAACTTCACGCCGCGCGTGATGCGGGGTTGGGGCATGAGCTATGCGGAGCTGTCGACGGTCAACCCGCGGCTGGTCATGTTGTCGAACACCGGCTATGGGTCCAACGGTCCGTGGTCGTCGTTCAAGGCCCAGGGCACCACGCTCGAGGCCACCATGGGCCTGAACTTCTACTCGGGCTACGCGGGCATGCGGCCCCGCAAGGTCGGCCAGTCCTACCCGGACTTCCTCGCCGCGTGGATCGGGCTGACCGCGATCCTGGCCGCACTCATCGAGCGGCGGACGACCGGTACCGGCCGGTGGATCGACCTCGGGATGTACGAGCTCGGCGGCGTCGTACTGCCGGAGGCCTTCCTCGCCGCGCAGGCCGGGATCCCCCTGGAGCCGCGGACCGGCGACCGGGAGCTCGGCGTCCTGGTCTCCGGCGTCGTCCTCGCGAAGGACCCGGAGGACTGGCTGGCCGTCGGCATCGTCGACGACGCGGCGCTCGCCGCCGCAGGTGCCGTGGTGCCCGGCCTGCCCACCCGCGTCGCGGGCCCGGCGGACGAGACGGCCGCGCTCGCCGTCCTCGCGCGGTGGGCCGCGGAGCGGACGGCCGCCGAGGCCGCCGAGGAGCTGCAGGCCCGCGGGATCGCCGCCAGCCCGGTCTCGGACGTCCGTGGTCTGCTGCAGGACCCGCAGTACGCGGCGCGGCGGTTCTTCGAGTGGATCGTGGTCAAGGACCAGGAGCGGCCGGTCGTCGGGCGGCCCTACCGCTGGCACGGCAGGACCGACGTGCGGGTCCGCGGCCGCGGACCGCTGTTCGCCGAGCACAACGACGAGGTCCTGAACGAGCTGGGGCTCTCCACCGAGCGGGTCGCCGAGCTCCGCGAGGCGCGGGTCGTCGTCGACCGCCCGTCCACGCCTCCGCCCGGGCCCGCGGACCTGCGGGCAGGCCTCGCCGGGGGCGTGTTCCGCGAGCTCGACCCGAACTACCGTGAGTTCCTGGCCGCCACCCGACGGGCGCCGTCCGAGCCCACCACCGAACCGGAAGGAGCGTGACCATGGGGTACCCCACGGTGCAGCTGAACGAAGAGGTCATGCGCGAGGGCATGCAGATCGAGTCCGTCGACATCTCGGTCGAGGACAAGGTGGACCTGCTCACCACCCTCTCCGGAACCGGCATCGACGCGATCAACGTCGGCTCCTTCGTGAGCCCGAAGTACACCCCGCAGATGGCGAACCTCGAGGACGTGCTGCGGAAGTTCACGCCCGTCGACGGGATCGACTACTACTGCCTGGTCATGAACCAGAAGGGGATCGACCGCGCCGCGGCCTTCCCCTGGCTGCGGCCCGCGCGCGGCGCGAGCACCGTCGTGCACCTGTGCGACACGTTCGTCCGGCGCAACATGAACCGCACCCAGGAGGACGAGGTCGCCAACTGGACCCGCGCCATCGAGGCGGCCGAGCGCACCGGTGCCGACGGGGCGATCGGCATCGGCGCGGCGTGGGGCTCCAACTTCGAGGGCCCGTTCAGCACCGCCCAGCGGATGGACTGGCTGCGCCGCCAGCACGACCGCTGGACCGAGGCGGGCATCACCGTCACCCGGATCAGCTTCGCGGACCCGATGAGCTGGTGCATGCCGCACTGGGTCGAGGAGACCCTCGCCGCGGTGCGCGCGGAGTGGCCGGAGATCAAGGCCGTCCACCAGCACCTGCACGACGCCCGCGGGATGGCCCTGCCCAGCATCTACGCCACCATCCGCAGCCTGGACGAGACGTTCTCGACCTCGTTCGACGTCACGGCGGGCGGCATCGGCGGCTGTCCGTACTGCGGCAACGGCCGGGCGACCGGCATGGCCGCCACCGAGGACGTCGTCGGGATGCTCACGGCGATGGGCATCGCCACCCCGATCGACCAGCGGAAGCTGGTCGAGTTCGTCGTCGAGCTGGAGAAGGTCCTGGGTCGGCAGGTGCCGGGGCACACCGCCCACGGCGGCCCGCTGCCGGTCGAGCCCGCGGACCGCTACGACGCGAACCTGCCGCTGGTGGAGACGCACGAGCAGGCCCAGCACTTCCGGCTCGGCCCGGAGGTCGCCGAGCACGGGATCCGACCCTGGCGCAAGCCGATCCCGGAGCCCCGGACCCACTGACCTCTTCCCCACCCCCCGACCTCCCCGGTGGAGGCCGTGCGGGCCCTCGAGGACGGGCGGGCTCCGCCGACACCGAGCTGCAACAGTGCTCTCTTGGCCACCTCACACGCGCCGGACTCGGCCATTGCCTCCTCGGGAGGAACGAATTAGTGTAAGGAAAGAAGTCCCGGGACGGCGTCGGCGCACGCTCGCGCTGCGCCGTCCCCCGAGATGGAGGCTCCCCACGTGGCGGAGAAGCTGACGGAGAAGATGTTGCGCGGCCGCATCACCGACGAGTCCATCGAGCTCATGCGGCGCCGGATCGGCTACTCCAACCCCACCGTCCGCTCCGGCGTCGTGCAGCCGCCGTACTGGACGGAGGCGTCGTACGACGCGCTTCGGCACTGGACCCGCGGCTACGGGGACGACAACCCGCTCTACACCGACCCCCGCTACGGCGCCACGACGCGCTGGGGCGGCCAGATCGCCCCGCCCGGCTTCGAGCGGACGGTCGCCGAGGCGCGCCCGGGCCCCACGCTGCCGCCGGACGAGGACCGCGAGACCAGCCGCGCGCTGCGTGGCGTGCAGCTCTACCACTCCGGGCAGGACGTCCGGTGGTACCGGCCCGTCGTCCTCGGCGACTGGTGCATGGCGCGGTCGGCGGTGCACGACGTCCAGGAGAAGAAGTCGACCTTCGCCGGCCGCTCGGTGATCGTCACCAACCGCAACCGGCACTGGAACCAGCACCGCGAGCTGGTCTCCGAGGGTGACAGCTGGTTCGTGCACGCCGAGCGCCGCAGGGTGGGCGACGACAGGACCGAGACCAACGGCGAGACGAGGACGAAGGCCCCGGTCGAGCCCGCCTACTACTCCGACGACGAGCTGGCCGAGATCGAGGCCGCCTACGACGCCGAGTACCGACGCGGCGCGGACACCCTCCACCTCGAGGACGTCGAGGTCGGCCAGACGCTGCCGCGGATGGTCAAGGGCCCGCTCACGGTCACCGACCAGATCAACATGTACATGGGGGGCGGCTGGTTCGGCTACGGCAACCCCGCCCTGCGGCTGGGCTATGAGAACCGCAAGCGCATGCGCGGCTTCTACACCCGCAACCGGTTCAACGCCTGGGACGTCCTGCAGCGGGTGCACTGGGAGGAGGAGGCGGCGCGCGACGTCGGCGTCCCCCTCATGTACGACATCGGCCCGATGCGCTGGGCGTGGCTCGTGCACTACTGCACCGCGTGGATGGGCGACGACGCGTGGCTGTTCCGACTGCGCGGCGAGTTCCGGAACTTCAACTACTTCGGCGACACGACCTGGCTGAACGGCACGGTCGTGCACGCCTACGTCGGGGAGCACGGCCCGGCCGTCGACCTGGACCTCACCGCGACCAACCAGCGCGGCAAGTGCAACATCGTCGGGACGGCGACGATCCTGGTCGCCTCCCGGGAGCACGGTGCGGTGCGTCTGCCGGAGCCGCCCCCGACCGAGTCCCCCGATCCGGCCGATCGCTGGGCGCTCACCGGTGTGGCACCGGACATCGGCTGAGCGGGGGACCCCGCCGTGACGCCCGACCCGCGGTCACCGAGAACCGCGATCACCTACCCACGACGGCTGCACGAGCTCGCCGTCGAGGAGCCCGGTGCCGTCGCGCTGACGGTCGTCGAGCCCGGCGGCGGGACCACGCGGCTCACCCGTGCCGAGCTCGACGCCCGGTCGGCCGCGCTCGCCCGGGCGTTGGCGGGCGAAGGGATCGACGCCGGCTCACTGGTCGTGCTCGCCGTGCCCAACGGCGTCGGGTTCGTGACCTGTGCGTACGCGACCTGGTGGCTGGGTGCGTGCCTGCTGCCGCTGCCGATCCGGCTCGTCCCGGCCGAGCAGCGGGCGGTGCTCGCTGCCGCCGCCGAGTCCGGACGGCCGCTCGTGGTCGTGGCCGCTCCGGGGATCGAGATCGACGCCGCCTCGGTCGGCGGACGGGTCCTCGCCCTGACCGAGCTGCAGACGCGGGCCGCGACGATGCGGACCGACCCACCCACCACGCCCACCACGGACCGGGTGCCCGATCCGGGCCGGGCGCTGCCCTCGGGCGGGTCGACCGGGCGACCCAAGATCATCGTGGACACCCGGCCGATGGTGGCCGAGCCGGACGTCCCCAACCGGCTCCACGAGCTCACCGGCCGGCTGCCGGGCCGGACCACCCTCGTCGCGGGTCCCGGCTACCACTCGATGCCGTTCAACTCGCTGTTCGGCGCGCTCTTCGAGCGGGGTCACGTGGTGCTGCTGACCCGCTTCGACGCCGCGACGGCGCTCGACGCCGTGGAGCGGTTCGGGGTGCACACCTTCCCGACCGTGCCCACCTACCTGCTGCGGATGGCGCAGCTCCCGGGTTTCGACGAGCGGGACCTGTCGAGCCTGGCCCACCTCTACCACTCCGGCGCCGCGTGCCCCGCATGGCTGAAGCGCCGATGGATGGACCGGATCGGGCCGGAACGGGTGTACGAGGGATTCGGCTCCACCGAGGCCGTCGGCATGCTCGTGATCCGCGGGGACGAGTGGCTGGCGCACCCGGGCAGCGTGGGTCGGGGCGACACCACGGAGATCGTGATCCGGGATCCGGACGGCGCGGACCTGCCCGCGGGAGGGGTCGGCGAGATCTTCCTCCGCTGGCGGCGCACCACCGGCCCCACCGGCTCGTCGCTCCAGGGCGCCACATTCCGCTACTGGGGGAGCGAGGTCCCGGCCACCCCGGACGGGTTCGTGTCCGTGGGGGACCTCGGCCACCTCGACGAGGCGGGCTACCTGTACGTCGCCGACCGCCGGGTCGACATGATCGTCAGCGGCGGGGTCAACGTGTACCCGGCCGAGGTCGAGGCCGCGCTGAGCGAGCACCCCGACGTCGAGGACGTCGTCGTGGTGGGTCTGCCGGATCCCGAGTGGGGGCACCGGGTGCACGCCGTCGTGGTCCCCCGCGCGAACGCGCACCGGGACGCGATGCCCGCCGCGCTGGAGTCGTTCGCCCGGGACCGGCTCTCCACCGCGAAGCTGCCGAAGACCGTCGAGCTGGTGGAGGAGCTGCCTCGCAACGAGGCGGGGAAGGTGCGCCGCGCGGCACTGGTCGACGACCGTCGGCCGACGACGTCGCCGTTGCCCGACCCGAGCTGAGCAGCAGCGACCGACCCTTGCCCCGGCAGGCCAGAACAGTATACTCTCTCTCGCGGCGGCGGCGAGGTCGTTCGATGCCGGAGGTCGAGTTGTCGCTCTCCCCCCTCATCGCTCCAGCTTGTCGGTGTGCACAGCATTCTCGTGCCTGGACGGTCGACCGCCGGGCACGTGGTCACGTCGTGAAATAGTTGCCTCTTCTGGTCGTTGTCGACATGGCCCTCCCCCATGGCGGGCACGTGAAGGGAGTCATCGATGAGGATGGCGAGGCTTCGAGGGCGCGGCGCACTGGCGCTGCTGGTGCCCCTCGTCCTGTTCGCCGCGGCCTGCGGGGGCGGTGGTGGCGGCGCGTCGGACCCGGCCACCAAGGCGTTCACGTTCATCAGCGCGACCGAGCCGTCCCGCGGCATGGATCCGGTGCTGGCGAAGGGTGACGCCACCGACCTGCAGTTCATGCAGCTGGTCTACGGCCAGCTGCTCTACCAGGAGCCCTCGGGTGAGCTGCAGCCCGGCCTGGCGGAGTCGATGACCGCGAACCAGGACTTCACGGAGTGGACGCTCAAGCTGCGGCCGAACCTGAGGTTCTCGGACGGCACGCCGTACGACGCGGCCGCCGTGCTCGCACACTGGAAGCGTGCGGCGGACCCCGCCATCGGGGCGCCCTCCTTCACCTCGGCGAGCGAGATCGTCGACAGCACCGTGGTCGACCCGACCACGCTGCGCATCAAGCTCAGCCGGGTCGACGGCACCTGGTCCCAGGTCCTCGCCACCACGGCGCTGGGCAGCGTCCCGTCGCCGACGGCGCTCGCGGCCGCGGGCCCGAACTACGGCACCACGCCGCAGACCGTCGTCGGCGCGGGCGCCTTCCTGCTCACCGAGCTGCAGAAGGGGTCGCGGTACGTCTACAAGCGCAACCCCGACTTCTACGCGGCGGCCAAGACCAGCCTCGACTCGGTCGAGATGCGGATCATCCCCGACCCCACGTCGGCGGCGAACACGTTCCGCACCGGTGGTGCGGACATGATGGACATCTTCGTCGCCACCCAGGACCTGGTCTCGCTGCGCAGCGGCGGGTTCCAGACCGGCAGCGGGATCGGCGCAGGCGTCGCGGGGCTGACGATGCGGACGGACCAGGGCCCGACGAGCGACCTGCGGGTCCGGCTGGCCCTGCAGCAAGCGGTCGACGCGGACGCGATGATCCAGCGTGCGGCCCCGGGCGCGGTCAAGGCCACCACGATCATGGACCCGAACGGTCCGTGGGCCAACGACGTCCCGTACCCGACCTACGACCCGCAGAAGGCGCAGGCGTCGCTCGACGACTACCTGACCTCGACCGGTCTGCAGTCGGTCTCGCTGACGCTCATCGGCCCGCCCGCCTACCAGAAGGTCTGGGAGGCCATGAAGCAGGACTTCGACAAGATCCGCGGACTGAACGTGACCCTGCAGATCGAGCCGGCGACCTCGACCAACACCCGCATCGCCAAGCGCGACTACCAGGGTCTGCTGATCGGGTCACTGCCCGACACCCCGCGGACCGCGCTGCCGAAGCTGACCGCGGGCTCGCCACAGAACGTCTACTTCATCGACGATCCCGAGCTCACCACCGCCGTGCGGGCGGCCAACTCGACGGACGACGTGGCCGCGCAGAAGGCGGCCATGAAGACCGTCTCGGAGCGGCTGGCCGCGACGGTGCCGATGGTCGTGCAGTACCGCGTCCCGCTGAACTGGTTCTGGCAGAAGAACGTCCAGGGCGTCGACCTCGGTCTGTCGTGGGGCGTCATCCGGTTCGAGAACGTCACCAAGGGCGGCTCCACCAGCTGAGTGGTCCCGCGCCTGCGGGCGCGTGAGAGGAATGCACACATGAAGTCGACGGTCGTCGTGGCGGCCGGGTCGGACCGGGTCGCCGCCGGGCTCTGTCGAGGCCTGGCGGCGGCCGGGGACCGGGTGGTGCCCGTTCCGCTCGCCGACCTGCTCGCGGGGGACGTCGACCTGCCCGCGGCGTGCCGCGAGCGGCTGGCGTCGGTCGCGGGGCCGCGGGCGGACGCCGTGGTGATCGCCCTCGCCGTCGAGGGCACGGCCACTCCGCCGCTGGTCGAGCAGTCCTCCGGCGAGTTCCACCGGCTCGTCGAGCGGCCGCTGGTCGCTGCGAACGCCCTGACCAGCGCCGCACACGCCCTCCTCGCCCCGGGCGGGCGGCTGGTCTACCTGACCCCCGCCGCCGGGCTCGTCGGGCGCGGGGCGTCGGTCGCCGAGGCGACCGTCGGAGAGGGCGTGCGCGGCCTGGCCAAGTCCGCGATGCGGATCTGGGAGCGCGACGGCATCCGGGCCAACATGGTCGCCGTCGGCGCCGACCTGCACGACGACGCCGACGACGTCCGCTTCGGCACCTACCTCACCGACGAGGTCGTCCCGCTCGTCCACGCGCTGACCGCGGACCGCGCGTTCGCCACCCTGCGCGGTCAGACCCTGGTCGCCGCCGGCGTGGAGGTGATGGTCCCGTGAGCCTCGCCGACCGCTGCGTCCTGATCAGCGGCGCCGGCGCGGGCGTGGGCCGCGGCATGGCCCTGGCCTGTGCCGCGGCCGGCGCGCACGTCGTCATCGCCTCCCCCGGCGAGAACGGCGAGGCCACCGCCGAGCTCATCCGCTCGCGCGGCGGCGCCGCGACCTGGGCCCGCTGCGACGTCACCGACGCCGACCAGGTCCGCGCCGCCGTCGCCACCGCCGACGAGCGCGGCAGCCTCGCCGCCGTCGTGCACAACGCGATGGCCCGCCGCAGCGTGGCCGGCCCGCTCGCCGACCCGGACTTCACCGTGCTCGACGAGCACGTCGCCGTCACCCTGCGCGGCACCTACCACCTCGCGACCGCGGCGTTCGAGTCGCTGCGCAAGGGCCGCGGCACGCTGATCCTGCTGACCTCCGCCGCCGGTCTGGAGGGTAGCCCGACCGGCGCGTTCTACCCGACCGTCAAGGCCGCCACCCGCGGGCTCACCAAGAGCCTGGCCATGGAGTGGGGTCCGGCCGGGATCACCGTGAACTGCATGTCGGTGCTGGTCGACAGCGCCGCGGTGCAGGCCCGGTTCGCCCGCGAGCCCGAGGAGCGGGAACGGGTCGGCCGGATCATCCCGCTCGGGTACCTCGGGGAGCCCGAGACCGCCGTCGGGCCGGTCGCGGCGTTCCTGTGCAGTGACGCCGCCCGGTACATGACGGGCCAGACGATCGTCGTCGACGGGGGCCGCTACATGGGCCTCTGACGCTTCCAGCGAAGGAGCACGCGGTTTGAGCATCACGATCGACTTCACCGGCCGGACCGTCCTCGTCACCGGTGCGGGCGGCCTGCCGGGCAAGGGCATGGGGCGCTCGCTGGCCCTCGGCTTCGCGGAGCTCGGCGCCCAGGTCGCGGCGGTCGACGTCGACCCCGAGACGCTGCGTGAGACCGTCTCGCGGATCGAGGCGATCGGCGGCAAGGCCGTCGCGATCACCGCGGACCTGTGCGAGGAGGACCAGATCGAGCGCGCGGCCGACGAGGCCGAACAGGCCTTCGGCCCGGTCGACGTCCTGTGCAACCACGCCGCCTTCGGCGACTTCCAGAGCATCACCGAGACCGAGCCCGCCCGCTGGCGGAAGATGATGGCGCTCGACCTCACCGCCCCGTTCCTGCTCAGCCGCCGAGTGCTGCCGTCGATGATGGAGCGGCGCACCGGCGTCATCGTCAACACGGTCTCCATCTGCGGGCTGACCGGCGGCCGCTCCGGCGCCGCCTACACCGCCGCGAAGCACGGCCTCGTCGGCTTGACGAAGAACGTGGCGGTCAGCCACGCCTCCTACGGGATCCGCTGCGTCGGGGTCGCCCCCGGCGGCACCCGGCAGAACCCGGACGGTCAGGCCGAGTCCGCCGTGATCCCGGAGGAGGGCAGTTGGGGCGCGAGCTTCATCCCGAACACGCAGGCGATCAACCTGCGCACCGGCCGCCCGGACGAGGTGACGCGCATGCACCTCTTCCTCGCCTCCGACGCCGCGTCCTTCCTCAACGGCGTCGTCATCCCCGTGGACGGGGGCTGGACCGCGGTGTGAACTCGAGCGGCGAGCCCACAACAGTGCTCTATTGATGAGTTCGACGTCGAGGAACGGCGCGGCGTGCGGAAGTCTGCCGCGCTCCTCGGATTCGACGACTCAGCGCTGACTCAACGCCGTCACTGAACAGACCACTGTTAGCCCATAGACAGACGGCGCCCGACCCGGCAGCATCGGCTCGTGATCGAGACGACGACGTCGGGCGCGAGCACGGTCGCGGGGAAGCGAGGCGACCGCCGTGAGTGAGCAGACGGCCGAACCCGTCGGTCTCCTCACCGACGAGATCCGGGCCCTGGTCGGGGTGCGGTCCGCGCCCCGCACCGCGCGTGTCCCGCTGAGCGCGGACGCGCTGCGCCGGTTCGTGCACGCGGTGATGGAGGAGGACCCGGTGCACTGGGACCCCGAGATCGCCGAGGACTCCCGGTACGCCGGCGTCGTGGCGCCGCCGTTGTACCCGATGCACGTGTGGCACCGCGCGCCCGGGCTCCCGGACCCGCTCGAGGCGGTGCGCGCGGACCCGCAGGACGACGGGCTGGGCATGAGCCGGACGGGCGCCGCGCACGGGCTGCTGCCCGGCCTCGGCCTGCCGCTGCCCCGTCTGCTCAACGGCGGCACCGAGGCCGAGTTCTTCCAGCTCGCCCGGGTCGGGGACGTGATCACGACCCAGGCCGAGTACCTCGACATCAGGGAGCGCCGCAACCGGCGGGGCGAGCCGATGGTCATCGTGCGGGCCCGGACCACCTACACCAACCAGGACGGCGCCACGCTGGCCACGATCACCTCGACCACGATCCAGCGTTAGCGACGACGCCTGGCCGGACAGCGAGGTCGGCCGGGACGAGAGGGGCGCGATGACCGCCACGACCGCAGAGCTCACCGTCTCCATGGACCGACTGGCCACGGCGGCGAACGCCGACGGCGAGGCCCGCCTGCACGCCCGCGGGTGGACCGGCTCCCTCACACTCGTGTTCGACGAGACCCCACACCGCCTCGCGGTCGCGGACGGCGTGTTCTCGGAGGGGATCCCGACCGAGGGATCCGCGGAGGACCTCCATGTGATCTGCCGCGGCTCCGGGGAGCTGTGGGCGCAGATCCTGCGCTCGGTCCCGCCGCCCGGCCTGACCGATGTCCTCGGGGCGGCGTACTCCGGCATGACGGTGGAGCCTGCCTCGTTCGGCGCGGACCGGCAGCTCGGCGTCCGCAGAGTGGTGGAGCTGCTTCGCCACCTGGTCAACGGTACGGACCCGACGCCCGTACCGGTGGCCGACGGCAAGCCGCACGGGACGTTCGAGGCCGCGGTCGGCCGGTACGTCCACCTGGACGTCGACGGCGTGAGCAACCGTGTCTACTTCGAGGAGGCCGGCAGCGGGATCCCGCTGCTCTGCCAGCACACCGCGGGCGCGGACGGCAGGCAGTGGCGGCATCTGCTCGCCGACGAGCGGATCACCAGCCGGTTCCGCGTGATCGCCTACGACCTCCCGTACCACGGCCGGTCCCTGCCACCGAGCGGGACGACGTGGTGGGCCGAGCAGTATCTGCTCACGCGGGACCGCCTGATGCCGATCCCGCTCGCGCTGTCCGAGGTGCTCGGGCTCGACCGGCCCGCGTTCGTCGGGTCCAGCGTCGGCGGGATGCTGGCGCTCGACCTCGCCCGGTTCCACCCGGACCGGTTCCGGGCCGTGATCGCCTGCGAGGCCGCCCTGCACATCGCGCCCTCGGACGACCGGCCGGTGCAGAGCCGGACCGAGTCCGAGGACCCGGCCAAGCACGCCGCGCTGATGATGTCCAGCATGGGCGCGACCGCGCCGGAGGGGTACCGGCAGGAGACCCGGCTGCACTACGCCCAGGGGGCGCCCGGGGTCTTCACCGGCGACATCAACTACTTCATCGGCGATCACGACCTGCGTGGGCAGGCTCATCTGATCGACACCGAGACCTGCCCGGTCCACATGCTCACCGGTGAGTACGACTTCCGCACCGTCGCGGCGGCGAAGGAGGCCGTCGAGGCGATCCCGGGCGTGACGCACACGGTGATGACCGGGCTCGGTCACTTCCCGATGTCCGAGGACCCGCACCGCTTCGCCGAGTACCTGCTCCCCGTCCTCGACCGCATCGCCGAGCTGGGCTGATCCGGTGCGCGTGCTCATCACCGGGGCGACCGGCCTGATCGGGTCCGCCGTCGCCCGCACCGCCCGAGAGCGCGGCCTGGAGGCCCGCGCTCTCGTCCGTCCCGGTTCCCGCACGGCGGAGCTGGAGGCCCTCGGCTGCACCGTCGTGCGCGGGGACGTCACCTCGGCGGAGGACCTGCTGCGCGCCGCCGAGGGCGTCGACCACATCGTGCACGCCGCCGGTCTCGTCCCCGGCGGGGTCGCCGCGACGCTCGCGGACTTCGAGTCGGTCAACGTCGTCGGGACCCGGAACGTCGTGCGGGCGGCCCGCGCCCACGGCGTGCGGAGGACGGTCACCTTCACGACCGGCATCCACCGTCCGGACGGCTCGCTGCTGCCACCCGAGCGGCTCGGCGAGCCCTACGCCGCGACGAAGGCCGCGGCGTTCACCGAGCTGCAGGAGGCGGTCGCGGAGGGCTTCGACGCGGTGATCGTCTCCCCGGGCGCGACGATCGGCCCGGCCCCCACCCTGGCCCGTGCCGTCGCACCGCCGGGGTTCAACTCGCGGATCGTCCTGGCGATCCGCGGCGGGTTCGACGCCTTCCCGGCCTTCCGCATCCCGCCGGTGCTGGCGGCGGACGTCGCCCGCGCCACCGTCGACGCGCTCGAGCTCGGCCGCCCGGGCGAGGTCTACATGACCGGGGGCGAGAGCACCGACACCGTCGAGCTGTTCAACCTGGCCTGCGAGGCCGCCGGGGTACCCCACCGGGTGCGGGCGCTGACCGAGGAGGAGCTGGCGACGGAGTCGGTGCGGGAGCGCTGGGGCAGTGCGATCGCCCGGGTCGCGGCGGAGACCCTCGCGGCCAAGCGGGCGGGCACCGAGGCACCCCGCCCCCCGCTGCACCCCCTGACCGTCGAGCGCCTCGGCTACACACCCGCCGACGCCCGCACCGCCGTCGAGACGACGGTCCGCTGGCTCCGCGAGGAGCACCTCGTCTGACCCGGAGGGAAGACCAGTGACCGACCTGCTCGTCGAGCGGCCGACCGCCGACGTCACCCGTATCACGCTGAACCGCCCGGACTCGCTCAACGCACTGAGCTTCCCACTGGTCCGGCGCCTGCACGCCGCCCTCGACGACATCGACGGCGACCGCGAGTGCCGGGTCGTCGTGCTCACCGGCGCGGGCCGCGGATTCTGCTCCGGGTTCGACCTCTCCGCGCCCGGCGACCCCGGCTCCGCGGGCCTGGGCCGGGTGCAGCGTTCGCTGAACTCGATGCGGGACTTCTACGGGCTGATCAGTCACATGCGGTCGCTGCGCCAGCCCGTGATCGCGGCGGTCAACGGACCGGCGGCGGGCGGCGGGTTCGCCCTGGCCCTCGGCGCCGACATCCGCGTGGCGTCGTCGACCGCCAGGTTCAACGCGGCGTTCATCCGGGTCGGCTACTCCGCCTGCGACATCGGGGTGAGCTACCTGCTGCCGCGCCTCGTCGGCTCGGCGCGGGCGACCGAGCTGATGCTGACCGGCAGGCTGTTCGACGCCGAGGAGGCCCTGCGGATCGGCTTGGTCCTGGAGGTCACCGAGCCCGACGGGCTGCTCGCCGCCGTCGACACGGTCGCCGCGAACATCATCCGCAACACCCCGCTCGGCGTCGAGATGACCAAGCAGGTCCTCCAGCTCAACGTCGACGCGCCGAGCCTGGAGCACGCGATGGAGCTGGAGAAGCGGACGAACATCATCGCCACCTTCACCGACGACGCCGCCGAGGCCGTGGACGCCTTCCGGGCCAGGCGCCCGCCGGTCTTCCACCACCGCTGAGCCCACCCCGTCACCGGAGGCGTCCATGGCCACCCCGCACATCATCGACCTGACCGGCAAGGTCGCCGTCGTCACCGGCGGCAGCCGCGGCCTGGGGCGCGCCATGGTGCTCGGCTTCGCCGGAGCGGGCGCCGACGTGGTGATCGCCAGCCGCAAGCTCGACGCGTGCGAGACCCTCGCGCAGGAGGTGCGTGCCCTGGGCAGGCGTGCCCTGCCGCTGGCCCTGCACGTCGGGGACTGGGACGCCCTCGAGCCGTTCGTCGACGCGGTCTACGCCGAGTTCGGGCGCATCGACGTGTTCGTGAACAACGCCGGCATGTCGCCGGTCGCGCCGTCCTCGGTCGAGACCACCGAGGCCCTGTTCGACAAGGTCATCGACGTGAACCTCAAGGGCCCGTTCCGGTTGACCGCGCTGGTCGGCTCGCGGATGGCACAGGCGGGCAGCGGCTCGATCATCAACGTGTCCAGCGTCGGCGCCCTGCGCCCGTCGCCGTGGGTCGCGCCCTACGCCGCGGCGAAGGCCGGGCTCAACGCCATGTCCGCGGCCCTCTCACAGGAGTGGTCCCGCGCAGGCGTTCGGGTCAACGTCCTGTCCCCCGGCCCCTTCCTCACCGACGTCTCCGCCCTGTGGGCGGCCGACGAGAAGCTGAAGGCGCGGGTCTCCCTCGGCCGCTTCGGCGAGCCGGAGGAGGTCGTCTCCACCGCTCTCTACCTGGCCACTGCGACCTTCACCAACGGCACGAACGTCGTCGTGGACGGCGGCCCGACCATGTTCGAGCCGACGAGCTGACCCGCCGACGGTCACGCCGGCACCCCTCCGACGGCTCGGTCCCTCATCCGCTCCAGCAGGCCGGTGTCGTGCCGCCCGGCCCGGAAGTCCGGTTCGGCGAGCACGCCGCGGAGGAACGCGGCCGTCGTCGCGATCCGCTCACCACGGATGTGGGTCTCGGCCAGCGCCCGGTCCATCCGGCGCAGCGCGGTGTCCCGGTCGGGGCCCCACACCACGACCTTGGCCAGCAGCGAGTCGTACTCCGGAGGGATCCGCCTGCCGGCGGCGATGTGCGTGTCCACCCGCACGAACGGTCCGCCGGGCAGCTCCACGGCGTCCAGCAGGCCCGGGGTCGGGGCGAAGTCCCTGAGCGGGTCCTCGGCGTTGATCCGGCACTCGACGGCGACGCCGTCGAACCGGATGTCGTTCTGCGTGAACCGCAGCGGCTCCCCCATCGCGACCCGCAGCTGCTCGGCCACCAGGTCGATCCCGGTCACCATCTCGGTCACCGGATGCTCCACCTGCAAGCGGCAGTTGACCTCCATGAAGTAGTGCCCGCCCGCCGGATCGACCAGCATCTCCACGGTGCCCGCACCCTCGTATCCGACGGACAGCACGGCGCGCACGGCCTCCGCACCGATCGCGTGCTGCGTCTGGATGGACAGCCCGGGCGCCGGCGTCTCCTCCACGAGCTTCTGGTGGCGGCGTTGCACCGAGCAGTCCCGGGCACCGAGGTGCACCCCATCGCCGTGCGCGTCGCACAGCACCTGGATCTCGACGTGCCGGGCGGAGTCGAGGTAACGCTCCACGTAGACCCGGCCGTCGCCGAACGCGGCGGCGGCCCCGGCGCGGGTGCGCCGGTAGGCGTCGGCGAACGCACCCGCCTCGCGCACGACGGCCATCCCCCGGCCACCGCCGCCCGCGACCGCCTTGATGATCACCGGGTAGCCGATCTCGTCGGCGAGGGCCTTCGCGGCGTCCGGGTCGTCGATCGCGTCCGTGCTGCCCGGCAGCAGCGGCAACCCGGCCGCCACCATGGCGGCGCGGGCGGACGCCTTGTCCCCCAGTCGTTCCATCACCTGCGGTGGCGGCCCGACGAAGGTGATCCCCTCGGCGGCGCAGACCTCGGCGAAGTCGGGGTTCTCGGACAGGAAGCCGTAGCCGGGGTGGATGGCGTCGGCGCCGGTCATCCGGGCGGCCTCGATCACCGCCGGGATGTGGTTGTAGCTGCGGCGTGCCGGTCCGGGTCCGATCCGCACGGACTCGTCGGCCTCGCGGACCACGGCAGAGCCCTCGTCCGCGGTGGAGAACACCGCGACCGTGCGCAGCCCCATCTCCCGGCAGGTGCGCAGCACGCGCAGGGCGATCTCGCCGCGGTTGGCGATCAGCACCGTGTGCACGGTCTACTCCGCCGCGAGGGCGAACAGCGGCGCGCCGAACTCGACGGCCGTCGCGTCGGTACACAGCACCTCGACGAGCCGGCCGCCGCGGTCCGCCTCGACCGGGATCATCAGCTTCATCGCCTCGACGATGCCGACCTGCTGACCGGGGGCGACCAGCTCGCCGATGTCGACGAACGGCGCCGCGCCGGGTTCCGGGGCGCGGTAGAACACGCCGACCGTGGGCGCGGTCAGGGTGTGCTGGGCAGGTGGAGACGCCACGGCGGCGGCAACGGGGGCGCCGCCGGCCACCGGGACGGGTGCGGGGACCACGGCGGTGGGCACCGGGACCGCGGCGTCGTCGAACGCGGGCGGGGCGGCCCGGGCCGCCGCCGCGGTCGGCGCGGCGAGCGCGGCCGAGGCCGGGACCAGGTCCCACTCCAGCGTGACGCCCGAGGCGCCCAGCCTGATCCGGGCCGGCGGACGGGCGTCCGCCGCCATCGCGGACGCGGTGCGGTGCAGGGTCGCGAGCACCGTCTCGAGCTCGGTCATTTACTCCGCCTCCGCGGGAAGAAGTACGTCGGCGGTCATTGACGCCGCCTCCGCGGGAAGAAGTACGTCGGCGGTCATGACTCCGCCTCCGCGGGAAGAAGTACGTCGGCGGTCATGCCGTCTCTCCGGTCGTGATCGGGGCCCCGAAGCGGCGGAACCGCTCGTGGCGCTTGGCGATCCGGGTCACGCGGTCCATCCGGGACAGCGGCAGCAGGCTGCCGACCAGTGCGGACCCGAGGTTCTCCGCGGAGGCGAGGTGGTCGCCGTGCTCGGCCTCCGGCACCACGCCGTCGACCACACCGAGGTCCAGCAGCGACCGGGCGTCGACGCGCAGCGCCTCGGCCGCCCGGGGCGCCGAGCCGGCGTCCTTCCACAGGATCGAGGCGCAGCCCTCGGGCGTGATCACGGAGTAGACGGCGTCGCCGAACATCAGCACCTCGTCGGCCACGGCCAGGGCCAGGGCGCCACCGCTGCCGCCCTCACCCGTCACCACGGCGACCACGGGCACGGGCAGGCCGGACAGCAGCCGCAGGTTCTCGGCGATGGCCACCGCCTGGCCCTGCTCCTCGGCGGCGACGCCCGGGAAGGCACCGGACGTATCGACCAGGCTGACCACCGGCAGCCCCAGCTTGCCGGCGAGCCGCATCGCCCGGGCGGCCTTGCGGTACCCGGCAGGCGTCGGCATGCCGTAGTTGCGCCTGGGCAGCTCGGCGGGGGTGCGTCCCTTCTGGGTGCCGACCAACACCACCGGCATGCCCGCGAGGCGGCCCAGCCCGCAGACCATGGCGGGGCAGTCGGCGGCCATCCGGTCGCCGTGCAGCTCGGTGAAGTCGGCGAGCAGCAGGTTCGCGTAGTCCAGAGTGGTCGGGCGGCCGAAGCGGCGGGCGGCACGCACGGCCTCCCAGGGGTGCCGCTCGGGGAGCTCCGCGGCGTCGCGGACCAGGTCGTCGGCGGCGACGAAGCGCCCAGGGTCGATCATCGGCGCGGGCTCCCCACCCAGGCGGGAGGCACCGCCGACCGCCAGCAGCCTGGACAGCACTCCCCGCAGCTCGGCGCGTGGGCTGATCAGGTCGATGATGCCGTGCCCGAGCAGGTACTCCGCGGTCTGGAAGCCCTCGGGCAGGGTCTCGCCGATGGTCTGGGCGATGACCCGCGGACCCGCGAAGCCCATCCGCGCACCGGGCTCGGCCACGATGACGTCGCACAGGGTGGCGAAGCTGGCGGCCACGCCGCCGTAGGTCGGGTCGGTGATCAGCGAGATGGTCAGGATCCCGGCCTCGTCTAGCCTGCGCAGCGCCTGGCTGGTCTTGGCCATCTGCATCAGGGCGAGGATGCCTTCCTGCATCCGGGCCCCGCCCGACGCGCTGACCAGGAGCAACGGCGTCCGCTCCGCCTCGGCGACTTCGCACGCCCGGGTGATGGCCTCGCCCACCGCGGCACCCAGGGAGCCGCCGAGGAACCGGAAGTCCATGGCCGCGACGACGACCGGGTGCCCCTCGATCCGCCCCCGCGCGCAGACCACGGCCTCGTCGAGCCCGGTGCGGCGCCGGGCATCGCGCAGGCGGTCCGGGTACGGCGTGGAGTCGATGAAGCCCAGCGGGTCGGTCTCGTCGGCGACGACGGGCAGGTCCGCCGCGGAGCCGTCGTCCAGGAGCTGGGCGAGCCGCTGCGGGGCGGTGAGCGGGTTGTGGTGGCCGCACTCGGGGCAGACGGAGTCGCTGCGGCGCAGGCGCTTGGCGTAGACCATCGCGTCGCAGGCGCGGCAGAGCACCCAGTCGGCCGCGGCGGAACGCGGGGCGGGGACGGGTGCCGGCGGTGCCGGCAGGGTCTCGGTCACGGCAGGATCTCCGGTCGGTGGGCGGCGCACCCGGCGGGGAGGGTGACCCCCGCCAGGCGCAGGACCTGGACACGGCTGTGGAAGGCCGCGCCACGCATGAGGTTCTCGGCGATCGCGCTCACGGTGCGGGCGCCGACGGGTTCGAGCGGGGTGCCGCGCAGCCAGCTGTTGCACGCACCCATCGCGGCGCCGCACCAGATCTGGTAGTCGGCCGCGCGGTCCGCGACACCACCCGCCGCCCAGTTCGACGACAGCCCGAGGTACCAGCGGAACACCAGGGCCATTCGGCGCTTCGGGTTCGCGGCGGCGCGAGCGACCTGGTCCGGGTCGCGGCGGGTGAAGTAGTCGACGGTGTCCGCCCAGACGTCGTCGAGCGGGCGGCGGAACACGGTGCGCTCCAGCGACTCCCGCTCGGCGGCGGGCAGGTCGTCGAGGCCCTCGTGGCGCTTGTAGAGGTCGTACAGCCGGCGCGCGCGGGAGGGGAACATCGTGCCGCGACGGAGCACCTGGACGTCGACCCCGAGCTCGAACATGTCGCTCGACGGCGCCATCTCGCAGTCCGTGACGCTCGCCCTGCCCAGCAGCTCCTTGGCGGCCGCGGACTGCCCGGACTCGACACACGCCTGGTTGACCGATCCGGTGACCACGTAGTCGGCGCCCTGCGCGAACGCCGCGGCGGCCGCCTCGGGAGTCCCGATCCCGCCTGCCGCCCCGATCCGCACCCGCGGGTTCCGCTGGTCGCGCAGGCGGATCAGCTCGCCGAGGAGCACCGGCAGCGGGCGGCGGTCGGTGTGGCCGCCGGAGTCCGCCTCGGCGGTGATGTCGTCGGCCATCGGGACGGTTGCGGCCAACGCCGCCTGCTCCGCCGTGATCCGACCGCTCTCGACGAGTCCGCGCAGGATCGGTGCCGGCGCGGGCGCGAGGAACAGCTCGGCGATCTCGGTGCGCGACACCTTGGCGATCACGTGGTGGGCGACCGTCGTGGAGCCGTCCGCGGCGCGCGAGAGGCCCAGCGCCCGGTACCGGACGATCTCCGGGGTCAGTTCCAGGAAGGCCGATGCCTCCACGGTGGTCACCCCGTGCCTGAGGCACAGATCCACCGTCGAGCGCTCCATGGCGAGCTCGCTCGGGCTGTGGATCAGGTTGCAGGAGAACGGTCGCCCGGGTGCGTCACGGATGATCGCGGTCAGGCCGGCGTCCACCTTCTCCGAGACCAGCCCCGCGGCGCCGAAGCTGGCGAGCACACCGGTGCGGGCCAGGGCGGTGACCATCTCCGCGGACGCGATGCCGTGCGCCATCGCTCCGGCGTGGTAGGCCAGCCGCACGCCGTGGGTCCGACGGAAGGCCGGGCTGCCCAGCCGCGACACGGGCAGCGGACCGGCCGAGGCCAGCACCCGACCCCCACCGCGGTACTCGTTGGCGGCGCCCACACCCCGCTCGTCGCGCACGACGTAGACGGGGCGGTCGAGGTCGGCGAGCACGCGATGGATGTCCTCGGTGGTGCGGGCGAGCAGCTCCCCGCGACCGAAGGCGTCGAGCTCCGGGCCGGTCAGGACGGTCGCGGTGCCGGTCACCACGGCGGCGCCCCCTTCTCGCGCGCCTCGGCGGCGACGTCGGTCAGCTCGTAGATGCGCAGGCCCGGCTTCCAGACCGAGGCGTCGGCGAGGGCGCGGACCCGGCCCGGCCGCCGTTCCACGTCCTTGACGTGGAGCTCGACGGTCATCTCGCCGTCCTGCGCGAGGATCTGGCCGCGGTAGCGCCAGGCGAGCTCGACGCCGGCGGGGACCACGAACTCCGGCTCGGCCAGGCCGTCGAGCGCGCCGGTGTCGACCAGCCACTCCTGCAGCGCCTGGATCACCGCCTCCACACCGAGCGAGCCGGGCATCACGGGGTCGAGGTGGAAGTGCCGGGCGAAGAACCAGTCGGACTCCTGCACGGTCCGCCTCGCCCGGACGTAACCCCGGCCGTGGACGCCGCCGCCGTCGACGACCTCCAGCTCCCGCACCAGGTCCAGCTCACCGGTGGCACCCGTCCGTCCACCCTCGACGATCCGGGTGGGGGTGGGGTGGCGCTCCAGCCAGGTCGGCACGAAGGTGCCGTTGTCCAGGCCGGTCTGGTTGGCCAGCGCGGTGGCGTTGAAGAACCCGAACAGCGAGGTACCCGAGTAGAAGGGGCCGACCCGGCTGCGGTCCTCGCCGTCGAGCCAGAGCTCGTAGGTGAAGCTCTGCAGCACCGCGCCGGAGAGCACGGTCGTGGCCACCAGCTCGGAGCGCTGGACGATCGTGCGGCCACGCAGGTCCACCTCGCGGTGCAGCGTGGCACTGCCGTCGAGGTTGCGCAGGCTGTAGTCCTCGGCCGGATCGGTCAGGGTGGCGCCCAGGTGGTAGCCGAGCAGCAGCGCCGACTGCAGCGAGGTCTCCATGAGGATCACGTTCGGCACGGTGGGGCTGGGGGCGGCGCCGTAGTACCAGGCGTCGGCGGCGGAGTCGTACTCCGTCTCGCCGACACCGGCGGTCAGGTCACCGCGGGTGCCACGGATCTCCATGACCCGTCCGACGAGCCGCAGGCCGCCTGCAGGCGGGCGGGTCGCGCGGACCTGCGCGTAGCGGGCGAACTCCGGCCCCAGCGCCATCTGCAGGTCCCCGGTGCTCGCGGTGGCCAGCGCCAGCTCGTCGACGACGGCCAGGGCGCCGGTGACGCCGCGCCGCACCGGCAGCGCGGGCGGGTTGCCGCCGCGGCGGGTGCCGAGCGGGGTGCCGGGCTCCTCGCGGACGGCCACCGTCAGGCCGCGGACCAGGCCGGCGGGGCGTCCGTCGGCGCGCAGCTCGACGTCGACCCGAACCCAGGGGCGCGGCAGCAGGTCGGCCGCGGTGACCTCGGCCCGCACCTCGACCGGACCGGCGGGTGCGCCCGTCTCCGGGACGATCTCGCCTCCGTCGGCCACGAAGCGGGCCGCCGGGACGACGGTCGGCAGGCCCAGCCAGGCCGCGACGACCTGGCCGACCTGGATGGCGAGGGCCCGCAGGGCGGCGGCGTCCGCCGGGACCTCGGCGGTGCCGACGAGGACGGCGACACCGGCCGGACCGCCGGGCCGCAGCTCGGTGACGGCCCGTAGCGGACCCTCGGCCAGCGCCGGGCCGGGCTCGCCACGCTCGTGGCGCGGGCCGAGGACGGCGGCCAGGTCGCCGCGCCGAAGCAGGTCCAGCCCGGCGGCGTCGAGGCTGGTGACCAGCGCCGGGGCCAGGGGCTCCAGCC
>Ga0068863_100001191_pt1 | contig 25972 bp, 18 predicted proteins | sample KBSSwiS62_FD_66596 | JGI IMG/M metagenome (GOLD analysis project Ga0068863, IMG submission 66596) | Switchgrass rhizosphere microbial communities from Kellogg Biological Station, Michigan, USA - KBS Switchgrass S6-2 | ecosystem: Host-associated > Plants > Roots > Rhizosphere > Soil ... | reverse complement strand
TCAGGGGCTGGCCGTAGGAGCCGTGCGCGGCCGTGAACATCAGCGTGGCGGCCACCGGGCCAACCCGCGTCTGCAGGAACCCGCGGAAGAACAGCTCCTCGACGACCATGGCCGAGCACACGATCGCCAGCTTCATCCAGAGCGGCCGCGACACGAGCCACACGATCAAGGGTGAGACGGACCCCGCGGCCGCGGGCTCGCCGCGGAAGCCCTTCGAGACGATGTACCAGATGCCGAGCAGCACCGCCGCCGAGAAGAGGGTCACGATCCATCCGGCGAAGCCGATCACCACGCCGCGCGCCACGTCCTTGGCGGGATTCGGGCTCCTCAGCTTCAGGAATTCCGAAAACGAGTGGCGGCCCGACAGCGCGTAGTAACAGGCGAGGAAGAAGAGCAGCATGCCGTGGACGGCGAACACCGACACGAGCGAAAGCTCCCGGGTTTCCGGCTGCGCGCCCGCGACGCCCCCGGCGAACGGGATGGCGACGGTGAGCAGCAGGACGCCGGCGAGCAGCCCCACCGCCACCGCGCGGCGCCCCGGCTCCTCGAAGCCGTCCTCCGCGAAGACCGCGCGCGAGCGCGCCTGCGAGAACGACAGCAGCATGCCGAGGCTTCCCGCCACGACGAGAAGAACGAACGTCAGGGAGCTCATGGGCAAGCGGCGCAGATTAACTCAGCTCGGGGCGCGCCACAATGAGCCGATCGGCTAGGATTGGCGCCGATGCCCGCCGCCCCCCTCGAAGTCCGGAACCTTTCGAAGTCGTTCGGCGATCGCCGGGCGCTCGACGGTGTGTCGCTGGACCTGGCGCCGGGCGAGATCCTCGGGCTGCTCGGCCCGAACGGCGCGGGCAAGACCACGCTGGTCCGCAGCGTCGCCGGGCGGGTCCAGCCCGACGGCGGCACCCTCCGGATCCTCGGTTTCGAGCCCGCCGACGACCGCGCCCGAGCCGTCCGGGGATGGGTGCCGCAGGAAATCGCCCTCTATCCCCTGCTGTCCCCGCGCGAGAACCTGTGGAGCTTCGGCCGCTACCAGGGCCTTTCGGGCCAGGGTCTGCTGGACGGGATCCGGTCGAGCCTCGATTGGATCGGCCTGGCCGACCGCGCCGACGAGAAGACGGACAAGCTCTCGGGCGGCATGAAGCGGCGGCTGAACATCGCCGCGGGCACGATCCACGACCCGCGGGTGCTGCTGCTCGACGAGCCGACCGTCGGCGTCGACCCGCAGTCGCGCGAGCGCATCTACGCCATGATCGGGGAGCTCAAGGGCCGCGGCGTCTCGCTGCTCTACACGACGCACTACATGGAAGAGGCGGAGCGGCTCTGCGACCGCATCGCGATCATCGACCACGGCAAGATCATCGCGGCCGGAACCAAGGACGAGCTCGTGACGCGGACGCTCGGCAATCGCGAGGCGCTCACGATCGACGCGGGCGCGCCGATCCCGGCCGCCCTCCGCGAGAAGCTCGTCGAGCGCGGCGCAGCCGTGGACGCGACGAAGGTGCAGCTGTCCGTCGAGAATCCGGCCGAACAGATCCGCGAGATCCTCGGTCTCTTTCATTCGGCCGGCGTGCCCGTCCGCGATCTGACCCTGAAGAGCGCCACGCTCGAGCAGGTCTTCCTGCAACTGACCGGCCGGGAGCTGCGCGAATGAGCATGATCCTCGCCGTCGCGAAGAACCGGCTCATGAACCTGCGGCGCGACCGCGCGGCGTTCGTGCTCGCCTTCGTCCTGCCCGTCGCGTTCTTTTCCATCTTCGCCGGAATCTTCGGCGGCTCGGGCAAGGCGGCGTCGACGCGCAAGGTGGCCGTCATCGTGGTGGACGAGGACGGCAGCGACGGCTCGCGCCGCTTCGTCGCGGGCCTCCAGGCCGAGGCCGGTTTGTCCGTCGGCCTGAAGCCCGGAGACGAGAAGGATCCGGCGGGGCCGCTCTACAGCGCGGCATCTGCCGAAGCGGCCGTCAAGAAGGGCGAGGTCCCGATCGCTCTCATCATTCCCAAGGGATTCGGGGCCAATCCGATCGCCTTTGGTCCGGCCGCCGACCGGCCGAAGCTTTCGATCCTTGCCGACAGCGCCGATCCCATCGCGCCGCAGGTCCTCGCCGGGCTCGTCCAGAGAGTTGCGATGACCTCGATGCCCTCGGCCCTCGCGCGCAGCGGACTGGCCGAGGTCGACAAGTGGAGCGGCGGCCTGACGCCCGAGCAGAACGCGCGCATGGAAACCGCACTCGGCGCGCTCGAGAAGGAGACCGCACCGTCCGCGCAGACGCCGGCCAAAGCGGGCGGCGACGGCGGCCTGGTCGCGGTCGCCGTGCGCGACGTGGTCGGCGAGAAAAAGAAGAATCCAACGGTCGCCTTCTACGCCGCCGGGTTCGGCGTGATGTTCCTCCTGTTCTCCGCCGCGGGCGCTGGCGGCGCGCTCATCGAGGAGGCCGAGAGCGGCACGCTCGATCGCATCCTCTCGACCCGCGTCTCCATGACGCGCCTGCTCCTTGGCAAGCTCCTCTACCTGACGGGCATCGGCGTCGCCCAGCTGACGGTCATGTTCACCTGGGGTGCCCTCTTCTTCGGCGTCGAGCTCGCGAGCCACATCCCGGGATTCCTGATCATGACGATCGCGACCGCCATTGCGTGTTCCGCCTTCGGCCTGCTGCTCGCCTCGATCTGCCGCTCGCGGATGCAGCTGGTCGCCCTCTCGAATCTCTCCATCCTGATGATGTCCGCCCTCGGCGGAAGCATGTTCCCCCGCTTCCTCATGCCCGAGAAGATGCAGAAGTTCGGCCTCATCACGCTGAACGCCTGGGCGATCGACGGCTTCCAGAAGATCTTCTGGCGGGAAGAGCCGCTCTGGTCGATCTGGCCGCAGGTCCTGGTCCTCGCCGGGCTCGGCGTCCTCTTCTTCGTCGTAGCCCGCCGGGTCGCGAGGCGGTGGGAAACCAGTTGACAGCCACTATGCTGCTATAGCATATACTCCTCCCAACCTTCGGGGAGGAGACGAATGCGGGTTCCCACCAAGGCCTTTCGGGTCGTCCTTCCTTCCGTTTTCGCCCTCGCAGCCGCATCGACTCGCATGCAGGCCGCCGCCCCGGTTGTTCGGACCATCTTTGGCTCCCGGCTGACGATCACCATCGGCGCCGACGTGTCGCTGCAGGTCCTGGACTCTTTGGGCGGCCCCGCCTTCTCAGTAAACCTGCCCAACTGTCTGGACCCCAACGCGACGGCCGACGCGGGGACCCTGGTCGCGATCGGCGGGAGCACCTTCGGTCCCGACTTCGCGAACCACGCGTGCGGCACCAGCGTGCCGGCCGCATTCACTCCATGGACCCCCATCTCCATCAGCCCGGTCACCGGCTCGGGGAGCGCATCGGATCCCTTCACCGTGGTCGTCGTGGCCGACGCCGGTTCCACGGGCCTTCGACTGACTGAGACCGTGACCCACGTCGATGGAACTGCCTCTTTCGTGCCGACGCTCGCCTTCTCGAGCAGTGCGGCCGCGCCGTTGACATGGAAGACCTTTCTGGCCGCAGACATGTATCTCGGGCACGACACGGTCCAGCCGATCCTCCAGCTCGGCGCTCCCGGAGGTCAGTCCGCCCTCTCGGTAGGAGCCCCGCCTCCTTTTTGCCTTCCGCTTCCCTACTACGCGCTCCTGCCTGCCGCGGATCGCTTTACGGGCCAGCGCTCCGACCTGATGTGGACCGAGATCGCCTCCGGGCAGCTTTCCAGCACGCTGGACGAGGGATGTCCCCACGGCGGCATCGCCACCGAATGGACGGACCGCACGCTCGGCCCTGCAGAGGCGTTGACGCTGACTTCGACGAGCAAAGCCGTCTCCTTCGTCGACGCCCAACCGACTTCCTGCTCCGCCAACTCCCACACGCTCTGTCTCGACCAGACCCGCTTCGCCGTCACGGCCTCCTTTACCGACACGCCGCAGGGCCTGCCTGTGCAGGCGACGGCCGTACCGCTGACCGCCGACACGGGGTACTTCTGGTTCTTCGATCCCGCAAACGTCGAGCTCGTCGTGAAGGTCCTCGACGGCTGCGCCGTGAACGACAGATTCTGGGCGTTCGCGGGCGGGCTGACGAATGTCAACGTCCTGCTGCAGGTCACCGACACGCGAACGGGAGAGACGAAGCCGTACTCCAACGCCCTGGGCACGGCATTCCAGCCCATCCAGGATTCGTCCGCATTCCCATGCCCCTGAAGAACACGGTGAAGCGCGTTTCGCAGTTGACGCACGGCCCGGCGCTCGTGCGAGGATGCACCCGCGATGATCGCTGCCCGGGAAGCCCTCGAACGTCTGCGCGAAGGCAATCGCCGCTTCGCGCAGGACGCCTTGAACCGCGACACGATCACCGGCCGGACGCGGCGCACACAGCTGGCGATGGGCCAGGAGCCGTTCGCGATCATCCTCGGATGCTCGGACTCGCGTGTGCCGGCCGAGCTCGTGTTCGACCAGGGCCTGGGCGACCTCTTCGTGATCCGCGTCGCCGGAAATGTCGTCGCGGAATCGCAGATCGGCAGCATCGAGTTCGCGGCGGAGCGCTTCGGCACGCGGCTGGTCGTCGTGATGGGACATACCCAGTGCGGGGCCATCTCGGCCACGCTCGAACAGCTGGGGCAGCCGGCGGACCATCGATCGCGGAATCTGCGGTCCATCGTCGACCGGGTCCGACCTTCCGTGGAGCCGCTGCTCGCGACGGATCTGGCGCGCGATCCGGAAGCGCTGGTGCGGGAGGCCGTCCGCGCCAACATCCACGAATCGACGCGCCACCTGCGGCACGGTTCCGAAATCCTCGAGGAGCTGATCCTGAAGGACGGCCTCCTCGTGCTCAGCGCCGAATATTCGTTGGAGACCGGGGTCGTCGAGTTCCTGGACGATCCCCCCGAATCCTGAGGAGGCCGTCGTGAAGAAGTCCCTCATGGGGATCGTGTGCCTCGTGCTGTTCACAGCGCTGACAACGAACAGCTCGGCCCAGAGTTGCGGCTTCCCATGGACGGTGACAGCGACGCCGGCCGGCGGGCAATCGGTCGCAATTACCGTGTGCGGCTACTACGCCGGCTGCCATCCCCACGATCCGCAATTCACCATCCTCGGTTCCCACATCCGCCTGACCCTGCAAAGCTCCGAGCCTCCGGACCGGTGCCAGTGCATCGCCGTCGAAGGCACCTTTCAGCAGACCTTTCTCGTGCATCCGCTCACGCCGGGAGACTACGACGTCACGGCGACGCTCCTCAGCTGCGCCCCTCCCCTCGAGGCCGGCTCGACATCCTTCACCTTCGACGCGACGTCGGCGATTCCCGCGCTCGACGCGCGCGGCCTTGCCACCATGACGGCTTTGATTCTCGTGGTCGGCATCTGGCGGCTTCGGCGATGAAAAGGGGCCCACTGGGAGTTTTACTAGTCCGCACCTATTCCGGCTGAAATCCGCCGCACCCTCGGCACAATGGCCGCGATGCGTCCAACCAACGAATTCCGCCCGCGCGCCGTACACCTTGACAGGAATGCCGCCCCTTGCCAGATGACGGTGGAGGCCTAGTGGTTTCGGCCGAGTGGTTTTCCACGATCGCCGCCGAGAGCCTGTCGGGCGTCGCGTTTCTCTACGACTACGTCCAGCTCCACTTCAACCTGGATCCGCTGCTCAATATCTACACGCCCGTGACCGTCGTCGTCGACGGCGCGTCGCAGGTCAGCGGCGACATCGGGTTTGCCAACGCGCTGATCGGCCAGATCGACAAGCCCGTTTCGCACGTGTCGGTCGAGGCCGGGTCGTGCGTCGCCATCCATTTCCGGGACACCTCGGTGATCGCCTTCTCGACGCAGCGCGCCAAACCCGGGCGCGAGGCGTTCACGCTCTTCACCGAGAACGGCGTCTACGCGGAGTAGCGGCCCTACTCGTACACCCGCTCGTTGATCGTCAGGCGCTCGAGGTAGACCGTCTCGCAGGAGCCGGGGCCTTCGTCCTCGCGCGTCGTGCTCGTGCCCCAGTGGAACTCCGGGTCGCTCACGCCGTCGACGTCCACGAGCCAGCCTTCGAGACGGACATCGTCGCCTTCGGACAAGCAGCGCACGGCCGTCCGCAAGCGCGGGCTCGCGGGTATCACGTGCACGTTCGCCGCGTGCGACACGATCGTGCCGCGGTCGAGCGCGCCGTCGTCGGTGTGCCAGAAGAAGAACCGGGAGTACTGGCTGTAGGAGATGTGGCCCTTGTAGGGCGCCGCGAGGAGAGGCCCCCAAGCGAGGGCGAGGTCTTCCGGGATGAGCGATGCCGCTGCGCCAAAACGATACGGTCGGTCGCCGACGACGCGCGCCGACTGGTCCCACGCGAAGCGGGGCGTCAGCCTGTAGCGGCGGCCGCCGGCGAGGAAGTCGAACGGGGCCCGGTCCTGCGGGGCCTGCGCGGGCTCGGCGCGAACGTCCGGCCGCGCCGCCGCCCGGTGGGACAGCAGGCGCAGCTGGAGTGGATGGCGCAGGGCGATCAGCAGCAGCGCCGCCGCCGCCAGGATCGCCAGGGTTCGCTGCCGCATGGGTGCCCCATTGTCGCCCCAATCACTTCCCTGTTGACAAGCCGGCGTCGGCGCGACGGATAATCCGCTCCTTCTTCGATACGCCTGACCGTCCGTCAACCGCTCCTGGATTCGAGGAGACACGCATGCGCAAGCCGGTGCTCACGCTCTGGACGCTGATCGGTCTCGGACTCGCCGGGCTCGCCCTCGCCGCCGATCCGCCCAAGGACGAAGCGAAGGACAAGAAGCCCGACCCGGCGGCGGACATCAACAAGCCGCGCGCCGATGCGCGCAAGATCTCCTTCGAGGCGACCGAGGGCACGTGGATGTCGGTCGACGTCTCGCCCGACGGCAAGACGATCGTCTTCGATCTGCTCGGCGACATCTACGCCGTGCCCGTCGCGGGCGGCGCGGCGAAGCCGATCACGAGCGGACCCGCGTACGACTCGCACCCGCGCTTCTCGCCCGACGGCAGGGCGATCGCCTTCACGAGCGACCGCAGCGGCATCGAGAACGTCTGGCTCATGGACGCCGACGGCAAGAACGCGGAAGCCCTCACGACCGAGAAGGACTCCTACGTGCGCAGCGCCGCCTGGACGCCCGACGGCAACTACCTGATCGCGCGCAAGGAAGAGGGCAAGCGCGGCGGCATCCCGCCCGTCGAGCTCTGGATCTACCACCACGAGGGCGGCGGCGGCATCAAGCTGACCTCGTCGGACGACGTCAGCAACGCCGGCGGCGCCGTGGCCTCGAAGGACGGCAAGTCCATCTACTACGCGGCCCGGGCGCGCAAGTTCAACTACATCCCGAACCTCGCCGACGGCCTCTGGCAGATCTTCCGCTACGACCGCGCGCTGGCCGAGAGCTTCCCGGTCACGGGCGGTTTCGGCGGCGCCGTGCGGCCCGCCCTCTCGCCCGACGGCAAGACGCTCGTCTTCATCTCGCGCCGCGACGACGACACGGTCATGGTCGCGCGCGACCTCGCCTCGGGATCCGAGCGCATCCTCGCCCGCGCGGTGACGCGCGACGAAGAAGAGGGCTTCGCCCAGATGGACCTCTGGCCCAACTACGCCTTCACGCCCGACGGCAAGTCGCTCGTCTTCTCGAACGCGAGCAAGCTCTCGCGCATGGACGTCGCGAGCGGCGCCATCACGGCCATCCCGTTCACTGCGGCCGTGGAGCAGTTCGTGGCGCCGCGCGTGACCTGGCAGGAGAAGGTCGAAAGCGGACCGGTCAAGGCGCGGATCCTCCGGTGGCCGAGCCAGTCGGCCGACGGCAAGACGATCGCGTTCGAGGCTTTCGGGCGCGTGTGGCTGCAGGAGATCTCCGGCGGCAAGACGGTCGGCAGTCCGCGCCGGCTCACGAAGGAGGACGCGACGCTGCCCCACCGCGAGTACGCGCCGGCCTTCTCGCCCGACGGCAAGTCGATCGTCTACGTCTCCTGGAGCGATGCCGAGGGCGGCCAGGTCTGGAAGGCGGCCGCCGTCCCGGGCGCGGCGCCCGTGAAGCTGACGCGGCACCCCGGCCATTACGTCAACCCGGCGTGGGCGCCCAAGGGCGACCACATCGCGATCCTGCGCGGCTCGGGCCTCGAGTTCCGCGGCAAGCAGCCCGAGGAAGAAGACTTCTTCGAGCTCGGCGTGATCGACGCGGCGGGCGGCGAGATCCGTCCCGTCACGACGATCAAGCTCGGCGAGGGGTTGCACTTCCACCCGCAGGCCTTCTGGAACGCGGATGGGACCCGGATTTACTACCGCGATCCGGTGGAGGCGAAGAAGCCGACCGACGATCCGAAGAACGACCTCGTCTCCGTGCGCCCGGACGGCACCGACAAGAAGACGTACCTGCGCTTCCCCGCCGTGGACGACCTCGTCCCCTCGCCGGACGAGCAGTGGATCGTCTTCACCTCGCGCGACAACGTGTACGTGACGGCCTTCCCCGGCGTGCTGACGAAGGAGCCGGCGGAAGTGGGGCTCAAGGAGGGCGCGGTCCCCGTGTACCGCCTCTCCGACGACGCCGGAGGGTACGTGCGCTGGGCCGACGGCGGCCGGACGATCACGTGGGCGCTCGCCAACACGTTCTACCGCCTCCCGATCGCTTCCGCGGTCGACTTCGCGCGCGCCGAGCGGCGCAAGGCCGAGGAGAAGGCCAAGAAGGAGGACGCCCAAAAGGACGCCCCCGACACCGAGAAGGAAAAGACCGACAAAGAGAAGGAAAAGGTCCAGGAGGCGGGCGTCCCGAAGTCCGAGACGATCGAGATCGCGCTGACGGCGCCGCGTCCCGCGCCGGAGGGCTCATTCCTGCTGCGCGGCGCGCGCGTCATTCCGATGAAGGGCGACGCGGTCGTCGAGAACGCGGACATCCTCGTCACAGGCAACCGCATCGCGGCGGTCGGCCCCACGGGGTCGCTGAAGGTGCCCGCGGGCGCAAAGGTCTACGACGGCTCGGGCAAGACCGTGATCCCGGGCTTCATCGACACGCATGCCCACCTGCACTACTCCGGCTTCGAGCTCTTCCCGGAAGCCAAGTGGGAGTACGTCGCCAACCTCGCGTACGGCGTCACCACGGTCTACGACCCTTCGGCGCCTTCGCTCGACGTGTTCGCGCAGGGCGAAGACGTGGAAGCCGGGCTGATGGTCGGCCCGCGCGTCTACTCGTCGGGCGACGTGCTGTACGGCGGCCAGCAGGCCGGCATCTTCGCGGAGGTCAACAACCTCGACGACGCCAAACACCAGGTCCGCCGGATGAAGGCCTACGGCGCGCGGATGATCAAGGTCTACCAGCAGCCGCGCCGCTCGCAACGCATCTACTTTGCGGAGGCTTGCCGCGAGCTGCACATGCTCCTGACCGCGGAGGGCGCCGGAGAGCTCCAGACGGACATGACGATGGCCACGGACGGCTTCACGGCGTGGGAGCACGCGCTGCCCGTCGCGCTGGGAAAGGACGTCGTCGACTTCGTCGCGAAGTCGACCACCTTCTACACGCCCACGCTGCTCGTCGCCTACGGCGGGCCGTGGGGCGAGCTGTACTATTGGCAGAACGCGAACCCGCACGACGATCCGAAGCTGAACCGCTTCGTCCCGCACGAAGGCCTCGACCGCATGGCGCGCCGGCATCCCTGGATCTGGCCGGCGGAGTACCACTTTCCGACCGTCGCGCACGGCGCCGCCGAGGTGCTTCGGGCCGGCGGCAACGTGTCGCTCGGCGCGCACGGCCAGCTCCAGGGCCTCGGACCGCACTGGGAGGTGTGGGCCATGGCGGGCGAGGGCGCGGTGAAGAAGAACTGGGCGATGACGCCGATGGAGGCCCTGCGCGCGTCGACGATCCTGGCCGCGGAGAAGATCGGCTTCGAGCCGGACCTCGGGTCGATCGAGACCGGCAAGCTCGCGGACTTCATGGTCCTCGACGCCAATCCGCTCGAGGACATCCACAACACACTGAAGATCCGCTGGGTGGTCAAGAACGGCGAGATGTGGGAAGGCGAGACGATGAAGAAAATCTGGCCGAAGGAAGAGCCGGCGCCGACGTTCTTCTGGAAGAAGTAGTCGCGGGGCGGCCGAGCGGATTCTCCCCCTCACCCTTCCCTCTCCCCCCGCCGGGGGGAGAGGGTTTTTTCTTTGGCGCTTTCGGCCGTCGTTTTGGCTCATGCCGTTCGTCGCGCCCCGCATGTCTTCCCCCTCTCCCCCCAAGGGGAGAGGGCGGGGGTGAGGGGGGCTTTTCGGGAAGCATTAAAGTACGCAGGCATCCAATGTCCCCGACGCCGCGCTCCGTTTCACTCCGACAGGAGACCTCGTGAAAAAGCTCTTCAAGTGGATCTTCGGCATCGTCGTCGGGACGTTCCTCGTCGTCGCGACGATCATCCTGATGCGGGCCTTCGACGCCCGCCGGCAGCCGCCGCTGAAGCCCTGGCACAGCACGCTCTCCGCCGAATTCCAGGTCAAAGACGCCACCGACAAGTCCACGCTCGCCGACTACCTGAAGATCGAGGACGCCGTCTTCGCGCAGATGGAGCGCGAGGTCATCGCCAAGGTCCCCGCCTCCGACCACGGCCGCTACAACCGCTACTCGCCCGAAGGTGTCGTCAATCCGACGCGCTTTCCGCGCAACTGGAACCACACGTTCGAGCTGGTTCCGGATGGCGAGATCCGCGGCGGCGTGCTGCTGATGCACGGGCTGACCGACTCGCCGTACAGCGTCCGCTCCGAAGCCGAGATCTACGCGAAAGAGGGCTTCTACGCCCTGTCGCTCCGCGTGCCCGGCCACGGGACGATTCCCGGCGCGCTGACGGTGGCGAAGTGGGAGGATTGGCGTGCGGCCGCGCGGCTCGGGGCCCGCCACGTCCGCGGACGCGTGCCTGCGCCGCTGCCCTTCCACGTCGTCGGCTACTCCAACGGCGGAGCGCTCGCCGTCCAGTACGCGCTCGACTCGCTCGGCGACCCCTCGCTGCCCAGGCCCGACCGCGTGGTCGTCATGTCGCCGATGATCGGCGTCACGCGCTTCACCGGCGCCGCCGCCCTCATCGCGAAGATGGTCACCGCGGTGGGCAGCCTGCCCTACTTCGCGCAGTCGCGCTGGATGGACGTCCAGCCCGAGTACAACCCGTTCAAGTACAACTCGTTTCCGGCCTTCGCCGGCCAGCAGACCGTCGAGATCACGCGCGACATCCAGGCCTCGATCGAGCGCGAGGCCGCGAGCGGGCGCATCAAGTCGCTGCCGCCGATCCTCGCCTTCTCGTCGCTCGTGGACTCGACCGTGGACACCTGGTCGACCGTCGATGCGCTGTTCGGCCATTTGCAGGACAACGGCAGCGAGCTCGTCCTGTTCGACGTGAACCGCTCGGCGATGGCGATGGGCTTCCTGAAGGACAACTTCGACGAGCGCCTCGCCGCCCTGCTCGCGAAGCCCGACCGCCACTACAGTCTCGCGCTCGTGACCAACGCCCGCGCCGGCGCGCCGGACGTCGTCGTCAAGACGCTCGCGCCGGGCTCGACCGCGATCGTCGAGACGCCGCTGCCGGCGGCCTGGCCGCCGCAGGTCTTCTCGCTGTCCCACCTTGCGGTGCCCTTTCGTCCGAACGACCCCCTCTTCGGTCTCGCGCCCGACATGAACGTGGACTACGGCGCGCGCCTGGGCCTGATGGCCCCCCGCGGCGAGCGCGGCGTTCTCGCGGTGCCGATAGACCAGTGGATGCGTTTGAACTGCAACCCGTTCTACGGGTACCTGGAGGAGCGCATCAAAGCGGGGATCGAAAACAAGTAAGCAGGAGGCGGGAGGCAGTCGGCAGGAAACCTAGTCGACCCTGCCTCCTGCATCCTGCGTCCCGCCTCCCGGTTCTCCCAGCCGCTCGAGGACGTAGCGGCGGATGTCCAGGCTCTGGTCCTCCATCGGCGCGTAATAGCCGAACTGGTGGACCCGCGAACCCACCCCGCGCTGCACCTCTTCGCAGATGGCCCAGTCCTGGCGATTGATCAGGTCCCAGAACTCGACCGCGTCAGACGGATCGAACTCCGGGCGCGCCATCTCGGGCGGATCAAACAGGAAATCGCAGACGACGCGCGTGCGGCCGGGCCCCTCGGGCGTCAGCCGGAACGACGCGACGTGGTCGGGCGAGAGCGAGAGGAAGAGATTCGGGTAGACGAGCTCGCCTTTGTGCCGGACCTTCTCCTGCTCGGAGAGACCGGCGAAGGGCTCGCGCGTCGTGGTGCCGTTCTTCGTGAACGTGAAGGCGCCGTCCCGGTGCGGGATGCCGTGCTCCCAGTCGAGGCCGGCTCCCCCGCCCTCCTTGAAGGCGGGGACGACCTCGCACAGCTCGGGGTGGACGCCCGCGCAGTGGTAGCACTCGTTGTAGTTCTCGGCGATGACCTTCCAGTTGGCGGCGACGTCGTAGGTGATGCTGCGCGCCGTCGCAAGGGAGGCGAGGGGATACCGAACGAGGCGCTCCGGTATGGGGCCGAGCGAGGCGGGAAAATCGCGCGCGACCGGCCCGGCCGGCCAGAGGTTGAGAAAAAAGAAGCCGCCCCAGAGCTGGATCCCGACCGGGTAGAGGGAGAAATCCTCCTGCCGGAGGGAGGGGTCCTGGTTCAGGAACGGCGCCCCCAGCAGCTTGCCGTCGAGTCCATAGGTCCAGGCGTGGTACGGGCACCGGATCGTTGGCGCCACGGAATCGCCCGTGCACAGGCGCGCTCCGCGGTGCCGGCACACGTTGTAATGCGCGACGAGTTTGCCCTGGCCCGTGCGCGCGACGAGGATGCTCTCGCCGAGCAGGTCGAGCACGCGCAAGGCGCCCGGCTCCGGCAGGGTGTCGGCCCGACCGGCGCAGAACCATTCCCGCGAGAAGATCCGCTCGCGCTCGCGCCCGAAGATCTCCTCCGAGAGGTAGTACTCGCTGGGCAGCGACTTCTCGAGCGTCATGGCCGGCCTACTTGCCCTCGTGCTTGTAGTACTCGTACGCCGACATGGGCTTGGAGTAGTCCACGTTCCACTTGCGGTTCTCCTGCGGCAGTTTGCCGAGCGCCCGCGCCATCTCGCGGACGTGGATCGCGACGGAGCCGCAGCACGAGCCGATGTAGTCGATGCCGAGGTCGCGCGCCTGCTGGGCCCACCGGGCCATCTCGCGGCGCGAATGCTGCAGCGGGTCGAGCTCGAACGGGAACGCCTCGAGGCTCGTGAAATCCGGCTTCTCGGGCGTCGTGCGGTAGCCCACGGGCTGGCAGGCGACGAAGCCCTTGACCGCCTTGCGCATCTCCTCGATGAGCGGCAACGTGGTCTCCGGGCCGCGCAGGCAGTTGATGCCGACGATGTCGGCGCCCGCGTCCTGCAGCGCCCGCGCGCAGTCCGCCGCCGTCTGGCCGTCGGACGTGACCGGCTTGTTCTCGAAGCAGACCGTGACCATGACCGGCAGCTTCGTCTTCTTCGCGCTCTCGACGGCCAGCAGCGCCTCGCCGAGCCACGAGAAGGTCTCCCCGATCACGAAGTCGATGCCCTCATCGACCTGCACGGCCAACTGTTCGTCGAACGTGCTGCGCACGCGGTCGTAGGAGGACGGGCTGCCGTGCTCGTACTTCCACGTGAGCGAGAGGTTGCCCGCCACCAGGCACTGGTCGCCGGCGACGTCCCTCGCGATCCGGACGGCCGCGCGGTTCAGATCCTCCAGGCGATTCTCCAGGCCCACCGTCGCGAGCTTGTCGCGGCTGGCGTAGAACGTCAGGGCCTGCAGCACCTCGGCGCCCGCCTCGCGGAACTCGATGTGCAGCTGCTTGAGCGCCTCCGGGTTCGTGAGCGCCACCTCGGGCGTAAACGGGCCGGCGCGCACCCATCCGCGCTTTTCGAGCTCCAGGAGGTAGCCGCCGTCGCCCAGGACCGGGCCGTCCTTCAACCGTTCGAGAATCGTCTTCTTCGGTGCCACTGTGCTCCTCTTTCCCGGCTACGTATACGCGGCCGGCTCCTCGTCCCCGTACTCCCATTGCGCCTTGATCGGCGCGCCCTTCGCAAACCGCTCGGGATCGAACGCCGAGATGTCCACGGTCTTTCCGCGCCCGTCGAGCACGAGCTCCGAAACGACGAGGCCCGTCGCGGGCGAGATCTTGAACCCCATCCCCGAGAACCCGCACACGATGTAGAGGCCGCGCGTGCCCGGCGCCTCGCCGATGAGCGGCCGGAAGTCGGGGCTGACGTCGTAGACGCCCGTCACGCCGCGCCAGATCTCCGCGTCGGCCAGCGCCGGCACGCGGCGCACCATCCGCTCGACGAGCCCCGCGAGCGAGTCGGAGGTCGCCGACTGCGCGAACGTGTCCGGATTCGCCACGGAGCCCCGCTTGCCCCAGAAGTCGCCGACGAGCGTCAGGCCGCCGACCTCGGAGCGGAAGTACGTCGTCGTGATGCCGTCGATGCAGGCGGGCCCCACGCCGCGGAATCCCGGCGGGTTCTTGAGGATCGCCACCTCGTGGTACTCGCCCTCCACGGGAAGGTCGAAGCCGACGCCGGCAAAGAGCGGACGGCTCCACGGGCCGGTCGCGGCGATCACGGTCGGGGCGGCGACGTCCCCGCGGTCCGTCGCGACGCCGGTGACGCGGCCGCCGGACGTCAGGAATCCCGTGGCGCGGGTCTGCGAGCGGTAAGCGACGCCCATCTCGCGGGCCCGTTCCAGGAAGTCGTTCGCAACGCCCGCGCCGTCGCCGTAGCCCGAGCCCGGTTCCCACGCCGCGAGCGGCACGTCGTCCACCTGCCAGTCGGGCACGAGCGCGGCGAGCTCGGCGCGCGTGACCACGCTGGCATCCACGCCGTGGGCGCACTGCATCGCGACGTTCTTCTCGAGGCGCGGCAGCTCGCTCTCCGGGACGATCCGGACGAAGCCGGTCTGGCGGAAGTCTCCGTCGCGCCCGACGTAGTCCTTCCAGGTCCGGAAGATCGCGAGGCTCCTGACCGCGAGGTCGACCTCCGGCGGGAAGCTGTAGTGCATGCGCACGAGCGCCGACGAACGGCCGCTGCCGCCCCCGGCGACGTCGCCCTTGTCGAGCACGAGAATGCGCCCTGCTTTGCGGCGCGCGAGGTGGAAGGCGATCGAGGCGCCCATCACGCCGGCGCCGAGGACGACGACGTCCGCGGTCCTGTCGAGGTCGGCGCTCAATCGATCCGCCGCCGCAGGTCCTTCAGGACCCGCCGGGCCGCGTTGTGCCCCGGCGCCCCCGTCACGCCGCCGCCCGGGTGCGTGCCGGCGCCGCAGAGGTAGAGGCCCTCGACAGGAGTGCGGTACTGCGCGAAACCTGCGACCGGCCGCATGAAGAAGAGCTGCTCGAGGTTCAGGTCGCCGTGGAAGATGTTGCCCTCGGTCAGGCCGTAGGTGCGCTCGAGGTCGAGCGGGGTCAGGACCTGCCGGGCGACGACGGAGCCGGGCACGTTGGGCGCGTATTCGCCGATCTTCCGGACGACGCGGTCCCCGAGCAGCTCCCGGTTCTCGTCCCAGGTCCCGTCCTTCAGGCGATACGGGACGTACTGGATGAAACAGGTCATGACGTGCCGCCCCTCGGGCGCGAGGCTCGGGTCCACGTTCGAGGCGACGACGCAGTCGACCCAGAGCTCCTCCGGGATCTCCCCGAGCTTGGCGATGTCGTAGCACCGTTCGGCGAACTCGAGCGAGGGCACGAGCGTGAAGAGCGCGCGCTGCGATTTCTCGAACTCCCGCGGCATCCCATTGACGCGCGGCTCTTCGGACAGCACGAAGTTGACCTTCGCGCAGGGTCCGTCCATCTTGATCCCGGCGATCGCGCGGCGGAAGTCCTCGGGCAGCTGCTTTTCCTCGACGAGGCCGAGGAACGTCCGCTTGGGATCGGCGTTGGAGACCACGACCTTTGCGGAGAGCTCGGTCCCGTCTTCGAGCGCCACGCCGCGCGCGCGGCCGTTGCGCACGAGGATCCGCCCGACGGGCGAGGAAGTGCGAATCTCGGCGCCGAACTTGCGGGCGGCGGAGGCCATCGCCTGCGTGATCGCGCCCATGCCGCCCATGACGTGGCCGTAGAAGCCCTGCAGGTCGTGCTCCCCACCCGAAAGGAGGTGGAAGAGCAGGCCGAGGGCGGTCCCCGGCGAATACGGACCGCCATGCTTGCCGTAGACGTTGTTCGCGAGAAAGAGCGCCTTGACCTTCTCCGACTCGTAGTTGCGGTCGAGAAAGTCGCCGAGGCTGCCCGTCATGAACGAAACCATCCTCGCGATCTCGTCGCCCGAGATCCCGTGGAAGCGCCGGCCCACGCGCAGCGCCTCGATCACCCCCGGCCACCCCCGCGCATGGACGTCCGGAGGCGCCTCGAGGAAGAAGGGCTGGAGGTAGCGGGCCAGGCGCTTCAGCTCGTCGTCCACGCGCACGAACGTCCGCGCGTCGGCCGGCGAGAGCTTCGCGAGCTCACGGACGGTGCGCTCGCGGTCCGACCACCAGGGCGCGACCGTTCCGTCGGCGAAAGGGACCAGCAGCGCGGGGTCGCAGGGCACCATCCTCAGACCGTGACCGGCCAGGTCGAGGTCGCGGATGACCTCGGGCCGCAGCATGCTGGCGATGTAGGACGTCGTCGAGGCGCGGCAGCCGGGGGCGATCTCCTCGGTCACGCAGGCGCCACCGACGATCGGCCGCCGCTCGACGACGAGCGTGGACAGCCCGGCACGGGCCAGGTAGGCCGCGGCCGTCAGGCCGTTGTGCCCCCCGCCCACGACGATCGCGTCGTAGGATCCGACCCGCGTTTGATCGGCAGTCATGACGTCAATTTGACCCTTTTTACGCTAGCACAGGTTGATTTCCGACGAGGGCGTTTTATAGGATGACCACAAGTCATGAAAGCCGTCGATCTCCGCCCCGCCCCGTCGCCCTCGGCCGCGGCCCGTCCGCGCGCCGAGGCCAAGCGCGCGCGCATCCTCGAGGCGTCCATGCGGCACTTCGCGGAGCGCGGCTACCACGCCACGCGCATCGAGGACATCGCGACGGAGCTCTCGATCGCCAAGGGCTCGGTCTTCCAGCACTTCGGCAGCAAGGAAGGCCTCTTCCTCGCGGGCTACCAGAAGGCCGTGAAGTCCTTCCCGGCGTACCTCGCCGCGCCTCCGGAGATCGTGGCGAAGGGATTCTTCGCGACGTTGCGCTACTGGCTCGAGCGCACCGACCGGCTCGTGCGCGAAAACTGGATTCCCTACCGCATGGCGCTGCTCGGCAACTACGGCACGGACCTGAAGGTGCGCAACGAGATCAACCGATTCCTCCGCGACCAGGACCCCTACGGTACGGCCGCCTTCGTGCACACCGGCGTCGAGCGCGGCGAGGTGCGCAGCGACATCGACGAGGCGATGATCGTGTCGATGGTCGAGTGGACGGTCGAACGGTTCCAGGATGCGCTGCTGACCGAGGAGCTCGACCCGGGCCTCTTCTCGCGCCAGGGCAATCGGCCGGAGAAGACGGCCGGGCGGATCGCGCAGTTCCTCGACCTGCTCCAGGGAGCGATCGGCGAGCGGTCCGCGCCCGCCCCGAAGAGGGGCCGCAAGGAGAAGTAGCCATGGGGTTCGCGGACTTCGACTTCGACCTCGACCTCTCCTCCGCCGCGACGCTACCGTCCACCTGGTACCGCGACCCGCAGCTGGCCGCCCTCGAGCAGGACCGGATCTTCGCGAAGACCTGGCAGCTCGTCGGCCACACCGAGCAGGTGCGCCTGCCCGGCGACTACTTCACGTGCACGGTCGCCGAGGAGCCGCTCGTCATCACGCGCGCCGAGGACGGCGCGATCCACGCGTTTTCCAACGTCTGCCGCCACCGCGCCGGCCCGGTCGCGCGCGGGGCGGGCCACCGCAAGGCGCTGATGTGCGGGTATCACGGCTGGACCTACACGCTCGACGGCCGGCTCCAGTCGACGCCGGAGTGGGACGGCGTGCGCTGCTTCGAGAAGACGCAGCAGAACCTTCCGGCCGCGCGCGTCGAAACGTGGGGGCCGTTTCTCTTCGTCTGCCTCGATCCGCAGGCGCCGCCGCTGTCGCAAGTGCTCGGCACCATCCCCGCGGAGACCAGCCACCTGCCCCTCGAGCACATGCGCCTCTTCAAGAAGATCGACTACGAGGTCGCGTGCAACTGGAAGGTCTACGTGGACAACTACCTCGAGGGGTACCACATCCCGATCGTCCACCCCGAGCTCTTCAAGGAACTCGACTACCGCGCCTACAGGGTCGAGACCGCGGAGTACCACTCCAAGCAGCACGCGCCCATCCGCTCGAAGAACGAGGACTCGCTCTACCGCAGAAACCTCGCGGAGGGCGCCGAGCCCGAGGCGCTGTACTACTGGATCTTCCCGAACATGATGCTCAACCTCTACCCGGACAACCTGCAGACGAACCTGATCCTGCCGCTCGGCCCCGACCGCACGCTCACGCGCTTCGAGTGGTACGTCCTGGAACCCAACAGCCCCGGCGTCGCCGAGGAGTTCGCCCGCTCGTTCGCCTTCAGCGACCAGGTCCAGCAGGAAGACATCCAGATCTGCGAAGCCGTGCAGAAGGGCCTGCGCTCGCGCACGTACGACCGCGGCCGCTACTCCGTGATGCGCGAAAACGGGCTGCACCACTTCCACGCTCTACTGACGCGGGCGCTCAAGGCCTGACGCGCCGTCTGCTAGGCTTCCCGCCATCGCCGACTTCCCGCCCAACGACCGCTGCGAAACGGGCTCGCACCCGGCCGGTCTCCATCAGGCGATGGGGTTCCGGGACGTCCTTTTCTTCATCATCACGGCGGGAACCAACCTCCAGTGGGTGGCGACCGCGGCGGCCGGCGGCGCTTCTGCGATCACGGTCTGGTTCATCGGCTTCTTCGCGATGGCGCTGCCGCTGGGCATCTGCGTCATCGCGCTCTCCTCGCGCCACCCCGAGGAGGGCGGCCTCTACGTCTGGACGAAGATCGCGTTCGGCGACTTCGCCGGATTCATCACCGGTTGGGCCTACTGGATGTCGAACCTGCCCTACTTCCCCGCCGTCCTGTATTTCGCCGCGGGCAACGCGCTGTACGCCGGGGGCAGCCGCTGGACGGGTTACTCCTCGAGCGCGCCGTACTTCATCGGCGCCTCCCTGATCGGACTCGCCTTCGGCACGGTCGTCAACGTCGTCGGCATCGAGGTCGGCAAGTGGCTCTCCAACGTCGGTGCGATCGCGCGCTGGCTCGCGACGGCGCTACTGCTGGTGGTCGGGGTGGCCGCGTACGTCAAGTTCGGATCCGCGACCCACTTCACGGGGAAGACGCTGTTGCCGACGTCCCACCTGAAGGACGTCATCTTCTGGTCCACGATCGCCTTCGCGCTGACGGGCCTGGAATCCGCCTCGTTTCTCGGCGACGAGATCCGGGACGCGCAACGCACGGTGCCCCGCGCGATCCTCGTCTCGCTGCCGATCATCATGGTCCTCTACCTCGCCGGCACGATCAGCGTGCTCGTCGCGCTGCCGGCCGGGGAGATCACGAGCATGCAGGGCATCATGCAGGCGATCCAGCGGGCGGAGGCGCGCATCGGCCTTTACGGCCTGTCTCCGGTGGCGGCGATCCTGATCACGATCACGGCGCTCGGCAGCGTCGGCGCCTGGCTCGCGTCGGTCGCCCGGATCCCGTTCGTGGCCGGAATCGACCACTACCTGCCGGAGTCGTTCGGCCGCGTGCACCCGAAGTGGGGCACGCCCTGGGTCGCGCTGCTCGCCCAGGCGCTCATCACGGGTGTGTTCGTCTTCCTCGGCCAGGCTGGAACGTCCGTGCGAGGCGCCTACGACGCGCTCGTGAGCATGACGATCATCTGGTACTTCATCCCGTTCCTCTACCTCTTCTCGGCGGCCATCAAGCTGCGGGCGGAGGCGCGGATCCCCGGGTTCCGGATCCCCGGCGGCAGCGCCGGCGTCGCGGTCCTCGGCGTCGTGGGCCTGCTCACGACGCTCGCCTCCATCGGACTCTCGCTCTTTCCCCCGGAGGACGACCCCAACAAGCTCTTTGCCGTGATCAAGGTCGTTGGCCTGACCGTCGTGATGCTCGCGGTGGGCGTCGTCGTGTACTGGCGGGGGAAGGCGTAACTGCCGGCCTAAGGCCCGTACAGAGTCAGCCCGAAGGTCGCGACGATGAACGCCGCCATCTGCGCGCGCGTGTTGGCGCTGTCGGGGCAGTAGCTCGTGCCGCCGCAGCCGGCGGTGATGCCCTCGGCCGCGAGTTCCTCGATCCAGGGCGCAAACCCGCTCGACGCCGGCACGTCGTCGAAGACGCCGACGGCGGGCGGCGGCACGTACGCGCTGCCGTACCGTGCCTTCAGAAGAAACACCGCCATCTGCGCGCGCGTGACGGGGCGCTCCGGGCAGTAGAGAAACGTGTCGCAGCCGGCCGTGACGCCCGAGTGGGCGAGGTCCTCGATCCAGTCGAGCGCGAAGGTGCCGCTGGGGACGTCGGCGAACATCGTCCCCGAGCCCGGCGCGGGCGCGTACGCGGATCCGAGTTTGCCCTTCAGGAGGAACACGGCCATCTGCGCGCGCGTGATGGAGGCCGTCGGGCAGTAGTTTCCGCCGACGCACCCCGCCGTCACGCCGTTGTGAAAGAGCGTCTCGATCTTCGGGTAGAAGGCGTTGGAGGACGGGACGTCCGGAAAGCTCTCCCCGACGTGAAGCGCCCAGGCCTTCGCCGCGACCCCGTTGACGGTTTCGGTGAATCCCGGGTCCCAGTGCTGAGTGGGGCGCGTGCCGGGGTGGGAGACCGCCATCGCGTAACAGTCGCCCCCCGCGTCGTGGCAGTTGGCCGGCTGCCCCGCGGCCGGCGACCCGTAGGCGCCAGCGGCGTCCGTGATCGTGTACGTCGCGCCCGCGGGCCCGTTGAAAGCGGATGCCGCGCCCGTGAGCGCGGCGGAGGCCGAGGGCGGGTTTTCCCACGCCGGCTCGACGATGACGGTCTCGCCCGGCTCGAGGATCCCGTTCTGGTTCGACGCGGCGCCGGCGTGCGTGTCCACCGCCAGGGCCGGGGCAAGCGGCGGCTGCCAGCCGAGCGCGACCACCTCGAAGTCGTCCGCGGTCAGCCCGTCGAAGGCCGGGTTGAGCACGTCGTTGTCCCAGCGTTCGTCCCAGGTCCCGCTGATGTACATGTCGCTGCCGTTGTCGGCCACGATCAGACCGTACCGTTTCATCGCGCGGAAGATCTTCTGGATTTCCGGCGCGAAACCGGAGATGTCCTTGCCGGCCTTCAGGCGCAACCGCGCTCCCATGGGCAGTGCCGGCGGATCCTGGAAGCCGGCGAGGTGCGAGCCCGGGTAGACGTATCCGTTGGTGTGGCGCACGGTGAACCGGAACGCGTGCCGGATCTCGTCGGGCCCGTAGACCTCGTCGTAGCGCACGAGGCCGGGCAGGATCGCGAGACCGCCGGCGTCGGCGGAGGTCCAGCCGTCCGGGCGGCGGTCGTTGGTGTTCAGGTCGAAGAACGCGCCCGAGTACGCCTGCCACTGCACGCCGTCCCACCAGACGTTGTAGAGCTCGTAGAGATACCGATGGTCGCGGTCCACGATCAGCATGTGCCGGTCGATGTCGCCCGTGTCGTCGATGTTGCCGGGGTCGCCGCCCTCGACCCAATGCGGCTGGGTGATTGCGGCGTCGGGAATCGGGTAGAAGGGAAACGAGACGTCGCCGGGGTGCGTGACGCCGTCGCTTTCTCCCGGCTCGGCGAACTGCACCGTTTTCTTCGGCTGGTTGCCATCCACCACGATGAACGGAAAGCCGTAGATGCTGACGCCGTCGTCGAGCGTGCCGCCGAAGTCCGGATGCAGGTGGCGCGTGCCGCCGTTGTTGACGTAACCGATGAACCCGGCCGAGCCGGAATCGACCGGCGCCGCCGACACGTCGGCGCTCCACCAGTTGGTGGCCGGCGCCAGCGGTCCCGGCGCGGGCAGCCCCCCTTCGAGGCGCGCGGGCATCGACTGCGCCGCGGCGGCGGCGGACGCGAGAATCCCCGCGAGCGCCGCGAAAAGAATTCGCGGCCTCCGTGTCAACGCTTCCGGTGTGCGGGTCGTCAGGAAGTGATTATGGGGCGGACCACGCCTGCAATGCACCTGACCGGCCGGACAGCGAAAACGCCCGCGGTCCGGACCTGTCCTTATTTGGGCCGGGCGGGCAGTCGTCCGGGCGCGCGCGAAACCGTACTCTCGCCGCCATCGTGACGCGCGAATCGAAGGGTCCTGTGACGAACATCACCGCCCCGCTGAAAGCTCGCCCCTACAATTCCGGCACTCGCACAACCTACAAGTTTTTGGCGGCTGTCAGAAAGGACATATGCCGATGAGAGAGAGATCCTCTCCCCGAACGCCTTTCTCTACCCTTTTCACGAGAGATGCTGCACGGCGGGCGGCGTTTCTCGCGACCCTCGGACTCGCGTCCGCGGGCATGGCCTTCGGCGCCACCAGCGCGACGCCCTTCCAGGTCGCCTACATGTACGGGACTTCGGGCCCGGCGGGCGGCGGCACGCCCATCAACGTCGTCGGCAACCAGTTCGCGCCCGGCGCCACCGCCACGATCGGCGGCGTCGGAGTGGGCGCCATCGTCACCAGCTCGACGCGCATCGGCGTGACCTCTCCGGCGCTTTCGCCAGGGGCACTCTACGACGTCATCATCGACAACGGCGCGTCCGCGGGCGTTCTGCCGAAGGGCTGGTTCGCCGATTTCGGCGACGTCCCCGCGGCCAGTGCATTCCACGCGCCGGTCGAAACGATCATCCGCGACGGCATCACCTCGGGCTGCGGCGGCGGCAACTTTTGCCCGGCCTCCTCGGTCACGCGCGCGCAGATGGCGGTCTTCCTCCTGCGCGCCGAGCACGGCGCGGCGTACGTCCCGCCCGGGGCGACGGGCGCGATCTTCGGCGACGTCCACCAGGGCGACTTCGCCGCCGACTGGATCGAGCAGCTCTACGCCGAAGGCATCACGGGCGGCTGCCAGGCGGGCTCGCCGCCCAACTACTGCCCGGCGGCCTCCGTGACGCGCGGCCAGATGGCGGCCTTCCTGCTCAAGATCTACCACGGCAACGGCTACGCGCCCCCGACGGCGACCGGCAAGTTCTCGGACGTGCCGATCGCACTGCCGCTCGCGCCCTGGATCGAGGAGCTCGCCCGGCTCGCCGTCACCAGCGGCTGCGGCGGGTCCCAGTACTGCCCCAACAACGCCGTCACGCGCGGACAGATGGCCGTCTTCCTCGCGAAGACGTTCCACCGTCCCGAAGCCACGCGCTTTCTCGAGCAGGCGACCTGGGGACCGAAGGATTCCGAGATCAGCGGCGTGCTCGGCGTCGGGTACCTCTCCTGGATGGCCTCGCAGTACTCGCTGCCGGCCTCGACCTACCCTCCCCAGAACCTCGTGCCCGACTCGACGCCTCCGAACTGCGGCGACGGCACCGGCGCCACGCCCCCGAACTGCCGGCGCGACAACTACTCGACGTGGCCGATGTACACGAGGTTCTTCACGAACGCCCTGTACCAGCCCGACCAGCTGCGCCAGCGGGTCTTCTTCGCGCTCCACAAGCTGGACGTCATCTCGACGAACAGCGTCGGGCGACCGAGCCAGTTCATCCCGTACCTGAACATCCTGGTGAACAACGCGTTCGGCAACTACCGCGACATCCTCAACGACCTCACGCTCAATCCCGCGATGGGCGCGTTCCTCAACATGAACACGTCCACCAAGAACAACCCGAACGAAAACTACCCCCGCGAGATCATGCAGCTGTTCTCGATCGGAACGGACCTGCTCAACCAGGACGGCTCCACGCAGAACGACGCGATCTCGGGCCTCCCGCTTCCGTCCTACGACCAGACGGTCATCGACAACCTCAAGCTCGTCTTCACGGGCTGGAAGATCCCGCAGGTGGCCGTGCCGCCGCTGGCCGGCGACAGCGGCGAAATGAGCGGCGACTACCTGAACCCGATGCTCCTGCAATCCACCAACCACAACACCGCAAACGAGAAGGACTTGTTCGTCGGCTTCCTCCCCAACGCGAATGGCGAAGGAGCGCCGACCGTGATCCCGTCCGGCCAGACGGGCGACGTCGAGCTGCCCCAGGCCATCGACGCCCTCTTCAATCACCCGAACGTCGGGCCGTACCTCGCCCGCGAGCTCATCCACAGTCTCGTCACGTCCAACCCGAGCCCCGCTTACATCGAGCGCGTCGCGGGGTTCTACAACGACAACGGTGCGGGTGTGCGCGGCAGCCTCTGGGCCATGGTCAAGGCCATCCTGCTCGACCCCGAGGCGCGCAACGTCTCGGCCGACATCACCTGGGGCAAGCTCAAGGAGCCGGCCCTCTACGAGCTCGGCATCCTGCGCGCCTTCAATGCGATGTCCGCCAACCGCAGTGTCAACTCCGACGGCTATCTCTCGCCGTGCGGCAACTGCACGCGCGACCAGGGTCAGGAAATCTTCAAGCCGAGCACCGTCTTCAGCTACTTCCCGCAGGACTACTACGCGCCGCCGGCCGCGGCCGGCCTGCTCGGTCCCGAGTTCGGCATCATGGACGCCTCGACGTCCTTGAAGCGCGCCAACTTCATGAACACGATGGTCTTCTCGAGCATCGGGGTCAACTGCAGCGCGACGCAGTGTCTGGTGCCGGTCGGAACCTCGATCGACATGACGGAGCTCCAGCAGCTCGCGCCCACGCCGGCCAACCTCGTGGACAAGCTCAACCGGCTGTTGCTGCACGGCACGATGTCCGACGAAATGCGGGCCTCCATCGTCACCGCCGTCAATGCCGTCTCTCCGCCGACCGACACGTTGAAACGCGCCCGCCAGGCGCTTTATCTGGTCGCGACCTCGTCGCAGTACCAGGTGCAGAGGTAACGCCATGTCGCACTCCAGAAGGGACTTCCTGATCCGGACCACCTGCGCGACGCTGGGCGCCGCGGCCTTCCAGGGCACCGTCCGGCAGTTCGGGCTCGCCAACCTGCTGGCGACCCCCAACGCCGTCACGGGCAACTACCGCGCCCTCGTTTGCGTGTACCTGAACGGTGGAAGCGATTCGAACAACATGATCGTCCCGGTCGACGCCGGCAGCTACGGCGCCTACGCGGCCTCGCGGCCCGGTCTCGCGTTGCCCAACGCCGGCAGCCCGAATGGCGTCCTCGCGTTCAACACCAGCCCCTCGTCGACCCCCGGCCAGAGCTTCGGCATCCATCCGAACATGCCCGAGGTCAAGGGCCTCTACGACGCGGGCAAGCTCGCGGTCGTGACGAACGTCGGCCCGCTCGTCGAGCCACTCAAGCAGGCCGAGTACATGGGCAACAGCAAGAAGAAGCCCTACGCGCTCTTCTCGCACTCGGACCAGGTCCAGGCCTGGCAGTCGGGCCGCTCGGACATCAAGATCTCGACCGGCTGGGGCGGCCGCGCGGCCGACGCCGTCGCGGACTGCAACGCGGCCGGCGGCGGATTCCCGACCATCACCTCGATCGCGGGCTCCTCGACCTTCTGCATCGGCCTCAAACGGCCGCTCTCGATCGGAACCGGCTCGCTGACGAGCGTCCTCGCCCTGAGCGGCTTCAGCGGCTCCACCACGGACGTGGCCCGCCGCAGCTCGATGGACTACCTGCGCACGATCGACACGGTGGCGTCCACCATGAACGCGGCCGCGAGCGGCACGACCCAGCAGGCCATCGACATCAGCGCCGACTTCTCGACCGATCCCACGATCAACACCGTGTTCCCGAACACGGGCCTCGCCAACCAGTTGAAACAGGTCGCCAAGGTGATGAAGCTGATCCAGAACGCGCCCGGCCTGAATCTCTCGCGACAGATCTTCTTCGTGCAGCACGGCGGCTACGACACGCACCAGAACCAGCTGACCGACCAGGGTAACAACTTCCTCGACCTGTCGCAGGCCCTCAGCGCCTTCTACAACGCCACGGTCGAGCTCGGCCTCCAGAACAACATCACGACCTTCACGCTCTCGGACTTCGGCCGCACGCTGCAGCCCTCGG
>Ga0068863_100001182_pt1 | contig 26109 bp, 20 predicted proteins | sample KBSSwiS62_FD_66596 | JGI IMG/M metagenome (GOLD analysis project Ga0068863, IMG submission 66596) | Switchgrass rhizosphere microbial communities from Kellogg Biological Station, Michigan, USA - KBS Switchgrass S6-2 | ecosystem: Host-associated > Plants > Roots > Rhizosphere > Soil ... | reverse complement strand
GCCGGTCACCGGTCTTGCTGTGCACCAGCTCTACCTTCTCGATCCGGTCCACACCGGTGATCGAGGCGACCTCGGTGAACGTCAGCACCTCGCACTTCGTGGCGAGCACCCGGTCGACGGTGTGCTGGTGGGCCCGGAACTTGTCCCGGCGGTGCACCACGGTGACCGAGCGGGCCAGCGGCTCCAGCGCCAGCGCCCAGTCGAAGGCGCTGTCGCCGCCGCCGACGACCACGACGTCCAGGTCCCGGTAGTCGTCCAGCCGGGGGACGAAGTAGACCAGGCCGCGGCCCAGGTGCTCGGTTCCGGTGGGCAGCGGGCGCGGGGTGAACGTGCCAAGGCCGCCGGTGATGAGCACGACCTTCGCCCGGACCCGGAGGCCCTCGGCGCTGGTGACCACGACGGCGTCCGGCTCGTGGGTGACCTCGGCTGCCTGCTGGCCGAGCAGGTAGGTCGGGTTGAACGGCGCGACCTGCTCGACCAGGGCGCCCACGAGCTCCCGGCCGCGCACGGCCGGGAAGCCGGCGATGTCGTAGATGACCTTCTCGGGGTACATCGCGGTCACCTGGCCGCCGGCCTCGGGCAGCGAGTCCATCAGCGCGACCGACATGCCGCGGAAGCCCGCGTAGTAGGCGGCGAACAGCCCTGCCGGGCCGGCGCCGACGATGAGCATGTCTACCGACTGATCGACGGACGTCTCACTCATGCGTCTCTCCATCCGCTCGCACCCGCGGGTCGGGGCCCAAAGCTAGCTTGTGGCCCAGCCGGGCCCTGGACTGCCGACGGCGCGCCCGGGCGTCTGGAACCGGTCGCCGTGCCTATCGCCGAACAACCAGGCCCAGGCGACAGTTCGGCGCCACTGGCGTACTCCTGGAGGTTCATACTGCCCGAGCGGCGGCTCGTGCGCTCTGATCCAGGTTGTCGGAGCGTCGGTGGCGCCGTGTCACCTTGGTGGCGAGCCCTTGGTCCCGCCATGGGTACCCGGGGTCAGGGTTGCCGGGCCCCGCTACCAGGAGATGCGTGCCCCCGCGCGGGAGAACTGCGCGCGGAGGGTCAGAACTTCGACAAGTCGTCGAGTCTGTCCGGTCTACGGGTTACCGTCGGCAGGTACTTGGCCCAGAAGTGAGTTTTATCCGGCTCGCCGGAAAGGTGAGGCTTCTCAACCTCGGTCAGCGGCGACGATGGAAGCGCTTACGGGTAACAGCCGGCCGCCCGGCTGGTCGGAAGTTCGTAGGGCTGAGATTCGCGGTTGGTGTGTCCCGGGTCACGGCACGGGGTGGGTCACAATGAAGCGAGGTCGACGATCGGGGTGGCAGTGACGGAACGATCGGTCAGGACGGGGCGGTCCTCGGCTGGTCCGACGGTCCCCGGTGAACCGCTGCGCTCCTCCGACCCCCGGCAGATCGGCCGCTACGAGATCCTCAGCCGGCTCGGCGCCGGTGGCATGGGCGCGGTCTACCTGGGGCGGGACGGGAACGGCCGGCGGGTAGCCGTGAAGGTCATCCGGGGTGAACTGGCCAACGACGACGAGTTCCGCGCGCGGTTCGGCGACGAGGTGACGGCTGCCCGCCGGGTGGCGCCGTTCTGCACCGCCGAGGTGCTCGACGCGGACCCGCACGCCCACAACCCCTATCTCGTCACCGAGTTCATCGACGGCAAACGGCTGGACGAGGTCGTCGAGGAGTCCGGGCCGCTGGGGCATTCGACCCTGCAGGGAGTCGCCGTCGGCGTCGCGAGCGCGCTGACCGCGATCCACGGCGCCGGGATCGTGCACCGCGACCTGAAGCCGAGCAACGTCATGCTGTCCTACTCCGGGCCCAGGGTGATCGACTTCGGGATCGCCCGGGCGCTGGACGCGGTCGCGAACCGCACCCGCTCCGGCATCGTGCTGGGCTCGCTCGGCTGGATGGCGCCCGAACAGATGGAGGGCAGCCCGGTCGGCCCGGCTACCGACATCTTCGCCTGGGGCCTGCTGATCGGCTACGCGGCGACCGGCACGCATCCCTATGGCAAGGGCAGCTTCTACGAGATCTCGGAGCGGGTGCTCACCGGAAAGCCCGACCTCTCCGGTCTGCCGGACGACCTGCGCGCGGTGGTGGCCCGCACGCTCGGTCGCGACCCGCGGCTGCGCCCGTCGGCCGAGCAGATCCTGCTGACCCTGCTGGGCGAGACCGGCCGCGGCAATGTGCGCGCGGCGGCCACCCAGGTGATAGACGGCACCTGGCCGGGCCTCGGCGGCGTCGACCCGACGCGGGTCGGCGGCCCGACCGCCGCCCCGGGGCGCTCCTCAGCCGCGAGGGCCGCCGGCTACGGCGCGGCAGGCGGGGCCGGGCTCGCCGCCGGCTATGCCGCCGGGCATCCCGGCGGGGCGGGTTTAGCGGCCCAGCCCGGCGGGCGGCCGCCCGGTGGTGAGGTCGCCTACCGGGGCAGTCGGGCCCCGGCTCCCAGGCATCCGGTACGCCCAGCCGACGAGCGGTACCGCCGCGGCGGCGACCCGCGGGCCCGGCAGGCTGGCTCCGGTTATCCGGCTGGCTCCGGTTATCCGGCTGGCTCTGGCTATCCGGCGGGCGCCGGCGGAGCGGGGCGCGCGCCGGGTGGAGCCGACCAGCCGGGTGCGCCCGGCGGCGCGAACCGGGCCGGCCGCGAGCAGGGCAGGCGGCCGCGCGACGGATACATCCGCTACGACAAGCCGGCCGCTCCGGCGCCGCCAGCGGCCTCGCCGGCTGCGTACCGTCCGCCGGTTCCGCCGGCCAGGCCGGTTCCGCCGCCGGCGCCGATCCCGGCGGCCCGCCGGGATCGGCAGCCCCGCCGGCGGCGTGGCTTCCGGCTGCGCATCCCGTTCAAGAAGACGATCATCTTCATCGTGCTGGTGTTCGTGCTGATGTGGTCGGCCGACCGGATCGCGAGCGCCGTCGACAAGCGCCGCCAGACGCTGCAGCACCGCATCCAGAACCGGATCGAGCAGCTTTGGCACCACCAGACGGGCAGCGTCGGCAACCAGGTCGGCAACGAGATCGACAAGCGCTTCCGGGACAGGACGGGCGTCCCAACGCCGCCCGGTCACTGACGTTCACCCGCCAGGGGTGACGGGACCACAGACCGAATGCGTTCTGGGCGCATGATGAAGGCGCTCGGCAGGTACAACCCCGTCATGGCGAACTTCGCGCAGCGGGTCTCGGAGATGCTCCACAGCCCGAAGACCCAGGAGATGATCAACAAGGTCAAGGCGCAGGCGACCAAGCCCGAGAACAAGGCCAAGATCACAAACTTCACCGACAAGTTCCGCAGCCGCGGCGGCTCCTCGCCGAGCAACCGCGGCGGCCCCGGCGGCCCAGCCGGGCCCGGTGGCCCCGGCGGCCCCGGGTACTGAGCCTCATGACGCGGCCGTAGATGATCCGGTAACTCTGCCCCGGCGCCGCACGACTGCCGGGGCGGAGCTGTCTCTGGTTCCTGTGTTTCTGGTTCTTTCCGCGCCGCGGCCACAGCGGCGTGGAGGCGCGCCTGCGCGGAGGCCCGGCCCCGAGCGCAGCGAGGGGGTTGGGCCGCAGCGCAGGTCGCCGGAGCGCCAGTGAGCGGAGGAGGACGCGGCGCGGAGGTCCCTCAGGAGCGAAGCGAGTGAGGGGCCGGAGCGCCGCGCCCGGACGGAGCGAACCAGAAACACAGCTAGGATCAAACGGTGAGCGAGATCCGATCCCTGCTGGCCCGGGCCGCCGACGGCGGCCGGATCACGCCGGACGAGGCGTTGCTGCTGTACACCCAGGCGCCGCTGCACGCGCTCGGGCAGGCCGCCGACACCGTGCGCAGGCGCCGCTTCCCGGACGGCATCGCGACGTACATCATCGACCGGAACATCAACTACACCAACGTCTGCGTGACCGCCTGCAAGTTCTGCGCCTTCTACCGGGCGCCGAAGCACCCCGAGGGCTGGGTCCGCGACGTCGACGACATCGTCGCCAAATGCGGCGAGGCGGTCGAGCTCGGCGCCACCCAGATCATGCTCCAGGGCGGGCATCATCCCGAGTTCGGCATCGAGTGGTACGAGCATGCCTTCTCCTCGATCAAGAAGGCGTATCCCCAGCTGGCGCTGCATTCGCTCGGTGCCAGCGAGGTCGTGCACATCGCGCGCACCTCCGGTCTGACCCACGAGCAGGTCATCGTCCGCCTGCGCGACGCGGGGCTGGACAGCTTCGCCGGAGCGGGCGCCGAGATCCTCACCGAGCGGCCGCGGGCCGCGATCGCGCCGCTGAAGGAACCGGGACACGTCTGGCTGTCGGTGATGGAGACCGCCCACGGCGTGGGTCTGGAGTCGACCGTGACCTTCATGATGGGCACCGGCGAGACGAACGCGGAGCGGATCGAGCACCTGCGGATGATCCGGGACGTCCAGGACCGGACCGGCGGCTTCCGCTCGTTCATCCCCTGGACGTACCAGCCGGAGAACAACCACCTGAAGGGCCGCACGCAGGCGACGCTGTTCGAGTACCTGCGGCTGGTCGCCGTCGCGCGGCTGTTCCTCGACAACGTCGCGCACCTGCAGGGCTCGTGGCTGACCACCGGCAAGGAGGTCGGCCAGCTCACCCTGCACATGGGCGCCGACGACCTAGGCTCGGTGATGTTGGAGGAGAACGTCGTCTCGGCGGCCGGCGCCCGGCACCGCACCAACCGGACCGAGCTGATCCACCTGATCCGCGCGGCGGACCGCATCCCAGCCCAGCGTGACACCCGGTACAACCACCTCGTCGTGCACCGCGACCCGGCCGACGACCCGGTGGACGAGCGGGTGGTCTCGCACTACTCGTCGACCGCGCTCCCGCTCGTCCAGGCGAGCTGAGTGCGCCCCGATCCCGCCGTGGCCGCGCGGGCGCGGCGATGAGCGCCCCCGGCAGGCCCGATCTGGCGAAGTCGCCCGAGGACAGATCCGCCGAAGACGGGACGGCAGCGGCGAACTCGCCCGAAAGCGACGAAGCGGCCCGCGCCCGGGCGGGCCGGGGCGTGCGCGCGGGGCTGGACAAGCGGCCCGACGAGGTCGCGGCGATGTTCGACCAGGTCGCCCGTCGCTACGACGTGACCAACGCCGTCCTGTCGGTCGGCATGGACCGCGGCTGGCGGAAGGCGACCGCGGCGGCGCTGCGGCTTGCTCCGGGCCAGCGCGTGCTCGACCTCGCCGCCGGGACCGCCACGTCCTCGCGGGCCTTCGCCGCCGCCGGGACGGACGTGCTCGCCTGTGATTTCTCCGTCGGCATGCTGCGGGCGGGGCAGGCACGGCTCGCCCGCCGCCCGCCGACCGCCGGCACGGTCCGGCTGGTCGCCGGCGACGGGCTGCGCCTCCCGTTCCCGGACGAGAGCTTCGACCGGGTCACGATCTCCTTCGGGCTGCGCAACGTCGCGGACGTGCCGGCCTGCCTGGCCGAGCTGCGCCGGGTGACCCGGCAGGGCGGACGGCTGGTCGTCTGCGAGTTCAGCCGGCCGACCTGGGAGCCGATGCGCCGCGTCTACCTGGAGTACCTGATGCGCGCGCTGCCGGCTCTCGCCCGCGCCGTCTCCAGCAGCGCGGACTCGTACGTCTACCTCGCCGAGTCGATCAGAGCCTGGCCCGGTCAGGCCGACCTCGCCGGGCTGCTGCGGGCAGCCGGCTGGACGAACGTCGGCTGGCGCGACCTCACCGGCGGGATCGTGGCGCTGCACTACGGCGACCGCTAAGGCGGTCGGCCGGAACCGCGCACGCATTGCAAGGCGTCGGACCATGATCTGGTCGATTAGTGGTCGCGCTGGTCGCTACTTGTTCACCCGATCATGAAAATCTGAGGTTGATCGCCTCGCGCGCCGCTCGTGGACCTTGCTCGACGCGGACGTCGATCCTGGCGGCTGACGATCCGCGCGACCCACCAACGTGCCTTGTCCGGTCAGTCCGGCGGGCCAGCCCAGCCTGTCGCGCCTGCCCAGCCCGTCGATCGTTCCGCCCGCTGGGCCCAGCGGGGGCTCGCGCTTGGTTGACGTCTCGCCCGCTCTCCTTGACTTCACCGCTCCCAGGTGGTGGCCCAACGGGATCGGCCGATCACGGCCGGCCGCTGCCACCGAGATTTTTTCCGTAGTTCCAGCTATTTCTGCGCCCGGTGGGGGCCTGCCGATCGCGCCTAGCAGATGAGCTGGGTCACTCGATGGCGGGTGGCTTGCCGGCGTGCGAATGCCTCCGACAGGCCTCCGGGCAGGGAAGCGAGCGATCGGGGAGCGGATCCGATCGGTGCCCAGGCGATGCCGCAGAGGGTCAGAGACCCCTGATGGGGTGGGCAAATGCTCCTTGAGTAGCAGATTGACGACCCTTCGTGGTCGCCCGAAGGGCGGCGTCGGCAAGTCTGGGAGCGGAACCGTCCTGGTTGATGCCAATGGCGGTGTGAGCGCCTACACTCGGCCGTGGCGGCACGCTCGTGAAGAAATTCACGAGCGTGGCGAGGAACACGCGATCAACGACCGGCGAACGGTCGGGGTTCCCGTCGGTCCCCGGAGGATCCGCAGGAGTAAGCGGAGCCTGAGGAGGGATCGGCGTGGGATCTGGTGGCGAGTCGGTTGTCGGTGGGGAGCATCGGGTGACTGGGACCGCGGCGGCGTCGGGCGGCGCGACACGCGCCGATGCCGACGTGATCGTGGTCGGGGCTGGGCCGGCCGGCTCCGCCGCCGCCTTCCACCTGGCCAATGCCGGCCTGGACGTGCTGCTGCTGGAGAAGGCGACCTTCCCGCGGGACAAGGTCTGTGGGGACGGCCTGACGCCACGGGCGGTGGCCAGCCTCGTCAAGATGGGGATCGAGACCGGCCAGCAGGCCGGCTGGGCCCGGAACAAGGGCCTGCGGATCGTCGGCGGAGGGCTGCGCCTGGAGCTGCCCTGGCCAGAGCTGGCGAGCTTCCCCGACTACGGCCTGGTCCGGCCGCGGGCGGACTTCGACGAACTGCTCGCCCGCGCGGCCGAGAAGGCCGGGGCGCGGCTGCGCGAGGACACCACGGTGTCGGGCCCGGTGCGCGATGAGCGGTCCGGCCGGGTGGTCGGTGTGCACGCGCGGTCCGGGGACGACAAGGAGCCGGTCACCTACCGGGCCCCGGTCGTCGTCGCCGCCGACGGGAACAGCGCGCGCCTCGCCCTGTCGATGAACATCCGGCGCCGCGACGACCGTCCGCTCGGCGTCGCCGTGCGCCGCTACTACCGCAGCCCGCGCAGCGACGACGACTACCTTGAGTCCCACCTGGAGCTGTGGGAGGGCCGGCCGAACGCCAGCCGGCTGCTGCCCGGCTACGGCTGGATCTTCGGGATGGGTGACGGCACCAGCAACGTCGGCCTCGGCATCCTGAACACCACCCCTGCCTTCGGTAACACCGACTACCGGGACCTGCTGCGCCGGTGGCTTTCCGCGCTGCCGCCCGAGTGGGGCTACACCGAGGACAACGCCACCGGCCCGGTGCGCGGGAGCGCGCTGCCGATGGGCTTCAACCGGACCCCGCACTACGCCGACGGCGTCCTGCTCGTAGGTGACGCCGCCGGGATGGTCAACCCGTTCAACGGCGAGGGAATCGCCTACGCGATGGAGTCCGGCGAGCTCGCCGCCGAGGTCATCGCGCAGGCACTGGCACGCCCGGCGGACGCCGCGCGCGAACGGGCGCTGCTGCGGTACCCGGACGCGGTGCGCGCCCGGTACGGCGGCTACTACACGCTCGGCCGGGTGTTCGTGAACCTCATCGGCAACCCGACCGTGATGCGGCTGGCCACGAAGTACGGCCTGCCGCGGCCCGTGCTCATGAGGTTCATGTTGAAGATCATGGCGAACCTCACCGATCCGCGGGGAGGTGATGCACACGACCGGGTGATCAACGCACTGTGCCGGCTCGCGCCGAGCGCGTAGCACCGGCTCAGGTGCCCGGCGCCGGGCACCTGCCATCGCCGGCGGCTCGAAAGCAGCTCCCGCGCGCGTTTCGCCGGCGTTTGCCGGACGGTTCGCCGGCAATTCGCCGTCGAGTTACCGCCCGGTGCTGGACAATTACACTGTCCGTGCTAGTTCCATGCGAGCTCATCGCGCCCGCGCTTCGTGCCGGAGCGTGCCGACGACTATTCGCGCGCCCGTACGGACGCAGGCGGTGAGGAAGCTGCACCAGTGTAGAACCGCCTGGCCAGGACGGCGTATAAGAGAACTGCAACGAATCGCCAGACCGACCGCGGGACCGGCCAGGATGCCGGCCCCACGGGGAAACGAACTCAGACGTCCAGGCCCAGCTCCGACCGGCGCTGGGCGGGCGCTCCAGGCGCCCGACACGAATAGTCCGGATCGGCTTTGCCGATCCGGCGGGAACCCGGGGCGCCCCAGCGCCCGCCCTTTTTCTCTGGAGAGAGGAGCTCGGCATGCTCTCCAACTACGTGCCGATCCTCGTGCTGGTCGCGATTGCCACGGCGTTCGCTGCCGGGTCGCTGGTGATCAGCATGCTGGTCGGGCCGCGGCGGTTCAACCGGGCCAAACTCGACGCCTACGAGTGCGGCATCGAGCCGGAGCCCCAGCTGGCCGGGCCACGCCGTTTCCCGGTGAAGTTCTATCTCATCGCGATGCTCTTCATCGTCTTTGACATCGAAATCATCTTTCTGTATCCGTGGGCGGTCGCCTTCGGCGGGCTTGGTTGGTTCGGCCTCGTCGAGATGGTGCTGTTCGTGGCTACGGTGTTCGTCGCCTACGCCTACGTCTGGCGGCGGGGAGGCCTGGAATGGGACTAGAAGAGAAGCTGCCCAGCGGCGTGCTTCTCGCCAGCGTCGAGAAGCTTGCCGGAATGGGCCGCAAATCGTCGCTGTGGCCGGTGACCTTCGGCCTGGCGTGCTGCGCCATCGAGATGATGGGCACCGGCGCCGCGCGCTATGACCTCGCCCGGTTCGGCATGGAGGTCTTCCGCGCGAGCCCCCGCCAGGCGGACCTCATGATCGTCGCCGGTCGGGTCAGCCAGAAGATGGCCCCGGTGCTGCGCCAGATCTACGACCAGATGGCCGAGCCCAAGTGGGTGCTCTCGATGGGCGTCTGCGCCAGCTCCGGCGGCATGTTCAACAACTACGCGATCGTCCAGGGCGTCGACCACATCGTCCCGGTCGACATGTATCTCCCCGGCTGCCCGCCGCGCCCGGAGATGCTGATGGACGCGATCATGAAGATCCACCGGAAGATCCAGACCGGTCCGGTCAGCGGGAAGCTGGACCGTACCGAGATCGGCAACGCGCCGTACCCGAAGCCGATCGAGGTCGCCACCGCCCAGGCCGCCCTGCCCGCGGGCAGCCTCGACACCCGGACGCTGTCGGTCAACGACCGCAAGCGCTTCCGCATGCCGGCGGACGCTCCGCTCCCGGCCGGCCGCGGCTTCGTCGAGCCGTCGCTGAACGACCGCAAGCCGGCCGCCGTCGCCCCGCCGTCCGTGTTCGGCCGCCGCAAGCAGCTCCCGGTCATCGGCCAGCCCGACTCCGAGGCGTTCGACGCCGAGCTGATCGACGCGAATGTGATCGACAGGACTGTGAGTGACACGGCGCCGACGGATGACGTGCATGGCCGCGGCACCGGACCCACGACTGAGGACCTGGGCTGATGAGCGATCTGGTACCCGGCGGCGGCGACCTGGCCGGCGCCGACGGCCGCGCCGGCCACCGGCATGACGCGTTCGGCGCGGAGGGGACCGGCGACACCTCGGGCTTCGGTGGCCTGGTGGCGCCCGAGCGGGTGCTCGGCGCGAGCGAGCGGCCCTTCACCTCGACGGGCCCCTTCGCCGCCACGGGTGCGGCCGATGCCGCCGACGAACAGGCCAACGCGATCTACGGCGCACTGGAGCGCGCCTTCCCGGGCCTGGACGAGGCGGTCGAGCGGGCCGTCTACGACCGCGGCGAGCTGACCCTGCACGTCCGCCCGCAGCGGCTGCTCGACGTCGCCCGGGTGCTGCGCGACGACCCGGCGCTGCGCTTCGAGCTGCTGTCCTCGGTCTCCGGCGCCGACTACCTGGACGACCCGACCGGCCGGCGGCTGCACTCGGTGGCCCACCTGGTGTCGTTGACTCACCGGCGCCGGCTGCGCGTCGAGGTGGCGGTGTCGGTCGAGCAGCCGGCCATGCCGAGCCTGACGCCGATCTGGCCGACCGCCGACTGGCACGAGCGGGAGACCTACGACTTCTTCGGGATCGTCTACGAGGGCCACCACGCGCTGACCCGGATCATGATGCCGGACGACTGGGTGGGCCACCCGCAGCGCAAGGACTATCCGCTCGGCGGAATCCCCGTCGACTACAAGGGCGCCCAGGTGCCGCCACCGGAGAAGCGCCGGAGCTACTCGTGAGCGCGCGGGCGGCTGTAACGACGAGGCGAACCAGAGGCACGGTATGAGCACTGACACGCACATCCCGTCGGCCCCGTACGAGGCAGGCTTCACGGAGTCCGGCGCGAACCGGGTCTACACCGTCACCGGTGGGGACTGGGAGCAGGTCCTCGGCGCCGGCGAGGAGGGCGCCGAGACGATCGTCGTCAACATGGGCCCGCAGCACCCGTCGACGCACGGCGTCCTGCGGCTGGTCCTCGACATCGAGGGCGAGACCGTCAGGCAGACCCGCCTCGTCATCGGCTACCTGCACACCGGCATCGAGAAGAGCTGCGAGTTCCGCACCTGGACGCAGGCGGTCACCTTCCTGACCAGGGCGGACTACCTCTCGCCGCTGTTCTCCGAGACGGCCTACTGCCTGTCGGTGGAGAAGCTGCTCGGCATCACCGACCAGGTTCCCGAGCGGGCGACCGTGATCCGGGTCCTGGTGATGGAGCTGCAGCGGATCTCGTCGCACCTGGTGGGCCTCGCCACCTCCGGCATGGAGCTCGGCGCCACCACGGCGATGATCTTTGGCTTCCGGGAGCGCGAGAAGATCCTCGACCTGCTGGAAATGATCACCGGCCTGCGGATGAACCACGCCTACGTCCGCCCCGGCGGCCTGGCCCAGGACCTGCCGGACGGCGCCGAGAAGGCGATCCGCGCGTTCCTGAAGGACATGCCTGGCCGGATCAAGGAATACCACCGCCTGCTGACCGGCCAGCCGATCTGGCGCAACCGCATGATCGACGTCAACTACCTTGACGCCGCATCCTGCCTCGCGCTGGGGGTCACCGGGCCGCTGCTGCGGGCCGCCGGCCTGCCTTGGGACCTGCGCAAGACGATGCCCTACTGCGGCTACGAGAACTACGAGTTCGACGTGCCGACGGCCACCGAGGCCGACTCCTTCGCCCGCTACCTGGTGCGGCTCGAGGAGATGGGCGAGTCCCTGAAGATCATCGAGCAGTGCCTGGACAAGCTGGCGGCGCTCGGCCCCGGCCCGGTAATGGTCGCCGACAAGAAGATCGCCTGGCCGGCGCAGCTGTCCATCGGCTCCGACGGTATGGGCAACTCCCTTGCCCACATCCGGGAGATCATGGGCACCTCGATGGAGGCCCTGATCCACCACTTCAAGCTGGTCACGGAGGGCTTCCGGGTGCCGCCCGGCCAGGTCTACACGGCCGTCGAGGCGCCCCGTGGCGAGCTGGGCGCCCACGTCATCAGTGACGGTGGCACCAGGCCCTTCCGCGTCCACCTGCGCGACCCGAGCTTCGTCAACCTGCAGGCCGTGCCCGCGATGACCGAGGGCGGACAGGTCGGCGACGTCATCGTCGCGGTCGCCTCGGTCGACCCGGTCCTCGGGGGAGTTGATCGCTGATGAGTGTTTCCAACGGAGTGAGGACCGGGCTGACGCCGTCCGAGTCCGCGACGGTTCCCGAGGCCGTGACAGGACCCGCCGGGGCTGGCGTCGGGACGGGCGCCGGACCGTTCGGCGCCGAGACGGTGGCGGCCGCCGCGGAGATCATCGCCAGGTACCCGATCGGCCGTCAGCGCTCGGCGCTGCTGCCGCTGCTGCACCTGGTGCAGGCCGAGGAAGGGTGCGTCACCGCCGAGGGCGTGGAGTTCTGCGCCCGGCAGCTCGGCATCACCGCCGCCGAGGTGCACGCGGTCGCGAGCTTCTACACGATGTACAAGCGCCACCCGGTCGGCGACTGGCTGGTCTCCGTTTGCACGAACCTGTCGTGCTCCCTGGTCGGCGGCCAGCAGGTGTATGACCGGCTGTCGGAGAAGCTCGGCGTAGGGCATGACCAGACGACGGCCGACGGCAAGATCACCCTTGAGCACGCCGAGTGCCTCGCGGCCTGCGACTACGCCCCCGTCATGACCGTCAACTACGACTTCTACGACGGGGTGGACCCGGACACCGCCGAGGGCATCGTCGAGTCGCTCGCCCGCGGCGAGCGGCCGATGCCCACTCGCGGCGGCCCGCTGTGCACCTTTGCCGAGGTCTCTCGTCAGCTCGCCGGCTTCGAGGATCCGCGGCCCGAGGGTGTCGCCGGGACGGGCTTCCTGGAGCCGTCGGTCGCCGGGCTCACGGTCGCCGAGCAGGCGGGTTGGCGCGGCGAGATCGCCGGCACCGAGCCGGTCGACGGACCAGCCGGTGCCGCGCCCGTCGAGCAGGTGCTCCCGGACGAGATGCCGGCCGACGGTGCCCGGTCCGGCGCCGCCCCGGCGGCTGGGGGCCCGGCTGTGACATCGGCCGCGGAGGACCCGACGTCGGCACCGGCCGCTCCGAAGACGGAAGGGGCGTGACGATGCCAGTCACTCCAGTTCTCACCGCGCACTGGAAGGTCCCCGGGATCTGGTCGCTCGAGACCTACGAGCGCCACGGCGGCTACCGGTCGGTCCGCGCCGCGTTCGACCTGGGCCCCGACGAGATCATCAAGATGGTCAAGGACTCCGGCCTGCGCGGGCGGGGCGGCGCCGGCTTCCCGACCGGGATGAAGTGGAGCTTCATCCCGCAGGGCGACGGCAAGCCGCACTACCTGGTGGTCAACGCGGACGAGGGCGAGCCGGGCACCTGCAAGGACGCCCCGCTGATGATGACCGACCCGCACTCGCTGATCGAGGGCATCATCGTCGCCTCGTTCGCGGTTCGCGCGAGCCGGGCGTTCGTCTACGTCCGCGGGGAGCTGGTGCACGCCGCCCGCCGACTGCGCAACGCCACCGCCGAGGCATACCGGGCCGGCTACCTGGGGCAGAACATCCTGGGTAGCGGGTTCGACCTCGACCTGGTGATCCACTCCGGCGCCGGCGCGTACATCTGCGGCGAGGAGACGGCCCTGCTCGACTCGTTGGAGGGCCGGCGCGGCCAACCGCGGCTGCGCCCGCCGTTCCCGGCGACGCACGGTCTCTACAACTCGCCGACGGTCATCAACAACGTCGAGACGATCACGTCGGTGCCGTTCATCGTCAACAACGGCGTCGAGTGGTTCCGCTCGATGGGCACCGAGAAGTCGCCCGGCCCGAAGATCTACAGCCTCTCCGGCCACGTCACCCGGCCCGGCCAGTACGAGGCGCCGATGGGCACCACGCTGCGCGAGTTGCTGGAGCTGGCCGGCGGCGTGCGCGGCGGACGGCAGCTGAAGGCCTGGACTCCGGGCGGGTCGTCGACGCCGATGCTGACCGCGGAGCACCTCGACGTCCCGCTGGACTTCGACGGCGTGATGGCGGCCGGCTCGCTGCTCGGCACGGCGGCGCTGATGATCATGGATGACACCACGGAGATGGTGCCGGTCGTGCGCCGGCTCACCCAGTTCTACGCGCACGAGTCCTGCGGCAAGTGCACCCCATGCCGGGAGGGCACCACCTGGATGGTGCAGATCCTGTCGCGGATGGAGCGCGGCCAGGGTAACCCGAGGGACGTCGACACCCTCACGGACGCCTGCGGCAACATCTTCGGCCGCGCCTTCTGCGCGCTCGCTGACGGAGCCGTCTCGCCGATCCAGTCGGGGATCAAGTACTTCCCCGAGGAGTTCGCCGCCGCCGCGACGCCGCGCGAGCAGCCTGGGTCGGGCGACGGCGTCGCGGCCGGCTCGACGAACGCGCTGGCGGGGGCGCACTGATGGCGCCGGCCGGCCTGGGAGCGTGCCCGAGCCGCTCGCGCGACCCGCGGGAGCTGTCTCCTGGCGTCCAGCGGGCGGGGACGGCGGCCCGGCCGAAGGGCGACGACGGCAACGGCTTGATGATCACGGGAGCGATCGAAACATGACTGTCGCGACTGACGCGCCGGCTGGGCCGGGCGGGGCGCCCCCGCCTCCGCCCGACCACGTCACGCTGACCATCGACGGCCTGTCGGTCAGCGTGCCGAAGGGCACCCTGATCATCAGAGCCGCCGAGCAGCTCGGCATCGAGGTGCCGCGGTTCTGCGACCATCCGCTGCTCGACCCGGTCGGCGCCTGCCGGCAGTGCATCGTCGAGGTGGAAGGCCAGCGCAAGCCGGTCGCCGCCTGCACGACGACGGTCGCCGCGGACATGGTCGTCCGGACGCAGCTGACGTCGCCGGTCGCCGCCAAGGCGCAGGCCGGGACGATGGAGTTCCTGCTGCTCAACCACCCGCTCGACTGCCCGGTCTGCGACAAGGGGGGCGAGTGCCCCCTGCAGAACCAGGCGATGGAGAACGGCGGCGCCGAGTCCCGGTTCCATGAGGAGAAGCGGACCTATCCGAAGCCGCTCGCCATCTCCTCGGAGATCCTGCTCGACCGGGAGCGCTGCGTGCTGTGCGCGCGCTGCACCCGGTTCTCGGCCCAGATCGCCGGCGACCCGTTCATCGACCTGTTCGAGCGGGGCGCGGCCGAACAGGTCGGCGTCGCCAGCGACGAGCCGTTCTCGTCCTACTTCTCCGGCAACACCGTGCAGATCTGCCCGGTCGGCGCACTGACGTCGAGTGCCTACCGGTTCCGGTCCCGCCCGTTCGACCTGGTTTCCACACCGACGGCCTGCGAGCACTGCGCCTCCGGCTGCTCGCTGCGCACCGACCACCGGCGCGGCACCGTGATGCGCCGCCTCGCCGGCGATGACGGCGCGGTGAACGAGGAGTGGAACTGCGACAAGGGCCGGTTCGCGTTCACCTACGCCCGCCAGGCCGACCGCCTGACCAGCCCGCTGATCCGGGACGACGCGACCGGCGAGCTCGTCGAGGCGAGCTGGAACGACGCCCTCGCCTACGCGGCCCGCGGCCTCGCCGAGACCCGGGACCGCTACGGTGTCGGAGTCCTCGCCGGCGGCCGGCTTACCCGCGAGGACGCGTACGCCTACGCCAAGTTCGCCCGACTGGCGCTGCGCACCAACGACATCGACTTCCGCGCCCGGCCGCACTCGGCCGAGGAGGAGGCGTTCCTCGGGCACGCGGTCGCCGGCACCGGCATCGGCGTCACCTACGCGAGTCTCGAGGCCGCGCCGGCCGTGCTGCTCGTCGCGTTCGAGCCGGAGGAGGAGTCGCCGATCGTCTTCCTCCGGCTGCGCAAGGCCGTCCGCAAGAAGGGCACCGCCGTCTACGCCGTCGGGCCGGTCGCGACCCGCGCGCTGGGCAAGCTCGCCGGCACGCTGCTCCCGGTCGCGCCGGGTGGCGAGGCCGACCTGCTCGCCGGTCTCGCCGGTGGGCGCCCAGGACCGGACGGGGAGACGGCCGGCGCCCTCGCCGAGGCGCTGCGCCAGCCCGGCGCGGTGATCCTGGTCGGCGAGCGGGCCGCCGAGGCGCCCGGCGCGCTGACCGCGGCGCTGCGCCTCGCCGAGGCCACCGGCGCCGGCCTCGCCTGGGTGCCGCGCCGGGCCGGTGAGCGTGGCGCGCTCGCCGCCGGCGCCTTCCCGTCGCTGCTGCCCGGCGGCCGCCCGGTCGCCGACGCCGCCGCGCGGGCCGAGGTCGAGGCGGTCTGGGGCGGGAAGCTGCCCGGCGCCCCCGGCCGCGGCACCGCCGAGATCCTCGCCGCCGCGGCCCAGGAGAACGCCGGTCTCGACGGCGTCATCGTCGCCGGGGTCGACGTCGAGGACCTGCCCGACCCGGCCGCCGCGCTGGCGGCGCTGTCGCGGGTGCCGTTCCTGGTCTCGCTGGAGATCCGCCGCTCGGCGATCGCCGAAGTGGCCGATGTCGTGCTGCCGGTCGCCCCGGTCGCGGAGAAGGCCGGCTCGTTCGTCGACTGGGAGGGCCGCCTGCGCCCGTTCCAGCGGGCGCTGGAGACGACAGCCTCAGGGTCGAGCGCGGGCCCCGCGCTGCCCGATCTGCGGGTGCTGCACCTGCTCGCCGCGCGGATGGGCGTCGATCTCGGCGTCCCGGACGCGGGGGCCGCGGCCCGCGAGCTCGCCTCACTGGGCCGGGCTGGGACATCAGGCCAGGAGCGGGCCGGGACATCAGGCCAGGAGCGGGCCGGGACATCAGGCCAGGAGCGGGCCGGGACATCAGGCCAGGAGTCGGGACCGGGCTACGGGCGGGCGCCCGCGCCCGCCGGCTCGGCCGCCGCGCCGATCATCCCGCCGGCCGGCGCGGCGCTGCTGGCAAGCTGGCACCAGCTGATCGACGATGGCGCGCTGCAGGACGGCGAGCCCTACCTGGCCGGGACCGCCCGGCCGGCGCGGGCGCTGCTGTCCCCGGCGACGGCCGCCGAGATCGGCGCAGCCGACGGGGGACTGGTCACGGTCAGCACCGACCGTGGCGCCATCACACTCCCGCTGGAGGTCACCGAGATGCCCGACCGGGTGGTCTGGGTGCCGACCCACTCGCCCGGGTCGCACGTCCGGCGCTCCCTGGCGGGCTCGGCCGGCGCGGTCGTGCGCATCGCGCGGGCCGAGGTCGGGACGCCACCGGCCGAGACGGTCACGGCCGAGGCCGCGCGGGGATCCGCCTCGATCCCGGCGCCGTCGGCCGGCCAGGCTTCCGCCGGAGGTGCGGCATGAACAGCGCCGTCCTGCTTGCCGCCGGCTCGACCGGGGCCGACCCCGATCTGGCCCGGTTCGGCGCGGACCCGTTCTGGCTGATCCTCATCAAGGCCGTCGCGGTCTTCGCGTTCCTGATGCTCATGACGCTGTTCGGCATCGTGTTCGAGCGCAAGGTCGTCGCCCGGATGCAGGTGCGGCTGGGCCCGAACCGGCACGGGCCCAAGGGCTGGGGCCAGAGCCTCCTTGACGGCATCAAGCTGATGCTGAAGGAGGACATCATCCCGGCGCTGGCCGACCGGCCGGTGTTCCTGCTCGCCCCGCTCGTCTCCGTCATCCCGGCGCTCATCGCGTTCGCCGTCATCCCGTTCGGGCCGGTCGTCTCGATCTTCGGGCACCACACGACGCTGCAGCTCGCGGACCTGCCGGTCGGCGTGCTCTACCTGCTGTCGGCGGCCTCGCTCGGGGTGTACGGGCTGATCCTGTCCGGCTGGTCGAGTGGCTCGACGTACCCGCTGCTCGGCGCGCTGCGCTCGGCCGCCCAGATCATCTCCTACGAGATCGCGATGGGCCTGGCGTTCGTCGCGGTGTTCATGTACTCCGGCACGCTGTCGACCTCGGGAATCGTCGAGCACCAGCGGCACTGGTGGTACATCGCGCTACTGCCGTCCTTCGTCATCTACATGATCTCCATGGTCGGCGAGACGAACCGGACGCCGTTCGACCTCCCCGAGGCCGAGGGCGAGCTGGTCGGCGGCTTCCTCACCGAGTACAGCTCGATCAAGTTCGCGTTCTTCTACCTGGCCGAGTACGTCAACCTGGTCACGGTGTCCGCGGTCATGACGACGCTGTTCCTCGGCGGCTGGCAGCCGCCGCCGATCCCGGGCCTGTCGTCGCTGGACCACGGCTGGATCCCGCTGATCTGGTTCCTGATCAAGCTGCTGGCCGTGATGTTCTTCTTCGTCTGGCTGCGCGGCACGCTGCCCCGGCTGCGCTACGACCAGTTCATGACCTTCGGCTGGAAGGTGCTGATCCCGATCGGGCTGGTCTGGGTGCTGTTCATCGCCGCCCTGCGCACGATCCGGGACAGCGACACCTCCGGCGCCCGGCCGTGGCTGTTCACCGCCGCGGTCATCCTGGCCCTGTTCGTCGTCGTCCTGTTCTTCTGGCCGCAACAGGCGCAGGACGAGGCCGACGACGACGGCCAGGGCCCGCCGAGCCTCGAACAGATCCCCTGGCCTCCGGTGAACGGCCGGCACGGGAGTATCGAGGCCGGCACGGTGAAGTCTCCGGCCGTCATCCCGGCTGGCCCACGCCAGCGTGAGGAGAGCTGACCCATGGGCTACTTCGATTTCTTCAAGGGCTTCGGTCTCACCTTCGGGAACATGTTCCGCAAGCCGGTCACCGAGTCCTACCCCGAGCAGAAGAAGCCGACCGCGCCGCGGTTCCACGGCCGCCACCAGCTCAACCGGCACCCGGACGGGCTGGAGAAGTGCATCGGCTGCGAGCTGTGCGCGTGGGCCTGCCCGGCGGACGCCATCTACGTCGAGGGCGCGGACAACACCGACGAGGAGCGTTTCTCGCCCGGTGAGCGGTACGGCAAGGTCTACCAGATCAACTACCTGCGCTGCATTCTGTGCGGGCTGTGCATCGAGGCCTGCCCGACCAGGGCGCTGACCATGTCGAACGAGTACGAGCTCGCCGACGACAGCCGTAATGACCTGATCTTCACCAAGGAGCAGCTGCTCGCGCCGCTGCGGGAGGGGATGCAGGCACCGCTCCACCCGATGTACCTCGGTGACAGCGAGACCGACTACTACCGCTGGGATCCGAACACCCCGTTGCCAGCCTTCCAGGAGCTGGCGCGCGGCGGCGGGTCCGGTTCGGAGCACTGATGGACCCACTCCTGGTCGCGGCCGGCCCGATCACCCACGTGGGGACCGGCGAGACGCTGACCTTCTGGATCATTGCCCCGATCGCGGTGCTCGGCGCGCTGGGCATGGTCTTCGCCAAGAAGGCCGTGCACGGTGCCCTGATGCTGGTCGCCAACCTGTTCTGCGTCGCGGTCTGCTACCTCCTGCAGGACGCGCCGTTTCTCGGGTTCGTGCAGATCGTCGTCTACACCGGCGCGATCATGGTGCTGTTCCTGTTCGTGCTGATGCTGATCGGGGTCGAGTCCAGCGAGTCGCTGGTCGAGACGCTGCGCGGGCAGCGGCTCGCGGCGACCGTGCTCGGTCTCGGGTTCGCCGGCCTGCTGGTCTTCCCGCTCGGGAAGGTTATCTCCCACCAGCCGGCCGCGGGCGTCGCCACCGTGAACTCCTCGGGCGGCGGCAACATCCACGCGATCGCCCGGCTGCTGTTCACTCAGTACGTCTTCGCCTTCGAGGCCGTCTCCGCGCTGCTGGTGATCGCCGCCGTCGGCGCGATGATCCTCGCCCACCGCGAGCGGACCGGGCCGAAGCCGTCGCAGAAGGAGACGCTGCGCAGGCGGATCGCCGAGGGCGGCGTGTTGACCCCGCGGCCCGGGCCCGGCGTCTACGCGCGTGCGGACTCCGCCGATCAGGAGCCGATGCTGCCCGGCAGCCCGTCCGCGGGTGAGAACGGCGCCGGGAACGGCCTGGTCGGTGGTGCGCCGCCGGCGCCGAGCCACCTGCCGCCCGGCGAGCGGCCGCCCGGCGACGGGTCGTCCGGTGGCGAGACCGGGACGACGCCGGCGGGCGGGGGCCCAAACGACCCGGCGACGGGCCCCGGCTTGACGGACGGGTCGGCGCCGGTCGGCGCCAGTAAGGGGAGTGGGCTGTGAACCCGGCGAACTACCTGATCCTGGCCGCGCTGCTGTTCGCGATCGGTGCGGTCGGGGTGCTGGTCCGGCGGAACGCGATCGTCGTGTTCATGTGCATCGAGCTGATGCTCAACGCGGTGAACCTGACCCTGGTGACCTTCTCCCGGATCAACGGCAACCTGGAGGGCCAGGTCATCGCCTTCTTCGTGATGGTCGTGGCCGCCGCCGAGGTCGTCATCGGGCTGGCGATCATCCTGACGATCTTCCGAACCCGCAAGTCCGCGTCCGTCGACGACGTGAACCTGCTCAAGTACTGATCCCGGCGGGGCGGCCAGCTGCCGGGGCACCAGAGCACGGCACGCGGCGAGAACGCGCCCCAAAACAGGCAGACGCAACAGAAGCAGCATTACGGAACACCAGCACGGATCCCGAGCACCGAACCGGCTCGGGCTCGCCGGGAGGCGGGCCAGGGCCGAGTTCTCGGACCACGGCCCAGACGGGTGAGGCGCAGACAGGCCCCATCCGCCGGAGCCGCTAGCGAGGAACGGACACACCTGTGAGCCTTTTCCATCTCACGCAGATGCGAAGGAAAGGCCTTTTCCGCGGTGATGAAGGAAAAGGCTCGGTGACGCTGCCGGCCGAGACGCTGCCAGCGGAGAGGCTGCCGGCGGAGAGGCTGCCGTCCATCCGGGCTGGTGCGAGATGAGCCCGGCCGCGGCTTCGGCCGTGCACTACGCGTCGGCGAGCGGCACGTTCTCGCTGACCTGGCTGCTCATCGCGCTCCCGCTGGCCGGCGCCGCGATCCTGCTGCTCGGCGGTAAGCGCACCGACAAGTGGGGCCATCTGCTTGGCACGCTGACGGCGGTCGCCAGCTTCGCCGTCGGCCTGGTGCTGTTCTTCACGCTGCTGGGTCGCTCCGGCGACAACCGGGCGGTCTCCGAGCACCTGTTCAGCTGGGTCCCGGTGAACGGCTTCCAGGTCGATGTCGGCCTGCTGTTCGACCAGCTCTCCGCGGTCTTCGTGCTGCTGATCACCGGTGTGGGCTCGCTGATCCACATCTACTCGATCGGCTACATGGCCCACGACCCCGGGCGGCGGAAGTTCTTCGCCTACATGAACCTGTTCCTCGCCTCCATGCTGCTGCTGGTGCTGGGGAACAACTTCCTCGCGCTGTACGCCGGCTGGGAGCTCGTCGGCCTGTCGTCCTTCCTGCTCATCAAGTTCTGGGAGTACAAGCCGGCCGCCGCCACCGCGGCGAACAAGGCGTTCTACATGAACAGGGTCGGTGACGTCGGCCTGGCGCTGGCCATCATGTTCCTGTTCGCCACGCTCGGCTCGACGAACTACGACGCGGTCTTCTCCGCGGCCGCCGGCCACCTCATCAGCTACGGCACGATCACGGCGATCGCGCTGCTGCTCCTGCTCGGCGCCTGCGGCAAGTCCGGCCAGTTCCCGCTGCAGGCCTGGCTCCCGGACGCCATGGAGGGCCCGACCCCGATCTCGGCGCTCATCCACGCGGCGACGATGGTCACCGCGGGCGTCTACCTGATCGCCCGGTCGGCCCCGATCTTCAACGAGACGCAGGCCGCGCGGACCGTCGTCCTCATCGTCGGCGCGATCACGATCCTGATCGGCTGCGTCATCGGCTGCGCGTACGACGACATCAAGAAGGTGCTCGCGTACTCGACCGTCAGCCAGATCGGCTACATGTTCCTCGCCGTCGGCCTCGGGCCGGCCGGCTACGCGCTGGGCATCATGCACCTGCTCGCGCACGGCTTCTTCAAGGCCGGCCTGTTCCTCGGCTCCGGCTCGGTCATCCACGCGATGGACGACGAGCAGGACATGCGGAAATACGGCGGCCTGTGGAAGGTCATGCCGGTGACCTGGGTGACGTTCGGGCTCGGGTACCTGGCCATCATCGGCTGCCCGCCGTTCTCCGGGTTCTTCACCAAGGACAAGATCATTGAGACGGCGTTCGACAAGGGCGGCACGTCCGGCACGATCTACGGGCTCGTCGCCCTGCTCGGCGCCGGGATCACCGCGTTCTACATGACCCGGCTGTTCCTGATGACCTTCCACGGCAAGGCCCGCTGGAGCCATGAAGGCGAGCACGCGAAACACCCGCACGAGTCCCCGGCCGTGATGACCGGGCCGATGGCACTGCTGGCCGTCGGGTCGGTCTTCGCCGGCGGCCTGTTCGTCCTCGGCAGCTCGATGCAGAACTGGCTCGCCCCGGTCGTCGGCGAGCACGGCGAGGCCGACCACACGCTCAGCCCAACGGTGCTGACGCTGCTGACACTCGTCGTCATGCTCGGCGGCGTCGCCGGCGCCTACCTGCGCTACCAGATCCGCCCGGTCGACGCGGTCGCGAAGACCGACGCCCAGGTCAGCCCGCTGACCGTCGCCGCCCGCCACGACCTGTACGCGAACACCTTCAACGAGGCCGCGTTCATGATCCCGGGCAACTACCTGGTCCGGTTCCTGGTCTGGTTCGACAAGATCGTCATCGACGGCGTGGTCGGCGGGACCGCGGCCGGAGTCGGCGGGCTGTCCGGCCGGCTGCGGCGCACCCAGACCGGCTACGTCCGGACCTACGCCCTGTCGATGTTGGGAGGCGCGATCCTGGTGATCGGGGCCCTGCTGCTGGTGAAGGCGGGCTGACATGCATACCGCTCCCTGGCTGACCGTTCTGCTGGTCATTCCCACCGCCGGCGCGCTCGTCGTCGCGCTGCTCCCGAAGACGCTCACCACGCTCGCCAAGCAGCTTGCCCTGGGCCTGACGCTCGCCGAGCTGGTCATTGCGGTGATCGCCACCGCCGCCTACCGGCCCAACGTCCCCGGCTTCCAGTTCGCCCAGCGCTACGACTGGATCAAGCAGTTCGGGGTGTCGTACTCGGTCGGCGCCGACGGCATCTCGATCGTGCTGATCCTGCTGTCCGCCGTGCTGGTGCCCGTCGTGGTGCTCGCGAGCTGGCACGAGTCCGAGGAGGGCAAGCGCAGCGTCCCGGCGTTCTTCGCGCTGCTGCTCGCGCTGCAGGCCGGCATGGTCGGCGTCTTCGCCGCGACCGACGTGTTCCTGTTCTACGTCTTCTTCGAGGCGATGCTCATTCCGATGTACTTCCTCATCGGGAGCTACGGCGCCCCCAGAGAGCAGACGCAGCGCTCGTACGCGGCCGTCAAGTTCCTGCTCTACAGCCTCTTCGGCGGCCTGCTGATGCTCGCCGCCGTCATCGGCCTGTACGTCGTCTCGGTGCACCAGCTCGGCCACGGCACCTTCGACTTCGCCGCGCTGCGCCAGATGAAGATCGCTCCGACGACGCAGAAGTGGCTGTTCCTCGGCTTCTTCCTCGCGTTCGCCATCAAGGCGCCGCTGTTCCCGTTCCACACCTGGCTGCCGGACGCCGGCGCCCAGTCACCCACCGGCGGCGCGGTGCTGCTCGTCGGGGTTCTCGACAAGGTCGGCACGTTCGGCCTGATCCGCTACTGCATCCCGCTGTTCCCGGACGCGGCCGACTACTTCGCCCCGCTGGTGCTCGCGCTCGCGGTGATCGGCATCTTCTACGGCGCCCTGCTGGCGATCGGCCAGCGTGACATGAAGCGGCTGGTCTCGTACACATCGCTCGCCCACTTCGGCTTCATCGCGCTGGGCTGCTTCGCGTTCACCTCGCAGGCCGGCACCGGCGCGGTGCTGTACATGGTCAACCACGGCCTCTCCACCGGCCTGCTGTTCCTGGTGGTCGGCTTCCTGGTGTCCCGCCGGGGCAGCCGTGACGTCAACGCCTACGGCGGCATGGCCAAGGTCACCCCGGTGCTGGCCGGGGTGTTCCTCATCGCTGGCCTGTCGTCGCTGGCGCTGCCGGGTATGAACAGCTTCGTCTCGGAGTTCCTCGTCCTGGTGGGCACCTTCACCCGCTACCGGGCGCTGGCGATCGTCGCGACCTGCGGCATCGTGCTGGCCGCCATCTACGTCCTGCACCTGTACAAGCGGACGATGACCGGCCCGGTGACCCAGGAAAACTCGCTGCTCACCGACCTGTCGGTGCGCGAGAAGCTCGTCGTCGCGCCGATCGTCGCGCTCATCGTCGCCCTCGGCGTCTACCCGAAGCCGCTGATCGACATCATCCGCCCGTCGGTGACTGCCACGTTCACCGACGTCGGCCACCACGACCCGGCGCCGACCGTCCCGGCCGCCGCCGCCAGCACCACCGGAGGCCACTCGTGAGCCCCTCTGTCGTCGCGGCGGCCGGTTCGGTCACCATCCCGCCGATCAAGACGCCGTCGATCGAGTACTCCTCGATCAGTCCGGTGCTGATCGTGCTCGGGCTCGCGTTCGTCGGCATCCTCGTCGAGGCGTTCTCGACGGCGGCCACCCGCCGCGTACTCCAGCCGGTGCTCGCCTTCGGCGGTTTCCTCGCGGCGTTCATCGCCGTCGCCCTGCTGCACGCGCGCCGGGCGACGCTGGTCTCCGGCGCGCTGGCCATCGACGGGCCGACGCTCTTCCTGGAAGGCACGATCCTGCTGTTCGGCCTGCTGGCCGTGCTGCTGGTCGCCGAGCGGCGGCTGGACTCCACCGGCGGCGCGATCGTCGCCCAGGCGGCCGTCACGCCCGGATCGGCCGGCTCCACCGCCCTGCAGACCTCGCAGGACACCCAGACCGAGGCCTACCCGCTGATGGCCTTCTCGGTGGCCGGGATGCTGATGTTCGTCCAGTCGAACAACCTGTTGGTGATGTTCATCGCGCTGGAGATCCTCTCGCTGCCGCTCTACCTGCTCGCCGGGCTGGCTCGCCGCCGCCGGTTGCTGTCGCAGGAGGCGTCGCTGAAGTACTTCCTGCTGGGCGCGTTCTCGTCGGCCTTCTTCCTCTACGGCCTGGCGATGATCTACGGCTTCGCCGGCACCGTGAACCTCGGTGGCATCGCCACCGCCGCGAGCGCCGTCGGCAAGACGGACACCTACCTGTACCTCGGGATCGGCCTGCTCGCCGTCGGCTTCTTCTTCAAGATCGGCGCGGCGCCGTTCCACTCGTGGACGCCGGACGTCTACCAGGGCTCGCCGACGCCGATCACGGCGTTCATGGCCGCCGGCACGAAGGTCGCGGCCTTCGGTGGGCTGCTGCGGGTGTTCTACGTCGCATTCGGCGGCCTGCGCTGGGACTGGCGGCCGGTCGTCTGGGCAGTGGCGATTCTCACGATGGTCGTCGGCGCGGTCCTCGCCCTGACCCAGCGGGACATCAAGCGGATGCTGGCCTACTCGGCGATCGCGCACGCCGGCTTCCTGCTCGTCGGGCTCGCTGGCACCAACACCGACGGCCTGTCCGGCTCGATGTTCTACCTCGTCACCTACGGGTTCACCACGATCGCCGCGTTCGGCGTCGTCTCGCTGGTCCGCACCAGTGACGGGGAGGCCAGCGACCTGTCCCAGTGGCAGGGGCTCGGCCGGACCTCGCCGCTGCTCGCCGGCATCTTCGCCTTCCTGCTGCTCGCCCTCGCCGGTATCCCGCTGACCAGCGGTTTCACCGGCAAGTTCGCCGTCTTCCAGGCGGCGATCTCCGGGAACGCGACTGGCCTCGTCATCGTCGCCCTGGTCTGCAGCGCGATCGCCGCCTTCTTCTACGTCCGGGTCATCGTGCTGATGTTCTTCTCGAACCCGCCGGCCGACGGCCCGGTCGTCGTCACGCGGCCAACCCTCACCTACGCCACCGTGGGCGTCGGAACCCTCCTGACGCTCCTTCTCGGCGTAGCTCCGCAGCCTTTGTTGGACCTGGCTGGTCACGCGGCGGCCTCAGGCTTCGTACGCTGATGGCGGTATGAGCGCAACCAGGCTGGACACCATGGGGATCAGGGCCGACCCTGATCTCGAGATCGCCGTGCGCGCGGGACTCACGGACGTGGAGCGCGTGCTGCGCGACGCCGTCCGCAGCGAGTTCGCGTTCGTCACGGAAGCGTCGCGACATCTCACCGACGCGGGCGGAAAACGTTTCCGCCCCACGGTGGTGCTGCTCGCGGCGCACTTCGCCGACCCGGCCGCGCCGGAGGTGATCCAGGCCGCGGCCGCCATCGAGCTGACCCACCTGTCGACGCTTTACCACGACGACGTGATGGACGAGGCCCCGCTCCGCCGCGGGGCCGCGTCCGCGAACGCCCGGTGGACGAACACGGTGGCGATCCTCGTCGGGGACTACCTGTTCGCGCGGGCCTCGGAGATCACCGCGGACCTCGGCCCGGAGGCGACGCGCATCCTCGCCCAGACGATCGCCACCCTCTGCGAGGGCCAGATCCGGGAGACCGTCGGCCCGGCACCCGGCGATGACCCGGTCGAGCACTACCTGCGGGTCATCACCGGCAAGACCGCGTCGCTGATCGCCGCCTCCGGGCGCCTCGGCGCCATGATGGGCGGAGCCGACCCGGTGACGGCCGACATCCTCGCCACCTACGGTGAGCGCATCGGGGTGGGCTTTCAGCTCTCCGACGACATCATCGACGTCGCCTCGCCCACCGCGGACTCCGGCAAGACCCCGGGCACCAACCTACGGGCCGACGTCCACACGCTGCC
>Ga0068863_100001180_pt1 | contig 26124 bp, 24 predicted proteins | sample KBSSwiS62_FD_66596 | JGI IMG/M metagenome (GOLD analysis project Ga0068863, IMG submission 66596) | Switchgrass rhizosphere microbial communities from Kellogg Biological Station, Michigan, USA - KBS Switchgrass S6-2 | ecosystem: Host-associated > Plants > Roots > Rhizosphere > Soil ... | reverse complement strand
GGCGCGCCGACGCGGGTCGGCGTGGCGATCACGGACTATCTCGCCGGCTTGTACGCGGTTCAAGGCATTCTACTGGCGCTGCACGATCGGCACGCCAGCGGCCTCGGCCAGCATGTCGACATCTCGCTCTTCGAAGCGATGCTCTCGGTGATGCGGTTGCCGCTGGCGGTGCTGCAAGCGACCGGCGCCGACCCAACGCGCGTTGGCAACGATCACCTGAACATCGCGCCCTACGAGCCGCTCCGCGCGAAGGACGGCTTGATCATCGTCGCGGTGGCGAATCCACGCCTGTGGATTCGGTTCTGCGAGGCCATCGAGCGGACGGACTTGCGTGAAGACCCGCGCTTCACAACCAACACCGAACGGGTCGCCAATCGCGCTGCCCTCAAAGAGACACTCGAGGCGACGTTTCAGCCATTCACGGTCGACGAACTTGGCCGGCGCCTGCAGGCGAAGAGCGTGCCGTTCGGCCGCGTCCGATCGATGCGCGAGGCGATCGCGCATCCGCAGGTGGCCGCGCGCGACATCGTGCTGCAGCAGCAGCGTCCGGACATCGGCGTGGTCGAGACGCTGGCGCCGGTGGTGCGTCTCTCGCGGACGCCTGCGGAGGTACGGCTGCCGCCGCCGGCGCTCGGGGAGCACACGGAGGAGATCCTGAAGGGGCTGGCGGCTAGGCGCTAGCGCAACGGGAGCAGGGGACTAAGGGACTAGGGGACTGACGTGTTTCAACGCGATCTGCTGAAGGACAAAGTTGCGCTGATTACCGGCGGCGGCACGGGCATTTGCCGCGGGATCGCGCTCGCGTTTGCGGCGCATGGCTGCGATGTTGCCATCACGAGCCGCAAGATCGAGCATCTCGAGCCGACGGCGGCGGAGCTGCGAGGGCTCGGTGTCCGCGCGGTGGCGAAGGCGGCGGACGTGCGCGATCCGGCCGCGGTCAACGACATGCTGTCGACGGTTGTCCGGGAACTGGGCCGCCTCGACATCCTGGTCAACGGCGCCGCCGGCAATTTCATCTGCCTCGCCGAAAATCTGTCGCCGAATGGTTTTGGCACTGTGGTCGACATCGATCTCAAGGGGACGTTCCACGTGTCGAAGGCGGCGCTGCCGCATCTGCAGGCTCGCGGCGGTGTCGTCCTCAACATCAGCGCGACGCTGCCGTATCTGGGCACCATCGGGCAGTCGCATGCCGCCGCGGCGAAAGCGGGGGTCGATTCGCTGACGCGCGTGCTGGCGTGCGAGTGGGGACCACACGGAATCCGCGTCAACGGGATCGCGCCGGGTCCAATCGAAGGAACGGAAGGCGTGCGCCGGTTGACGAACGAGAAGTCTCGCGCCAGCGCGCTCGCCCACAACCCGCTCGGGCGCATGGGGACCACGGACGATATCGCGAACGCGGCGTTGTATCTGTGTTCTGAAGCCGCATCGTTCGTCAACGGTGTCACCCTCGTCGTCGACGGTGGTCTGTGGCTCCGTTCCGCCCGCATCCTCGGCGAAGAATGACGATTCCCGAATCCCGAACCCCGGCGTGGGCCGCGGGCGTGTGCGACGGCGTCCACGCCGCCGGCAGCCGCGACGTCGTCTATGTGCCAGACAACCCGCTGTCGCACGTCCTGCGTGATGTGCGACAGCGACTGCCGGATGTCCGGCTGGTGCTGGCCACTCGCGAAGAGGAGGCGTTCGGGATCGCCGCGGGGTTGTTTCTTGGCGGCAAGCGGCCGACGGTGATGCTCCAGTCGAGCGGCCTGGGCAACTCGCTAAACGCGCTGACGTCGCTGCTGATTCCGTATCGGATACCGGTGCTGCTCGTCGTCAGCATGCGCGGCGATCTCGGAGAATGGAACGCCGCGCAGGTGCCGATGGGGCGGGCGGTGCGGTCGATTCTGGAGGCGATCGAAATCCCGCACGTCACCGTCGAGTCGCCGGAGACAACGTCGGAGGTCGTCAGGGTGGCGGGTCTGCGCGCCTTCGAAAGCCGGATGCCCTCCGCGTGCCTTCTGCCGCGGCGTCTGACGACGGGTGTCTGACCCGGGTCAGAGAGGTGTCAGAGTGGGGTCAGGCACGTGTCTGACTCCGGGGTGCTGACTCTGGCGGTGGCGTGGTGAAAATAACTGCCACGGTATGAGACGGAGTAGATGACTCGACTCGAAGCGACGCGCGCGATCTGCACGGTGGCCGGCGAGGCGGCGATTATTGCCAGCCTGGGACACCCGGCGTACGACCTTTTTGCCGCCGACGACCGTCCGCGCAATTTCTATACCTGGGGCAGCATGGGCCTGGCGTCCTCGATCGGGCTCGGACTCGCCCTCGCGCGCCCCGACCTTCGCGTGGTCGTGCTCGACGGCGATGGGTCGCTCTTGATGAACCTGGGATCGCTGGCGACTATCGGTCTGTTGCACCCGCCCAATCTCGTCGTGATCGTGATGGACAACGAGGAGTACGCGACGACCGGCGGACAGCCGACGCCGACCGCCTACGGCGCCGATCTCGACGCGGCCGCGCGCGCGATGCGCGTTGACGGCACAACGGTCCGATCGGTGCCGGAGCTTACCGCTGCGGTCGCCCGACAGGGATCGCTGGTCGTGGTCGCGAAAGTCAGCGAGTCGACGCCGACCGCGAAGCCGCCGCTCGACTACGTCGGGATCAGGGATCGCTTCATGACCGCCCTCGGCGGGGTGCGCGGGTGACGCTCGGCCGATTCGCGGTCGAGGCCGTTCCTCCGGCAGCCGCCCGCGATGCGGCGGCGCGAGCCGTGCTCGACACCATCGGCGTCGCGCTGGCCGGCGCGCCTGAACCCGCCGCGCGCGCGGTCCAGCGCGTCGTGATCGACAGCCAGGGCCCATGCACGATCCTGGGTCTCGCCGCCCGCGCCAGCGCCGCCGATGCGGCTCTGGCCAATGGCACCGCCGCGCACGCGCTCGACTACGACGACATGTGTTTCGTCTCGCTGGCGCATCCGAGCGCGCCGCTGGTCGCCGCGGCGCTCGCCGCAGCCGAGGTGGCGAGTGCCTCGGGCCGCTCGCTCCTCGACGCCTACGTCGTTGGCTTTGAGATCGAAGCGCGGTTGGGGCGCGCGATGAACCCGCGGCACTATCAGCGCGGCTGGCACTGCACGTCGACGCTCGGCACGATCGGTGCCGCCGCCGCGGCGGCGCGGCTGCTCGGTCTGGATGAATCAGCGTGCGGTCACACGCTGGCGATCGCGGCGTCGGAAGCGTCGGGACTGAAAGAGAACTTCGGCACGATGGTCAAGCCGCTGCACGCCGGTCTGGCGGCTCGCAACGGCATCCTCGCGGCGCAGCTGGCGCGCTGCGGCATGACCGCGAGCGCGGCCGCGATCGAAGGGCCGCAAGGATTTCTGGCAGCGATGGATGGCGAGCACCCGTCGCTCACCGAGTACGCCGCCGATCTGGGCAGCCGCTGGGAGATCGTCGACACCGGAATCACTGTGAAACTCTATCCGTCGTGCGCGGGCACGCATCCGACCCTCGATGCACTGCTTGATCTCAGACGATCCGAGCGGTTCGGCGCCGGCGATGTCGAATCGATCGACGTCGGCGTGGACGCGATCGTGCCGACGATCCTGATTTACGACCGCCCGGCGACGGGGCTCGAGGCCAAATTCAGCATGCCGTTCTGTGCGGCGGCTGCCATCGTCGATGGCCGTGTTGGCATCGATACGTTCGACGCCGCGAAACTCGCCGATCCCCGGATCGCGGCGATGCAGTCGCGCGTCACCATGCAGGTGGATCCGTCGCTCGACTCGTCGGCGCCGGCGCTCACTCAGGCGCGCGTGACGGTCCGCCTGAAAGATGGCCGGGTACTGACGGCATCGGCGAATGGCGCGCGTGGCTACCCGGAGCGTCCGGCGAGCAGCGACGAGCTGGGCGCCAAGTTCCTGGCCTGCGCGTCGCGGGTGTTGCCCGAGGCGAAGGCGCGCCTCGCGCTGAAGATGATCAGCGAGCTCGAGTCAGTGGCGGAAGTGCGCGTCGTGACGGCTCTTTTCAAGTTGAAAAGGGACGCTTCGCGGGGACGTGTCCCCGCTTCCACACCATGAACGTCCGCCTGAACTCGATGACCGTTGTGCCGTGCTGGTTGACGCCGATCGTTTTCACCTGGACGATGCCCGCCGCCGGACGCGATTTCGATTCACGCGCGTCGAGGACCTCGCTCCGTGAGTAGACGGTATCTCCCTCGAAGAGCGGGTTCGGCATCCGCACCTCGTCCCACGACAGGTTGGCGACCGCGTTCATGGTGAGGTCGATGGTCGACTGGCCGGTCACTAGTGCCAGCGTCAGGCACGAGTTGACGAGCGGTTTCTTGAATTCGGTGCGCCCCGCGTACTCCGCGTCGAAGTGGATCGGGTTGGCGTTCAACGTCATGCACGAGAACCAGACGTTGTCGGCCGGGAGAATCGTCCGTCCCAACGGATGCTCGTAGACGTCGCCGACCGCAAAATCTTCGAACACGCGACCGGTCCATCCAGGTTTCGTCGCCATCTAGACCGCTCCTTCGCGCTGCCATGCCGCCGCAGTGCGCCGATCGACGCCTAGCTCCTCGAGGATTGCCGCCGTATGCTGGCCGAGCGCCGGGACATCGCCCATCCTCGGTTCGACGCCGTCCATGCGGACCGGCGGCACCGTGGCCCGGAGCCGGCCGGCCGGCGATCCGATCTCGCGCCAGCACTCGCGCGCGGACAGTTGCGGGTGATTCACATAGTCCTCGACCGTGTTCATGCGCGCCCACGCGATCTGCGCGGCGTCCAGCCGCGCAATCACCTCGGCCGTCGTCAGCGCCGCGAACGCCGATTCGATGACGTCCTGCAGCGCGTGTCGATGGCGAACCCGCAGCGGGTTGGTGCTGAAGCGCGAGTCGTGCTCGACGTCGGGGCGCTCGAGCACAGAGGCGCAGAACCGCGACCATTCGCGCGCGTTCTGGATCCCGAGGTAGACCTGTCCGCCGTCGCCGACGCCCACCGGGCCGTACGGCGCGATCGACGCATGATGAGGACCGCTGCGGGGAGGGGCCGCTCCCGAGTAGGCGGCGAAGTAGGCCGCGTATCCCATCCATTCGCCGAGGGCGTCGAACAGCGACACGTCGATCGCCGTGCCGTGCCCGGTCGTTCCGCGCGCGATGAGCGCCGTCAGGATCCCGGAGTAGGCGTACATGCCGGCGGCGATGTCGGCGACCGAAATCCCCACGCGTGCCGGTGACTCGGCCGTCCCGGTGATCGAGAGCAGGCCGACCTCGCTTTGCACCAACAGGTCATACGCTTTCTTCGCCGCGAACGGCCCGGACGAGCCGTAGCCCGAGATGTTGCACACGATGAGCCGCGGGTCGCGCGCCCGAAGCACCGCGGCCGACACGCCGAGCCGGTCCGCGGCGCCTGGCGCGAGGTTCTGCACGAAGACGTCGGCGCGCTCGACGAGGCGCTTCAGAAGGGCGCGGATGTCGGGCCGTTTCAGATCGAGGGTGAGCGATTCCTTCGAGCGGTTCAGCCAGACGAAGTAGCTCGAGAGACCGTTGACGGCCGTGTCGTAGCCGCGCGCGAAGTCGCCGCCGTCCGGGCGCTCGATCTTGATGACCCGCGCTCCGAGATCGGCCAGCTGGCGCGTCGCGAACGGCGCTGCGACCGCTTGTTCGATCGACACGACCGTGATCCCCTCAAGTGGCAGCATCGAAACCTCGCGCAGGCCTAAAGGCCTGCGCTACGAGTACACGTACCATCGCTCAAGACGCGTACCAACGCTGGTAGCGCAGCCCTTCAGAGCTGCCTTCAATACGACCTCGGCAATCCCAGCACGTGCTCTGCGACGTACGCGAGGATCAGGTTCGTCGAGATCGGCGCCACCTGATAGAGGCGCGTCTCGCGGAACTTCCGCTCGATGTCGTACTCCTCGGCGAATCCGAAGCCGCCGTGCGTCTGCACCGCGACATTGGCTGCCTCCCAGGACGCGTCCGCGGCCAGCAGCTTCGCCATGTTCGCCTCCGCGCCGCACGGAGCGCCGCGATCGAACAACTCCGCCGCCCGGAATCGCATCAGGTCCGCCGCCTCGACGTTGACGTGCGCGCGGGCAATCGGAAACTGAACGCCCTGGTTCTGACCGATCGGCCGGTTGAACACGACGCGGCCGCTGGCGTACCGCGTCGCCCGCTCGACGAACCAGCGGCCGTCGCCGATGCATTCCGCCGCGATCAGAATCCGCTCCGCGTTCAGCCCGTCGATCAGGTACCGGAATCCCCGGCCTTCCTCGCCCACCAGCGTGTCCGCCGGCACGTCGAGGTCGTCGAAGAACAGCTCGGTCGTCGCGTGGTTCATCATCGTGCGAATCGGCCGGATCGTCAGTCCGTGTCCGACTGCCGTTCGAAGATCGACCAGCAGCACCGACAGCCCATCGGTCCGCTTCGTGACTTGTTCGATGGGCGTCGTGCGGACCACGAGCAGCAGGAGATCCGAGTGCTCGGCGCGCGAGATCCAGACCTTTTGACCTCGGATGACGTATCGATCGCCTTTGCGCGTCGCCGTTGTCTTCAATTGCGTCGTGTCCGATCCGGTGGTCGGTTCGGTGACGCCAAATGCTTGCAAGCGCAGGGCGCCGCTGGCGATCTGCGGCAGGTACGCGCGCTTCTGCGCTTCGGATCCGTGCCGCAGGAGCGTGCCCATCGTGTACATCTGCGCGTGGCAGGCTCCGGCATTGCCACCGCTGCGGTTGACCTCCTCGAGGATGATCGACGCTTCGGTGACGCCGAGGCCCGAGCCGCCGTACTCCTCCGGAATCAGTGCGGCGAGATACCCCGCGTCCGTCAGCGCTCGCACGAAGGCGTCGGGATACGCTCGGGCCGCGTCGAGCTCGCGCCAGTACGCGTCAGGAAACGCCTTGCAGAGGTCGCGGACTTCTCGGCGCAGGTCCTGGTGGAGGTCGGCGGACGGCATGAAGCGCTCGAATCATATAATGCGCTCATGAAAAAGATCGCAGCCGGCCTCTGTCTCATCTCTTGTGTCGCCGTCGTCACCTCCGCGCAATCGGGCACGGTGCGGCTGCTCGTGCTGAACAAGGAGGACGCGACGCTCGCGATCGTCGATCCGTCATCCGGCCGAGTGATGGGGAAGGTGCCGGTTGGCCAGGGACCGCACGAGCTGGTCACGTCGTTCGACGGCAAGACGGCGTTTGCCAGCAACTACGGCACCGGGCCGGCGCCCGGCCACACCATCTCGATGATCGATGTCGCTGGCATGAAGGAATTGCGCCGCATCGACGTCGCGCCGCTGAGCCGGCCACACGGGCTCGCCTTCGCGAATGGAAAACTGTATTTCACGATCGAGGCCGACAAGAAAATCGCCCGTTACGATCCGGTAGCCGACAAGATCGACTGGCAGTTCGAAACCGGCCAGATCGGCACACACATGGTCCTGCCCAGTCGCGACGTCAGCACCATTTTCACGTCCAACATCGGATCCGACAGCGTCTCGATCATCGAAGCAGGCGCCGGTGGGCAGTGGACGCAGACCGTGATACCAGTCGGCAAAGGTCCCGAAGGGATCGATCTGTCGCCGGACGGTAAACTGGTCTGGAGCGCACACTCGCGCGACGGCGGCGTCTCGATCATCGACGTGCGGTCTAAGAAAGTGGTGCAGACGCTCAACGTCGGCACGAAGCGTTCGAATCGGATCAAGCTGACGCGCGACGGGAAGTTCGCATTGATCTCGGACCTCGAGGCGGGCGATCTGATTGTTCTCGACACGGCCACGCGCAAGGAAATCAAGCGCATCGCCCTCGGACGGAGTCCCGAGGGCATTCTCATCGCTCCGGATGGTGTCCGCGCGTTCGTCGCGGTGAACGGGGACAACAACGTGGCCGTCATCGATCTCAAGACCTGGGCGGTGACCAGCCGTATCTCCGCGGGCGCGGGACCAGACGGCCTCGCCTGGGTGCCGTAGGGAACCGGTCGGGGCTAGGGGCTAGGGGCTAGGGGCTAGGGGCTAGGTACTAGCTGTGAGCTAGTTGTTCGACGCGCTGCGCATCACCATTCGGAGGTGATGTATGCAGATGGCTCGACGATTGATGACGGCGGCGGTTCTCCTCGTGGCGTGCTCCGGTCCGGCGTGGTGTCAGACGCTCCCCCCTCCCGCGCGCGTCGCTGATCTCAGCGGACCACGCTTTGGTGGCACCTTCCTCAGCGACGGCGTCGTTCAGCGGCTCAAGGCCGACGATGGCATTCGCGTGGCGCCGATGATCACGCAGTTCGGCTGGCAGGTCGAGAAACAGTTCTACAACGGCGGGAGCGGCGTGGCGGCGCTGACCGAAGCGGTCGTCCTGTTCGGCGGAATGGAGCAGGGGCTCGTGTTGCCGAGCCTCAGTTGGCTGGTGGGCATTCGTACACATGAGGGAACCGAATTCGGCGTCGGCCCCAACATCACGCCGGTCGGCGTGGCGCTGGCGCTGGCGGCCGGCAAGACGTTTCGCGCCGGCGTCCTGAACGTGCCGGTCAACATCGCGGTCGTCCCCTCGAAATCCGGTGTGCGAGTGAGTATGCTCACCGGGTTCAGCTTGCGGCGTCCCTAGGGGAGCGTCCACGCTGAATCGGGACCGATGCGTGGCCTGCGACGAAGACACGAAATCACGAAGCTCTGTGGTCTTTTTTGTGTTTTCGTGCTTTCGTGGCGATCGCGGCGGTATTGATTCGCCAGGGGCAGGCCACTAGCGGGCTGCTGCCTTCGCACAAGGAGAACGCCGTGCCACGAATCAGCTGGGTCGAGGAACAGGATGCGACAGGGCGGCTCGCGGAGTTGTTCGAGGACGCCCGATCGGGATCGATCAGCGGAATCAAGCGGCCGTTCGTCGCCGACATCCTGCACACGATGAGCCATCGCCCCGACTTCCTCGCCGCCATCATGGAGGCGTCGCGGATGCACTTCTCCGACGGGGCGCTCACGCGGGCCCAGCACGAGATGATTGCGTCGTACGTCTCGGCGTTGAACCACTGTCACTATTGACTGAGCAGCCATGCCTGGTTCCTGCAGTTGCAGGGAGAGCAGTTCGGTGAAGTGGCACAGGCATTGCGGGACGGTGACCTCGATCGTGCGCCGATTTCGCGGGCGGAGCGGCTGCTGCTGGAGTTCGTCGGGACGCTGACGCGCCATGCGTATCGCATCACCGACGAGCAGGTGCAGGCGCTGCGCGATGCCGGCTGGAGCGATCCTCAGATTGCCGAGGCGGTGTATGTCGGGGCCCTGTTCAATCTGTTCGTCCGGCTGGCGGACGCCTTCGACATCCACCCGCCGGCGACGATGGATGCCGGCGGCGTGCCGCGTGCGGTGACCGAGCGATGAGCCGCAGGTTCGCGCTGGTTCTGTTGATCGCGTGCGTGGGATGCGCGCCGCGGCCACAGTACGACCTTGTGATCAGACACGGTACGGTCTACGACGGAACCGGATCCGCCGGCGTCGTCGAGGACTTGGCGATTCAAGGCGATCGGATCGCCGCCCGTGGCGACTTGTCCTCAGCGCGAGGCCGCCAGGACGTCGACGCGTCCGGCCTCGCGGTTGCTCCGGGTTTCATCGACATGCTCAACCACTCGGAGACGTCGCTGATAGAAGACGGCCGGTCGCAGGGCATGATTCGGCAAGGCGTCACGCTGGCCGTGTTCGGCGAAAGCTCGATGGGTCCGCTCAGTGAGTCGATGAAGCGAGATCTCAAGGAGCGTCAAGGGGACATCAAGTTCGACTACACGTGGACGACGCTCGGCCAGTATCTCGATCGCCTGGTGCAGCGTGGCGTATCGACCAACGTCGCGTCCTTCGTGAGCGCCGCCACCGTTCGCGCGCACGAGATCGGCTACGACAACCGCCCGCCGACTGCCGAGGAACTCGATCGCATGCGCGGTCACGTCCGGACGGCGATGGACGAGGGCGCGATGGGCCTCACGACCGCGCTCATCTACATTCCCGGGGTGTTCGCCAGGACCGACGAGCTCGTCGAGCTGGCGAAAGTCGCGTCGCAATCGGGCGGGATGTACGTCTCGCACATGCGCAGTGAAGGCAACCGGCTGCTCGAGGCGATCGACGAGACGCTGACGATTGCGCGCGAGGCAAACATCCGCGCCGAGATCTATCACCTCAAGGCGAGCGGCGAGTCGAACTGGTCGAAGATGGCCGTCGCGATCGAAAAGATCGAGGCCGCCCGGAAGCAGGGCCTCGACGTCACCGCCGACATGTACACCTACACGGCAGGCTCGACCGGTCTCGACGCCGCGATGCCGCCCTGGGTCCAGGAAGGGGGCTACAAGGCGTGGGCACAACGCCTGCGGGATCCGAAGGTGCGCGCCCGCGTCCGGCAGGATATGACGACGCCCCAGGACGTGTGGGAGAACCTGATGCTCGCGGCCGGTGGTGACGGCACGCTGCTGGTCGGCTTCAAGAACGAGGCGCTGCGTCAGTACGCGGGCAAGACACTCGCCGAGGTCGCGCGCCTCCGCGGCACGTCGTTGCAGGACACGGCGATGGACCTCGTCGTGGAGGACGGCAGCCGCGTGCAGGTGGTCTACTTTCTGATGTCCGAGGAGAACGTGCGGCGGCAGATCGCGTTGCCGTGGGTCAGCTTCGGCTCGGACGCCGCCTCCATGGCGTCGGAGGGCGTGTTCATCAAGACGAGCACGCATCCGCGCGCGTACGGCAACTTCGCGCGGCTGCTTGGGAAGTACGTGCGCGACGAGCACGTCGTTCCGCTCGAGGAAGCCGTCCGGAAACTGACATCGCAGCCGGCGACGACGCTCCGCGTCAAGGAACGCGGACGGCTCGCACCCGGCTACTTCGCTGATGTCGTCGCCTTCGACCCCAAGACGATCGCAGACCGGGCGACCTACGAGAAGCCCCATCAGTACGCCACCGGCGTCCGTCACGTGTGGGTAAACGGCGTGCAAGTGCTGAAGGACGGCGAGCACACGGGGCAGAAACCAGGCCGAGTCGTTCGCGGACCTGGGTGGAAAGGTGGAACTTAGAAGTTAGAACTTAGAAGTTAGAACTTCGCGGCCAGTACTGCACTCCGCACCCGCGACCCGCCACCCGGCCCGGCACTCAGCACCCGGAACCCAGCACGGCACTCAGCACGCAGCACTAAGCACCCAGCACTCGTTCCAGCCCGTTTGGGTGGTGTGCGACGACGGGGCGGTCCGTAGGATCGGATTGTGAGTCTCCAGCCAAAACCGATTGACGATAGTGACCTGCTCGACGCGTATTCGCAGGCGGTGATTCGCGCCGTCGAGACCGTGGGGCCGGCCGTCGTCAAGATCGACGTGGAACACGGCGGCGGTTCAGGCGTCTGCTTCACGCCCGACGGACTGATTCTCACCAACAATCACGTGGTCGAGCGGCCAGGACGCGTCACGGTGGTGATGCCGGATGGCCGATCGATGCTGGCGGATCGTGTCGGCGCCGATGCCGACACCGATCTGGCGGTCGTCCGCGTCGTGACCCCCCAGGCGGAATCGCTGCCGTGGGCGACGCTGGGCGACTCGCGATTGGTCCGCGTGGGACAGGTCGCGATCGCCATCGGCAACCCATACGGGTTCCAGCATTCGGTGACGTCCGGCGTGGTCAGCGCGCTTGGCCGATCGCTCCGGTCGCGGTCGGGCCGATTGATGGACGACGTCCTGCAAACCGATGCGGCGCTCAATCCCGGCAACTCCGGCGGCCCGCTCGTGACGACACGCGGGGAAGTGATCGGGATCAACACCGCGATGATCCTGCCGGCGCAGGGATTGTGCTTCGCGGTCGCGAGCAACACCGCGCGGTTCGTCGCGGCGCGGCTGATTCGCGATGGGCGGATTCGTCGCAGCTACATCGGCGTGGCGGGACAGAACGCGCCGATCCCACGGGCGTTCGCACGCGCCCATCAGCTCGCGGTGTCGTCCGGCATCCTGGTGACGTCGGTCGAAAAGGGTAGCCCGGCGGCGACGGCCGGTGTGCAGGACGGCGATGTCATCCTCGCGTTTGGCGGCGAGGCGGTGACCGGGATCGACGAGTTGCACCGGCGGCTGACCGAGAATCTGATTGGCGTGCCGTCGCCGCTGACGGTGCTGCGACGTCTCGAAAGGCGGACGCTGACGGTGATTCCCGCAGAGTCATCGCGCAAGGCCTGATCAGCCGGGCCCATCGCGTTTTTGTCTCCCGTTTAGAAGAACAGAATCCTCCCTGGGCCAGATACCGCCGCGCTTCGCCGCAACGCACCAGCCCGAACTTGCTCACTGCTGCCCGCTGCTATACGGGGTCGTGCCTGCTTGGCCAGTGGTCTTCGCGTTGCTGAGTCAACGGTCAGCGATGGCCGATGAACGGTCATCAGTTCAAGGGTGGAGATGATGAGGAAAGCCGGTATCGCCATCACGATGGCGCTGACAACTGGCGTTGCCGTCTGGGCGGCCGGAACGGCGCTGACAGTTGCGTTTGGAACTCCGACGGTCACGTGTCCCGATGGGAATGTGAGTGCTGATTACACGATCAGCACCACGGCCGCCTCCGGCGCCGTGGTGACCGAGAAGCTGACCGATGCGAGCAACGCCGTTGTTGTCCAACAGTCCTACGACATTCTGGCCGGCAATGTCCCCGGCGGCTGGACGTTCGGCGGTCGCACGAAGACGTATGACGGAACGTTCACTCACAACGGACTGAGCAACGGCACGTATTCATTGCAGGTGTGCGTGACGCAGCCAGGCTCCGGTGGCAACCCGGACAAGACCGTGTGCAACAGCGAGACGATCGTTGTGCAATGCGCTGAAACCTGGAATCCCTGCGCCAGCGTGGCACCCTTTGGCGAGGTTGTCGGGAACAACAAAATCACCGATCATTCGACCGCGCAGATTCTCTTCGAAGGCGATTTCGGCTACGTCGCTCACGTCGAGATCTCGAATACCAACGGATTCTTCAGGTCTGCGGACGTGAAGAGAAACGGTGAGAGCTGCAACTATCACGCGAACTGGAAGTTTACGACCGACGACGGTTCAGACATGTTCGGCAACGACGGACCGGGCGTTTACACCGTAAAGGTCACCGGCAACAACCTCACTCTGGAATTCTCGGTGACGCTCCACTAATCGACCGCTCGCGATCCATTGTCAACATCTCAACGCATGGACGGCACTCGCCATGAGTGCCGTCCGTTTCATCCTTCCTTTCTATTTCGCATCCAGGGAAGAATCGCTATGCGTGCGGCAGCGAGCCGAGCGGGTTACAGCGTGATCAACCCGCGTCTGACGGCCCGCCGAACGGCGTCGGTCCGGTTCGCCGCGCCGAGCTTCCCGCAAATCGCCGATACGTGAAACTTGACAGTCTGATCGCTGATGTTCAGGCGCGCCGCAATTGCCTTGTTCGGCAACCCTTCAGCGAGCAGCTCGAGCACCTGCACTTCGCGCGGCGTCAGCGCCTCCTGCGGTTCGTCGTCGTCCGGCCAGGAGCGCCCCCTGCGGCCGACATCGTCGATCGGTGATGCCGAGGTCGTGCTGTCGCCGGCGATCGTGATGGCGTCGTAATCGAGATCGGCCGCCCGCGCCGCCGCGAGGGTCGAGAACTCGGCGACGATCTCGACGGCTGCCGACCCGAGCTTTGCGCGCAGACGCTCGCGATCGGGAGGCGAGCCGACGAGCAGCACTCTGAGGGGTGTCATAAGAGGAGAACAGGAGATCTAATCTCCTGTAAGCCAGCACTAGTTCACCGGACGCTGGCCGACGGTTACGGCGAGCTCGACGACGGCGCCGCCGCGCAGCGCGCGGATCGTGATGCGGCGTCCGACGCGATCGCCGACCAGCAGGTCGAGCAGATCCTCCGGCGACTCGATCGGATGGCCGTCGAATTCGAGCAGCACGTCCCCCACGAGAACGCCCGCTGCCGCGGCAGGACTCCCCGCCGTGACGCCGACGACGAGCAGCGCTTCCTCGCGCCCGTCGCTCCCGCGTTGAGTCTCCGGCAGCGCCACCGGCTGACCCGCGAGGCCGAGGTACCCGCGCTTCAGGCTGCCGTGCTCCAGCACGGTGGCCGCGGTCTTCCAAGCAATCGGGGCAGGAATCACCACGCCCAGGCCGCGAATGGCGGAGGCTGTCGCGATGCCCACGAGCGCCCCGCCGGTGTCCAGGAACGCGCCGCCGGCGAAGCCGTCATGCATCGGCGCGGTGGTGCGGATGACTTCGTCAATCGCGCGCCGACGGCCTGTCGGCAGCGGGCCGCCGATCACGGAGACGATGCCCGCGCTGGCGGTGATGACGTTGCTCCACGAGCGCGCGACGGCGAGCGCGAGGTGGCCGACGCGCGGCGCAGAGCGAGCCGGGGCGATGGCCGGCGTCTCGAGACCCGCCACGCGCAGCACGGCCAGGCTGGTCGTCGGATCCCAACCCGCCAGCTCGGCGTCGAGCGCGCGTCCGTCGTGCCGCCGCACGTGTATACCGTCTTCGCGCCCGAGCGCGCGAACCGTCGTGAGCACCACGTTGTCAGCGTACACGAGACCGCTGGCGGGCCGGCGGCGTCCCTGGACCTGCACCACCGAAGGCGCCGCCGCCGCCACCGCGTCCGCCAGCTGGTTCGAGAATGTTGAAAGTAGTTCGTTTGTCATGCATCCATCCTCGCAGCGTCACCGACCAAGCGGATCACCCGAACGGGCGGGACGGTATGATTACGCGTCTGGAGGACATATGACGAAGTTCCTCGTTCGAGGCGCCTCGTGCCTCGTGCTGAGTCTGCTGGCGTTGAGCATCCCGGCCGCCCAGCGCGGCGCCATCTCCGCGAAGCCTGACACGCCGTTCAAGCTGGCGACGTTCGAAGCCGCCGGGCGGACGCGCATTGGTCTCGTCATCGGCGCCCGTGTGATCGATATCCCGGGCGCCAATGCGGCGCTGGTTCGGGACGAACGCCTCGACGCGGTTCCGATGCCGACCGAAATGCGCGCGCTGATCGAGGAGTACAGCCGTGTCTCGCCGCGTCTCTATCAAATCGCCAACCACTTCCGCGACGCCCGGGCGGACACCGCGACCTATGTGTTCGAGCTGGACAAGGTGGCGATCAAGGCGCCGATCAAGTACCCGTACAACATTCTCGCCGCGGCCGCGAACTACAAGCTGCACGCGGGCGAGATGTTTCCGCCCGGAAGCCCGCAGCAGAAAGCCGCGAACGAGGCCGATCCGGACAAGGAAGATCCGGTCTTCTTCGCCAAGTCGCCGCGTTCCTGCATCATCGATCCGGGCGAGCCGTTCTTCATTCCACCGGGCCGGAACATCGATTGGGAAGGCGAGCTGGCCATCGTCATCGGCAAGCCGGCGCTGCGCGTGACCGAAGCGGCCGCGCACGACTACGTGTTCGGCTACAGCATCATGTACGACCTCAGCGATCGCGGCGGCACCGGCCGCAAGCCGCTCACCGGGATGTTTGCCGGTCCCAACTGGTTTGCCGGCAAGAGCGGCGATCGATCGGCGCCATTCGGTCCGTTCATCGTGCCGAAGGAGTTCGTGAAGGATCACACCGCGTTCCACATCGTGACGAAGGTCAATGGCGTGGTGAAACAGGACGGCAACACGAAGAATCTGATCTGGGACGAAGCCCACATGATTCGCTACCTGACGTCGATCCTTACGCTCTATCCAGGCGACGTCATCTCGAGCGGGACCCCCGATGGCGTCGGCGCCGGCCGCCGGCCGCCGGAATTCCTGAAGCCGGGCGACGTCGTGACGATCGACATCGACGGCATCGGGACGTTGACCACGCCGATGCGCGCGCTCGCGGCGGCGGGCACGCGGTAAGGGCGGGAGGGGCTGGATGGGCAGGAAGGGCTGGATGGGCGGGAGGAGCGGGATGGGCCCGCCTTCGCCGCTGCGCGGCTTCCGCCTTCGCGCGGCGGGCGCTTTGGCGGGACAGGTCGGCGTGGCAAGCACGATCCTGTTCGTCCTGGCGCTCATCATCATTCGCCCTCAGGCGCAGACGCAACCAGCGGACACGATACTGATCGACGGTCAGGTGATTACCGTCGACGCGCGATTCTCGATCGCGCAGGCGGTGGCCATCACCGGCGGCAAGTTCACGGCGGTGGGCACGAGCGCCAACATCAGAAAGCTGGCCGGCCCTTCGACGGCCGTGATCGATCTGAAGGGCCGGACGGTCATTCCCGGCCTGGCCGACGATCACCTGCACGACGCCGGCGGCGGACCCGGTGTGGACTTGTCGCGCACGCGCTCGGTCGCCGACGTGCTGGCCGCGATCGCCGCGCGGGTCAAGCAGAGCCGTCCCGGCGACATCATCGTCACCAACAGCGACTGGCACGAAGCGCAGCTCAGGGAGCATCGGCTGCCGTACCGGCGCGACCTCGACACCGTATCGCCGGACAATCCCGTCGTCGTGGTTCGCGGCGGCCACGAGTACATCCTCAATTCCGCGGCTCTCAGGAAATGGAACATCACGCGCGAGAGCCCGCAGCTTCCAGGCGGGCGCATCACGCGTGATGCGTCAGGCGAGCTGAACGGCGAGCTGGTCGACCGCGCGAAATCGCTCGTGCAACTGCCGCCGGGTCCGAGCCTGACGATGGAGGCGCTGCTGGAGCAGCATCGAAAGCTGAACGCTGTCGGTCTGACCAGCATCCGCTATCCCGGCGCGTCGGTCGAGCAGTACCGGTTGCTCCAGGAGATGAAGCGGCGCGGCACGCTCACCATGCGTGTCAATCAACTGATGCGATTCGCCGCCGACAGTGCCGCGGCGATGCGCGCCGCGATCGCGGCTTCGGGCATCTCGCCTGACGAAGGCGATGAATGGGTCCGCATCGGCGGCATGAAGCTGGGTGTCGATGGCGGCTTCGAAGGCGGCTGGATGCGCCAGCCGTACGCCGAGCCGTGGGGCGAAGGCGGCACCTTCTTCGGCGTCAACACGATGAAGCAGGCGCCCTATACGGAGGTCGTCAAGGAACTGAATCGTCTCGGCTGGCGCGTCGCGACGCACGCCGTCGGCGACGCCGCCATCGACGAAGTGCTCGCCGCGTACGAAGCCGCCGACGCCGAGAAGTCCATCGTCGGCCGGCGGTGGACCGTCGAGCACGGGTTCATTCCGCAAGCGGATCAGTTTCCGCGCATGAAGAAGCTGGCCCTAGTCATCTCCGCGCAGGATCATCTGTACCTGGCTGGCCCGAGCCTCGTGACCTATTGGGGACCGGCGCGCGCGGCGCGCACGACGCCGATGAGGACCTACATCGATCGGGGCTTCGTGGTGGCTGGTGGTACGGATTCAGCCGTGGTTCCTTATCCGCCGCTGTGGGTCTTCTATCACTTCGTCACACGTGACACGATCAGCGGTGGCGTCCTTGGAGCGGGCGAGAAGATTACTCGCAAGGAGGCGCTGCAAGTACAGACCATCAACAACGCCTACCTGACCTTCGAGGAACAGACGAAGGGCTCGATCGAGCCGGGCAAATTTGCGGATCTCGTCGTGCTTCCGGAATATATTCTGACCTGCCCAGATAAACACATCCAGGAGATGCGCGTCGACATGACGATGGTCGGAGGGAAGGTCGTCTATCGCCGCGCTCCGTAAGCCCTTACGTGGCGGGTAACGCCATTTTTGCGTTCGGTCTTATTTCTCAACACTTTACGACTGGTCCCGACCTTGCTCACGGAGGCACCCTGTGACTCGATCTGCGTTCGTTTCTACATTCCTGGCAATGGCCGTTGTTGCCCTCGCCCTGCCGTCCCGGGCCCACGGGCAAACGCCCGAGGCCGGTTCGACGGCATCAACGCAGCCTTCGGCCACCACGACGGCCCACGCCAGCGACGACGATGAGCGGCTGGATCCGGCTGAGCCCGATTTCGTCGTGATCAACCTGCCCACGACGCTGCGATTGCCGCGGCACAAGGGCGACTTTCACCTGACGCATCGCTTCGAGGGGAATCTCAGGGATGGCAGCTTCACCGATCAGCTGAGCAACTTTTTCGGTGTGGACGTCGGCGCGGCGCTCGGCCTGGAGTACCGGTTTGGTGTGATGCGACACCTGGAGGCGATCGTGCTGCGCACCAATCGCGCCCGCGCGATTCAGTTCTCCGGCAAGTACGACGCCTGGCATCAGAACGACACGTGGCCGGTCTCCATCTCCGGCATCGTGTCGATTGAGGGCGACAACAACTTCGGCGCGAACAGCGGGAACGCACCGAACAACTACGCGCCGGCAATCGGCGTCGTCATTTCCCGGGAAGTCGCCACGCAGCTCGCGGTGTATGCGGTGCCCTACTGGGTCGCCAACACCGGCATCGACGTGAACGCGGACGGCAACACGGGCGTCATCGGACTTGGCGCTCGCATCCGGTTCGGCCCTACCTCGTCGACCTATTTCAGCGCCGAAGTCTCGCCGCGGATCGGCGGGTTCGTCATCGGGGATCCGGAGTGGGGATTCGCGATTGAGAAACGCGTCGGCGCGCACTTCTTCGCGCTGACATTCACGAATGGCACGTCCAACCAAACGTATCGTCAGATCGCTCGCGGCGGCGCACCTGGCCACCTTCACCTTGGGTTCAACCTCACACGCAAGTTCTACTAAGGAGAATCAGATGAAACGCTTGTCCCTGTTCGCCGTCGCCCTCGCGTTCGTTGCTGCCGGCTGCTCGAAGTCGTCCACGTCGCCGTCGACCACGCCGACCAAGCCGACATTCACGGCGACGCTGTCGACCGCCAATGAGAACCCACCGATCACCAACGCAGAATCCGGTGGCCGGGGAGACGCGACCATCACGTTCGACGGTCCGAGAGACGCGTCTGGAAACTTCACTGGTCCGGTTGCGGTGACCTTCGTCGTGAACCTGAGTGGGTTCCCGGCTGGCACTCCGATCAACATCGCGCACATTCACACCGGCGCCACTGGAGTCAACGGCGCCGTTCTGGTTTCGACGACGCTCGCGGCGGGTGAGGTGGTGTTGGCCACAGGATCTGGGTCCTTCACCAAGACCGCGACGGGCGTCGATGCGGCGGTCGCGCAGAGCATCGTGAACAACCCGGCCGGCTTCTACTTCAACGCGCACTCGACGCTGAACGGCGGCGGCGTCGTGCGCGGCCAGCTCGTCAAGGTCAGCTAGACGTACGATAGACCGTGCACGTCCAGTGCGCGGTCGCCGGCGGCGGTCCCGCCGGCATGATGCTGGGACTACTCCTGGCGCGTGCCGGCGTGAACGTCGCCGTTCTCGAGAAGCACGCCGACTTTCTCCGCGACTTCCGCGGCGACACCATTCATCCGTCCACGCTCGAGCTGCTCCACGAGCTCGGGGTCCTCGAGGCGTTCCTCGCACGCCCGCATCAGGAAGTGCGCAGCCTCACCGGGCACGTCGCTGGCGAACCGGTGACGATTGCGGACTTCTCGCACCTGCCGACGCGCTGCAAGTTCGTGGCATTGATGCCGCAGTGGGACTTCCTTGATTTCATCGCCGCCGAGGCCAGGCGTTTTCCCACGTTCCGACTCATTATGCAGGCCGAAGTGACCGGTCTGATCGAGAACGCCGGGCGTATCGCTGGCGTGACCGTCCTGACTCCGGAGGGGCCGCTCGAGATGACCGCCGACCTTGTCGTCGGTGCCGACGGACGCCATTCGATCGTGCGCGAACAGGCCGGGCTGACGGTCGACGATTTCGGCGCGCCCATCGACGTGCTCTGGATGCGCGTGCCGCGACGCCCCGATGATCCGTCGCAGCTGCTTGGCTACATCGAAACGGGGCACGTCTTCGTGATGTTCGATCGTGGCGACTACTGGCAGTGCGCCTACGTGATTCCCAAAGGCGGGTTCGAGCAGGTGCAGGCGCGCGGGCTCGACGCATTCCGGCGGAGCGTGGCGGCGATTGTGCCGTTCCTGTCGGACCGCGTCGAAGAGATCCAGCACTGGAGCGATGTGAAGCTGCTGACGGTCACGGTCGATCGGCTGCGGCAGTGGTACCGGCCGGGCCTTCTCTGCATCGGCGACGCGGCGCACGCGATGTCTCCGATCGGCGGCGTGGGCATCAACCTCGCGGTGCAGGATGCGGTTGCCGCCGCGAACCTCTTGAGCGGCCCGCTGACCCGCGGCGCGTGTCGCGATTCAGACCTGGCTCGGGTGCAGCAGAGGCGAGAGCTCCCGACTCGCGTCGTACAGCGGGTTCAGCTGCTCGCGCAGGATCTGTTCTTGAAGAAAACCCTGGAAGGCCGCGTGCCTCGGAAGATGCCGGTGGCGCTCAGACTTTTACAGCGATTCCCGATGCTGCGACGCATTCCAGCGAGGCTTGTCGGGATGGGGATAAGGCCGGAGCACATCGCTCAACGTAGCGCAGCCCTTTAGGGCTGCTCCGGCGGCCCCCGGGCAGGCCTGAAGGCCTGCGCTACGAGAGGCCGCCGGCAGATCGAACGATTAGTACGGTCTTAGATCTCCCCGGTACGGAATTACCTGACCCGGCTGCACGACGACGTCGAACACCAGCGGCGCGAGGCCCTGCTCCACGATTTCGATCCGGTGCGTGCCGCCCGTCAGCGTCAGCGGCTGACGCGAGCCGTCGAAGTCGGCGACGACACCGGCATACGCGCCGTCCACATACACCGCGGCGCCAATCGGTTCGATCTCCAGGACGACGCCGCCGTAGTACGACGCCGGCGGACGTCCGACTGAATACGCGTAGGGGTACGGGTAGGTGTAAGCCACCGGATACCCGGCGAAGATGTTCAGCCCGATCGAGAACCGCGGGCGGAATGCGTACGGCCGGTAGTAGGTGCGACCCGTCCAGAACGGTGCGTAGTAGCGCCCCGAGTAGCGGGGCGAGTAGCGCGGGGAATACCGCGGTGAGTAGCCATACGTCCGCGGCACGATCACTTCGCGTCGCGGAACCGCCTGACCGAAGCTGGCACGCGGCGCCACGTCGCGGCGACCGTCGACTCGAACGGCGGCGTCACGGCGCGGCGCGACCCGCGCTTCGGCACGCGGCGCTTCGACCCGCGGCGCTTCGGCACGCGGCGCTTGAGCCCGCGTTTGCGCCCTCTCGACCGCCCGTCCTTCGGACTGCCGGTTCGTCCGGCCTTCCGCTCGACCGTTGGCTCGACCCTCGGATTGACCTTGGCCCCGTTCGCGCTGCTGACCAAAGGCGGGTGTCGTGAGAAGAGCCGCGGTGATGAGCGCCGCGGGAAGTGTCTTTAAACGGGCTGCCATGGGCTTCCTCCGATACGAGCAACCATCGCAAGGTCCTTGCCAACTGAGCATTGCGACTTTCCTGATGTTTTTGGCCTAGTGTCCCGGGTTGTACGCTCAGCAGGACGGTCAGCCCAGCAGATGCTGGACGGCTCGGATGACATCCTCCGGAGTCGCCGGCTTGGTCAGGAAGTCGCTGAAGCCGGCACTGAGGGCGGCGGCCTTGTCTTCCGCACGTGCGTACGCCGACAGCGCGATCGCGGGCAGCGTGCCGCCATGTTCCGGCGGCAGGCGCCGCAGCCGCCCCATCATCGACAGGCCGTCTTCGCCCGGCATGCCGATGTCCGCGATGATGAGTGCCGGTGGGTGCTGCTCCACGCACTCGAGCGCGGCACGGGCGCTGTCGGCGGTCTCCACGTGCGCGTGACAGTGCGCCAGGATTTCAGCCAGGAGCTCCCGAGTCGAGGCGTCGTCGTCGACGACCAGAATCGAGCGGCCCGAGAGATCCAGCGAGGGGAGCGCACCCTCCGCCTCGTCGGGAGACGGGCGCGGGTCGGCGATCGCTTCCACCGGCAGGAGGACACGAAACGTCGAACCCTTGCCGATGCCTTCGCTTTCTGCGCTGACATGTCCGCCGTGCAGTTCCACCAGGTGCTTGACGATGGCAAGACCGAGTCCCAGGCCACCGTGCGTGCGGGTGAAAGTCTGGTCCGCCTGCCGGAACCGATCGAAGACGAACGGCAGAAACCCGGGTTCCAGGCCGGCGCCGGTGTCGGTCACCGAGATTTCGACCTGCGAGTCGAGATGCCTGGTTCGAACGTCGAGGCGTCCGCCCGAGGGTGTGAACTTCAGGGAGTTGGACAGGATGTTCCAGAGCACCTGCTGCATGCGCTGGCGATCGGCGTGAATCGGCCGCATGTCGTCCATGTGCACGCGGATCTCGATGTGTTTCGCGTCCGCGGCCGGCCGGACATTCTCGATCGCGCTCTCGACGAGATCCTGCGGCAGCACCGGCTCGCGGTTGAGACGGAGGCGGCCGGTAATGATGCGCGAGACGTCGAGCACGTCTCCAATGAGTCTCGCCTGGGCCTGGGCGTTGCGCTCGATGATCTCGAGGATGTGCGGCAGGCGCTCGGCGGAGACCGGCGCCCGGCGAAGCATGGAGACCCAGCCCAGCACCGCGTTGAGCGGAGTCCGCAGTTCGTGGGAGAGCGTCGCCAGGAATTCGTCCTTCAGACGATTGGCGCGCTCCGCGTCGTCGCGCGCCGCGTGCAGCGCGACCAGCACGTCGCGCAGCTCGTACTGTCGGTCGCGCGCGCGCAGGGCCGCGCGAACCGTGCTGACCACCGCGGCCACACGGACCGGACGGTCGAGCAGCGTGACGTTGCGCAAGTCGTCGAGTGCCGCCAGGGTGCGTAGCAGCGCCTGTGAGCGGTCGCCGCCGGCGAAGAGCAGGATGGGAACCTCGGACCACGCTGGCTGCTGTGCGAGCGCGGCCGAAAAGTGCGAGAGCGTCGGATCGTCCAGCGCTTCTTCAGTCAGCACGACAGCGCCAGCGCCGCGCTCCAGCTCCTCAGTCAGCCCAGTCATCGTCGGGCACACCTCGCCGTCGATGGACGCGCGCGCCAGCAGGTCGCGCGTCAGGACCGCATCGCGGCCGACCGGCGCGAACACGAGGACGCGCAGATCGTGTGCAGCCAGGTGATGAATCATTCGCTCAGCAACGGATCCGGGGTGCCGACATACGTCGGCACGCCCGTGAGCACGCCATGGAACCTGGACAACGCCGCGCCGGCGCGCACGGCAATCGGGCCGATCATCAGCTCGCGAATCGTCGACTCGTGCATGCCGGTGCGCTTTTTCACGACCGAAATCGCCTTGCGGACGGCGCCCTGGGCCTCGAAGAACCGGAGAAGCACGACGCAGTCGGCGACATAGCTCAAGTCGATCGGCGTCGCCATCGCCGTGCCGATGATGCCGTGCTGCGCGATCACGATGATGGTCGCGACGCCGCGGCTATTGAGATAGGCGAGCAATTCGTGGAGACGCACGAGCGGCGCACCGCTTTGGGGGATGGCATTCAGGTAGCCGTTGGCGCTGTCGATCATGACGACCTGCGCGCCCGTGGCATTGACCACTGCGCAGACACGGTGGCTGAACTCGCCCGGCGACATCTCGCCGGGCGCCACCTGCGTGACGACCACGTCGCCGGAGGCAATCCGCTCCGACATGCCCATCCCGAGCACGTCGCAGCGGCCGACGAACGTTTCGAGCCGCTCTTCGAACAGGAAGACCGCCGCTTGGGTTCGACCTTTTGCCGCCGTCACGTATTGCGCGGCGAGCGTTGATTTGCCCGATCCCGCGGGCCCGATCAACAGCGTCGTACTCCCCCAGGACAGGCCACCGCCGAGCAATTGGTCGAGCTCGATGACGCCGCTGCCGAGCGGTTCATTGGGGAACGTGGCCGAAGCGACCGGGATCAGTTGGGGAAACACGACCAGTCCGCCCCTGCGGATCGCGAAGTCGTGAAAGCCCTCGACGGCGGCGACGCCGCGGTACTTGATGACCCGGACCCGTCGCCGGGCGCGTCCGTATTCAATCGGCAACTGCTCGAGGAGAATCACACCGTGAGACAGGCTTTGCAGCTGCAGGTCGCCGTCTTCGGAGGTGTTGTCGTCCAGCAGCAGCACGGTGCAGGCGCGGCCGGCGAAGTACTCCTTCAGCGCCAGGATTTGTCGGCGGTACCGCAAGGGATCCCGCGCGAGCAGCCGCATTTCGGACAGCGAGTCGAACACCACTCGCGTCGGGCGCGCGCGCTCCACGACTCCCAGCATCGCTTTCACCGTCTCACTCAGTTCGACTTCAGACGGGTGATACAGCGTGTAGTCATCTTGCGCAGCAGGGGAGTCGGCTGCCGCAAGTTGGAACAACTCAATCCCTTCGAGCGACCACCCATGCGACACCGCAACGGCCCGCAGTTCACGGGTCGTTTCCGACAGGGTGACGTACAGGCACGACTCGCCGCGCTGCCGCCCCTCCATCAGAAACTGCATCGCCAATGTGGTCTTGCCCGTGCCCGGGTCCCCTTGGATCAGATACATCCGATCGGCGGTGAGGCCGCCGCGAAGCAGCTCATCCAGGCCGGGGACTCCGGTTAAAACGACTGATGACGTCGGTCCAGCTGGCATCTCGCGAATTCCGCTCTGCAACGGTTGGGCCGAGTACTTCTATAATCGCGGCGTCATGCGATTTCCCTCAATCGTCCGAGTAAGCCTTGGTGTAGTCGCCCTGGGCGCAGCTAGCACGCTGTCGGTTTCAGCTCAGCAGTCCAGCTACGCGCCGCCGGCCCTGACGGCCGCCGACTATGCCCGCGCGGAGAAGTTTATGGGCTACAACACGGCGCCGCTGGTGCTCCACAGCGCCGGGCGCGCGACCTGGCTGGGCGAGGCCGGAGACGACCGATTCTGGTATCGCGTTACTACCGACAAGGGGGCCGAAGCGATTCTCGTGAATCCCGTGGACGGGACGCGCTCGGCCTGCGACCTGCCGGCTTGCCGTCAGGCGCTTCGCGATGGTGGCGGCGGCCGAGGCGCTGGCGCGCCGCAGGGCCGGGAAGCCCGATCGCCCGACGGCAAGAGCGCCGCGTTCATCCGCGACTGGAACCTGTGGGTGCGCGACGTCGCCACCGGGAAGGAAACGCAGTTGACGACCGACGGCGTCAAGGATTTCGGCTACGCCACGGACAACGCCGGGTGGACGAAAAGCGATCGGCCGGTTCTCGCCTGGTCGCCCGACTCGAAGAAGATCGCGACCTTTCAGCAGGATCAGCGCACCGTCGGAGAGATGTATCTCGTCGACACGAAAGTCGGCCATCCCAACCTGCAAGCGTGGAAGTATCCACTGCCGGGCGACCCGGTCGTGGCGATGATCCAGCGCGTAATCATCGATCTCTCGGCCGACCCGCCGCGCGTGGTGCGCGTCCAACTGCCGCCCGATCAGCACCGCTCGACGTTGTGCGATGACGTCAAGTGCCGGGGAGGCGAGTGGGACGACGTTCAGTGGAGTCCGGACGGATCGACCGTGGCGTTCGTGTCGACGGCGCGGGATCACCGGCACGAGCAACTGCGCGTCGCCAATGCCTCGACCGGCGAAGTTCGCGACATCCTCGAGGAGAAGGCCGAGACGTTCCTCGAATCGGGCAACGGCCGCGTCAACTGGCGGTATCTTCCGGGATCGAGCGAGATCATCTGGTTCTCCGAGCGCGACAACTGGGGACATCTGTATCTGGTGGACGCGCGAACCGGCCGCGAAAAAAATCCGATCACCGGCGGCGACGGCAACGTCACGCAATTACTCCGCGTCGACGAGAAGAACCGGCTCTTGTACTTCACGGCGGTCGGCCGCGAGAAGGGGCGCGATCCCTATTTCCGGCACTTCTACCGGATCGGCTTCGACGGGAAGAACCTGCAGCTGTTGACGCCTGCGGATGCGGATCACGACATCTCCCTGTCGCCATCGGGACGCTTCTTCGTCGACAGCTATTCGAAGCCCGACGTTCCGACAATCTCGGAGGTCCGCGACGCCGACGGCAAGCTCGTGATGACCCTCGAGAAGGCCGACATCTCAAAGCTCCTGGCCACCGGGTGGCAGCCTCCGACGCCGATCACCGTGAAAGCGCGCGATGGCTCGACCGACCTGTACGGCCTGATGTTCAAGCCGACCACGCTCGATCCGTCGAAGAAGTACCCGATCGTCAACCACATCTACCCGGGACCGCAGACCGGCAGCGTTGGTGGCCGCACGTTCTCTCCGGCCCGGGGCGATGCCCAGGCCCTCGCCGAACTGGGCTTCGTCGTCGTCGAAATCGACGGGATGGGGACGCCGTGGCGATCGAAGAAGTTCCACGAAGCCTATTACGGCAACATGGGCGACAACACGATCCCGGATCAGGTGACCGCGATGCAGCAGCTGGCGCAGCGCTTCG
>Ga0068863_100001178_pt1 | contig 26137 bp, 18 predicted proteins | sample KBSSwiS62_FD_66596 | JGI IMG/M metagenome (GOLD analysis project Ga0068863, IMG submission 66596) | Switchgrass rhizosphere microbial communities from Kellogg Biological Station, Michigan, USA - KBS Switchgrass S6-2 | ecosystem: Host-associated > Plants > Roots > Rhizosphere > Soil ... | reverse complement strand
CCGTGCGGCGCCGGCTCGAGCTGAGCGAGCACGGAGGCAGTCAGGCGATAGCGCGACGCCGAGCCGCAATCGAGCTCGACCGGAACGCGCCCGAGAGCGGTCAGCGTATTGCGATAGGCCGGATAGCCGGGCCGCGCCAGCGCGATGCGCTCGCCTGTTGCGAACATCGATGCGAAAACGGCGACGAGTGCCGCGCTCGCGCCGTTGGTCAGCAGGATGCGCTCGGGCGCGACCTCGACGCTGTACCACTCGCGATAGTGCTCGGCGATGCGTTCCTTGAGCTCGTGCGATTCCCAATAACCATTCGGGCCGGCGACGAGCGCGTGCTGGGCAGCAGCGATCGTCGCGTCCGATGGGCCGCGCGTCGGCTGGCCCAGATGCATCGGGATGATTGATTTGCCGGCACGCGAGAGCTGGGCGGCACGACGGTTGATCTCGCCCGCGTAGAACGGAACGATTTCGGGTCCGGAAGAGCGCATTCCCCGACTATAAGACAAACTTGTAGACGAGAAACAGCACGACGATCGTCACGGCGAAGGCGATGCCGGCGATCAGCAGGGTTTTGTTCTTCGATTCGCTCCCCGCCTCCGACGACGCAGACGGGCTGGCGGAACGGCGCGGCGCCGCCCCGGCGCGCGAGGCCTGGAAGATGCACTCGACCGGCCCGAACCGCACGCGGTCGCCCGCCGTGAGATAGCTGACGTTGCTGCGCTTGCCATTCACGTAGGTGCCGTTCGCCGACATCTGGTCGAGCACTTTCCAGCGCTCGCCTTCATTGACGATCTTCGCGTGCAGCGCGGACACGCCGCTGTCCTGGAACTGCACTTCGCGATCCGCCTGGCTGCCGATAGTCCATTCCCTGACACCCGACTCGCCGACCGTCAGCTTGATGTTCAATCCCGCGCGACTGCCCGACGCGACATGCAGGTGCGGGCCATCGATCGACGCCGTGTTCACGGCGGCCGCCGCCGGCGCATTGACCATCTGCTTGAGCTGCGCCGGGTCGATGAACTTGGTCTTGTTCGCGCCGTCGCCCATCGCGTCCGGATCGGCCCAGGCGCCGGGCCGCTTGTACAGACCGCTGCTCGCAGCGTCGACAGCGGCCGACGCAGGCTCGCGATACTGAGTCTTGCCATCGTCGACCGGCGGCGCAGCGCTGGGAAGGCGGAAATCGAACTCCTCGACGTCGAAGCGCAGGCGGTCGCCCGAGCTCAGCTTCACTTTGCCGGTGACCTTGGCGCCGTTGACGAAGGTGCCGTTCGCCGAATTCAGATCTTCGAGCCACACACCGTCGTCGGCGATGAGCAGCTTGGCGTGCTTGCGCGAGGCATGCCCTTCGGTCAACTGCAGGTCGCACTCCGCCTGGCGGCCGAGGACCATGTCCGGCTTGATGGGAATCTCGCGCTGGTTCGTGACTTTGACGAGCTTGGGTTGTGTATCGGCCATATGTAGCGAGTTGTCTTCAGCGTCCGTAGAGCCACCACCAGAGAACCGCCAGAAGGATCGCTGCGAAGGCGCCGCCCAGAACCGCCAGCCACAGTATCGTTTTCTGATCGAAGCTTACGCCATTCGGCCCGTCGTACTCCACAACGACCGCGCTGACGTTGTCGCGGCCGCCGCGCGCAAGAGCCGCGGCGATCAGTGCATCGGCGGCAGCATCCGGCGCAGCGTTGGTACGCAGGATCTGCGCGATCTCGCCATCCTCCAGCTCGTCGTTGAGGCCGTCGCTGCACAGGAGCAGCCAATCACCTTTGCGCAGCGGTTCGTTGATCAGCGAGGGTTCCGGCGTGCCGATGCCGAGCGTCTGCGTGACGAGGTTCTTGTTCGGATGACCGCGCAGCTGCGTCTCCGACAGATTCTCCTGCTCGCGCAGGACTTCCAGATACGAATGATCGCGAGTCAGCTGACGTAGCACGTTGCCGCGCCACAGGTAGGCACGGCTGTCGCCGACCCAGGCGACTTCGGCATGACGATCTTCGATACGAGCGGCGACGACGGTCGAGCCCATATTCGCATGAGCCGTGTTGTCAGCAGCCGCCTGCGCAACTTCCTCGTGCGCCCGTCGCACCGCTGCCCGCAGCGGCAACTTCAACGCGGAGCCGAGTAGTGTCTCCTTCACGATGCGGCTCGCCACGTCGCCGCTGGCGTGTCCGCCCATGCCGTCCGCAACGAAGTACAGGCCGCTGGCCTCATCCCAGCCCAGGGAGTCTTCGTTCTGCCCTCCTCGTCGACCCGGATGTGTGCGTGCGGCGAAACGCATGATGGCAGCCGATCAGAAGGAACGCTGCGCGTTGGCGGCCGCGCTCGCGAATTGCTGAGGACTGAATGCAGTGTCGTTCTTCACGGCGTTGAAGAGCGGGTCCAGTGCCGCCTTCTTCTTGTCATGGTCGCCGAGAGAATAACTCAAGCTCTCCAGGCCGAGAACGATTTGCTCCGCAGCAGCGAAGTCGCCGGCCTTGTCGGTCGCACCGTACTTGACCAGCGTCTTGCGCATGGCCGTTACGTCTGCAGTGGAGAACTGGCGCCGCGAGAGTGCCTCGCGCTTCTCGACCCAGTCCTGCAAGGCTTTGGCGGCCGAGGTGACTGCCGCGCGATTGGCCTGCCCGGCGCGGATCAGAGCGTTGGTCAGGCCGACGAGCTCATTCAAGGCGGCGGGCTCGAAGGTCTCGGTCACCGCCTGCAGGACGATCAGGTTCTGCGTCTGCAAGCGCAGCGTGCCCGGCTTGATGCCGGCGCCGGCGCGTTGCGCGTTCCAGCGGATCTTGTCCATCGGGTGATGGCAGCTGTGGCAATCGTAGAAGGCGAATTCCGGGAACATGCCGCCGCTGTGGAACATGTCCGTCTGCAGCAGCGTGAGCATGCGGCGGGTGCTTTCGATCTGACCAGTGAGCCACAGGTTCATGCCGGGGATGCGACCTTTGCGCTGCTCGTAGTCGGCATCCACGACGTAGTGCGCCGGCTGGTTCGCCGTGTACGCCTCCATCTCGAAGCTCAGGCGCGGATGACCGGCGCCCATGATCGCGTGCGTCGCGAACCGATCCTTGGTGCCGAGGTGGCAGCCCAGGCACAGCTCCGCGCGCTTCAACGGCTGCTCGGACGAATACATGCCGAGAGCGACGTTGCCCTTGTGGGTGGCCGACTCCGCGGCGTGACTCTGGATCCACTTCTCCGAGCCGCCGTGGCAGGCCTCGCAGCCGACGCCGTCGCTGATCTGGAACTTGGGGCCGCGCTTGTCGCTCGGCACGTTGTCGGCGTGGCAATTCAGACAGATCGGCGCGGTGCTCGCGCTCGCGAGTCCGAGGTTGGCAGCGATGCGCTTCGACTCGGCCAGCTCGAGCGTGCGATACGCCTGCGCGTGTCGATCTTCGCGCGTCCACGTCTGGTACTCGTTGAGCGCGACATGCTTGTCTGGCGCGGGAGAGAGCTTGCCGTGGCAGACGGAAGTTGCGCAGGAGGCGACGCCGAGATGCTTGTAATCAGCCACCCCTGGTTCGGCAGCCAGCGCTGCACCCGATGCGACGAGCAAGAACGCGACGGCGAGGGGTTTCATTTGTCGGTCACCACCCAGGGTTTGCCGTTCGCGTCGAGATAGAGCTGCTGCATTTCCTGCAGCGTCAACGGGCGTGAGCCGCGGCGGCCGAAGACGGCGATCTGGTTGCCGGTCTCGTCGACGCCGCGGTCGCGCTCGAGACCTCGCGACAGACTCAGCGCAGGCTTGCCGGTGGCGTAGGTCGCAATCAGCTGCGGCTTCGGCTCGGGGCTGAAGCCGTAGAACTTCGGCTGCGATTCGGGCGACGTGAGCTGCAGCACCTTCAAGCCGTTCTTGCCGTCGGCGACGTAAGCGAACAGCGACGCGTTGGTTGTTGCGACGATCACGTCGCGAGCGTCGTTGAGCGCGCCGCCAGCGTTGAATCGCTGATACTCGCGCAGCGCTTCCGGTTTCTCCGCGTCGACGATCACCAGGCCGTCTTTGCCACCCGCGACGTAGGCATACGTACGCGAGACGAAGACGCGATGAGCGTCGCCGAGGCGCACCGTGTTGTTCTGCACGAGGCGCGGCGACTTCGGATCGGTGACGTCGATCGTCTTCAGTCCCTCGCCGTCGACCACGAACAGATAGCGGAACTGCAACGCCGATGCACGCACGTCAGTGAGCGGCACCTCGGCCACCAACTTCGGCTCCAGCGGTACATCGACGCTGACGATCGCGAGGCCGCGCTTCGTGGCGATGTACAGGTAGTAGCCGCCGACCGCGATGTGACGCGCACCGTTCAGGGCGCCGTTCGGATTCCACGTCAGCGCGCGCTTGAGGAAGTTGTTACGCGGTTCGCCGTCGGCGAGCGTGTTGATCTCGGTGAGGATCAGGCCTTCCTGCGCATCCGTGATGTACGCGTAGTTGTACATCGGGTGAAACGGCTGCTCCAGATTCACCTTGCGCATCTTGTCGCCGGTATTACGCAGCGGATTGATCGGCTGATTGGTTGGCAGCGCGATGCACGTCGCATCCTTCGAGCCGATGTGCGTGTCCTGACCGAGCGGACTGAACGGCGCGGTGATCGCACGCTGCGAAACACCTTTGTTGCCGATGCTCGCCACGTCGTAGACCTGCACGCCACTCTTGCCCTCGGCGACGTACAGATACTCGCCGCGCAACTGCAGGCAGCCGGCATCGCCAGCGCCGTGGCTGTAGCCCTGCTGCAGCTTGCGGCCATTCTTCTCGTGCTGCGCGTACCAATCCGGATACGCATACTTGTGCAGATAGCTGCCGATCACGGCCTGCGGCTCGTCCCATTCGGTGACCGTCACCGCGCTGACCTCGCCGTCGCCGCCGACGTACGCGTGGTAGCCGACGAAGTTGACGAAGTTCGTCCCCTGCGCCAGCAGCTGCGCCATGATCGCGTTGTTGTCGTTGTCCTTCGACAGATGGCAATCGGAGCAGGTCTTCGTCTCGGTCTTGCGCTCCGTGTGCGGATAGTGCGGGTTGAATGCCTGCGAGCTGTAGCCGCTCGCGGCGATCGGCGGCTGCTGCACGTAGATGCGTTCGCGACTCGAATTCGTCGACGACAGCACGAGCGCGGACGTCGATCGCACCGGCGCGATCTTGCCGCCCGCAGCCGGCTCGCGCCGGCCGAGCAGGAACATGTCGTCGCGCGCGACTTGCGGGTTGTAGGTCGCGAAGTTGCGCGTCTCGCCGCCTTCGTAATGATGGCGCTCGGTCTTCTCGTTCGCCTGAATCGGCAGGTGGCAGCCCGCGCAGCTCGTCGTCCACGACGTGTGGCAGGTGTAGCACTCCATGTTCGCGTCGGTGTGCGCCAGGTTGTCGGCCTTGATGTCCTTGCCCCACTTCAGCGTCGAAGTATCGCGGCTCATCAGCTTCGCGCGCGCCGCCTTCTCGTTGTACTCGGGGCTGGTCGGATCGACCGCGTGCTTGACGATGCTCATCTTCCATTCGAGGTTCGGATCCATCATCGAGCGCTGATAGAGCACGTCGCCGACCCATTCGAAGCGGCGACGCCCATCGGGCGTGCGCAGCGTCGTCATGTCAGTGCCGCCACCCAACGCCGCGGGACCCGACGTGTACAGATTCGGAATCTCCTGCGCCGTACCGTGACAGTCCTTGCAGGCGATCTCGACTGCAGCAGCAACTTCGCCGTAGATGTAGCCGTTGCCGTGATTGTCCTGCGAGAAGTGGCAATCGACGCATTGCATGCCGACGTCGACGTGGATCGACGACAGGTGCACGCTCTTCTTGAACTTCTGCGGATCGTCATCGCTGACGATGTTGTTCCCCGCATCGAGCAGGTTGCCTTTGCGGTCGCGTTTGAACACCGCGCGGAAGTTCCAGCCGTGACCGTGGTAGTCGGCGAACTGCGTGTCCTTCATCTGCGGATTGAGATCGGCGACCTGCTTCAGGAAGCCGACGTCCGCCCACTTACCACGGGCTGCCGCGGCCTCCGGATTGCGATCCAGCACGTCGCGAATCTGCTCCGAGCTCGGATACTGCTGCTTCTCCGGCCACATGCGCGGCGCGTCGGACTCGTAGTCCCACATCGTGTAGCCGAGGAAGCTGTTGAGGAACATGTTCGGCTGATGCATGTGGCAGATCATGCATTGGCTGGTCGGCACCGAACGCGTGAGCGTGTGCGTGAGCGGATGCCCCGACTCCGTCTTGCTGATCGTCGGATCGACCGTCTGCGTGCGGCCGTCGTGGCCGAACTTCGCATAGATACTCGAATGCCGTGGATCGCGGTCGTTCGCATACACGACGTGACACGACGCGCAGCCCGAGTGGCGGTAGTCGCCGGGCTGATCGTTGGTGCCGATGAACCAGGTGAACGGATCGTTGAGTCGCGTCTTGGTGATGTTGATCACCGGCACCGAGATGCGCGCGCCCGTGCCCGGTCCGCGGTTGGACTGACGGAAGTCAGGCCGGCCCGGCTCTTCGATTCGCTGCAGCTGACCGTTCGAGTTCGGCAAACCAGTCTCTGGGAACAGGTTCGCGATGTTGCGGCCGCCGCGCTCGAACACGCGGAAGATGTCGCCGGGCTTGAGCGACTCCCACGTCGGCAGCGGATAGAGCTGCGGCAGGATGCCCGCGATGGCCGCGGCGTCGACGAGGTGATCGGGGATCTTCGGCCCTTTCAGGATGATCGCGTTGCCGTCGCGATCGTACGCTTCGCCAAGGATGTATTGCTTGAAGTCGAGAATGCCGTTGTTGTACGCGGCGCCGCCCCACAGCATCGCGCCCGTGGAATGCAGACTGCGCACCGACGCTTCGATCACGTCCATGTGGCACGCGCCGCAGGACTCCTTCGCGATGCGATAGTCGGAAGGATTGATGAAGCGAATGAACTCCGGGCTCTCGCGATTCAGCAGCGTGTAGGTGCGCTCGGGATTCGCGCTCGACGGGTAATGCCACGACTTCGGAAAGCGCGGCAGCACGTGGGCGGACTCGAACGCTTTCGTATACGCGTCGCTGCCGCGCTGTGCGCCGCCTGTGAGACGAACGGAGCTGTTCCCGCCGTGACAGTCGGTGCAACCGAGCTTCACAGCGGGGTTCAGGTGCATCGTGGTGGCGTCGGTCTGCGTGTGGCAGGTCAGGCAGCCGGCGCTCTTTGTCTGGACGGACTCGTCTGTCTGGCTGGCTGGAGAGGCAGGCGCAGTGACGTACTTGCGTTCGACTGCGTGTTCGCCCTCGGAGGCAAGCAAGGCTGAAGCCTTGCCCACACACAAGACCACGCCCCAGAGGAGTGCCAGCAAAACCTTGTTCTTCTGCTTCTTCATCGCCGACCTCAGTAGCTGAAGATCGCGTTCAGCAGGAAGTAGCCCGGGTCTTCGTCCGGGAACAGCGCGTTGAACCCGTCGCCCGCGAGCAGCGTGGCGTACGACGCACGCACCACGATGTTCTGCGACATCATCGGTCGCCACGTCAGCGCCGCAGACACGTCGTAACCGATGTGCTTGTCGACCGGGCCCTGATTGCGCGCCACCTCGACGACTTCGGTCTTATCGAAGTACAGCGTGTTCGCATTCAGCGAGACACGCAGCGTCGGCAGCACATCCATGTCGACGCCAAGACCTGCGAGCAGGATGCCGGGATTGGTGAAGTTCGACTGTCCTTCGTCCTTCGACGAACGCAGGCTCGCCAGCACGCCATTGCGGCTCGACAGCGCGACGCGTCCGCCGCCGATCAGCGGCACAGCCTGGCGAATCCAGTAGCTGTTGTCGGCGCCAGCGAACTGCGGGTTCTCGAAGATGGCATCGAAGCCGGTCGCGCGATCGTCGAACGGATCGTCGTCGCCGCTGCCGTAGAGCAGCGAGATGCGCGGGCGGATCCAGTCGAAGTCCATCGAGAGCTCGACCGCTGCGAACAGCGCGCCGATGTCGACTTTCTTTGGCACGAACACACCGGGCGTCTCCTCGCCGATCGCGTAGTAGATCGACGTCGTGAGGTTCAGCCGGCCGAAGTGGCCGTCGCCGCTGTAGCCGATGTAGCCGACGTCGTACTCGCGCGGCACTTCGCGGCCGAGCGATGCCGGACGTTCGATGAAGTCGTTCTTGTTGTAGTACGCCTCGGTGTTCTCGCGGTTGCGGTTGTAGGCCAGCGTCAACTGCGAGGTGAAGCCGGGCACCGGGAAATCCTGGCGATACAGGTTCGCGATGAACACGTCGTCATCGCGCAGGCTCGCCTCGACGTCGTTCAGCCCGCTGTTCGTGTCTTTCTCCAGACGACGGAAGTACGCGATGTTGTACTGCCAGCGATTGTTATGGCGCGTGCCGAACAGGCGGACGCCGAGCTGATTGTCCTGGAACAGGAAGCCGCGGAAGTCCGACGAGAACGGCTGGATGCCGATGCGCAGGCTGTCGAAGTCGTAGTTGTCGGAGACGTTGCGGAGGTGTTTGTCGACGAACGCTGCCTGAATGCCGAGGTGAGAATCGCTGCGCGTCTTGCCGTCGCGCGCGTCGGCGTTCACGCCTTGCAGCGTTTCGAGCTCGACGTAGTTGTAGCTGAAGACCGGCGTGAAGCGGAATTCCCAGTCGGGTGGCTTGAAAACCGTGTCGCCCTTGTAATAGACGAACTCGGCCGCGAGGTTTTCGACCGCGGCCCACTGATCGGAGCTGCCGAAGACGTCGATGCCACCGGGCTTGTCCGTCGAGATGCCGCCGACGGGCGTCGGCACTTCACGCAGCTCGTAGACCGTGTCGGAGATGACGCCGAGATTGAAGAACCAATCGTCGCCGTGCACGGGCCGATCGGCCTTCAGCGTGTTGCGGTTGTAGGGATCGAACCAGCGTTCTTTGTAGCCGAGCGTGTCGACGATGCGCCAACGATCAGGCACCGGTACGGAGGCAACGTAGTCGGCAAGCCCTGGGCGCGGAATCGGCGACACGTACGCAGGCGGCGCACGCTCGGTCACTTGCCGGCGCGGCGCGCGGCCCGTGTCTTCGGTCGAGGTCGGCGCAGCACTCGGCGCTGTTCCCGGTGCAGCTTCGCCCGGTTTCGCATTCTCGTCGGGACACGGCACTTCGGTGTAACCCGGCCGACGGCGTTTGACGATGCGGCCGGTGTCGTCCTGATAACAGGTTTCGGCTGCCGTCGCCGTCGTCGCCAACAGCACCAGAGCAAGCGCCATGAACGATTTGTCATTCATGTCACTTCCCCTCGCACACGTTGTCGTCGGTGCTGTCGAGGAACGGCGCCTGCGGGCATTGCACGTAGCGCAATCGCACTCCCTGTGCGATCACCGTGTCGGCGCGAGCGCCGGCCGGTGCGTTACCGAGTCCGCCGCTGCCGAGGAACTGGCCGCCAAAATGCACGCCGAGGAACGCGATCATGTCGTCCTGATCTACGCCATCGCCTGAAACTCCGAGCGCGCCGACGAGCGTGCTGCCGCGAAAGATCGGCACGCTACCCGGGAATATCTGCAGACCGTTACCGATTCGGACGCCTGCGATCGTCTGGCCGACGCTGCTGAGATCGTTCGCGAGCGCGACGCCCGCACATCCGGGAGTGACATCCGGAACGCCGGCGCCGGAGACGAACAAGACGTGCTGCAGGACGGCGTTGATCACGACGTCCAATTGCATGCCCGTCGAGAAGGAACTCCATTCGCCGGCCGGCTTGCTCAGCGGTCCCGCCCCTTCGGTATCGATGCCGTCGGGGAAGAAGGGCCGCGACAAGTTGCCGCCGGCGCGATCGGTGAAAGCAATGCCGTTGGCGAGCGCGCTGCCGTCGCTGAGGAATGTACGCAGCGCCGTCACGTAGTTGCCGATCACGATCGCGCGCGCGACTCCGACCGAAGTGTCGCTCGTAGCGAGGTACTTCGCATCCGGCAATGTCGCGAGAAACGCTGCAGCTGTGGTCGACGACATGAATGCCGCCGTGCGCGCCTTTTGCAACGACACGTCAGTGCCGAATATCGGCGCGTCGCGGGTCCGCACGATGCCCAGGATTTCGCCTTGCGTGTCGACCAGCGAAATGGTCACCCGCGCCTGCGAACCGAGTGGCCGCCGAATCTGCGCGCGAGTGCGCTGCGCGACATCGAAGGCCGATTGCAGCAGCGTGCGCACTTCGTTCTGTGTCAGGACGGCGCCGCCGAGCGAGGCCGCGTCAGTGCCGGCGCGCGGTGGATAGCGCTCTACATTCGCTGCATCCACGAGCACGAACGCGTCGCGTCCGTTGAAGTCGTTATTGGTGTCAGCACGAATGCCCGACGCAGGTTGGCCAAACGTAGTGCCGGCACGAATAACGCCGTCGAAATAACCCGGCACCGTTATCAATGCGCCGACCGAGCCCGCGATCGATCCGAATGCCGGCGCCGACGCCGGATTGGTGCGCAGCTGATTGAAGTCGACATCGCTGAAGCGGAACGTCTTGCCATCCGCCGTGATCCGGTCACCGCGACGATCGATCGGCGCGGCGAAGCTGAACGTCGCTGCGTAAGCGATCCCTTCATCGACATCCGCATCGCTGTCGGCGATGTCCTTGTCGATCGTGTAGAAGCCGTCGGCCAGAACACCCACGCCGCCGACCACGGTGCCACTCTTATATAGAGGGAAGCCGCCCGGGTCCGCCGACAGGCCCAGCGGCGAGCGCTGCGGCCCGGCGCTCGGCCCGACGCCGTCGAACGAGCGCATCAGATCCGAGCAGGCGAGCTGGCTGAACTGCACGCCGAACAGTGGCCCCGCCGGCTGGAACTGTTCGCGCGGATTGAAATGCTCCTGCACGATCTGGCTCGCAGTTCGCGTGGAGAACGCGTTGCCTTCTGAAGAGAGATAGGCGCCGGTAATCGCCTTGGCGATTGCTGCTGCGTGATCGATATTGACTGGCGCGACGGCGGTGGGCAGACGAATGCCTTCGAGTCCGCCACTCACGCCTGCCGCACCGGGCGTCGTCGTGACCGTGACGGAGCGCGACGCTGCAGTGCCCATGCGATAGACCGCGAGCACGTTGCCGACTCTGTCGACGACCGCGATCGTCGCATTCACGCCGCGCGCCTGCGCTTCGGCGACGCCCTGCGCGATCACTTGCTGGACGTCTGCGACAGTCAAGCTCGTGGTCGAGCCGCCGCACGTGCCGCTGCAGCCACCGGTTTGATCGGTGCCGGTGGTCGTAGCGACCGGATCGCCACCGGAGCAAGCGGCGACGAGCAGCATCAATGCCAGCAACAGGGGCGTCTTCTTCATGATTCTGGCGCCTCGACAGCGACTGTCGGTTGCGGATGGTACGAGTGACAGCTCACGCATTGCACGGCCACTCGCTCGACCTTCGGTCGATCGCCGTGGCACTCCTCGCATTTGCCCATGGCAGGCAGCAACAGGTCCTTGCTGTCATGCGACTCCTTCGCCTTGTGACAGGACAGGCAAGCTGCATCGCCGGTGAGCTTGCCCTGGATCTGGTGGCTACGATGATCGAAGCGGCCGGCCGGGAAGTAATCGCGCGCGAAGCGGATCGGGTAGACCTGGAAGCGGTCGAAATCGCTTTCGCTTTTCGTATCCACGACGACGTGGCAGCCGACGCAGCCGCGCCGCGTGAACTGATTTTCGATCTCCGCGTGCGCGCTGCGCATCGCGCACTCGAACGGCGGGCCGCTGCAGGTCTGCTCTTCCTCGTCGTGTCCGGGCAGACGCCGCCGCTCGCGCGTCGGCTTGCCGGCGTTCGGATCGGAGAACTTGCGCGTGAAGTAGTCCTGCAACGTCAGCACGACTTCACGCGGTTTGCCGTGCGGCAATTGCCGCTCGGGCGCGCCGGGATCGAAGGTCAGCTCGTGACACTCGGCGCAGCGATTCTCCATCGTGATCGGCTCGAAGTGCTCGCCGTCCGGCTCGAGACTATGACAGTCCGCACAATTGAGCGGCTTGCTGTCGCCGCGGCGCAGGACGCGATCCGGATCGAGGTGCTGGGTGTGCGAGAACTTGATGTTCGATTGCTCGACCGCCTTGTCCAGGTCTGCAATCTCCGTCTTCCATTCGAGCTCGAAGGTCGAGCCAGCCGTGATGACCGTCGGCTTGAGCAGGCGCGCCTTGAATTGCGGATGATGCCCGGCGCTGAAGCCGGTCACCGGCTCGACGTGCAGCTGAGCGAACTTCTTCGTCGAATCCTGGTGGCACTCGATGCACATCGAGTCGCTGCTGTTGACGAGGAAGCTCGCCGGCTCGTTGTGCTCGCGATGACAGGTCGCGCACCGCTGCGTCGGGCCAAGCTGCGTCAGCGCGAGATGCTCGGGCGAGACGTGGTCGTGAATCGTCTTGTGGCAGCTCTGGCACGCTTCGTCTTGCACGCGGACGAACGGCTCCTGATGGCACGTGTCGCAGCGAACGCCCGCCGCCTGCTGATGCGCCGGACTGAGCGGCCCGCTGTTCCAGAAATCATCGCCCGGCACCCACGCGGGCACTTCCCGCTGCGCGTGATGCATCACGATCACGCTCACGGGCAGCACGACGCCGAAGATCAGCACGATCGCAACCAACATCCATGCCGCAGGTCGCTTGGACAGCCACGTCTGCCCCAGGTCGGTACGGAACGCGCTTTCGAACTCGCTCGCGTCGATGTTCTCGTTCGGCCGCAGCTCGATCGCGACGTCGAAGCCGCCCGGTGCTTCCGCGATCGTCAGCTGATGGCCCGCCAATTCGATGACGTCGCCGATCTCCAGCTTTGACGAGCTGCGCGGTTCGCCATTGACGCGTACACGCTCGCCACTGCGACAACTGAGCTCGAGCTTCGAGCCCGACTTCCTGATCACCGCGTGCTCGGGCGCCACCGCGCGACCGAGCAGCTGGATGCGCTGATCCGCGGCGCTGCCGATCGTCAGATCGGCGCCGGAGATCTCCGTGTCGCGGTACTCGGGGATTCCGTCCGGGCCTTCATGTAGCTCGCGCAGCAGTGCTTCCATGCGTCACCAGTAGACGAACGTCGACACGATGTGCAGCGTGAGCGCAAACAACAGCGCGAACGTCACAGGGATGTGGAAGTACAACCAGATCTTCAGCCAGCCACGCAGACGGATATCGCGCCGAATGCGCCGCAGGACGGCCTGGCGGCGACACAGCAGCACGATGAGCTGCTGCAGATTCGCAGCCTCGATACCTTTCTGCGCACGCGGCAAGCGCTCGGCCACGAAATCGACGACGGCCTGCTGATCAGTGTTGCGCACGGGCGATCCGGCGCCGCGCACGAAGAACGACTCATCGCCGCTGAACAACTGCGCGTAGACGCCGCCACCCAACGTCGTGCGTTCGATGCTGCTCGCGACTGCGATGCCGACTTCCGGCGCGCATTTCTGCGCCAGCGAACGCGACTCCCTGTCCAGCTCGAACAGCTCGGCGAACAACTCCGCGCGGCTGCCGCCCTCGCGATTCTTGGAGATGACTCCTGGATGATTGAGGTAGCTGTAGAGCCCGAAGAAGCCGCTCGCGATCACGACGATCATCAGCACGTACGCGAGCGTGTGCAGATTCCAGCCGACCTGAAAGCCCGCATGCAGCGTCGCGATGATCAGCAGCGCCGTGCCGAGATAGACATGCGCCGACGTCCAGCCCTGCACGGTACCCATCGTCGAGTTGTAGCGGCGCTTGCGGACGCCGAGGAAAGTGAGCCAGAGAATGAGCACGGCACCGATTGAACCGAGCACGTAACCTTGCCACGTACCCCCGTTCGGGGGTTGCACCTTGCCCTGCGTCGCGTACAGCACGCCGGATATCACCAGCAGGCCGAGCGACCACCACAGGTAGCGCGCTCCGCGAAAGAGCAGGAGATTGCGGTGGATCACCGCTTCTGCTCCTCGACCAGATCCACGAACTGCTCCGGGCCGATGCGGATCGCCGCGCCGGTCGGACATGCGCGCACGCACGCGGGACCGCCGTCGACGCTGACGCACGCATCGCACTTCACTGCTTTCTTGCCTTTCTCCTTCGCAGCCTGGCTCGGCTCATAGCCTGCCTGTTCGCCCGGTCCGTTGCCGCCCAGCACGAGCCACGACAGCAGGCCGCGTTTTTTCGGCGCGTCGTACACCATGCGGATCACGCCGTACGGGCAATTCGCCTGGCAGTTGCCGCAGCCGATGCAGGAATCGTTGATGTACACCTCGCCGCTCTCCGAGCGACGGATCGCGTTCGGCGGACAGTCCTTCATGCAATGAGGCTGCTCGCAATGCCGACACGCCGTGGGGATGTGCACGTTCGCGTAGGTCGCACCGGCTTCGCGATCGAGTCGCGACACGCCGCCGTGCGTCTCGGCACAGGCTTTCTCGCAGTTGTCGCAGCCGACGCAGAGCGACTCGTCGATGACCAGCACGTTGGTCGCTTCACCAAGGCCTTCGCGCATCAGGAAGTTCATCAGCGAGCCAGCTTCGGGCCTGACCTGCATGCGCGCGTTGTCGATCACGCGCTTGCTGACGTCCTTCTGCAGCGGATCGAGCCGCGCGTCCTCGCGCCGCGCCAGCTCCAGGAATTCTTTGCGCTTGATCTCGATGGCGTCGGCGGCGACGGTGGCCGTCGCGGTCTCGCGTCGCACCGGATCGCCCATCAACGCCATCTCGCCGACGAGATGACCGGAGCGAATTTCGGCGACCAGAATCTGCTCGGCGCCCTTGCCGCGCGACAGCGCAACGCCGCCCGAGCGCAGCACGAACAGCGAGTCGCCGACCTCGCCTTCCTTGAACAGCACTTCACCCGCCTTGAACCGACGCAGCGTCACGCGCGCCGCGACCGGCCGCAGATCTTTCAGTGTCGCGAACGGCGCGAAGTGCCGCTGCAGCTCGCGGACGACGAAGATCCAGTCGATGCCGCTGCGAACCTCCTCGTTGGAGTTCATCAGCTTGACCATCGTCCGGCGCGGGGTCTCGACCAGGATGCAGCCCGGTCCCGCGATCGCTTTGTCAGACCGCGGTCGGCCCGAGAGCAAGCTCATCTCGCCGAAGAATTCGCCGCGACCCAAGCGAGTGCGGACGTGCGGCGGCTGAGCACCCTCGAGCGTCACCTCGCCATCGACGATCGTGAAGAACGACGTGCCGAACTCGCCCGGTGAGTAGATCGCCTCGCCCTCGCGCACGATGCGCGTCGCGCGCGGCTGCGGCTGCTTCGCCGACAGTTGCTTATTCAGCACATTCATCTTGCGCTTCGCATCTTCGTGCTCGGCGCCTGCGGTGTAAGCGACGATGACGTCGCTCTCGATGATCAGCTCGCGGAACTGCAGGCCGTTCATCTGCCGGAACATCGGGATCAGCGTCTGGAAGCGCTCGACCATCTCGTCGACCGGCCGCTCGAACGGCAGGCCGTGGAACTGATATTCGAGCAGCGGATGATCGGCGGGCTTGAGGTCGTTGCCGTTGATGAACTCGACGACGTCGTAGCCCTGGTTCATCGCCTGCTTGATGAGCGGATAGCCGGCGAGCGAGCCGATCACGTACACGCCGGGCACGTTGCTTTCGTAGTGGCGCGACAGCTCCGGAATCGCGTCGTTGCGCTCGCTCGGAAACTTGATGCCGATCGACTCGACGAACTTGCGCGGCGGCATCGCGCCGAGCCGCGCGATGATGCGCTGGCAGTCGATCGTCTTTTCGCCGGTCGCGGTCTGCAGGACGACCGTCAGCGCCGGTGCACCGGGCGCGCCGGGCGTGACACTCTTGATGCTCGCTTCGTAATGGCAGTTCAGGCGGCGCCGCTGATCCGCGATCGCCGCAACCACGGCGTTGAGGTTGGCGTCCTTGGCGCGGCTGAATTCCTTGCCGCGGTTGATGATCCATACGTCGTTCTGCTCGGCCAGCGCCAGCGCGTTCTCGATCGCCGCGTCGCCAGCGCCGACCACCAGGATCGTCTCGTCGCGGAATTCCTTGGGATCGTCGAGCTGGTATTGGACGCGCTCCAGGTCTTCGCCGGGCGCACCGAGCTTGCGCGGATTGCCTTCCAGGCCGATCGCGAGCACCACGTGGGCGGCCTGCACGATCTCGCCGTTGGTGAGCTGCAGGTTGAAGGCGTGCTTGTTGCCGCTGACTTTGCGGACTTCGGCGCCGTAGCGGATGTTGACGCCGCCCTTTTGCAGGCCGTCGCCCCAGCGTGAGAGCACTTTCTCGCGGGTGCCGGCCAGGAATTCCAGATCGCTGCGCAGATCCAGAAAGCCCGGCTCCGCCATGACGTGCTTACCTTTCTGGTAACGCTGAATCGTCTTGGCGTGCGCGGTGAAACCTTCGAGCAGCACATAGCTGGGTGTGCTGCGCTTGGCTTTGCGGTCGCGATCCGCCGCGCGAGCGGCAGCGCTCAACCCGGCGGGACCCGCGCCGATGATCGCAATCTGATACATGGAGGAACCCCGGCCCCCGACCCGCTGCACTCATCCTGAGTATTGTCAAATTGTTGGCGGGCGATGCTACAGAGGTGGCCGAGGCAGTAGCAAGGTATTAAAGGTGCGACGCGTCACGGAAAATATAAGGTGTCGGGCTGAAGCGCGACCTACAGGGTGGTCACCATTACTTTCCTTTGAACACGGGAGGGCGTTTCTCGAGGAACGCCTTCGCCGCTTCGGCATGGTCTTGCGTCAAACGCGTACGGGTCAGGTTCGTCGCCTCCATGTCGAACATCGGTTCCAGCCGCCCCTCTTCCGCCGCGTTGAGGTTCTGCTTGATGTAGCGGTTGGCGATGCGCGGACCGTTGGCGATCTGGCGCGCGATGGCCATCGTCTGCGCCTCGAGCGCTTCGTCCGGCACTACGCGATTCACGAGCCCGATCCGCAGCGCTTCGGCTGCATCGAGCTTGTCACTCAGGAACATGAGCTCGCGCGCCTTCGCGGTGCCGACCAGGCGCGTCAGGAAATAGGTGATGCCGAAGTCGCCGGAGAAGCCGACTTTGACGAATGCCGTCGTGAAGACCGCCGTCGTCGAGGCGATGCGCAGATCGCAGGCAGTGGCCAGCGACAAGCCGGCGCCGGCCGCCGGGCCGCGGACCATCGCGATCGTCGGTTTCTGGATCTGATGCAGGAGCCGCGAGGCTTCCATCGCACCTCGCAATGAGTCGCGCCACTCCTCGTGCGCGTTCGCGGCATCGCCATGCCAGCGCGGCGTAGCACCTTCGCGCAGATCGCCGCCGGCGCTGAACCCTCGGCCGGCGCCACGCAGGACGATCGCGCCGACATCGGCATCCCGGGCCGCCGCCTCCAGCTGGGCCTTCAGCTCGATCACCAGCGGGGCGTTCAGAGCGTTCAGCGAATCCGGACGGTTGAGCGTCAGCGTAAGTACGCCGTCCTCGAGGCTGTGAAGCACCGGTGCACTGTCGTTCATGGCGGGCCCCTGACTGGAGTGAGTCCTGATTTGTAACGTGAGCGAGAAACCCTGAGGCCGGATTGTGCGGACAAATGACCAGGAATTCACTGTTGAGCAGAACAGGGGTGTCGGCGTTCCGCGCCACAGTACGGCAGCGTGAACCATGCACGCGCGACTGTTTTGCGGGCCACGGCATCATTGGAGTGGATATGAAAGGTGCGGCTGCGAGGGTTGTTGCCGGATTGGCGCTGTTGATCGGCGGTGCGGCTGCGTTCGCGCATACGCAGCCGCCGGCGGATCAGATCATCGTCAAGTGGCGCGAGGGGTCCTCGGCGACTGCCGCCGCGGCCGGGACGCGCATGCAGAAGCTGGGCAATTCGGCCGGCATGCGCCTGCAGCGGAAGCAGCAGATCACTGCCGACACCGACGTCCTGCAACTCGATCACGCGCTCGGCAAGGCCGACATGAACGCGCTGCTCGAGCGCATGGCGGCCGATCCGAATGTCGAATACGCAGTTGCCGACGAGCACCGCTGGGCGCATGCAGTGCCCAACGACCCGCTGTTCGTGAATCAGTGGTATTTCCAGAGCACCGAGATAGCCGCCACGCGTGCGAACCAGGCATGGGACGTCACGGTCGGCAGCAACATGACGGTGGTTGCAGTCGTCGACACGGGCGTGCGCTTCGAGCATCCGGACCTGCTGCGAGTGGCGCAGGGAGGCAAGCTGCTCGACGGCTTCGATTTCGTTACGAACCCGCCATTCGCGAACGACGGTAATGGCCGCGATGGGGATGCCAGCGATCCCGGCGACTTCGTGACCGCGGCCGAGCTGGCGCAAGCGCCCTTCAACATCTCGGCCTGTCAGCCCGACCCGGGCAGCGGCAGCGACCACGTCGACAGTTCCTGGCATGGCACGCGCGTATCGAGCCTGATCGCGGCGCTGACGAACAACGGCGAAGGCGTGGCCGGCACAGGCTGGAACACGCTGATCTTGCCGGTGCGCGTGCTCGGCAAATGCGGCGGCACCGACAGCGACATCATCGCGGGCATGCGTTGGGCGGCAGGGATTGCCGTGCCCGGTACGCCGGTCAACCCGACGCCGGCGCAGATCATCAATCTCAGCCTCGGCGGTTCGGGCGCGTGCTCACCGGCCTATCAGCAAGCTGTCGACGAGATCGCCGCACGCGGAGTGCTGATCGTCGCCTCGGTCGGCAACGACGGTCAGGCGGTGGCAGCACCGGGGAATTGCACAGGCGTGCTCGGCGTCGCCGGTATTCGTCATGCAGGCACCAAGGTTGGATTCAGCAATCTCGGAACGGAGGTCGGCATCGGCGCGCCGGGTGGCAATTGCGTCAACGCGCCGCCTTTCAGCGAGCCCAGTGGCGGCAATCCCGGCAATCCGTGTGTGTTCTCGATCATCGCAGCCAGGAACGCCGGCACTACGACCCCGGGGGCCTCGGCATACACAGATCGCTCGGCCAACTTGAACCTCGGCACCAGCTTTGCGGCACCGCTGGTCGCCGGCGCCGCGGCGTTGATCCACTCGGTCAGCTCGCAGTTGTCGCCGGCTCAGTACATTGCACTGTTGAAGGATTCCGCGACGCCGTTCCCGACCACCAGCTCGACGACCACGACTGTCTGCCACGTGCCCACCGGCGACACGCAAAACACCGAATGCATCTGCACGACCCAGACTTGCGGCGCGGGCATGTTGAACACGAACGCCGCGGTGCTGGCAGCACAGCGGCCGCTCGCGATCGCGGACGCGCCGAGCTCGATCACGGTCGGCGTCGCAGCCAACATCGACGCACGCGCCAGCTTCGCGTCCAACGGGCACACGATCGCTTCGTATGAATGGACGGCGGTCGGAGTGACGGGGGCGACGCCGGTGTTCGGCAACGCGTCGCAGCCGCTGACGACAGTTCAGGTGTCGGGCACGAGCACGTTCACGCTGCGGCTGACGGTGACCGATAACCTGGGCGCACAGGACACTGCTGATATCGCGGTAGCGACGCCGCCTCCGCCGGTAACCCCGCCGACGTCAGTGCCTCCCCGCAGCGGCGGTGGTGGCGGCAGCTTCGGGTGGCTGATGATCGCCCTCTTGTCGATCGCTACTTCAGCTTCGCGGCGAGCTCGATCAGGTACTGGCTGAACTTCTCGCCGAGCGCTTCGTGCTTCAGACCGTACTCGACGGTCGCCTGCAGATAGCCGAGCTTGCTGCCGCAGTCGTAACGCTTGCCTTCGAACTCGTATGCGTACACCGGCTCGTCCGCCAGCAGGTCGGCGATCGCATCGGTGAGCTGAATCTCGCCGCCCGCGCCGCGGCCGGTCTGTTCCAGCTTCGCGAAGATCGTGGGTGACAACAGGTAGCGACCCACGACAGCCAGCGTCGACGGCGCATTCTGCGGCCGCGGCTTCTCGACGATCTGCTTCACGAGGCTGACGCGCCCTTCGCGATTGTCGGTCGCAACGATGCCGTACTTGTCCGTCTCGGAACGCGGTACTTGTTCGACACCGAGCACGCTGCCGCCGCGCTCCGCGTGCACCGCCGCCATTTGACGCAGGCACGGCGTCGGCCCGTCGATCAAATCGTCCGCGAGATGCACGAAGAACGGCTCGTCGCCGACGACCGGCTTGGCACACCACACAGCGTGACCGAGGCCGAGCGGCGACGGCTGCCGGATGTAAATGCAGCTCGCCCACGCCGGCACGATGTCCTTCAGCGTCTTCAACAGGTCGGCTTTGCCCTGCGCCTCCAGCGCCGCCTCCAGCTCCGCGTCGCTGTCGAAGTGATCTTCGATCGCGCGCTTCGAGCTGCCGGTGATGAACACCAGCTTGCGTGCACCGGCAGCGAGCGCTTCCTCCGCGGCATATTGGATCAGCGGCTTGTCGACGATGGGCAGCATCTCTTTCGGGCTTGCCTTGGTCGCGGGCAAGAACCGCGTACCGCGTCCGGCCACTGGAAAAACTGCCGTTCTGATCTCTCGCGCCTGGGTCACCGCGCACCTCCGTCTTGTTCGCAGGAGCGCGATGATACCCGGAAGACCGTCAGCGCCCTACTCGGTCTTCTTGCGCGGCGCGCCTTCGGCCTTGCCGTCCAGCTTGATGTTGGCGCGGTTCTTCTCCAGCACCTTGGCGCCGATGCCTTTGATCTTGCGCAGCTCGTCGGCATTGCGGAAAGCGCCGTTCTTTTCTCTGTATGCAACGATGGCCTGCGCGAGATTCGGGCCGATGCCCTGCAGCTCCTTGGCGATGGTGGCGGCATCCGCAGTGTTGATGTCGACCGGACCCGCCCAGACGAGCGCCGGCATGAGCGTGACGATGAGGGCGGCAATGAGTTTGGACATGAAGCTCTCCTTGCTATGAAACAACCAGGTGTTGAAACAATTACCGGGGTCGGCGCGATCAGGATGCGCCGGCGCAAGAGAGCGGTGAGCGGTAATAACTACTCAAATCGCGCAGAAAATCATCGCCGCTGCATGCCCGGAGTGACGTCGAGCAATGCGACCGGCGCGAAGGCATCCCAACTGCGGCAACCGGGGCATTGCCAGAAGTGCGAGGCGCTCGCGAAGCCGCAGTCGACGCAGCGATAACGTTGCGTTCGACGCAGGATGCGCGCGAGCCCCAGCGCCAGATCCGTGCGCTGCTGCTGCGTCAGTTGACCCGGATCGCCGGCGACCGAGCGGACGATCTCGCCGAGACTCGGATCTTCGCGCAGCAAGTCCGGCAAGCAATCGCGCACGAACGGTTCCTGCTCCAGACCCGCGACGATCGCGGCGTACGCGAGCTCGGCGCGAGCGGCCGGCTCCGGCCGAATCCATGCCTGGAAACGCCGCTCCAGATCGCCTGCGTCCTTGCCACGTACCGCACGCAACACACGCGGTAAGGCGAGCGCGAGCAGACGCGGATGCAGCTCGACGACGCGCTGACACAACAATGCCGCGAGCTCGGGCTCGTTCATGTCGAGCGCGATGTCGGCGCGAATCAGCGCGCCGCGCGGAAAATTCCTCTGCACGTCACGCGCGCGATGCAAGTGCTCGCGAGCGACAGCGACATCGCCGCTCTCGCGCGCCTGCTCCGCCAGCTCGCAGTGATAGTGCGCGATCGCGGTCGGTTGCTCCGGCGAGGCAAGCGCCGTCAGCCGGTTGTGAATCGCGATTGCGTGATCCCAATCGCGCTGCTGTTCGTAGATGCGCAGCAGATAACGCAGCGCCGCCACGCGCCGCGATTCGGTTTCGGCGAGCTGACGAAATGAGACTTCGGCGCGATCGAACAAGCCGGCGCGGAAATAATCCTCGGCCAGCGCAAACATGGCTTCGAGGCGATGTTCGTCGCTGAGCTGCGGTCGCGCCATGATGTTCTCATGAATGCGGATCGCGCGTTCCACCTCGCCGCGGCGCCGATAGATGCTGCCGAGCGCGAAGTGCGTCTCGACGGTTTCGTTGTCGACGTCGACCATCTTCAGAAAGACTTCGAGCGCCTTGTCCGGCTCTTCGTTGAGCAGGAAGCCGAGGCCCTTGAGGTAATCCTCGTTCAAGCGGCGCGGCGGTTCCTGGAGGCGCAGTGCGTTCGGACGCTCGCTGGGAGTGGGCGGCGCCGGCGACGGCGTGCGATCGCGAAAGCGAAATTGCGCGACGAGCCAGCCCGCGGCCGCTGCGACGAACAGCGCGACGACGAGATCGAGCGACAGATCAAACTGCATTTTCGTCGGCAGCTGCCAGTGTCCGTGCGCGCGTCTCGGCCGCACGCAGTGCGCGGCGCAGTCGCCCGCGCTCGTCGAGCAGCTCGGCAACCCAGTAGACGCGCCAGAACAACCCGGCCAGCAGACCGATGACGAACGCAACGACCAGCGCCAGGCCGAGCGGCGTGGCGATGCGCAGGAAAGCGAGCTCGACATCGACCCGCCCGGCGTTCATGGCGGTGAGTAACAGCGCGACCAGAGCCGCGAGCGAAACGGAGAGGTAGAAGAAGAAGCGAGCCATGGCCCGCAGTTTACGCCTCTCTTCTAATCCCGGATCGGGCTGCCGGCGCCGTCGTTCACGCGCTCGCGCAAATCCTTGCCCGGCTTGAAGTGCGGCACGTACTTGCCCGACAGCGCGACCGTCTCGCCCGTCTTCGGGTTACGGCCCTGGCGCGGCGGACGGAAGTGCAGCGAGAAGCTGCCGAAGCCGCGGATCTCGATGCGTCCGCCCTGCGCCAGCGCGTCGCTCATGATCTCGAGGATCTGTTTGACTGCCAGCTCGACGTCCTTGGCGGGCAGGTGCTTCTGCTTCGCTGCAATGAGCTCGATGAGTTCCGATTTGGTCATGCTCGGGCCCGTTGTTCTTTTTCAGAAGGTGGGCAGGCCGTAGCAGTTGGCTACAGCCTGCCGCCTCGAGGTTAGTTGTCCCCGCCCCCGATGTGTTCCTTCAGCAGGTCGCCGAGGCTCGTGCCGCTCGAAGTCTCGCCGGTGCGGTAGTTCTGCACCGCTTCGGCTTCCTCGTGGATCTCCTTCGCCTTGATCGACAGCGCGATCGTGCGGCTCTTGCGATCCACGTTGGTGAACTTCGCTTCGACCTCATCGCCGACCTTCAGCACCGTGCGCGCGTCTTCGACGCGGTCACGCGACAGCTCGGAAGCGCGCAAGTGGCCTTCCACGCCGCCGCCCAGGTCGATGATCGCGCCCTTGGCGTCGACCTCGCGCACCGAGCCTTTGACGATCGAGTTCTTCGGGTGCTCGGCGATCCAGGCCGAGAACGGATCCTTCGCCAGCTGCTTGATGCCCAGCGAAATGCGCTCGCGCTCCGGATCGATCGACAGCACCATGGCCTCGACCTGCTGGCCCTTCTGGTAGTTGCGCACGGCTTCTTCGCCGGGCACGTCCCAGGAGATGTCCGACAGATGCACCAGGCCGTCGATGCCGCCCGACAGGCCGATGAAGATGCCGAAGTCGGTGATCGACTTGATCTGGCCCGTGACCTTGTCGCCACGATTGTAGTTGTCGCTGAACTCCTTCCACGGATTCGCCTGGCACTGCTTGATGCCGAGGGAAATACGGCGGCGCTCTTCGTCGATGTCGAGCACCATCACCTCGACTTCCTGGCCGATATGCACGACCTTCGAGGGGTTCACGTTCTTGTTGGTCCAATCCATCTCGGACACGTGCACCAGGCCTTCGACGCCCTCTTCGATCTCGACGAAGCAGCCGTAGTCGGCGATGTTGGTGACCTTGCCGAACAGGCGCGTGCCGGTCGGATAGCGGCGGCCGATCTGCTGCCACGGGTCGTTGCCGAGCTGCTTGATGCCCAGCGACACGCGCTGGCGCTCGCGATCGAACTTGAGGATGCGCACGTCGATCTCGTCGCCGACGTTGACCACTTCCGACGGATGCTTGACGCGCTTCCACGCCATGTCCGTGATGTGCAGCAGGCCGTCGATGCCACCGAGGTCGACGAACGCGCCGTAGTCGGTGAGATTCTTGACCGTGCCCTTGATGACCGCGCCTTCCTGCAGCTTCTCGAGCAGCTCGGTGCGCTCGGCGCTGTATTCCTGCTCCACGACCGCGCGGCGCGACACGACCACGTTGTTGCGCTTCTGGTCGAGCTTGATGACCTTGAACTCGAGCGTCTTGCCTTCGAGGTACGACGGATCGCGCACCGGGCGCACGTCGACGAGCGAGCCGGGCAGGAACGCCCGCACGAAATCGATCTCGACGGTGAAGCCGCCTTTGACGCGACCGTTGATGATGCCCTTGACGATCTCCTGCTTCTCGAACGCCTGCTCCAGGCGCGACCAGGTGCGGGCACGCTTGGCCTTCTCGCGCGACAGGCGCGTTTCGCCGTTGCCGTCCTCGACGCTGTCGAGCGCGACTTCCACGTCGTCGCCGACGGCGACTTCCATCTCACCGCGCTCGTTCCTGAACTGCTCGGCGGGGATGACGGCTTCGCTCTTCAGACCCGCATTGACGAGTACGACGTCGGGTCCGACTTCCACGACGCGTCCGGTCAGGATGGCGCCGGGTTTGATCTTCTGGGAGGCCAGGCTTTCTTCGAAAAGTTGCGCAAAACTCTCGGTCATGAGTACTTCCGGGGTCGCTTGCGACCCGCTTTTCCCTCACCGGCATCCTGCATGCGAGGGGCTGTTGAATCGAACCGCGCGTCCCGCGCAGCCGTAGTTGTCCAGTGACGAAAGTCACGAGGGTCACGGGGGTCACGAAAGCCGCTGAGCCTCCGTCACCCTCGTGACCCTCGTGACTCACGCGACCTTCGTCACTCCTCTGGATTCCGCCAGCTCCAGCACGCGTGCGACCACCGCATCGATCGTCATCGCAGTCGAGTCCACGATCACGGCGTCGTCGGCGGGCCGCAGCGGAGCTACCGCGCGGCTTGCGTCGCGCCTGTCGCGCTCGGCTATCTCCAGCGAAAGGGCGGCGAGGTTAGCACCGAGTCCCTTGTCTTTCAACTGGTTATAGCGCCGGCGCGCGCGCTCTGCAGCGCTTGCGGTCAGGAAGATCTTGAGGGGGGCCTGGGGGAAAATCACGGTCCCCATGTCGCGGCCGTCAGCGACCAATCCGGGCGGCCCGGCAAAGGCCCGCTGGCGGTCCAATAAGGCCGTGCGGACGCCCGGCATGGCGGCCACCCGCGAAGCCCCCTCGCCTGCCTGCTCGGTCCTGATGCGCTGACTGACCTCCTCGCCCGCGAGCCAGATCTGCTCGCCGCCATGGGGTCCGAGGCCGAACTGGACGTCCAGGTGCTGAGCGATGTCGGCGTGCCCGGACTCGTCGTAGGAGTTGAGGCCGCGCCGCTGCCCGGCATAGGCAACGAGCCGGTACAGCGCGCCGCTGTCGAGCAACCGCCAGCCGAGCCGGTCCGCCACCAGGCGCGAAATCGTGCCTTTTCCGGAACCGCTCGGCCCGTCGATGGTGATGATTGGATGAGCCACGGGTGCGAGGACTACGGGCGGGTCACTACGTTGAAGCCAGCCGCCCCCGCCACCCCGGGGAAGTCCGGGAACGAGGTCGCGACGTTGGCCACGTCGAGGATACGGATCGGCGCCCGCGAGCGCGCGCTGGCGACGGCGAACGACATCGCGATCCGGTGATCGCCGTGGCTATCGACGGTACCGCCGGCGAAGACCTGTCGTTCCGGTCGGCCCTGAATGCGGATGCCGTCCGGCAGCACTTCGCAGGGCACGCCCATGGCGGCCAGGCCTTCCGCCATCACGGCGATGCGGTCGCTCTCTTTGACCCGCAGCTCTTCGGCGCCAGTCACCACCGTCTCGCCTTCGGCGCAGGCCGCGGCAACGAACAGCGCCGGGAATTCGTCGATCGCGAGCGGCACTAGATGCTCCGGGACCTGGATACCTCTGAGCGACGCCGGCCGCACTTCGATGTCGGCAACGGGTTCAGCGCCGGCCGAGCGGTGGTTCACGACGCGCAGGTCTGCGCCCATCAGGCCGAGGATGTCGAGCAGTCCAGTGCGGGTGGGATTGATCCCCACTGCGGTGATCGTAAGCATCGCAGCGCCGATCGAGCCGGCGACCATGAAGAACGCGGACGACGAGAAGTCGCCGGGCACTTCCAGCGAGCACGCCTCCAGGCGCTGCGGCGGCGTCAAACGGATTTCGCCGTGTGCCGAGTCGACGCGGCAGCCGAGACTAAGGAGCATGCGCTCGGTGTGATCGCGCGTGACGGCGGGTTCGATCACTGTCGTCTGGCCCTGCGCGTACAGACCGGCGAGCAGCACCGCTGACTTCACTTGAGCGCTGGCGACCGGCAGCTCGTAGCGAATGCCGTTGAGCGCGGCGCCGCCGCGAATCCGAACCGGCGGCTTGCCCGATAGGGTTTCGATGCGTGCACCCATCTGTCGCAGCGGCGTCGCGACGCGCTCCATCGGGCGTTTCATCA
>Ga0068863_100001177_pt1 | contig 26139 bp, 21 predicted proteins | sample KBSSwiS62_FD_66596 | JGI IMG/M metagenome (GOLD analysis project Ga0068863, IMG submission 66596) | Switchgrass rhizosphere microbial communities from Kellogg Biological Station, Michigan, USA - KBS Switchgrass S6-2 | ecosystem: Host-associated > Plants > Roots > Rhizosphere > Soil ... | reverse complement strand
GGTCACATCCGGCGAAACAAGATGTTTGTCGTCGGGGGATTGATTGTCGGCAACCCGGATGACACGCCGGAGTCCATCGAAGCCAACCTCGAGTTTGCGCGGAGATACGTGGACTGGCCATATATCCAGCACCCCACGCCATACCCCCGTACGCCAATGACACAGGATCTGAAGGAGAAAGGTTTGATCGCTCACGACCGGGTGGATGAGTATGACGGTACGACGGCAGTCCTGCACACTCCGGGAATCGCGCCGCTGGAAATCGAGTTCATGCGCTGGCGGGCCGAACGTTGGATGAAGACGCGTCACATGCCCAAGGTTCTGATCCACACCCCGTGGTTCATCCTGCGCAATGGGTTTCGAATGCTGGGTCACACCTTTCGAGGCTGCAATCTGAGGAATCTGTTAGGCCTTGAAGAAGAACATCGGGCGTTCGAGCGTTATCGGGCGCTGCGCGCGAAAGAACGAATCTACGTTTGAATGGAATAGAGGGCATACGCGGAATACCGGTACTCCAGTATTCGGTGTATGCCCTCCAGCTTTCCGAGGGATAGGCTTCAACCTTAGTAGCGATACACTCCGGATTGAACCCGAAGGCGTTGGACCGTATCCATGACTTCCTTGGGTCTTGTCAGGTACGCATTTCCAAGATTCGTCGTCCAGCTGATGTTGCTGCTGAGACGTTTGATCAAATCCGGATATCCCGCAAGCGCCTGAATGCTGGGATCCCATTGCGGCTGCGCGGTATTGCGATTGGACTGCAGGAACTGGCTGGCCTCGACGACTTCCAAAGGATGCGTGGATGCCGCAAGAACATACGGAAGGATCGTATCGGGATAAAGCGCTACCGGAGATACCAGGCTGTCCAGATTATTCACATAGACAACCTGAGGCACAGGCTGTGGCGCCGGGATGTACTGAGTGACTGCAACAGGCGGAGCCTGTGTAACAGGAGGAGCCACCGCTGCCCGCGGAGCCGGGCTCGGTTTGACTTCGGCGACCTGGCGCTCGACGTAAATCGGACTCATCAGCTTCACGTACAGACGGGTTTCCACGGGCAACTCCACGTCCGGTCCACGACCGGGTGTGGCCATGATCTGGAAAATGGTCGTGGGTGGGAACAGAAGGAAGAAAGTATCCCGTTTGGCATGACCTGGCCCGTTGATCTCGCCTCCGGGTCTGATCTCGCCCTTCTCATTCTTGATTTTTCCAATTTCCACAACCTTGGTGGAAAGCCCATCGTACACGCGGTCCGCCGTCACGATTTCCTGAATCCGGATATCAATCGCCGAACGGCCGTACAGATAACCGGCGCGATCAATCTTGGTGATTCGTCCTACAACGCTGGAGCCGCGGGGAATCAGGACAGGTCCTCGTTTGCCGCCGGCGCGGATGTCATCCGCGAGCGTGAACAGCACGGGATCGTTTTCCTGAAGCGTTTTGGTACTGATTCGTTCGTTTACGATCACGGGCAACACCGTGCCTTCAGGAATCATTGTTTCCTGAGGTTCGGCGAAGAGCATTAGCGCAAGCAGAAGTGAAGAAACCATGGGATCTCCTTTTGGCTTCTGTTTGGAACGGAGTGAAGTCCTGATATTCCAAGGAAACCTGTGCGATTTGCTAAGTATCTACTCATTTCTGTGGATGAGTGTCAATGAACATTCCTGCAATGCCCGTCCCTATCGTCCTACACAATCGGAGGGAATCGACCTGGATCCGCATCGCGCATCATCTCGTAGACTGCTTCGACAGTTTGTTCGCGATTCGGTTTAGAAAAATAGTCGCCATCCGAGCCGTAAGCAGGACGGTGCGGCTTGGCGGAAAGAGTGCGGGGTGGCGCATCGAGCCACTGGAACGCGCCCTGACGCTCGACGACGTCCTGCATCATGTAAGCCGTGGTTCCACCGGGACAATCTTCGTCCAGGAAAAGCACGCGGCTGGTTTTCCGAATCGACTCTGCAATAATCCCCCTGACATCAAAAGGCAGCAGCGTCCGAACATCGATGATTTCGATTTCAATTCCCGCCGCAGCCAGCAGCGCTGCTGCCTCTTCCGCAATTTCGCAGCAGGCGCCATACGTCACGACGGTAACGTCCCTTCCAACGCGAAGAATCTCCGGCACACCCAGCGGCAGTGTGTATTCCCCGATGTTGCTCGGAAGCAGTTCTCTTTTGTAATACGCGTTCAGAACTTCCACGATGATGGCGGCGTCATCGGAAAGCAGCATCGTGTTGTAAAAACCGGCAGCCTGAACGGAATTTCGCGGCACACACACATAAATGCCGCGAACGAGATTGATGATGCCGGCCATCGGCGATCCGGAATGCCAGATACCTTCGAGCCTGTGACCGCGAGTGCTGATGATGACAGGAGCTTTCTGTCCGCCGTGCGTGCGCCAGCGGAGACTGGCCAGATCGTCGGAAATGATTTGCAGGGCGTAAAGAAAATAGTCCAGGTACTGGATCTCCGCAATCGGCCTCAATCCGCGAAGCGCCATGCCGATGGCTTCTCCCACGATGGTGGCCTCGCGAATTCCAGTATCGGTGACACGCTGCGGCCCGTATTTTTCCTGAAGGTGTGCCCATCCCTGATTGACTCCCCCAAGCAGTCCGACATCCTCTCCCATGGATAACAAGTTCGGTATCCGGCCGAATGCGGCGTCAAAACACGCCTTGATAACTTCGAATCCCTTGAGCAAAGGGGGATCAGCCGAATAGACGGCGGGAACTATCGGAACATTCAACGCGGATTGGTCGGATTCGCTGTAAAGATCGGAACTGTATCGCCGGAGATTCACCTGATCCTGCTGCTTCTTCCACTGCTTCAGTTCGGTCTTACTCGATTCGGGATCGTCCTTCGCAAGAAGCAAAGCTTCCGTGATGCATGCCATCACATGCCGACGCAAAGGTGCTTCTGCGGTTCTCAGGGCTTCCGCGACTTGCTGAATTTTTTCTTTCTGACGGGATCGCGATGCCAGTGCGTCGGTCAGTTTCAACACCTCGCGGCGTTCCCCTTCGATGGGTGATCGTATAGCCTGCCATGCCTTTTCCCTGGCCTCGGTCACATCCTGATTCTCCGCATGTTCCAAATCGTCCAGTTCACTCTTCGTTGCAAGTTTCCGCTCGAGCATCCATTCCCGCATTTTTTTCAGGCAATCGAATTCCTTTTCCCATTCGAGCCGTTCATGCGATTTGTATCGTTCGTGATTTCCGGAAGTGGAGTGTCCGAACGGCTGGGTCAATTCCGTCACGTGGAGTATGGCTGGCGTGTGGTGGAGTCGAACCAGATCCGCTGCTTCGAGATATGTCGAACACAATTCCGGATAATCCCATCCGCGCACAACGTAAAGATCGATGCCAGGTCGTCCACCAGGGCGGTGCCGGAACCCCTCAAGGATTCTGGCAATATCGCCCTTCGTCATCTGAAACGCGTTGGGGACAGAAATACCGAACCCGTCATCCCAGATCGACAGCAGCATCGGCGCCTGCAGCACGCCAACCGCATTCACGGATTCCCAGAATAGACCCTCTGCACAGCTGGCATTTCCAATTGTGCCAAAAACAATTTCATCCCCATTGGATGTGAAGAGACCGGCACCCGCACGAAGTTCCGGCGACTGCCGATAGAGTTTTGAGGCGTACGCCAGGCCCACCAGCCGCGGCATCTGTGACGCTGTCGGAGAAAGATCGGCGGAGGAGTTGTAGCGATCCGTCTGTGGAAGGAACTTGCCTTCGGCATCGAGTAGCCGTGTTGCGAAATGACCTGTCATGGAGCGGCCACCGAACGCGGGCTCGGCGGAGAGTTCAGGATTGGCGTAAAGCTGAGCGAAGAATTGTTCGGCAGTCAGCAGGTCGAGCGCAAACATGACGGTCTGGTCTCGGTAGTATCCGGACCGGAAGTCGCCTTTCCGAAAGGCATACGCCATGGCCAGTTGTGCGATTTCCTTGCCTTCGCCGAAAATTCCGAACTTTGCTCTTCCCGCAAATACTTCACGGCGGCCCAGAATGCTGCACTGCCTGCTGCGATAGGCGATACGGTAGTCGCGCAGCACCGCATCCAGATTCCAGCCTCGATCCTCGCGGTCGTCGTGAAATGGAGAGTTCAGGGACATTAATGCGAGTGTATAGAAGCTAAAGCTGCGGTGTCCAAATTGGAAAATGTTTCGGGCCAATCCCGCTCCCAGCCGAAGAAGGTGGACCGCGCCAGCGGACCGGATGCGGGTACCATAACGCCGCCTATCGCTTGATGCTGCAACCTCTCTCGTTCGGATGGGGATTTAGTGGGTCATGGCGTAAAGCACGTAGTTCACGCCAAGTTTGTATCCTTGCGCGGTCATTGCGACCGGATAGTTGGGATCGTCGGCATGTTCCCAGGAATCGCCCATATCCATATTGAAATTGATGGCGACCATGAGATGTCCCTTATCATCGTAGATTCCGCGCCAGTGTTGCGGGCCTTCCATCTGCGCAACGGTTTCGCCTCCGAAGCCTCTCCGCAGGTGCCTGTCGCCGGGAACCTGGATGCCTCGATCCAGATCGAAGAAGCTGTGCATGATGGGGTCACTGTCGGGAATCTCAACAATGTCACGATCTGGAAAGACGGTGCGAAGGGCGTTTTCAAGAATGGACCAGTCGTATTCGCTGTGGAGGTCGTCGATCAACAGGAATCCTCCACGCAACAAATGTTCCCGCAAATGCGCCGCTTCCTTTGCCGTCGGATTCCAGAAGCCTCTGCCGGGCTGCTGCAGAAACAGAAATGGGTACCGATACAGCTGCTCATCCGTCAGTTCCAGCTGGACGCTGTCATCGGCCACCGACATGGTCGTCATGCGCCGCAGCGCAGGCAGGAAGTGTCCTTCAGCCAGCGGGTAATCAATCGCCCACCATGGCTGACGGCATCCGTGAGAACCACCACCCCCCACAGTCGGATAGATGACTCGCGCCATATGGAACTCGCCCTCGGGAAAGTCCTTGATTGTGCCGGTGCATGGATTCGACAGCTGACTATTCCCGCTGTCGCAGATGACGAGTATGAACAAGGCGGCGCCCGCCAGCTTCAACGGGATGCGGCGCAATTTCGACGCGAGGTATATCGTGACAATTCGAGTCATCAAGCCCCGCATTCTACAGCAGGATGGCTCCGGAATGTGGGCTCACTTGTTTTGGGCGGAAATCCATTGTTCCAGGTGGACACGATACCCGGCCACACGAGCTTCTTCCTGTGACGACAGGTCCTGCGTTTCCGATGGATCCGTACACACGTTGTAGAGTCTGGAATGGCGCGAGTTCGTTTCAATAATCATTTTCCAGCAGGAATCGAAGAGACCCAGAAGGCCCAGCGAGTAGTCGGTAAAGAACAGAGCCATGCGGGGCGATTCATCGAGCAGGGACAATCCCTGAAATCGGTTTGGAATTGGCAGGCCGAGAAGATCCAGTATGGTCGGAGCCGTGTCGATAAGACTCGCACCATTACGAATGCGTTCCTCATTTTGGATCAGGCCCGGTGCAGCAATGATATATGGAACCCGAACGTTCTCGTCGTAGATGAAGAAGGAATGTCCGTAATTGCCCTCGTGCTGGCCGAAGGCTTCTCCGTGATCACCGAAAAGGATAAACACGGTCTGCTCGTCGAGCCTTCGCGACCGCAGGCCCTCCAGAAATTCGCCAAGTGCGGCATCGCCGTAGTGCAACGCGTTTCGATAATTCGAAATCTCGCTGTCATTGGGAAATGGGCCCGGATCCGGAGTCGCATAGGGGTGATGACCGGCCACCGGGATATAGGTCAGAAAGAAATGTTTGCCGGCGGGGACCGAATCGACCCATGAAAGCATTCGTTTCACGGCAGACGGCTCATCGACCCCGAAACTGGAATTTACATTGCCGCCGATGTTCCCTGCATCCTCCAGCGTGTCGAATCCCCGGTCCTCCACTACCGATTTCATTCCCAGGTACATGAACCGCCCGGAATGAAACAAAGCAGTCCTGTAGCCGATCTGACGAAGCTGCTCCGCAATCGATACGCAGGGCGCCGCAGGATAATCGTCCGGCGGCGCCCCAAACTTCGGGTATTGCGAACACAATACCGAGAACAATCCACGAATGCTTTCCGGGTATACGGCGTAAGCACTGTCAAAAACCAGTGACTGAGTTCCAAGTCGAGTCAGATTCGGAGTGGGATCCTCGGGAGCTCCATATAGGCGTAAATACCGGGATGCCGTGGATTCCATCAGCACGAGCACCACATTCCGGCCGGCAGCCGCACCGTGGTATCGCGATATCTTCCCGGAGGTCTTGTTCGAAGAAAATGGACTGGTTCTCCAGTCTGAGCTTCCGTCCGTTCCGGAATACGTCGGACGGTGCGCGGGAATGAGCGCTCCAAATGCGTTGCGATACAAACCAACCGTATCTACCTTCGACACGGCAATCGGGCCAACTGCCACAGTTGCAAGACCGGCAATTACCATCGGAGCGACGAATCGCAATTTGAATCGACAAAGGAGAAGTGGGAAACCCGCACCAGCAGCAAGAACCAAAACGATGGCTCCCAGATTGACGGGGGTGAAGTAGTAAGCAATGGAATCCCGCAGCGGGCCTCGAGCGGCTCGCAGCATTGGCAAAGTCAGCGGTGTCGAAAGCAGACGTGCCACCGGAACGTTGATCGCCACATACATCACGACCACGGCGTAGACAATCCAGATCGCTCGGGTGCGTTTCAGGCAGAAATCAAGCAAGGCGAATAACAACGCCACGAGCGCGTCCTGCCAGAACAGAGCGATGGGCGTCCACACGGACACAGTTATGTGGCGTCCCTGCAGGCTTAGTAGATGAGCGAGAATGAGAACGCCGAAAAGACTCAGGGCTTTCAATGGACGCTCAATCGGATCTCGAAATGAGATTGATCCGCTTCAACAGCAGAATGGAAACAATCGCTCCCGTGCCATGCCTGGACCAGATCCAGTCGTGGACGAGCACCAGACGGGCCGGTGGATTGCGATAGATCGCCGTTCGGTCTCCGATGAATGAGAGCGGAATGACAATCATATCCGCGTCCTCCGAGACTGCGGAATCGAACAGGCGCACTTCTGAATCGACGTTTCTCGGAAGAAATGACTTTGCGGTCTCGATGTGCGCGGCATTGGCATCCACGATGGTGATCGCCGCGTCAGGAATCCACCTGCGCAAAAGAATCGCCGTGCGCGGAAACATTCCCCCGCCAATGACTTTCACATAGCGGACATTTGAGAGGGCAGGCAGAAGCTGTCGCAAAGCACGTTCATGGGTTCCAAGAAGAAACTTTTGGAGCACAGGGAACTGGAGAGCAATCCGCTCCAGCGATTCAATGCTGAAGTATTCGATCCATCGAAACACCGCGGGCCACGAACTCGCCCGTCCGCCCGGGCGAACGTAATCCGGAAGCCGCGTCCAGTGTTCGCCCGGAAGGCGATGATGCTCGATGTGATATCCATCGTTGAAGAACGAAAAATTGTAGAGGAAACCATAGTGACTCGTGGTTCCTTCTGGTGCATGTTCGAAATAACCGTGCAAAAAGCACAAACAAAGACCGAGCGCATAACCGGGAAGATAAACCAGCAGGAAGAAGCCGGGAACCACGTACAACAGGAATCCCCATAGCGCAAGCACGGCGCCAAGCTCCAGGGCAATGGCTGGCGAGAAACGCAAACTCGTTTTGTGCCCGCCGTGATGCGCCAAATGCCGGTCCCGCCATACCGTCTGCGGAAAGCCAAGCAGCATGCTGAGAAAGATCGAGTACGCGCGGTTCCATCGGTTCGATCGAAAGAATGGCAGATGAATGAAATTGTGCGAGATCGTATTGGAATTCCACCACAGGCCGATGGCGATGACCGGTATCAAAGGGACCAGGTACATCGCCATGGCATGCAGAAAGGACAGCCCGATCAGAATGGCGTCCCATCTCGAGTGGCGGAGCAGCGCTCGTGAAGCGCTGTGTGTTGCGACGGTTTCCATGCTGCCGGTATTCTATATTTTTACGACGTCTTCAATGCTGCCTTCAGCTGAGCAATGATATCCGTCATGTTGTCCTGGTAACCCGGCGCTGGATTTACCTTGGTGACACCGATTCCATTGGCGTAGGACGAGTCTGGTGAATAGGAGTCCGGTGAAGCCGGCTTCTCCGAATCCGGGCGAACCCTTCCCAGCGCCGAGTGGCGTCCTCCAAATGCGATTCCCTGCCCGGTTCCGGCGACAGACTTAAAGTCTGCCCATTCTTTCAGGGCCGTCGATTCCTTGCCTTTCGGCAATGAGTAAAACAGATATCCGCGTTGCGGCTTCGTATAGAAGTTGCCTCCGCGCGCGGTATCTGCGAGCGCGAACACACCCCAGATCTGAATCCTTTCGGGAGCTTTGTCATTGGGTTCGAAGACGACCTTCTGAACAATGGCATAGACGCCGACGGGATCGCTGGCGCGGAGTGTCGCCGCGGTGAATATGAACGCCACGGCGGCAAGAAGAGTTGTGGTGAGCTTTACTGTCTTCATGGATTCGTCCTTTCTTAAGGGCATGCACTTTGAACATTTACCTGGCGATTAGACGCTTCCTCAATTCGGTTTCTTCCATCTTTAATCGGGGCTGATTAATTCGTTATAAAAATAACATATTTGGCCTACGTCGTTGCCGGTTCTCACATATAATTCCGCCAGGCAAAGGAACGGGCATATGAAGACAGCAATTAGAATCTCTCTTACTGTTCTGAGTCTTTTCCTCGCAATATCGACATTGTCGGCCAGTGGTCTGGCTGGAATATATGCGGTCATCAGCAAAGTCGTCTTCGAACCAAATAACAGAGCGCCGGAACGAATACAGATCTGGGGCGCCTTCACTCTGGTCGATGGCGGTACTGGCGCCGGCGGCAAGACGCTGACTCCCCAGCGGGGTTACATGTACTTCGTGCTCCCTTCCGCAGCCGAAAACGCGAATTTGCGGGAGATTGCCCTGAAGGAGTGGGCCGACTTCAATGCAATCGCCGGCACCAATCAGGCCGTTGCCTTTGGGCGTTTTGGCTACATCGGCGCATTTGCGGATGAACTGATCTCGAGGCCAGCGGGAATGCCGCCTTACGTTTTGATGGGAGGGAATCCCACCAACTTCAACGGCTCACGTTCGAAAAATCCCATTCGTGAAGAAACGGCAACGCCGGTTTCTCCCGACCCGTATCCCTTGAACATGGGGCTGACGAAACTATCGAGTACCGGAGATCTGGCTCCGATTGTCAATCAGCTGCAGCAGACCTTGAAGCGTTAGAGCATCACGGATGTTAGGACGAGCGAGGCGGCTCGAGGGAGCTTATCGCATCGGCCTGGGAGCTCTTATCGCGGGTATGCAAAAACTTTGAACCACCACCCCACCGCTTCGCGCCACCCCTTTGGCCAGGCGCGACCATGAGATTCACTTCGAATTGCGCAGAGTCTGACGTCTTACTTTGCGGGTAATGCCGGTGCCCCGCCCTTGGCCGCAATCAGGGACTGAAGCAAAGCGACGGTTTTCGGAAACGCCTCAACGGCTGCGGCACCGCCTCGACCGCCACCACCGCCACGGGCAAGATCGAGCGGTGTTCTGCCATCGGCATCTTTTGCCTGCAGATCGGCTCCATTCTTAGCAAGGAATTCGACAAAGGCATCAAATCCATGAGAGGCCGCGCCATGCAATGCCGTTTGATGGGGTACGACATTCGCGCTTGGCATCTGGCTACCTCGGCGTCCTCCGCCACCGCCACCTCCAACTCCAACTCCTCCACCGCCACGACCGCCGGCTCCGCCGCCGCCTCGGGGCTCCGTTACGTTCCTGGCATTGATGTCCGCGCCGGCGGCGAGCAACAATTTCATGCTCGCAATCACTCCTTCATCCGTGCGATTGCGACCGCGAGTCAGGCGAGTCGCGTAATCGACACCAGCGGCAGCCATCAGCGGCGTAACGCCATCCTTGTTTGGTAAATCGACGAGAGCCTTGTGCTTCAGCAGAAGTTCAACGAATGGAGCATCGCCTCCGCGCGCGGCTCGCATCAAAGCGGTCGCACCCTGCGCCAGAAGGCCATCGCCACCACGATCCTGGGGCACGTCGCGATACGGCGGACGGCGTTTGAGCTGAATATTCGGATTTGCGCCAGCTTCCAGCATCATCTTCGCGACATCGAGGGCAGTCGTCGAGTCCTCACTCGGAATCACAGCCACCGCACCGTTCCCCTTCATCGGAAGGGTACTGACATCGGCAGCCATATAGATTGGTGAACGGCCCCAAAGATCCCATCTGTCGAGATCGGCGCCGGCTTTGACCATGTACGCCGCAAAGTTGAAGTGCATGTTCAGCAGAGCCATGTTCAAGGCCGTCAATCCATCCGGATCCTGGATGTCGGGATCGGCCTTGGCCGCAATCAAATTCTTCGCACACTCAATGCAGTTTTCGCGGGCGGCATACAGCAACGGAGTGAAGCCGCCCTTGTTCATATCTTTGGGACGGGGCTCCCCGAGGACTTTTCGTTCCCATTGGTTGACCTTACCGATTGCATTGACGTCGGCGCCACGCGAGGCAAGCAGCTTGATCATGTCCGGCTGACTTTGCGCCGCAGCCCACATTATTGCAGATTGGCCGCCCCAGCCTTCCTTTGCATTAACGTCGGCGCCGGCATCCAGCAGGCGCCGGGCCGCATCGACCTTGCCGCTGCGCGCCGCTTCCATTAACGGCGTTTCGCCTTCCGGATTTTTGAAATTGGGATCGGCGCCGGCCTTGATCAGTGCGTCAATGATTGGGGCCGAACCGATGATTGCAGCCTCGGATATCGCGGAGGTACCAAACTGGTTCTTCAACTTCACGTTCGCACCGGCTTTGATCAAAGCCTGAACGAGGGGGAGATCATCATTATGAGCGGCAAACATGATGGCGGTCGTACCATCCGGGCCAGTCATGTTCGGGTCCGCGCGCTCGGCAAGCAGTCGCAATGCGGCCGCACGGTCGCCCGCCTCGGCTGCGTCGAGCAGCGTCGGTTTCGCTGGTGTGGCAATGGACACCGCAGCGATGAGAACCGCAATCACTACAGCCGCGACCGACCAACTTGTGAACCTAGCTTTCAGCCGTATCGGCAGACCGCGCATATTAGACCTCCGAAAGAATCCCGCCGCTGTCGCCAATCGATTTCACCGGAATATTGTTGCGGTCGAAAATCGTCAGAAGCAGGTCCGCAAAACGCGAGTCCTGCGGATACTTCAGGTGCTGTCCGCCCTTGATACGTCCGTGCGCGTGACCCAGCAAAGCCGCCGGCAGGGGATCATTGTTGTGCCGATCGCTGTTGCTCATATTGCTGCCGTACAGGATCGTCGAATGATCCAGCACGGTACCGTCGCTCTCCTTCGCCGTGGACAACCGCTTGATGAATCCGGCAAACATGTCTGTGTGGTATTTCTGAATCGATACCAGCTTGTCCATCTTTTGCGGGTTGTTCCCGTGATGAGACAGCGGATGGAAGGCTTCGGAGATACCGACGTTTGTGTACGTGCGCATGCTGGTTTCGCGATCCATCGAGAACGTGATGACGCGCGTGATATCCGCCTGGAAGGACAGAGCCATGAGGTCAAACATCAACTTGAAATGTTCCGTCAGATCATTCGGCGTGCCCAGAGGCGCATCCGGAATATTCAACGACGCAGTGTCCGCCTGTTCCGCCATCTGAACGCGGCGTTCGATCTCGCGGACAGAATCCAGGTAGTCGCTGACAACGACGCGATCGCCTACTCCCAGGCTGGCCTGCAGGCGCGCGGCTTGTTCCTTGACGCGATCCAGAATGCTGCCGGTCTCCACGAGAATGGTTGCGCGTTCCTTGTCGGTATCGCCCTGTCCGAACAGCTTTTGAAACACCGCCCGAGGATTTCCTTCCTGGGGAAGCGATTGTGTCGGCGTTCTCCAGGCCATTCGCGCCCCGGCCTGTGCGGTCGTGAGTTCGAGAGAAGGCAACCGTGTGTCCTGGCCGATATGCCGCGCCGCAAGCTGGTCTGCGGTGACGCCAGCATCGGGGCCCGCTACTCCGTGCTCGGTCGGCTTGACGCAGTTCAGCCAGGTCGGCTCGATGTTGGCATGGGGCTCAGGAGATTCGGCAGGCTTGTTCCGCAATCCTGAAACGATGGTCAGGTGCTGCCGGTACGGTGCCAGTGGCTCGAGGATCGCCGACATGGCATAGTCCGTTCCGGTCTGCTGTGGCGACCACCGGTCCATGATCGCGCCGTGCGGGAAGCCGACGAAGGCGAATCTCTTCGGAGTGGAGCCGGCCGCCGTCTGCGCCCAGGCTGTGGCGGCAGGATTCATGGCATCCAGCAACGGCAGCGCAATGCCGATACCCATGCCTTTGAGAACGGCGCGTCGTGAAAGATGTTTTTTAGTGATAATCATTTCGTATCTCCCTATTTGAGCGGCCCGGAAGTTTGAATACCCACTCTGTTCATAAAATTACTTCGCTGCCCGCGCCACGGCGGGTGGCGGCACCCGGCGCATTCGGAATTGTTCGCTGCGAACCACAGATTGAACCAGAGCTGAAAATTTGTAATCGCCGCCAGCTGCTGCCCGCACGATCCGGCGGACCGTTGGCATGTCGTCTGCATTCAACGTGCGTCCATTCGCGTACGTCATCAGCCCTTCAGTAAAAGTCTGAACAAACTGATCGGGCCTGCGAAGCAGCGCTTTGCGCAAATCGTCAGGACCCTTGATCGCGGTGCCGTCCGGCAATTCACCCGCGGAGTCAATGACAGTGCCAGCAAACCGATCGCGATCTCTCCACATTCCGGTCGCGTCGAAATTTTCCAGCGCGAAACCCAGCGGATCCATGACGGAATGACACGCGGAGCATGTCGGACTCGATCGATGTTTCGCCATCATCTCGCGGACAGTGAGCGCCTTGGTCGTACCGATGTCCTTGTCGTTTAACGTCGGAACATTCGGCGGCGGCATCGCCGGTGGAACGCCTTGAATGTGTTTCAGGATGAAGGCGCCGCGCAAAACCGGGGACGTGCGATTCGGGTATGCTGCAGCCATCAGCACTGCGCCCTTGCCCAGCAATCCCCAGCGCGCAGACTGCTTGAGTTCCACACGCCGGAACGTATCTCCCTTTACATCGGTGATTCCGTATTGAACTGCGACGCGCTCATTGAGGAACGTGTAGCTTGCCCTCATCAGATCGACGACGCTGCGGTCTTCCTTGAAAATGCTGTCCGCAAAAAGCGTCAATTCGGTGCGGAAATCCTTGCGAGGATCGTTGCGTCCGGACGCATACGGGAACACATCCGAATCCGGCACGATCTCGTCCAGGCGCTTCATGTCGAGCCATTGGTGCACAAAATTACTCGCGAGAGTCACCGATCGCGGATCGGCAAGCATGCGAGTCACTTGCTTTTCGAGCACGGCCGGATCACTGAGTTTATTCTTGATCGCGAGATCGAGCAGTTCGTCATCGGGAATCGAATTCCAGAGAAAGAACGAAAGATTGGAGGCAAGTTCGACATCGCTGATCGTGTACGTATCGCCGGGACGAATCCCAGCAGGCACGCGCTCACCACGGTAGAGGAAAAACGGACTCGCCAGCAATCCAGTGATGGCGCTTCGAATTCCGGTTTCGAATCCGCCTTCTTTAAAGCCATCCCGGTAGTACACCAGTATCTCGTTCACATCCTGGTCGGTTACCGGCCGGCGATAGGCGCGTTTCGCCAGAGACGCGATGATTTTTTTCGCACATCCTTCGGCTGTTTCACCCTTTGCGTCGGGTTTGCAAATAAAGATTCGTTCGCGACTCGGAGTCATGCCGAGGCCATTGGGGTTGAATGGCCCCTGAACCTGAAACGAATTGATGCGATAAAGACGATCCTGTCCACCACCGGGTGAATACACCTGCAATTCATCGTCGGACTCGGCGAAGCTTTTGCGTTTGAAGGCGACACCGATTTTGTGCGGACCGCCGGTCGCTTTAAAGTGAATGTCCTTCAAGCGGGCGTTCACTTTATCCAGAGCACCGGGGATAAAGTAGTCGTAGGATTTCATGTCTTCTTCGCCGCCGATTACGGTTTCGTACACAACTTTATTGTCGAGCGTCACCACCACCGGGTTCTCGTACTCCATGCCGTTGCCCCAGATGTGGGTTGCCATGTCGGAAATGTTGAGAACATATTCCCCGTCCGAGGGGAGATCGACTTTGGCGAGAATGCCTCCGCGAGTGCCGAGCGGAAGGCCTTCGACGTGAGTCAGCTGCGAACCGGGCCCGGCGCGAAAAGTCCAGCCATTGGCCCTCGCATCCGGACGTCCGACGGCTTTCACCGCCACCAGGCGCGCTGCAATAACATATTGCTCGATGAAGGATGGTGACACCTGCAATGCGGAGGCGATATTGTCGAAACCATCGGCGGAGTCATCTTCGGGCAAGGTTGCGGCTGCATCAAACTCGACCGCGAGCAGATCGCGAACCGCGTTGGCATATTCCTTACGATTCAGGCGATGCAGCACGACCTGATCCGGAATGTGGGCTTTTCCTTCGGCCTTGTCGAGCGAAGCCTCAAGCCACCCAACCAGCGAATCAATATCCTTCGCATCCGGTTGTTTCGACCCCGGAGGTGGCATGACGCGGCCACGCAGTTTGCGCACGGCTTTTTCGAACAATTCGGCGTGTTCGCCGATGCCCTCTGCCTTCAGTCCTTCAAAACTGACGCCGGCGGTCTTGGCGCGATCATTGTGGCATCCGACGCAGTATGTGTTGATGGTGGCCAATTGTGCCTGAGCCGCTTGCGCTGACGTCGCTTGTGCTGCAGGCGCTGCCGGAGAGGCCGCTCGAGACACTGTAGCCACGCCGGCCACCGAGCCCGTCAACAGTCCTGCGAGCAGAATTACGGAGATCGGTGCGATTGGATTCCTTTTCTTCATAAGTTAAGCATCCGGTGACAAATAGCCCCAAAGACTTTCAAAGGAGCGTCGAATGAACTCATCCGAATTCCCCATTTTCGCTTCAAATTCCTTCGCCGGTTGCGCGGCAACCGCTTCGGTTGGGCCGCGGCCCTTGTTCATCATCTGGCTCAGGGTGTCGTAGATTTTGCCGTACATATCCAGTTGCGTTTTGAGATCCGCGAGGCTGAGCACGGGCCCGTCCGCAGGCACGATTCGCGTCTCCGCATTTGCGACGGTCTGCAACCGCTGGAGACCGCCAACAATTCCGCCGATCCACCCGCCCGTCCACCAGTCGACGACCGGCCATCCCTGCCCGGAGACGGCACCACCGACGGCCAGCACGTTCTGCTTTGGAAAGTAGACGTACAGATCACCATCCGTGTGAGCTGCATCTGCGATATAGCCGTAGCGTACGTCGGAATCCAGATTCCCCGTTGTGTAGAACGTTTTGTTCGGCTGCGCAACTTTGGGCAATTTTGCGAATCGCTGGCCATTCCACGGCCAGGTGACGTTCTGACCCAGCCAGAGCCGTGTATTCTCATGCGAAATGATCGTTACTCCGGCCTTGCCCAGACGTTCATTCGATCCGGTTTGCTCAGGGTGCCAATGGGTATTGAACAGCGTATGAACCGGGCCAGCGCCGGGCAGGCCCGACACGGCTTTCAGCAGCGCATCCGATCCCTTGGCGGATCCGCCATCGACGAGCAATACACCCTTCGCATCGATTTGCACGACAACATTGGCTTCTCCAGGCTGGTGGAGAACGAAAAGATCGTCGCTTAATTTCAGTGTGGCTGCGTCCGTTGCAGTCTGCGCGAACAAATTCCCGCGAAGCGACAAACCAGCGATGCCGACAGCAGCAGATTTGATGAAAGTCCTTCGATCCGAAAGCAATTTCATGATTTCCGCAAATCATAATTGAAAAGTCTGGATTCCCAAAGAGATTCACTACTTGGTGTCAGGCACCTCACTCCCCCATTTCTTCCGAAAAGAAAAGGAGAAACGAGGTGCCTGACACCAAGTTACTGACCGCGAGCGCCGGGAGCGGCGGGCGGAGTAGCCGGAGCGGGTGTTGGATTCGGGGCAGTGCCATCGAGCGTGTAGACATAGAGCCTTGGCAATACTGCTACTGCGGGAGGAGTCGCACCCGCGGGAGGTCCGCCGCGCCCCCCGCCCGCGCCTTGCCCCTGACCACCGGCAACAGCGATGTATTGCTTGCCATCCAGCTGGAAAGTGATCGGCGGACCCATGCCTCCAGTCTGTCCCGTTGCAACGTCCCAGAGAACCTCGCCTTTATCTGCGGAGAGTGCTCGCAAATGGCCATTACCGAGAGTTTGAAACACGATGTTGCTTGCGGTAGCGACAGTTCCACCCCCAATACTCCCTCCGCCCTGCGCGCGCCATTTCTCCTTCTGCGTGGTGACATCCCATGCAACAAGCCACGATCCGGTCTGCTGCGGCCCGATGGAAGGCAGGGTCGGACCTGCCGGCGCCGCTGGTGGGGGCGGAGCAGCTTGCCCCGCGCCAATCGCCGCTCCCGGATCCTGAATGGGAGCAATGCCATTTGCCGGTGGAAGTGGAGGCGCGCCTGCCGCACCTGCTGCACCGGGCGCACCTCCACGACCGCCGCCACGCGCAAGTCCGGTATTGCTGGTCGTCGGGTTATATTCGAAATTTGCAGCGACGGCGTATTGCGAGCTGCTGCTCGCGGATGTCGGGATATACATCAGGTTCAATGTCGGATTAAAGGACATGGGCGCCCAGTTATGGCCGCCGCCAGGACCCGGCATGATCGTGATGCTCTGGTTTTTTCCATACATAGCTTCAGGTCTGATGTTGGGGCGACCCGTTATCAGGTCCACCCCGGTGGCCCAGTTCAACTGTGCATATGGTTCCGCTGAAATCAACTTTCCATTGGTGCGATCCAGAACGTAAAAGAACCCATCCTTGTTGGCCTGCATGATTACTTTTCGGTTCTGGTTGTTGATCCGAATATCGGCAACGGTCAGCTGCTGCACGCTGTCGAAATCCCACGAGTCGCCGGGAACAAACTGATAATGCCATCTGTACTCGCCCTTGTCGGCATCGACGGCAATCACGGAAGCGACAAATAGACTATCGAGGCCCTTGGAATTTCGAAGTTCGGCCGGCCACGGGCCGCCATTGCCGGTCCCGACAAAAACCAGATTCGTTTCGGGATCATATGTAATCGCGTCCCAGACGGTCCCGCCTCCACCCAGCTTCCATGCATCCGGTCCCCAGGTCTTGGAAGCCATTTCCATGGCCTTATTTTCAAAACCTTTCGACGGATCACCGGGAACCGTGTAAAACCGCCACGCCATCTTGCCGGTATCTGTGTCGTAGGCCGTGAAGAAACCGCGCACCGGTTTCTCGGCGCCGGCATTTCCGACAATGACTTTGTTCTTTGCGATCCGCGGCGCCATTGTCATGGTGTACTGCTGATCCGTGGGAAACGTCTGGACACTCCACACCACGGTGCCCTTCATCGCATCCAGGGCGACGAGCCTTCCATCCAGGACCGGGACGAACACCTTGCCTTCATACAGAGCCAGACCGCGGTTCACAATTCCGCAGCAGGTCCTCGGCTGGATGGTCGGCCTGTCCACCATCGGATCGTACCGCCATAGTTCCTTGCCAGTTCGCGCATCGACCGCATAAACGATGCTCCAGTTGGTAATACTGTAAAGAACCCCGTTGGATACCAGTGGTGTCGCTTCCTGATTACCGCCGCCCGGGCCGATTTCGTACGTCCACGCCAATCCCAGCTTGCTGACATTGGCGGCCGTGATCTGCTTCAACGGACTGTATCGGGTTTCGCCATAATTCAAACCGTAAGTGAGCCACTCCTCGCCACTCTGCCCCGCGTTCTTCAGCGCGTTTTCATCCACACGCTTGTTCTGTATGCCAAGGACAATCCAGCTGGAAATCAGGATGCCGGTGACGAGCAGGTAAATCCATCGGTACCGTTGCATGCGCATAAAAGTTCCCTTTCGCATTTCACTTCACAATTCGATCCGGGCCGGTAAATCGAGGCATCTTATCTCGTGAGGCGTTAAGGATCAACGGCTGGACCGATTTCATGCAATGAAGTTCGCGCGCACGGACATCATTACTTCGTTGGAAACTCGGTTGGCAATGTTTAAGATGTCTGTCTCGAAGTGGGCAATCATAGTTCAATGGCAGCCTTCGGCAGGAAACCCTTGACAGGTTTTGCAGTTCGAATAATGCTGCGTTCGCGGATCAATGAAGTTTGATGGAGTTGGAGGAAAAATATGCGGAAAGTAACCTTGGGCCTGTTTACTGTGCTGGGGTGTCTGGCGTTGATATTGCCGTTGACGGCACAGGAAGGTTTTCCATTGAAGGGCTCATGGCTTGGCGACTGGGGTGAAGGTGCGAATAGGAATCAAGTGTTCGTCGTATTCGACTGGGACGGCAAGGTGATCTCGGGAGCGATCAATCCAGGCACCGACATGATTCCCGTGAAGAACGCTTCTCTGGTTCCAACCCCGATCGCGCCCCCACCGGGAACGGCTGCGGCAGCTCCGGCCGGTGCCGGCGGAGGTGGTGGCCGCGGAGGTCGCGGTGGTGGTGGAGGTGGCGGCGGTGCACAGGGTGCAGCTGCAGGCGGAGCCGCTGGGGCCGCACCGGCCGGCGGACAGGCCGCTCCCGTACCGGCATTGCCGGGAGCACCCGCCGCAGGTGGAGCTGCTCAAGGTGGAACCGGTCGTGGTGGCAATGGAGCTGGAACATCAGCCCCGGCCACCGTTGAATGGATCGTTCACTTCGAAGGAGACGGCAAGGACAGCAAAGGAGCGGCCGTCCACTATGTCGCCGACGGAAAAATCGAAAATATCGGTCTATACAATCGCTCGATCGTCGGCACCTGGGTTTCCGGTACGACGAAGGGAACCTTCAAACTTACCCGACAGTAAGCGGTAAATAAGCGGTAATAGCTGGGAAGGGAGGACATCGCCCTGTGTGGACGATGTCCTCTCTTTTTGTTTACTGCGCGGGGCCCTGGCTGGACGCGCCGCCAAGTCTCTTTCCATCCACGGTCACTGCAGATGTATTCGCTTTGTTGCTTCCATCCTTGGCCCGGCTCGCATTCACCGTGACAATCATCCCAACCTTCATGGTATTTGGAGTCCAGCCACCATCGCGTTGAAGTGCATTGGGGCTTCCCATTTCCAATCCCCAGTTCGTTACCTGTCCGGTCTTTTCGTCCTTCACATTTACCCAGAACCAGACGTGAGGATTCGTCCATTCCACTTTGGTCACGACTCCCGTCAGGGTCACGCGCTGCGCCGCATCAAATTCGGCGGCAAACGAATGATGGGCGACTGCCGGCATTGCGCCCGCAAACAGACTGAGTACCGCAGTGACAACAGCGAATCGGTTCTTCATCATGAAACCTCCGGAAGACGTTGCCGCAAAGTTTGTTGCGATGCATTCGCGATGTCAAGACACAAGGTCTGGACTTGTGCCGACCCTCGGGTGCTGCAATAATCTTCGCCACTATGAGCAAATTCATAATTGGTCCACACATGCGTTTGCAGGAATGGGTGGCGGAAGAAAAGGGTTACTTCACCGATGAGGGCCTCGACTACGAATTCGTCACCTCCACCGGATTCACGACATCCAGCGTCAAATCCGCAACGGAGCTGCCGAAGAACCAGATCCGCGGTGCGTATCAGTCCATTGAGGATGGCCGAACCTGTGACATCAGTTCCGCCTGCCACTGGACGGTCAATATGGCGGCCGCGTCCGGGCATGGACGTCTCTGGGGCGGGGCTTATTCGATGACACCTGCAGGAATCTTTGTCCCACCGGATTCGAAGATTCGCAGGCCGGAAGATCTCGCCCATGTTCCAATCACAGTCGGCTATCAGTCCGGCAGCCACTACACCACGATCCAGGCATTGGAACCCGTTCTCAAGCGAGAAGAAATCAAAGTGCATTTTGGCGGAACCCTTTTTCTCCGTCTGGAATTGCTCGTCGACGGCGAAGTTCCCGTGGCCACGCTTTTCAGCGCGCCCATGTATCTGGCAGAACAACTCGGTTATCGAAAAATTCTGGACTGCTCCTTCATGACCGCAGCAACCGTACTTGAAAATACGTCCGAAGAAGATGTGAATAAGTACTATCGTGCGTTGAAGAAAGCTCAGGTCGACATCGATCTTCATCACCAGAAATACACGCACTACTACAAGAAGGAATTCCCCGCCCGATTCCACGACATCATGGATACGCGCCTGTTTGGCCCCGGTGAGCGCATTGTCTTTGAGCCGTACACGAAGGAAATGTACGAAACGACCCAGGCGTGGGTCGAATCGTGGAACATCTTTGAAGAAGGGCTCCAAAGCCTGAAGCCCTTCGACGAATCTGTCGCGCAACCCACACCGGTCTCGAGGGGCTCGAAGTAATGATCATTGACATGCATGCGCACGTGACGGCGCCGGACAGTCTGTATGTGTACAAGGCCGGATTGCTTTCCCATCGCGGCGGACACGGGCGCGGGCAGGTCGGTGCTACAGACGAGGACATTATCAAAGCACTGAATTCCCCGGTCTTCGGCGGCTCCTCTCATCTTGCACAGCTGCAGGAAGCGGGCACCGATATGCAGATCATCTCGCCGCGCCCATACCAGATGATGCACAGCGAAAATCCAAAACTCACGACGTGGTATACGGAAGAAACCAACAGCATCATCGCGCGCGAAGTGAAGCTATTCCCGAAGGTGTTTCGAGGCGTGTGCGGATTGCCCCAAAGTCCGGCAGTGAATCCGAAGGCCCTCGTCCCCTATCTTGAAAAATGCGTGAAGGAAATGGGCTTCGTCGGAACTCTCCTGAATCCGGATCCGGGCGAATGCAGCGGCGTGGAAACACCTCCTCTCGGGGACCGCTATTGGTATCCGCTTTATGAAAAACTGGTGGAACTCGACATTCCTGCGCACATTCATTCGGCCGGTTGCCGTTCCGAACGATTGACGTACTCCCTGCACTTTATAAATGAAGAAAGTATCGCCATCGTGTCGTTATTGAATTCAAATGTATTTGCGGATTTTCCAACACTGAAACTGATCGTGTCGCATGGCGGTGGAGCAATTCCCTACCAGGTGGCGCGTTTCGACGCAAGCTCACTGAGGCGCGGTACGGAGCGCTTCACCGACAAGCTTCGCAAGTTGTGGTTCGACACCGTTCTGTATTCGGCCGACGCTCTGACGCTGCTCTTCAAGACGGTGGGGGCGGATCGCTGCATGTTTGGGACGGAACGGCCTGGAGTCGGAACCGTGAAGGATCCGAAAACCGGCAAGTGGCTGGACGAGACGCGACACATTATCGAAGGCTTCGACTGGCTGAGCGCAGCCGAAAAGAAAATGATCCTTGAAGACAACGCGAAGAAGGTCTTCAAGCTCGACGTTTGAAAGGTGGTCCCGTGATGACTCGAATCCGATTCGCGTTTCTCGTTTCGACGCTTTTGCTGACGTCCATTGCCTCCGCACAGACACCGCCGGTCCAGAAGATCACGATCAACTATCCCGCAAAGAGTGGCGGCTCATGGCCCATCTTCATCGCGAAGGAAGGGGGGTACTACCAAAAATACGGTTTGGATGTGACTCTGGCATTTGGCGCGGGTACTCAGGGATTTGCCATGATCACCGGTGGCGATGCGGTAATGACCAATGCGTCCATGGAACAGGCGATGCAGGCAAGCTCCAGGGATCCCGGAGCCCTGATCTCCGTCGCGAGCATGCTCAACAAAGGTGCCTTTGCATTGATGGCAGCCAAAGGTATCAATGGCGTGAAAGACCTGAAGGGAAAACGAATCGCCGTCAGCAGCGTCGGGGACGCACCTTACAACTACACCATCGCGCTGCTGGCAAAATCCGGGTTGACGGCAAAAGACGTTCAATGGGTCCCCTCCGGGCCCGATGCCAATTCCCGCGCTCTGTTTCTCACGACCGGTCGCGCTGACGCCACCCTGCTCACGGCGCCTGCATATTTCAAGGTCGAGACACAGGGATATAAAAATATTGCGAACCTCGCCGATTACAGCGACATCTATGCATCAAGCGTCTACCTGTTCACAAGGAAAACGCTTGCTGCAAATCCCAAACTGCCGGAATTGATAATCAAGGCGCAGGCCGAAGCCATCAAACGCTTTTACGAAGACAAACCCTTTGCGGTGAAGGCATACCTCGCGGTCATGAAGCAAGAGAACCCGGATCCAAACGAGATCGAACGCGTTTATGACCTGTATGCCAAAACCAACGCATTTGAACGCGTCCCATTCGTCCTGGCCGCCGCCGTCAAATCCGTCGTCGACCAGGCGGACTCGCAAACGGCCACGGCAATGAAGGCATTCAATTTCAAGACCGTCGTCGATAACAGCACCGTCGATCGTCTTGTGAAGGAAGGCTTCTTCCAAAAACTGTTCGGTGCCGGAATCAAATCCGAAGAGGAGCGCAAATCGAAACTCGCCCTTCGGTGAAACTCGCCATCGACCACGTATCCAAGAATTATCGGCTGGACCGCGAGTCTCGCGAAGTTCCAGCGCTTGTCGACGTGTCCCTCTCCGTTGACGACGGCGAATTCATGGCCATCGTCGGACCGAGCGGATGCGGCAAGACTTCGCTGATGAGCATCGTCGCCGGCCTGCTGCCTTTTGAAAAAGGCACGGTGTCCATCGATGGAAATCCGATTCAGGGGCCCGGCGTGGATCGGGCCGTCGTATTTCAGCACGCAAGCCTGCTGCCCTGGCGTACCGTCAGCGGTAACATCCGATATGGTATGGAACTTCAGCGTCGCTTTGACGCCGCGACGATGACCGAACGTACCGAGTACTTCACGAAACTCGTGGGGCTCGGTGGATTCGAACGGCATTATCCGTCGGAACTCTCCGGAGGCATGCAGCAGCGGACCAATCTTGCGAGAGCGTTGGCTGCAGATCCTGTGGTCCTGCTGATGGATGAACCATTCGCTGCGCTGGATGCGCAGACGCGCGAGTTCATGCAGTCCGAATTGCTTAAGATCTGGGCACAAACTCGAAAGACGGTCCTGTTCATCACGCATCAGATCAACGAAGCGGTGTATCTTGCGGATCGCGTTGCCGTGATGAGTTCGCGTCCCGGACGTTTGAAGGGCCTGTTTACAATTCCGTTCGGCCGCCCGCGCACGCTTGCCCTGAAGCGCGACCCGAAGTTCCTGGAGATAGAAGACGAGATCTGGAAACTGATCGAAGAGGAGCAGAGGTAGTCCGAGGGATCTCCCCCGCTGGCCCTGGCCAGCGGGGGAGAACGCACTTAACCATGAATCCAAAACAGAGTTTCTATAAGCGATACGACGGCCTGATCCTCGGTGCGATCTCCGTTCTCCTCGTGTTGGCAGTTTGGGAAATCATCTGGGAACTCGGATGGATCTCCCCCCTTTTCTTCAGCGGCCCGTCCGCTGTCGCAAAACAGTTCCGGGAAACTCTCCTCCATGGAACGCTTCTTTCCGACATGGCATACAGCGGGAAGAATTTCGCGCTCGGGTTTCTCTTCGCTTCGGTTGCAGGAATCGTGTTCGGAATTATCTTTGGCTGGTATCGATGGATTCGCCTTCTGAGTAATCCGTTCGTAAATGCGTTCTACTCCATGCCGCGCATTGCCATGGTCCCGCTGATCATCATGTGGTTTGGCATCGGCATGTGGTCCAAGGTATTCACCGTTTTCCTGTTCGCCTTCTTTCCGATTCTTGTCAATACGGTCGCTGGCGTAAAGGCCCTGGACCCGGACCTGTTGCGAGCCGCGCGAGCGTATTGCGCAACGGACTGGCAAATTTTCACAACGGTCGCGTTGCCCGGATCGGTTCCATTCATTCTGACAGGGATCCGCCAGGGAGTTTCTCTGGGGCTGATCGGTATCGTGATCAGTGAGATGTTTGGCGGAAGCGAAGGAATTGGATTCATGGTCGCCTACGGCGGCCAGACATTTCAGACCGATACATTGTTTGTCGGCGTCGTGGTTATTGCATCTGCGGGAATACTCTTCACGTGGCTCGCCGAAAAGCTGGAACGCCGATTCTCCCGCTGGAAACCGGAACACCATTAGAAAGTGAAAGTGGTCGGCCCTCTTTTTCTTCGCTAGACTGTATTGTTTATGAACAGAGCACAATTTCAACAGAACATGCTGGAACTGATTCGACGAACGTCCGCCTTCCTGCCGCCGGATGTCGAAAACGTCATCCAGCTTCACCGCAAGATGGAAGCGGCAGGATCCAAGGCGAACTTTGCCCTGGAACTGGTGGCGCAGAATATCGGATTGGCCAAGGCGAAATCGCTTCCGATCTGCCAGGACACCGGAACGATTTCATTCTTCTTCGAGGTTCCCAGGGATGTAGACCAGCTGGAACTTGAAGAACTCACCAATGACGCCGTGAAGGAAGCCACAAAGAAGGGTTACCTTCGTCAGAACTCCGTCGACAGCGTGAGCGGCCACAACAGCGGAGACAATCTCGGGCCAGGAAGCCCTGTGTTTCACTGGGAACCCACACGACGTCCCAACATATCGGTGCGACTGATTCTGAAAGGCGGCGGATGCGAGAACATGAGTGCGCAATACAGCCTGCCGATGGAAATTCAGGGAAAGCGCGCGGATCGCAATATCGAAGGCGTTCGTGCCTGCATTCTCGATGCAGTGTGGAAGGCACAGGGCAAGGGATGCGGTCCGGGTTTTCTCGGAGTCGCCATCGGTGGAGATCGCGCTTCGGGCTACGATTTCGCGAAACGTCAACTGCTGCGCAACGTTGATGACATGAGTCCGGATCCGGTTCTTGCGGAACTCGAAAATCGCATCATGAAAGAGGCCAACACATTTGATATCGGGCCTATGGGTTTTGCGGGGAAGTTCACCGTTGGCTGCTGTAAGGTTGGAAAACTGAATCGGCTTCCGGCATCGTTCTTTGTTTCCGTCGCCTACATGTGCTGGGCGTATCGGCGGCGCGGTGCGGTAATGGATTTGAACGGGAACATCACCGAATGGCTTTATCAGGGAGAGAACGAATTTCAGCACGAAGAGCCGATGCCGGATCTCGCACTGCCCGCCGGCAATGTCGTGCGATTGAAGACTCCGCTAAGCGACGCCGATGTGAAGTCTCTCAAAGTCGGCGATGTTGTGTTGCTCGATGGCATTGTCTTTACTGGACGTGATGAGGTTCACAAATATCTCCACGACGGCGGCGAACTCGACGTGATCCGCGGAGGAGTGATTTATCACTGCGGTCCGGTGGTTATGAAAGAAGGCGCCGAGTATCGCGTGCTGGCAGCGGGACCGACGACTTCGATCCGCGAGGAACCGTTTCAAGCCGATGTTATCAAGAGATTCGGCATTAAAGCCGTCATCGGCAAAGGCGGGATGGGCGCTAAGACCCAGAAGGCGTGTCAGGACTACGGCTGCGTGTATCTTCACGGTATTGGTGGCGCCGCTCAGATTTACGCGCAGTGCATTCAGCGTGTGCTGAGCGTTCGATTGGAACAGTTCGGAAGTCCGGAATCGGTATGGGAACTGGAAGTGAAGAACTTCCCCGTTGTGGTCACCATCGACAGCCATGGGAATAATCTGCAGCAGCTGGTGACGGACCAGTCCCGGGAAAAGCTACTCGCCGCGTTGTAGAGAAATATATCAGTAAGTCAAAAACTCCCCTCCTGAGTCAGGAGGGGTGGCGCGAAGCGCCGGGGTGGTTCCAGAAGAGCCAACCTGAAGGATGGCAGCTTTGGAACCACCCCTCGCACGACCTTTGGTCGTGCTGCCCTCCTGACTCAGGAGGGCAATCTGCTCCTTGCCCCTAGCTGATTTCGCTTTTTCAAATTCCTACGAAAGCTTCGTCGCCTTAAATCCGCCCTTCGATTTGTCGTAGAACCAGATCGCGCCAAACACAATCAGCAGCAGGGCCGGAAGTATCGCCACGGCTCGGAATGACGTTTGTGCGGCGATACCCAGGACTCGATCCAGCTCATCTCCTTTCAACGCGTTGAACTGCGCTTCGCCGCCAGCCGCGGCGACTTTGGTCGTATCGAAAATGGCGCCCATGCGGGGAAGCACAAACTGAATCGACAAGGTTCCTGCCGTTCCCATTAAACCCATCAGCAGCGCGCCTCCACGAGGAAAGCGTTCGGAAGCGGTAGCCAGCATTGTCGG
>Ga0068863_100001173_pt1 | contig 26162 bp, 22 predicted proteins | sample KBSSwiS62_FD_66596 | JGI IMG/M metagenome (GOLD analysis project Ga0068863, IMG submission 66596) | Switchgrass rhizosphere microbial communities from Kellogg Biological Station, Michigan, USA - KBS Switchgrass S6-2 | ecosystem: Host-associated > Plants > Roots > Rhizosphere > Soil ... | reverse complement strand
ATCCCCATCTCAGGTGGGCAGCCTGAACAGATGGGACTCTCCGTGGCGGGTCGAATCAAGTCTCCCCAGATCGATCCCGGCGGCACGCGACTTTTCTTCGGCCAAACTGAGACTGGTCCCAATGAAGTGTGGGCAATGGAGAACTTCCTGGCCCATACAATCTCGGCGAAGTGAACCATGCTCATCACCATTCTGCTAGCGCTCCTTTTTGCTCCACCGGCGGAGAGGAGCACGATTCCTCTCGGATTGGATCTTTATCGCCCCGTTCCCGAGACGAATCCGTTGACCCCTCAAAAAATCGCCCTCGGCCGCAGGCTGTTTTTCGATAAGGCGCTCTCACGCGATTACAGTGTGGCCTGCGCGACCTGTCATGATCCGAAACTTGCCTTTACCGACGGCCGTCCGGTCGCGTTCGGTATCCATCAGCGCTCCGGAACGCGCAACGTACCCACGCTCGTCAATCGCGCCTACGGCAAATCATTCTTCCTCGATGGCCGCGCAGCAACGCTGGAGCAGCAGTCGATCGAGCCTATCCTGAACCCGCGCGAAATGGACCTGACGCTTGCGGAAATCAAGGCCCGGACCGGACTAGAACCAACTGAAGTATCGCGGGCGCTCGCCAGTTTCGTTCGCACCATCCTCTCTGGCAACTCGCCCTACGATCACTTCATCAATGGAGACACGCGAGCTCTTTCGGCGCAGGCCAGACTTGGGTTGAATATCTTTCGTGGCAAGGGGCGCTGCATCACATGTCACATAGGACCAAACCTCACGGACGAAAGCTTCCACAATACCGGCATCGCGTGGCTCGGCACCCAACTGCGGGACCCAGGTCGCTTCTCCGTTTCCAGCAACCCGGAAGATCGGGGCGCATTCAAGACGCCGACTCTCCGCGAGGTGGCCCGCACCACCCCCTACATGCACGACGGCAGCCTGACAACACTTGAAGATGTCATTGGATATTACGATAAAGGCGGGAACCCCAATCTGGGCCTCGACCCCGATCTGCGCCCACTCGATCTCACGGCTGAAGAAAAGCGCGCCTTGGTTGAATTTCTGAGATCTCTTAGTGGAACGATCCGTGAGGGTATGCGCTAGTCGAAAGCTCACGGAACCATAAACTCTCCTAATTAAGGAACGATTTGTGCAAGGTCTCAGGAGGTCGGGTAACGAAAACACCGGTCTTGATGGGAAGCCATCGATAGTTGTAACCGCTTCTGGGGTTGCCTGAACGGTCCGCCGTGACGCCAGAACTGCCACCTTCCCGATAATCCGACGTTACGTCAACCCCGCCAAGCCATTCACAGGTTTCTTCAACTTATTGTCTCTCGCAACTAACAGAAAACACGACCAATCCAGATCCCATCTCCATACCGGCAATCAACCCAGCCCGCTACACTATCCCAAAGTAGAGGTTTCATAAAGCGCCCCACACCGGCAACTGAATACAAACGCGGCTTTTTGCACGAACAAACCATTCCCGGCAAAATTGGCTGCGTTTCGTAAAATGCCCCGCGCGGCATGATGCAGCATACAAGACCACAGCATTTTGCACAAACAAACCCAGCCCAAGTCCTTCACGTTCCAGGCATTTGGCCCGTTTCGCAAAACGCTCAAAATGATAAACTGTCCCCAGCCTTCACAACCATGAAAACCACCCGCCGAGATTTCGTCCGCAACTCCACCCTCCTCGCCGCTGCCGCCGTGGCCCCACTCCCCGCTCAAACCCGCGAACCGGACTGGTATGACCGCCCCATGCGCTGGGCCCAAGTCGCCTTCGTCGAAGACGACCCCGGCAATTACAACCCTCAATTCTGGTTCGACTATTTCAAGCGCACCCACTGCGACGCGGCCTGTCTCAGCGCCGGCGGCTGTGTCGCCTTCTACCCCACCAAGGTCCCGCTCCACTACCGCAGCAAGTTCCTCGGCAACTCCGACGCCTTCGGCGAAATGGCCGCCGGCTGCCGCAAGCTTGGCATGAACGTCGTCGCCCGCACCGACCCCCACGCCGCCCACCAGGATGTCTACGACGCGCACCCCGATTGGATCGCGGTCGACGCCCAAGGCAAAAAGCGCCGTCACTGGGCCATGCCCGAGCTGTGGGTCACCTGCGCCCTCGGCCCCTACAACTTCGACTTCATGACGAAGGTCACGCGCGAAATCGTCACCATGTACAAGGTCGACGGCATCTTCAGCAACCGCTGGCACGGCTCCGGCATGTGTTATTGCGAGCACTGCCAGAAGAACTTCCGCGACTTCTCCGGCCTCGCCCTGCCGCGCACCAAGAATCCGCAAGACCCCGCCGCCCGTCAATACAGCATCTGGCATCAGAAGCGCCTCTTTGATCTCTGGACCCTATGGGATTCCGAGATCAAGGCAGTGAATCCTGGCGCCGCATTCATCGCCAACTCTGGTGGTGGCGCGCTGAGCGAGCTCGACATGAAGACCATCGGAGAGCGGGCCCCCACCCTATTCGCCGACCGGCAAGCCCGCCGCGACCTGATGCCCCCGTGGGCCAATGGCAAAAACGGCAAAGAGTTCCGCGCCACTATGGGCCGCAAGGCCGTCGGCGGCATCTTCAGCGTGGGCCTCGAAGAGCCGGAGCGTTGGAAAGACTCCGTACAGAGCGGCGACGAAATCCGCCTCTGGGCAGTCGATGGAATCGCGCAAGGCCTGCGTCCATGGTTCACGAAGTTCAACGCCAAGCCGATCGACGGCCGCTGGCTGCCCGTCGTGGAAGAGATCTATTCCTGGCATCACAAGAACGAGAAGTACTTGCGGAACGAGAAGTCGCTGGCCCGCGTGGCTATGGTCTACTCGCAGCAAACCGCTACTTACTACGGCGGTGAGCAGGCCCGCCAGAAAGTAGAGGACCCCGCCCTCGGCTTCTATCAGGCGTTGATCGAAGCCCGCATCCCGTTTGAGATGGTGCACGACAAGCTGCTCGACGCGGTGCACGTGGATCAATACCGAACGCTGATCCTTCCAAACATCGCTGCTCTATCCACGGCCCAGTGCGATCAGCTCCGCCAGTTCGTCGAGCGCGGCGGCAGCCTCATCGCCACTCATGAGACGTCTCTTTACGACGAGTGGGGCGTACGGCGCAGCGACTTCGGCCTGGCCAAGCTCTTCGGTGCATCCTTCGATGGCGGCATGGAAGGGCCGATGCAGAACTCGTATCTGAATATCGAGAAGGATCCCGCCACAGGCCAGTTCCACCCCTTATTGCGCGGCCTCGAAGACGCAACGCGGCTGATCAATGGGACGCACCGCGTCAAGATAAAAACCACATCTGACCATTCACCCTTAACGCTGGTTCCGTCTTATCCCGATCTGCCGATGGAAGAGGTTTACGCCCGCGTGAAGAAGACGGACATCCCCGGAGTCTATGTTCGCGAAGTGGGTCGCGGCCGCGTGATCTATTTCCCGTGGGACGTAGACCGCACCTTCTGGGAAGTGCTGGACGTCAATCATGCCCGTCTGTTGAAGAACGCAGTCCTGTGGGCCACCAATGAAGAGGCTCCGCTCGAAGTCTCAGGCGCCGGCGTGCTCGATATATCAATCTGGACGCAGAAGAACTCCATGGCCGTCCACCTGGTGAACCTGACCAATCCGATGATGATGAAAGGCCCCATCCGCGAGATCATCCCCTCTCCGCCACAGCATGTCAAGGTACGCATCCCGGAGGGAAAGAAGGTGAGCGGAGTCCGCCTGCTGGTAGGCGGCGGAAACGCCTCGGTCCGCACGACGAACAACGTGCTGGAACTGACAATTCCCTCCATCGGCCTGCACGAAGTCATAGCAATAGACCTGTAGAGGAGGGGGGCGCCCTCGCCCGCGGCCCGACCCCGGTCGGGCCTGCCGGAGGGCACATGTAGAAGAATTAATCGTTTCCTTACAAAGCGTTACAGTGCTTTCCTCCGCAGAGCCATCTCATAACCAGGAGATGTTTTTAGGAGGAAATATGAATACGAAACTTGGTTTTGCAACCCTGGCACTTGGCTCTTTTCTGACGCTGTTGGGACCCACGGCCGCAGTGGCCCAAGGCCGTGACGACTACCGTCAGAACGACAATTACCGTTACACGAACTCTTCTTTCCGCAACCATGAAACCCGGCGGGAAAAAGAGATCCGCCTCCGGCTGGAACTCGAGCGCCTCGAACGCGAGCGTTTAGCCAAGCAGAGATGGAATCGCGACCACCGCTTCAACAATGGCTATGGCGACAGAGATAATTCCTGGCGCCGGTAACCAACGAAGGTGAGCGGTGAGTATGGGGCTTCTCCTCAACTCACCGCTTCCCATCACCGAAAGTCCTTTGGCTTTGTTTCGAAAAATCGGGGCACCTCCGCACGGACCAATTGATGGAACTCCATCCAGCCTAAATCGCCGCATATGATGCAGAACTCAGGCTGTCAACTCACCGCGTACCGCCTTCACTGAAAATCATACCCGCTCCAGCCGACCGCTTCTGGAGAAACGGCTACTTCACCGCTAGCCGCGATCTGGACAACGCCAGAATCACCATCCCCGCCACAGCCGCAATCGCCGTATCTCGCGCCTCCCGCCAGGTGCTGTTGGACAGCAGCCAGCAGGCGAGCAGAATGGCCGCGGCCGCAATCGCCACACCGCCCGGAACACGGAACTTAGCCGCGGGCGTTCCGGCTTTCCGGCGCAACACCGGTAGTGCGGCGCAGGTGGTCACATAAATAGTGAGCCGCGCCAGAGTGCTGATAGTCAGCGCATAAATGAACGTGCCGGACAGCGCCAGGGTCATCATCACCGCGCCGGTGAACAGAATGGCCAAGTGCGGCGTGCGGAAACGAGGATGAGTCCTGCCCAAGAGGCGTGGCATCTCTCCGCGTTCGCCCATCGCAAACGGAATCCGTGAGGCCGAAAGCAAAGTGATATGTAAGTTGGCAGCAATCGAAAGCACAATTCCCGCGGAGATGATCGAAGCTCCGGCGCGGCCCAGAAACCGGCTCGCGGCATCGGCCAGCGGACGCTGTGACGAAGCGAGTTCCGGCAGCGTTCCGATACACACAACCTGAACCAATATGTAGATGACGGCAATCAGCGCGATCCCGGTCAACAGCGCCATGGGGATGTCCCGCTGCGGATCGCGAATCTCTCCGCTGGGAATCACCGCGATCTCAAAACCTGTGAAGGCATACACCAGCAGCAGCACGGAGGTGGAGAACGGTGCGTAAGAGGGCACGGCGGCGAATGTAAAGCGGCCCCAATCGGTAAACCACAACCCGGCCGCAAGGAATAGCGCAATGGGAGCCAGCTTCCCCACCGTGAGCACATTGTTCACCTGCGTAGCGTTTCGGACTCCAATAATATTGATGCCCACCATCGAGGTGGCCACCACGCAGAGGAATACATTGCGTCCTGTGGCGGTGGCGATTACCGGCCAGAAGTAAGCGGCATAGCCGACCAGCAGATTGGAGTTTGCGGCGAAAGCACTCACCCGCGCCAGCCACATCAGCCAGCCGGTCTCAAAGCCCACCACTGGACCGAAGGCTTCGCGCGCATACAAATAAGGGCCACCCGTCTCATTGAATCGGCTTGCCACTTCCGTAAAGCAGACCACAATCAATGAGGCGAAAACGGCACAGACCAGGAACGCCAGGAGGCTGAAATCGCCAACCAGGCCGAACACTCTGGCAGGCAATCCAAAGATGCCCGCGCCGAGAACCGAATTGATAGTGACCGCAACCAGATCCAATCTGCCGATGGACCGGACCAGGCCGCTCTGAACGATCTTCGCCACAAGGCTCTGATCGTAGCAGACGAATCTATTTAGGCAGCACCGACGGCGATCCCTGCTTCCCGACGATCACTGCAAGGAATCGTACAGGAGTGCTGGCGCTGGAGTTCTTGGCCATTACATGAACATGCCCGGCGGGCTCAAAGAACACCTCGCCCTTCTTGTAGGTGGCCGGAGCGCCGCCTTCCACTTGCGTCAATAACTCACCTTCCAGAACATAGCCGAACACCGGCCCCGGATGGCGATGGGGAGAAGAGGACACTCCCGGTCCAAACTCCACCACCTCCATGGTGACGAGCGGGTTTTGGATGTCGCCGATCTTCTGTTCCAGAAGCGCCTTTACGTTGACCCCAGGCCCCGGTGCGGCCTGCGCCATAGAAGCCATGGAGGCCAGCAGCATCATTCTTCGGCTGATCATTGATTAGCTCTCTTCGCCGGCTGATAAGTGCCCGGCGGCACACGGAAGGCGATCGACAATCGATTCCAGCCGTTGATGGCGACAATCGCCAGCGTCAGGTTCACCAGCTCTTCTTCGCTGAACCGCTGCCGGACTTCTTCGTAGACTTCATCGGAGACATGGCCTTCTCCCAGCAGCGTGACCGCTTCCGTCCAGGCCATGGCGGCGCGTTCGCGATCCGTATAGAAAGGGGTTTCGCGCCATGCACTCAGCGCGTATAAGCGCTGTTCGGTCTCGCCCGCGGCTCGTGCATCTTTCGTGTGCATGTCGATACAGAAGGCGCAGCCGTTGATCTGAGAAGCGCGAAGCTTTACCAGTTCCAGAAGCGACGGCTCAAGCCCGGAAGATTTCGACACGAAGAATTCCAGGTTCAACATTGCCTTATAGGCGCCGGGAGAGGCTTTGGTAGCGTCAATTCGTGGTTGCATCATAAATCAAGAATAGAATCCATCTGGATCAATGGACAGATCCATAATTGATCTTTGGACTAGTCCACTTCCATGCCCAAACGCGACACCTTTCAAGACCTTTCTCTCGACCCGCCGCAGGAAGCACAGCCGCTCTGGCACTGGCTCTATAGTCAACTGCGCGGCGTGATTCTCAATGGCCGTCTCAAGCCCGGAACGCGGATGCCGTCCAGCCGCAATCTTGCCCGGCAATATAATCTGTCTCGCGGCACGGTGGTGGCCGCCTTCGAACATTTACAGAGTGAAGGGTATGTGGAAACGCAAGTAGGCGCCGGCAGTTTCGTGGCTTCAAACTTTCCGCACGATGGAATTCCCGATGTGGTCCATGTACAAACGGCTAACCCGCCATCACGCGCCAGACTTGCGAAACGCGGACGGGCCATGGTGGAGCGGACATTTGTGATGCCGGCTTCGCACTCGCTCGGGCGGGCCTTTCGCCCACATGAACCGGCCATCGATCTGTTCCCGGTGCAACTGTGGAACCGTGTGTCTTCGCGCGTTCTGCGCCATGCGCCGCGGACACTCTACGGACTCGGCGATGCCATGGGCTACCGGCCGTTGCGGCGCGCCATCGCCGAGTATCTGGGCACAGCCCGCGGAATGAACTGCACTGCCGATCAAATCCTGATTACCTCCGGCGCGCAACAGGCGTTGGACCTGATAGTCCGTCTCCTGCTGGATCCCGGAGACGCGGCGTGGGTGGAAGACCCTGGCTATCCGGGGATGGTCTCCGTTCTGCGGGCAGGCGGGGCAAAGGTTGTTCCAGTACCGGTTGACCGCAATGGCATTCAGGTCACAGTTGGAGTGCGGCGGGCCCGCAAATCAAAGCTAGCCTACGTGACACCGGCGAATCAATTTCCCCTGGGCTATGGGATGTCCATCGAACGGCGGCTCGCGCTTCTGCAATGGGCGCAGGAGGAGGGCGCCTGGATTGTGGAAGACGACTACGATAGCGAGTATCGATACAGCGGCCGGCCGGTCGCCGCATTGCAGGGGTTGGACCGCAACGGCTCGGTCATCTATGTGGGCACGTTTACCAAGATGCTGTTTCCAGCGCTGCGATTGGGCTTCCTGGCGCTGCCGCCGAGGCTGGTGGACGCATTCAGCGCCACGAAATCCTTCGTAGATCGCCACGCGCCCACTCTGGATCAAGCCATCCTTGCGGAGTTCATTTCCGAGGGACACTTCGGCCATCATGTCCGGCGGATGCGGCAAATCTACGCAGAGCGCGTCGGCATTCTAGTGGAAGCTTCGCGGCGGAAGTTAGGCGGATTGCTGGACGTGGTCCCCGCTGAGGCTGGGATGCGGACGGTTGGATGGCTGCAGAGCGATCGGGACGACGTGCATGTAGCAGAATCCGCGGTGGCGCAAGGGCTGGAAATAACGGCTCTTTCCCGATTCGCCATCAAGCATCGTCCACCGAATGGGCTAATGCTCGGCTTCGCGGCGTGTAATGAAGCAGAGATCTGGCGTGGGGTCGATGTACTGGCGGGGGTGCTTCATTCGCGGGAATAGAGCTTAACCGCTGCCGCTTTGGCGGAGTTCGGACCAGGGATGTGGGAGGCCAACGTTTAGAACTCGTCCGTAAAAGCCACTTCGCCCGTGATCCCGGTCTGATACGCCGACACCCTGCGCTCAAAGAAGTTCGTCAACTCCTGTACATCCTGCAGCTCCATAAAATCGAATGGATTCCGAGAGCCGAAAATCGGTTCGATCCCAAGTGCGGCCAGCCGCCGGTCCGCCATGTATTGCAAGTACTGCCGCATGCTCGCGATAGAGATGCCGCTCACGCCGAGGCTCAACACATCCTCGGCAAAAGCAGCCTCGCAGTCCACGGCCTCGCGGATCATCTCCACCACCTGCGACTGGAAGCCGGCATCAAACAAGTGCGGCCGTTCACGCCGGATGGTCGCGATCACTTCATAGGCAAACTCGATATGCGCGCTTTCATCGCGAAACACCCAGCTTGTCCCCGTCGCCAGGCCCTGCAGTAACCCTCGCGAGCGTAGGAAATACACATAGGCGAAGGCCGCAAAGAAGAACAGGCCTTCAATGCAAGCCGCAAAGCAGGTGATGTTCAGCATGAACAGGCGCATGTCCTGATCGCTGCGAATCTCGTCCAGAGACTGCACCGAATCCATCCACTTGAAACAAAACTCGGCCTTTTTCTGGATGGACGGAATATTGTTGATGGCGGCGAAGGCTTCCTCCCGCTCGGTCGGGTCGGTGATGTAGGTGTCCAGCAAGGTCAGGTAAAACTGGACATGCAGCGCTTCTTCATAAAGCTGCCGCGACAGGTACATCCGCGCTTCCGGCGAGTTGATGTGCTTGTACAGATTCAGTACCAGGTTATTGCCGACAATGGAATCTCCGGTTGCAAAGAAAGCCACCAGACGCTTGATCAGATGCTGCTCCGGCCCCTTCATCTTCTGCCGCAAGTCCGTCACGTCGGTGGAAAAATCCACTTCCTCCACCGTCCAGGTGTTCTTGATGCCGGTCTTATACATGTCGTAAAAGACCGGGTACTTCATCGGGCGTAGGGTCAGGTTAAAACCAGGATCTAGAATCATCGGCAAGCCTCATTTGCTAAGTTTCATGATAGCGTCAGGGAGATGGCGTCCCCAGGCCCCATGACATTTGAAGAATTCGAAAGCCTGTCTGAATCAGGGGGCAAGCAAGAGTTACTCGACGGAGAGTTGATCGAACTACCACCGGCGAACGTACGACACAGGGCCATCGCGAAGAGAATCCCGCGTGTGGTTCGAAACCGGCTATCAGCTCGGAAATAGTTGGTTGATCCCGGACATCAGCGCTATCTGGCCCGACCAGCGGATTGCGAATACTATCAAGGCGGCCCGATGATCGCCATCGAGGTAGAATCTCCGGGAAACACGGCCGAGGAACTGGACAACAGCATGCTGGTTCATTCCGCCTGGATCAAACGGTAATCCGCGTGACCGGCGAATATCAGACCGGGTTGATTCCTGGATTGATCGTCCGGTTGCAAGACCTTCTTACTTAGCGAACCCCTCCACCACAAACTCCACCCGGTTGGACTCCCCGAAATCGTTCAACAGATAAACCTGCTGCACCCCTGCCGCCGCGTAGATCCCCGGCGGCACTACGCCGCTCAGCATCGTCTGACTGCCATACGATGTAGTCAGCATGGTCGAGCCCATCATGATCACCGTTCCCGGCGTCGCGTTCTCGCAGTCCACCACCAGCGCCGAGCCGATGCCCAGTTGATGATTGAAGCTCTGCCCCGAGGTTGTCCCTGACGGGTGTAGCCGCTTGATCTTCAGACCAGCCAGTGGCCGCTTCTCAGCCGCGCCGGAGACTGTCAGAAACTCCGTAGGGCTCTGGCGATTGTCCTCAAATGGAGGCCGCACGCCAGGGCGCAACTGGTGCGGCTTCCAAGGCGTCTGCCATTTCTGCTCGAAGCGAGCCTTGTTCAACTCAAAGATCCGCAGCGATTCCTGGCTCGGCAATTTAGCGAACGACCCGTTGCCAAAGTGATGAATGAAACAATCGTCGGCCGCCACCACGCGATAACCCGCGGTCTTGATGCGCAGTGAGAAGTCGTCGTCTTCGAACATGCCGATCTGGAAGCCGGCGTCGAGCTCGCCCACCTTGTCCCACACAGCGCGAGGCACCAGCACACAGTACAGCGCCGCCACGGCGATATCGGTCGCCTGGCCTGCTTTCTCGTAGGCCAGCGTCTGCGCGAACTTTTCCATCTGCAGCACGTTGCTGTAATCGAAGTTGATCTTGCTTTCATTACCGGAGAAATTCGTGACGGCCGCCACCGCTCCGATAGACCGGTCCCGTTCGCAATGGCGCACCATGCGGCTCATCCAGCCGTGCGGTAACACGGTGTCGGGATTTAGAAAGATCAGGTACTCACCGGTGGCCTCTCTGGCGGCGACATTGTTTCCACCGGCAAAGCCGAGATTATCGGGCGAGAGCGAGAGCCGGATGCGTTGGTCGGCATCAGCGTATCTCCGGATCGTCGCTTTGGTTCCGTCGGTAGAGTTGTTGTCGATCAGAATGATTTCGTAGTTGGGCCAGGCCGTGTTGCGTGCGAGCGAATCCAGGCACGGTTCGATGAACTCTTCACAGTTATAGGTCACCATCAGAATGCTAACCTTCGGGAAGCTGGCGGCGATGCCGTTGTCCATGGTTGCCACACGGGCGCTCCACGTATTGGCGGCTGCGTAGGCAATGCGGCGCGTCTGTAACTCCCTGTCGTTCTCCTGAAGGGCCTGATCTACTTTATTGGCGAAGTCCGCGTGGTCCTTGCCGATGTAGAGCAGATCGGTACTTTGGGCCAGCTCCGCCATATCGGTGGCAATCACGGGCTTGCCCTGGCTGAAGTACTCGTACATCTTCACCGGATCCACGCCCTTCGTCAGATTGTTCAGACGGAACGGAATCAGGCAAACGTTGAAGTGCGAAAGGTAAAGGGGAATCTCACGGTAGTTCTTCTCCCCCAGCAGGCGCACGTTGGGAAGAGCGGCCAGCTTCGACACATCGACGCCGTGCACCTGCCCGATCAACACAAAGGAATACTGCGGCCTGGATTGCGCCACCTTGATCAGCAGCTCGAGATCGAACCAGTCGGCAATGGCTCCGTAGTAGCCGACCACCGGTTTGGGAACACCGGCCAGCAGATCGGTGGGGCGCGGCGAGGCGAAGAAGTCGAAGTCGGCGCCATTGCGGGCGAGCACCGGTTTCAGTCCGGCTGCCTGCTGGCGCTCCAGAAACTCTTGTGAAGTGACCACCAGGATGTCGGCTTCGGTGGCCAGCAGACGCTCATCGGCCAGATTCTCGTCACTGATGCGAGGCTCCGCGGTCCAGTTCTGCCAGTCATCCATGCAGTCGTAGAGCAACTTGGTGCCGAACTGTTCGCGCAGACCAATACCGGCCTGACGCCAGTAGGGGAATTGCACAACGGCACAGCTTTCGGCAATTTGAAAGTCCTGGTAAAGCTTCTGCAAACAACCGGTGATGGACTTGGCCTCTGCCGGAGTCATATGGCCGGTATAGAGGTCGGGGCGTGTTCCGCGGAGGTGAATCTCCCACAGATTCTCGCGCAGGGCGATGGCTTCATACTGCTGGGAAGAGGCGGGTGGAATCCAACGCGCCGGGCTGATCCAGAATACGCGATGGCCTCTCCGTGCAAATTGAGCGGCGATCTGCTGCGGCCTTTGAAAGCGGAAATCGAAGTCAAAGATGGCGAAGATGACAACGTCGTATTTCTTCTGCGGCAGCAGCTCGAATAGTTTTTGTGGAACGGCGGGCGCGCTGGATTCCTGTTCCATCGCGCTGGGTGTGGGAGCGTAGGACTGCTCCAGCGTATCCGGCATATAGTTCCAGACCTGAGGAAACGGCAGATCGTATTCGGCCAGACTACCGAAGCCGGCAAAAGGGATGGAGAGTGCCCATTTGAGAAAGGCCCCAAAGCCCTGGCGGTGGAGCAGCGTGTAGGCTTTGCGGATAAGTAGCATCACCTGCCAGGCGCGCTGGTTGCGATAGCCGGTGATGGTGCTTTCGAGCGACTGGTGGAATTTGTCGAGGGCCTTCACGGTCCTCTGCCGGTCTTCCTCGGCTTTGCGAAGTTTCTCTTGAGCGGCGTCGTTCTGAACCGTAAGCGAAAGCTGTTCCTTCTCGATTTTGGTGATGTGCGCCGAAAGATCTTCAGCCCTGGTGAGAAGCGACTTAGTTTCCTTGAGCTGCCGGGTCTCAATGGCTTTTTCCAGATTCGAAAGAATGGAGGTTTGTTCCGTTTCGAGATTGGTCAGGCGGCCGGCATTGGACGTGCGCTGTGTGTGACTCCGGTTGAGCTGCATGTGGATGCCACGGGCGAGAAGAAAGAGGGCTTCCGGCGTCACTGTTCGCCATGCACTGCTGTCAAGAGCCTCAAGGGCCAGGCAGGCATTCTGCCGGGCTGCATTGGTCAAAGAAACGGTTTCTGTTCGCTGGGAGAGCGCCGCCTTCATCAAGCTGGCCAGCCGCGGAGATTCAATTGCCTGGATATCGAGAGTGAAAGAGGCAAGCCCGGCTCGCTGCATGATCTGTTCGACTTCAGGACTCTGACTCAATGCAACAACCGGCACATGGTTCAGCAGGCCGAGAATCAGCGCATGGGCGCGCATGCCTACAACCAGATCGCACCGGCTGAGTGCAGCGAAGGCCTGCGAGGCATCCAGCACAGTGGTCCGGCGGGGATGCTTCATATGAGAGCGGACGCGAGTGGCTACAGCGATGTCATCTTGTTCCAGAGGAAGAAACAGAACATGACCTGGGTTGTCCGTCAGAAAGAGGTCTAGGCCGGCAGCGGTTTCCCGTTCCCAGAATGAAGAATGAATGCCGCGGTCTCCAATGCGCAGAGCAACACCGATAAGCGGTTTGGCGGGGAGGTCCAATGTAGCCGGCTTGACGGCGCGAAGGCCGAAAACTGGATCGGCGGTAACGCAGATGCGTTCCGGAGCGATGCCGAGGGATGCGAGCACTTGCCCCGATTGAGCATCGCGGACGGTGATCACCGTAGCGGCATCGCAAGCGGCTTTGGTGAATGTCCTGCCTTGTTCGGAGAGTAGGGGCCCGGCGCCGATGGCATAGAGCATCACCGGCTTTTGATACAGCGAGCCGAAAATAGCAGCCGCGGTGTAGAAGCTGAGGCCCTCGTGATTCCCGGTGAGAAACGCGTTTGGATTGAAGCCGCGATCGTCGTGAAATGTTCCACCTCCGATGAGGACGAGATCGGCGGCGCGGACCGCCTCGAGTATGGCGAGCAGATCGGTTCCGGGAATGGTTTCGATATTGTGGGCGGATGCGGTTTTTGCAGGCGCGGTGGAAGTGGCGGTGATCTGTAGGCCGGGGCGAAGCTCGCGCAGGTCTCCGAGCATAGCCGTGAGGATAGCCTCATCGCCGGCGTTGCAGCCGTAGTGACCAGCGATGAAGATGCGGTTGTTCAAAGACTCTCCATGGAATCTTTTATGGTAGGGCAGTGGGAGCGGGTTCGCCAAGGATGCTTGACAGGTCTAATTTTCCTGCCTTATTATTCATCCATATGGGTGAATAATGGCGGCACAGCCCAATCTGGACCACACATTGATCGCCTTGGCTGATCCTACGCGCCGAGCTATTCTACAGCGGCTCTCTGACGGGGAAGCGCGAGTCACCGAACTGGCTCATCCATTTCCTATCTCACTCAACTCCGTCTCCAAGCACATCCGCATGTTGGAGCGCGCTCACCTAGTGCATCGCCGGCGTGCGGGGCGGGAGCATTTGTTGTCTCTCAATCCGGCGCCGCTGGATTCCGCCGTAGCCTGGATGGAAGCGCAGCAGCTTCTCTGGAACTCCCGGCTGAACGCCCTGGAAACGATGTTGAAGGCTGAAGATCTGGAGGCAACCCAATGACGGTACAAGTCAGCCGGTATTTTGAGACCTCGCCGGAGCGTGTTTTCGATGCGTGGCTCGATCCCCAAAAGGCAGGCAAATGGCTGTTTTCGACGCCGGCGGGCCAGATGGTTCGCGTGGAAATCGACGCCCGCATCGGAGGCTCGTTTGTTTTTGTGGATCGCCGGGATGGGGAGGACATCGAGCACACCGGAGAATATGTCGAAATCGACCGGCCGCGGCGGTTGGTGTTCACTTTTGCCGTGAAGAAGTTCTCCGCGCAAAGCACGCGTGTCAGCATCGACATCGTGCCGCAGGGAACTGGTTGCCACCTCACTCTGACTCATGAGGATGTGCTTCCGGATTATGCGGACCGCACGCAGGCCGGTTGGACGAGCATTCTGGATAAACTTGCAGCGACTCTCGGATAGCCGATATATTGGCCTCATCCGGACACATTTTCAATGAGTGCAAACCCACAACAAACCCCTATCACGCCCGAACGCATTTTCTATGCCGCTAACGCGTTTCACCTGACTCATGCTCTTGGGACTGCATTGGAGCTGAACTTGTTCAGCGCCCTGGCCGAAGGCCATACCGATGCCAAGCAACTGGCGTTGCGCTGTCAGGCATCAGAGCGCGGCTGCCGCATCCTGTGCGATTTTCTGACGATTCATGGATTGCTCACCAAGAACGAAGACCACTGGGGCCTGTCGCCCGAGGCAGCGCTGTTTCTGGACCGGAAGTCGCCCGCCTATCTGGGCGACATCGTGAGCTTTTTGAATGCTCCTGACATGATGCGCGGTTACGAAGGCCTTCCCGCAGCGGTCCGCAAGGGAGGCACCATGCTGGAGAACCAGGGTTCTGTCACACCGGAGAACCCGCTCTGGGTGAATTTCGCCCGCAATATGGCGCCGATGATGATGGGCGCCTCTATGGATATTGCCGGTCTGCTGGGTGATGGTGCGGGCGCGCCCTGGAGAGTATTGGACATCGCAGCCGGTCACGGGCTGTTTGGAATTCAAATAGCAAAGACCAATCCACAGGCACAGATTGTGGCACTGGATTGGGCCGCGGTGTTGGAAGTGGCCAAGGAAAACGCGGAAAAGTTCGGTGTGTCGGACCGGTATCAAACAATTGCCGGGAACGCTTTCGATGCCGATTATGGCGGCGGATACGACCTGATCCTGCTCACCAATTTCCTGCATCACTTTGATAGAGCTGCGTGCGTTACGTTGCTGCGTAAATGCTTTACTGCTTTGAAGCCAGGAGGCCGGGCGGTGACGCTGGAATTCATTCCCAATGACGACCGCGTCACTCCGCCGTCCAATGCCGCTTTCGCGTTAATCATGCTGGCTTCCACGCCGACGGGTGACGCTTATACGTTCCCGGAACTGGAATCTATGTTTGCAGAGGCGTGTTTTGAATCTACCGAGATGACGCAACTGCAACACTCCCCGCAACGCCTGCTGATCAGCCGGCGCTGATCAGCGATGACCAACCAGGTGATCCGGTTACCGCCGATCAACAAAGGTCGGTCTGGTATCGAGCTGCGCGGTTCGTACCCGCCCGTTATCGAAGTTTACCGAACAGGAAAAATTGTAGACTTCTCCGCGAGGGCCGCGGTGAAGATCCAGGCTGCCCGTAACCCAATCTTGACGGCCGGGATTGTCATCGGCTCGTGTGTTGAAGAAGTGAATGTCTCTCACTCCACGAAACCGCTCCATCGCCTGTCTACTCACTTCCTCCTGGCAAACGCGTACCGCTTCCTCCCTGGCGAAACCATGGCCGTATTGGCGATAGTAGGCTCCATCCCGGCTATTGCCACGGTATTGATCGTTGCGGTCATCTATGCGATTGCGGTTCGGATTGTCGTCGCGATAAACCGGGCCATTGCCGGCTATCGGTCCCTGATTATATCCGCGCGCGTCCCACAGGATGTCGAAGGTATAGCCTTCCGCGCCGTTGTCTCTATCCTCAATTTGCACCACGGCTACTCCGCCATTCTGCGGATCACGGATGAGAGTCTGTCTCCCGCGGCCATCAATCCCCTGAAGTCTGAAGTTCGAGGGGTTTGGAGGCATTGGGGCGTTGCATTCAAAACGCCGCCATTGCGCAGGCTGTCCGGATAGATTGCGCAGGGTTGCAGAGGTGCCCCGAATTTCCACTTGGGCAGCGCCATCCACAACTACTTCAATCGTACACTTGCCCTGATTGGGGTTACCGCCACCCCCGATGGAAGCCTGCCTTTGATAGGTCTGGGCGTGTACAGCGGATGTAAGCGTTGCACATACTGCAAAAAACAATAGTTGGCGTTTCATTGGATTCTCTCCAGCCAACCTGATGTGCATGTTTCAGGCCGTTGTCACTATCACTTGTTTATCCAATAGCTTAGCGAGGTAAACGTATTACACCATACTGTCTGCAGGGTAAAAATGACCAGTGGTGGTGGTGCTTTACGGCCGGGGTTCCCCTACAATGAACTGCAGCCGGTTAGATTCGCCAAAGTCGTTCATCAGATATATGTCAATTACACCAGGAGATTCATAAAGCTCCGGCGGAATCAAGGCGCTGATCACCGAGGGTGTCTGATACCACGATGCAAGGATAGTGGATCCCCAGACAATGGCCGTGCCGGGCGTTGCGTTCTCGCACTCCACGCCTAACGCTGATTGACCGGACGGTTGAACTTGAAAACCTTCGCGCGCTTGGCAGGTGGAAGGGTGCAGCTTGTTTAGCTTCAATTGAAATTCCGGCCTGCGCCCGATCATCGAATCGACCCGGAGGAATCCATCCGGCAAGCTGCCGTCAAATCGATGAACGAAGGCATCCTCGGCGGTTACTATGCGATAGCCGGCCTTTTGAATTCCCTCCAGCGATCCTGCTTTATTCCATACGGTTCTAGGGACCAGCACACAGTCCAGCGAGGCCCCTGGGACGATTTCCGAAGCCTGTTCGAAGCGATTCCTGGCAATCTCCAGAGCAAAATCCTGCATCTCTAAAATGTTTTCATAGGCGTCTTCGGAAACTTTGGTGACGCCGGTGACTGCGCCAATAGAAGGATCGCGGCGGCAATGGCGAACCAGCCGTTCCAGCCACCCTGGCGGCACGATTGTTCGCGGGTTGAGGAACACCAGATATTCACCCGTTGCTTTCCCGACGTCGCCATCCACAATGAGCTCGTAGTTAGGCCAGGCAGTGTTGCGCTGCACGGAATCGAAAAAAGGTTCCAGAACTTCTTCGGCGTCTTGCGTGACAACCACGATGGACACCTTGGGGAAAGACTTGCGTATGGCGTCGTCGATGACATCGACGCGGGCGGCCCATGTGTTCGCTTTCGCATAATCCATGCGGCGGCGGCGCAAATTCGGATTGTCTTCGCGAACGGCCTGGTCCAACTTGGCTGCGAAGTCCGCAGTGTCCTTGCCGATGTAGACCAGATCTTCCAGCGGAGCCAGCTCCGGCATGTCGGTGGCGACAACTGGTTTACCCTGGCTGAAGTATTCATACATCTTCACCGGGTCCACACCCTTGATGAGATCGTTCAGCACAAACGGAATCAGGCAGACATCGAAGTGTGAGAGAAACAGCGGAATCTCGCGGTAGTTCCTTTCGCCCAAGAAAGTAACGTTGGGCAGCGATTGGATCTTGGCGGTATTGAGCGCATAGACGTGGCCGATGAAGAAGAAGTTATATTGCGGGCGCAGCTCGGCGATGCGCGTTATGAGATCGAGATCGAACCAGTCGGCAATGGCGCCGAAGTAACCGATCACCGGCTTCGATTTATCGGTGATGAGGTTGTTTGGCTTGGGCGCGGAGAGAAAATCGAAATCGGCGGCGTTGCGGGCAAGGACCGGATCGGGCCGGAAGGCCTGCTGGCGTTCATACAGCTCCTGCGCGGTGACAACCAGAACATCGGCTTCACGGGCCAGATTCTTTTCCTCGTCGAGATTCCACTGGCTGATGCACGGCTCGGCAGTCCAGTTTTGCCAGTCGTCCATGCAGTCGTAGATGACTTTGGAGTTGAACGCCGCCCGCAGGCCGAGGCCGATGCGACGCCAGAATGGAAACTGCAGCAGCACGCAATTTTCGGTGATGGCGAAGTCTCTGTAAACCTCCCTGAGGCCGGCCGATATGGGGGCGGCATCTTCTTCCGTTAGGGAGCCGGAATAAATATCGAGGTTCTCACCGCGGAAATGAATCTCCCATAAATCAGGGCGCAACTGGATAGCTTCGTAGCGCTTGGGATGGGAAAGCGGAAGGTGGCGGCCAGGACTGAGCCAGAAGACACGATGACCACGGCGGGCGAACTCGGCTGCGATCTGCTGCGGCCGTTGAAAGCGAAACTCGAAATCGAATACCGGGAAGACGACCACGTCGTAGGTTTGTTGCGGCAGGATCTCCGCGAGTGCCGGAGCGGGTGCAAGTTCGGTTTCGCCGGCTTCGGCTTCTTCTTCGGCTGTTGTTAAAAAAGCCTCGTCCAATCGTTCCGGCAGGTAGGCGGAAAGCTTGGGGAACTGAACGTCATATTCGGCCAGGCCGCCGAAACCCTGAACAGGCCACCCCAGCACCCATTTGCAGAACGGACCCAAGCCGCGGCGGAACAGCAGCGTATATGCTTTGCGCAGGACCAGCATGATTTGCCAGGCCTTCTCATTGCGGTGGCTGGTGAGGTTCCGCTGGAATGCTTCGTGGTAAAGGTGCAGACCGCTCACCCATTTCTGCCGCACATGTTCGGCATGACCGAGCCGGGCGGTGTAGGTGTTTTGGAGCTTGTGTCTTTGGATCTTGAGCCTGGCGATTTCGAGGTTCCGCGCGTTGATGGTCTTCACGAAAGCGGCTTCATTCTTTGTAGTCAGGCCCGACAATTCCTCCAGGCGGGCGGCATTGCGCCGGCTCTCTTCAATGTAGAAGCCGACCTCTTTGATAAGGCGCGCCACCTCCGTGCGGCCGGCATCGATGGTCTGCAACTGCGACTTGATGCTGTGCCGCAGTAATAGGAAGACCTCAGCGCTCAGGGGCCGCTGTTGATTGGGTTCGTTCCGCAAAACCTCGACCGCGATAGAGGCATTGCTTCGGGCCTGTTGTTCCAGTGCCGCTTTCTGTTTCGCGATCCTTTCGCGGACGTTCGCGCCATTGCGCAATGCTTCCTGCATCAATGTAGTGAGGTGGGCACTCTCTATCGATTTGATGTCGATGGAAAAGTGCTGCAACTCCAGGCGCTGCATGAGTTGATCGACTTTCGGATCGTAACTTAAGGCGATCACCGGCACATTGGCGAGCACGCCGAAGATGATGGCGTGCAGGCGCATGCCGACGATGAATTCGCATCCGGCCATGCGGGCGGCGAGGTCCGCCGGGGAGAGTTCCTGCTCTACTACTTCGACGCGGCCCTGGTGCTGCATCAGATCGCGGACACGCCGCGACACGGCGACATCGTTTTCTATTTCTCCGTTGAGTTTTTGAAAGGGAAAGAATTCAATGTCAACGGCGGGTTCGTTCTGTAAAAAGCGGTCGAGGCCCGCGGCTACTTCAGTTTGCCAAAACCCTGCATCCACGTCGATGTTCCAATTGCGAAGCGCGACGCCAATTTTCCGCTTCGTCGAGGTGACGGGTGAGGACCAGGGTAAGGCGAATACCGGGTCGGCGGTGAGTTGAATTTTGGAGGCGGGGATACCCAGAGATTCGAACACCTGGCGCGAACCGTCATCCCTGACAGTAATGATCTGCGTGGCATCACAGATTGTCTTTGTGAAGAGCTTGCCGTGGCGGGAAAGCAGCGGTCCGGCACCCACCGCATAGAGCATGAGCGGTTTTCCGTAGAGGGCTGCGAGTATGGCGGAGGTGGCGTAGAAGCTGATGCCGGAATGGTTGTCCGACAGAAGCGCTTCCGGATCGACGCCCCAGTAGTCCTGAAACAAACCGCCGCCGCCGATGATGACCATGTCGGCGGCCCGGATGGCCTCCAGAATCCCGGCGGCGTGGGACCAGAGGATCGCCTTCACGCCATACCTGGCGGCCGTTTTTTCCGGTTCGCCGGAAGTGACGGTGACCCGGAGATCGAGCTGCAGAGTCCGGAGATGCGCGAGCATCGCGGTAAGGATCGCTTCATCACCGGTGTTGCCGAAGCCATAGTAGCCGGTGAGGAAGATGTGGTTCCTGGTCAATTATTCTCTCTTAACCGTTTGGCAACAGCCAAAGGCCAGGCCACTTCAAGCAATTGACTCATGCCCGGCCAGCATCCCGATCCGTCTTAATCATCTCCCAATCAAACTTTATCTTTAGCGTTTTAGCCTGAGCCCTGATGCGTTCAAACGCAGCCGTTACTTGGGCCTTATCAATTCCGGAGGTAGGGACAAGCCTGGCCACGGCTTTACCGTGCCTGGTAATGACGTTCTCTTCCCCGTTCTGCACGCGGTCAAGCAAGGCATCGAGCTTGTTTTTGGCCTCAGAGGCTCCAATTTCCAACATGCGCTAATCACCTAGTTTAAGCTAGCTTCTCATGAATGCCATGAAGGATCATTGATAATGAAGCAGGGATCATCGAGAGGGCAGGAATGAAGACAAAACAGCGGACGGTTCGCAGGAAAAAGCCCTACGGTCCAAACATTGTGCGGGCTTGGTTCGACACAGTCTTTCACTATGCATTGCGGGGACTGGAAAACGAACGAGACTTTCTTGTCAGGCGCAACTGGACATATCGTTTCCGGAAGCGCTCTCTTGAGTATCTGGGCCCTGTTGCCGAACATCTGCCAGCGGAAGCACGAGAGAACCTGGAACAGCTTATTTCCTTCTTTCCCGAGGTCAGCGCTGCAATCGAGGAACACGACAAACGCGAGCGCCAGCTTCAGGACAACTGCCGTGCTTATATGGATGCGATTCTCAAAGACTCATCTTTCCAGAAGGCTTTTGAGAGCGTAGCATCGGAAGCCCCTCATACACTCGGCCGGCAGTTTGGAGAACATTTCGGCGCGTATTCGGCAGAAGAGGACTTTATGGGCCTTTTAGCGGAGTATTTGGTCAACAATGTGGAAAACCTGCCCAGCCAATACGCCACGGCTGAACTGTGGAACCGATACCGGGAAAGCTTTCTTACATCTGTATCAACTCCCGAACTGAACAGCTTCCGGGAAGCGGTTGAAAGATCTGGCGTGGCTCTGCTCGATGCAGTCAACGAGCTAACATCTTTGTTAAGAACTACACGTTCCGATTTGTCCCTGGAGTTTGATGTTCCTTATGTTGCGGAACTCAGCAGCGTGAGGTGATCATTCCCGATCCGCTCCGGCCACCGCTGTGCTTGGTGATCGATACGAACGTTTTGCTCTTGTTGATTGGGTACCAGTGTTCGCAATTGGAAAACACAGGACCTCTGGAGCGGACTCGCGTACTCAATAAGATTCGCGGCAGGGACGATATCTCGCCGGATCGATTTGACGATCTCTGGCAACTGTTCCAGAGTGCCAAACGCCGCATTGTCACAGAGCATGTGATCGCCGAGACTTACGGCTTACGGGAGCGGCTCCCACACCGAAAGGATCTGGTTTGGCGCGGAGCGATCAAGCTTCTAACCGATCCTGGTATCGAGGAGCTTTCTTGCCGGGTGAAGGAGGTGGATGAGAAAACAGGCTACGGCAAGATTCTGACGGAATTGGGACCCGCCGATGCCGGACTTCTCTACACCGCCGAGCGTGAAAAGGCTACCCTAATCACCGATGATGGCCAACTGGTGCACTGGGCTGGTGTACGCTCGGTACCGGCGGTTTCCTTGCACCAAATCGGAGGGCGGCGGTGAACACTCTGTTGGCAATGATTGCCAGTCTCGCCAGTGCAGATCGAAGACCCGGTATCGTATGACATGTCTCTGCTATCCTATCGTAGTAGGATACATTGTATGCCGCGCGGCAACCCATCACCGAAGCTTGCAATCACCGTCGACCCTGACGTTCACGAAAACATCCTTTCGGCTGCCGCTCGCGACGGTGTAAGTGTCTCGGCCTGGATGACCATGGCGGCTCGCGAGGCACTGCGGCGGCGGGCTGGATTGGCGGCGGTCGCCCTGTGGGAGAAGCAATTCGGGCGCTTCACCACGGAAGAAATGAATGCAGCTCGCCGCAGCGTGCGAGAGCAATTGCTACCGCCGCGGACAGTCCGGCGTCCGGAATGACGAACTTCGTCTACGACGCCGCTGTTCTTGTGGCCGCGGATAGAAACGAGCGGCGGACGTGGGCTGAACACAAGGCCCGTTTGGAATTTGGCGCCATTCCGTTGGTTCCTGCCCCGGTCGTCGCGCAGGTCAGCCGGTCCCCACGACAAGCCCAGCTCCGGCGCTTTTTGATGGGCTGCACGGTTGTGCCTCTTGGCGAGAGCGAGGCGCACGAAGCGGGACGCCTTCTGGGCATGACCAGAACGGCGGATGTTGTTGACGCCGCTGTAGTGACGGTGGCGCTGCGCAACGAAGCCGCCGTGATTCTCACAAGCGACACGAAAGACATAAAACGGCTAGTGATGGCTTCTGGCCGCAAAATTGCCGTCGTTGGTATCTGAGGTCCTGGTGACCTGCCAGTCTGTGGCATCGAACACTATTAGGTAATTCTGTTCAAACTGTCGGGCCGTTACCGGCGGCGCGGGCGAAAGTCTCCGGCGTAATGGAGCGGATCCTCACGGAAGAAGCTCGCGCTAGCGGGTGGTTTCTTGAGGGGTAGGGTTCTGTTTGGACCTGAACGTCGCCAGAACGCTCCAACTTTGTCGTGGTAGGGCGCCCGACTCTGCCGCGTGGGGACTTCAATCTCTGGCCTGCCTCAGCCATTTCATCACCTTTGCCGCAGACCTCCTGCGGGCATCAATGGTTGGGTAACTGGCCGAGTTGAGTGCCGCCCCGAAGCGGTGTTGATTGAACTGGTTTAACTTATCAACACTGGCGATCAGGCTTGAAGGGTGGACATTGGCCTGCCGCAGGATAATGATCGCCACCGCATCGCAGAAGATCTCAATCTCCTTCAACCGGGAGTAATTCCTGGTTTCCTGCGCGGAACGGGTTTCGTCCCAGACGTACGCATGTCCCATCTCGTGCGCCACGGCAGCTTGCAATTCTTCTTCGTTCAACAGAGTGAGCGCCGGCTGAGAAATCCAGAGAACGGTGCTCCTGTACAGACCGATCACCGACTGCGGCATGTTGAGAATCCTGATCTGGTAAAGACCCCCATAGGCATTCAGCACCCGGTCCAGTGAGTCAAGATTGTGCCGCTCCGGCAGGCTGAGGGTTTTGACTTCTCCATCCTCTGGCAGGGACTCGAGGAAGGAGGCCAGATTGGCCGCCCGTAACTGCGGGGTGACCACCGGACGATTTCTTTTCAGGTCAGTTTCGAATGCAGAAGGATTGCGGTTGAGGAAAGTGGTGATCTGCGAGGCCAGGGCATTCTGGCCTTGAGCCACACCGGGGAAGAGGGGCGCCAGGGTGGCGGTCATAATTTGAAATGTGAGTCCGGGTAGTAAACTGGAAACCAGCATGGCCCAGCCTAAGAGCGGGTACCCTGGCGAATCCTTTGCGGAGCCTGAGAAACTTCTGGAATCTTCCGCTGGAATTCGCTAACATTTGCCAGGTGCTCTATGTCTAAGCCACAGAGCGGGTTATACGAATTTGAGCGCTATCGGTTAGACACTGCGAAGCGCCTGCTGACTTCCGCCGGGCAGGTGGTTTTACTCAAGCCGAAGACGTTCGATCTCCTCCTCGCGCTGGTAGAAAGCCACGGCAGAGTGCTTACAAAAGATGAACTGATGAAGATGCTTTGGCCAGACACCTTCGTCGAGGAGGCTAACTTATCCTTCCAGGTTTCGGCGCTGCGCAAGGCGTTTGGAGAAGAGAGACAGCATTGGATCGAGACCGTCCCCAAGCATGGCTACCGGTTCAGCGCGCCGGTGGTGGAGGTCACTCCCGAGCCGGTTGAACCTAGGGAGCCTGGTAAGCCAGCCCGGCGAACTCTTGCCATCACGGTGGCGAGCTTATGTTTAGCAATTGCTGGAGCCGTGGCCTGGTTGAAACTGGGTGATTCCGGGCCGGTTCCACGTTCCGAACTGGTCCGTTTGACTTCCGACGCAGGCCTCTCGACCGATCCCGCTCTTTCCCCTGACGGCCGTTTGGTGGCGTACGCCTCGGATCGCGGGAACGCGGGCAACCTCGATATCTGGGTGCGTCAGCTCAGCGGCGGCGATCCTATCCGCCTCACGGAGGATCCGGCAGAGGACCGCGAGCCGGCCTGGTCCCCCGACGGCAGCCATATCGTCTTCCATTCCGAGCGGGAAAGGGGCGGCGGCATCTATGTGATTCCTGCCCTGGGAGGACAGCCGGTTCTGCTGGCCAGGCACGGGCGGCGGCCGCGCTATTCACCCGACGGAAACTGGGTTGCCTACTGGGTTGGTTCTCTCGGAATCGGACACTTAACGGGCCGCGGCTCCGGCAAGGTATTCGTGGTGTCCGCGAAAGGAGGAGAACCCTTCGAGGTGCAACCGCAATTTGCGGCGGCGCGGTACCCGGTTTGGTCGCCGGATGGAAAATGGCTGCTGTTTGCCGGAAGCCGCGACCCGGTGCCAAATCGAATCCTTCCGGAGTTGCGGGACTACCAGGGAGACTGGTTTTTAACACCGGTTAAGGGCGGACCTGTTCGAAGCACCGGAGTCTTTTCGCTTCTACAGAAGGAACGCCTGTCCCCTCCAGTCGGAGAAGTCCAGGTTGCGCCGGGCGAATGGCGTAGTAACGGCATTCTCTTCGCAGCCAAATCAGGCGATAGCACCAACTTGTGGCAGATCCCGTTTTCCCCAAGCACTCTTAAGGTTGGCGGGCCCCCGCGGCGGATCACCTTCGGAACCGGGCTGGAGATTCAGCCCTCGCTTGCCACCGTGGGCGAGAATACAGCGGCTATTGTTTTTGCCAGCCTCAAGGCAACCATGGGCATGTGGAGCCTACCCTTGCGCAGTGACCGGCTCACGTCTCCAGCCGAACCAGTTGGGCTGAGTGAACACGCATCCGACGACTTCGTGCAATCTGTTTCTCCGGATGGGAAGCAGTTGCTTTTCGCGTCGAATCGCACCGGTAAATCTGAGCTCTGGATGAGAGATCTGTCAAGCGGCCGCGATACCCCGTTTTTCGTCACGCCGGGACGTGCCCTGTTTAGCAGGGACGGCAAAGCGGTGGGGCACACTGTTCCAGGTCCGAACTGGCCTATCTACCTGACGCCTTCGACTGGCGGACTTGCCGAGAAACTCTGCGATCAATGCGGAACGTACTGGGATTGGTCTTCGGACCGGAAACGGGTCATTTACGTGGCCAGCGGTGAGCGAACACGTTTCGAAGTGCTCGATCTGGGGTCCGGTACGAGGTCCAGGTTTCTTCAGGATCCGGATTTCGATCTCTATATTCCCCTGTTTTCCCCGGATGATCGTTGGATTCAGTTTATGGCTCGAAACACTCCGGACCGCACATGGGGTTTTGTCGTTCCATTTACGCCGAATGCTGTTATCCGGAGATCGGATTGGATACCTGTCTCCGATGGCGAATCCTGGACCGACGCATGGCGCTGGTCGATGGACGGCAACCGTTTGTACTTCCTCTCGGCTTCAGACGGATACCGGTGCCTGTGGGGTCAGGAGGTGAGTCCGGCGACGAAGCGGCCGGCGGGTCCCCCATTCGCGGTTTATCATTCGCACCGCGCCCGCCTTTCATTGATGAATCTAACCTGGGGACACGGTGCGCTGGCAATCTCCAAGGACCGGGCGGTGTTTGGTCAGGGGGAGCTAATCGGAAATCTTTGGATGACCAGAGTATCTGAACGCTGAGGTGCAGATAACGCACCGACGTTTCACTTCATCCTCCGGAACGACGATCTACAAGATTTTCACTGGCAAGCCTCACAAGATTCCGGATTCTCCAGCGAACACGCCACTGCCTGCGCCGTACTCACCGTAGCCACCGGCACCGTGGCTTTCGCAATCTTCGAAGCTGGCCGGGACCGCAAGTAATACGTGGTCTTAATCCCCTTCTTCCAGGCGTACATATACATGGAAGACAGCTTT